>Ga0335075_10004532_pt1 | contig 21722 bp, 27 predicted proteins | sample Lox_Sample_24_FD_206723 | JGI IMG/M metagenome (GOLD analysis project Ga0335075, IMG submission 206723) | Soil microbial communities from Loxahatchee National Wildlife Refuge, Florida, United States - Lox_Sample_2.4 | ecosystem: Environmental > Terrestrial > Soil > Wetlands | place: USA...
AGTCGAAGTAGAGCGACAGTTCGGAAACGCCTGACTGGGGGTCGGCAGGGCTGGCGTTCGTAGGGTGCTGGTACACCCCGGCCAGCACGTCGCCGGCGGAGTCCGTGAGCATCGGCGTGTAGGGGGCGCCGGAGTCTACCGTGGCGGCGTAGCCGTACGTGCCGGTGTCGAAGGTGACCGGGCCGTTGAGTTCGGGGAACGCGGCCAGCCCCGCGCTGGTCAGCGTCGCGGTGGTGCCGTCGAGGGCCCCGGAGGTGGCCGCCGTTACACCCAGCGCGGGGGATGGGTACATGTACCCGTCAATCTGCCGGACCCCGAAAGTGGACTCGTAGCTGTCCAGCGCGCTCAGCGCTCCCGCGGCGTAGTCGCTCGGCGAATCGGCGATGATGACGCCGTTGTAATAGCCGGTGCTGCCGCTGGACAGGGCGGGCAGGGTGACTGTCTCATTCGGCGCGGTGCCCGTTGCGGTCACCAGGGTGTAAGGCACGCCCTCGGTGGTGAGCGCGGATTGCCAGGCCGCCGTCGTGGCGTCCGATGATCCCTCGCCGATCAGCAGGACTTGCAGGTTAAGCGTCGGCGGTGTAGCGGCGTCGGCACCGAACCGCATACTCGTTCCGACCGCCAGGCCGCACGCGGCCAGCACGATAAGCAGGCTCATGGAAATCCTGCGTACTTTTCCGCCCCCACGTCTGCCCATGGGTAATCCCCCCCGCAATTTAGGCATTCTCCCGCAATTTAGAAGACGCTGGCGTCCTCCGCATTCGGAGCACGGCAGGCGCGAGAGACAGCGCGAACGGAAGTTAAAATATCGCCGCTATGCCGGCAACGCCCCCGCTCCCCTGTTTCTCCCGTGTGCTGTGACGCGCCACGCGCCGCGTCGGATTACAAACTCCCGAAAGAATTTCTCAAGCCCGCGGTGACGATTCTGGATTAATAGGAAATAGCCGAGCGGAAGGTCGGTGAAGTCACTTTTCTACCAATTAGCCCGCATTCCTGCGGATCAATACTTTGAATAGCTCTGCAGCAGCCACTCGCGGGGGTGCTGCCCGTTGACGAACCCGAGGTAGCGGGAGGCCTGGTTGAAGCCGAGCAGCTCCTGGAGTCGCTGCGGCAGCCTGCGGACCTCCGCGGGGTTAACGCCGAGAGCGCTAAGGGTGTGGGCTTCACAGGGCCGCAGCCACGGCTGGAGATAGTCGATGACGACCCCGAGCCGCGGCCGCGCGCTGATGTTGGCGCCGCCACCGTGGTAAAGGCGACCGGACAACAGCAGCACCGATCCGGCCGGCATTACCACCGGGACCGTCTCAGCATCGTCTGGCTTGCCCGCGGGCCGCAGGTGGCTGCGGGGAACCACACGGGTAGCGCCGTTGCCGGCGGTGAAGTCGTCCAGCGCCCAGATCGCGCTGACCATGACGTCGCGGTCCCGCGGCAGCGGGTAGATGCCCTGCTCGTAATGCAGGACCTGGGCGTCCTGGCCAGGGTAGACCCGGATGGCGACGGTGTTGCCGAACTGCACGCCCGGCCCGATCAGTCGTTCCACCACGTCAAGCACCAAGGGGTCGAGCGCCGCGGCGTCCATGCACCGGGTCACGGCGAGCGGTGCCCAGACCCGGCGGGTCCGGGCACCGTCGAACCCGGTTCCCCAGTCGGCGGATTCGGCGAGTTCACCTAGCCGGTCCCGGGCCGCGGTCACGGCCGCCGCGCCCAGCAGGCCTGGCACGATCGCGTAACCGTTGGTCGTGATTTCCTGCTTCACCTCGGCCACGGCTGGCATGACAACAGTATCCGTCCGCACTCGCCGCACGTCATGCGGCTCTGGCCCAAGGCTCGCGCGCCGCTCGTGGTGGTCCGATCACGCTCGGCGGAAGAGTCTGCGAAGATCGGGGGCATGGAGCGCTACCCGAACATCAGCGACCACGGCCTGATCGGAGACCTCCAGACGGCCGCCCTGGTCTCCACAGACGGCACGGTTGACTGGTTCTGCTGTCCGCGGTTCGACTCGCCGAGCGTATTCGCATCCCTGCTTGACGCCGACAAAGGCGGCTATTTCAGGATCTCGCCGGACCGGGAGGATTACGTCAGCCGGCAGCTCTACCTGCCGGAGACCGCCGTGCTCGTCACGCGGTTCCTCACGCCCGATGGCGTGGGCGAGGTCTACGACTTCATGCCGGTTGCGGGTGACCAGGTGACCGCCAGGCACCGGCTGGTGCGGGAGGTCCGGGTCGTGCGCGGCACGATGCGGTTCACCGTGGACGTGCAGCCGCGGTTCGATTACGCGCGGGCGACCCACCAGGTGCAGGTGACGGAGGACGGCGCCATGTTCGTTCCGTCCGGGAACGTGGCACAGCCTGGTCTTAGCCTGCACCTGTCCCATGCGGCTCACCTAGTCGGGGTACCGCTGAGCCGGGCCGGCGACGGGGTGACCGTCACCATCACGCTCACGGCGGGTCAGGCGTGGGGGTGTGTGCTCGAGTCTGCCGGCGGCCAGCCGCAGCGCCTGGCGGAAGGCGACATCAGGCGGCTGCTGAACGAGACGACCGCGTTCTGGCGCGGCTGGCTGCACAAGACCAGCTACCGAGGCCGCTGGCGGGAAATGGTGGCCAGGTCGGCGATGACGCTCAAGCTCATGCAGTACGCCCCGACCGGCGCGCTTGTCGCCGCGCCGACCGCCGCGCTGCCTGAGCAGGCCGGCGGCGAGCGGAATTGGGACTACCGGTATACCTGGATCCGAGACGGCTCGTTCTCCGTCTACGCGCTGCTCGGGCTCGGGTTCACCGACGAAGCCGCGGCGTTCACCGACTGGCTGCGGCGGCGGGCCAGCGAGCAGGCGGGCTCATCGTCGGGGCCGCTGAAGATCATGTACCGGGTCGACGGGTCGAGCGACCTGACCGAGGAGACACTCGACCACCTGGAGGGCTGGCGAGGGTCGCGGCCGGTGCGAATCGGCAACGGCGCCGCCGACCAGCTCCAGCTGGACATCTATGGCGAGGCGATGGACGCGCTTTACCTGGCCAGCACGAATGGTGTGCAGCTCACCCACCAGAACTGGCTCGAGATCGCGAGCTTCATCGACTGGCTATCCGAGCACTGGGACCAGCCCGACGAGGGCATCTGGGAGACCCGCGGCGGCCGCCAGGACTTCCTCTACGGCCGGATCCAGACCTGGGTGGCGTTCGACCGGGCAGTCAGGATGGCCACTTCCCGCGGCCGGCCCGCCAACGTGACCCGCTGGATCACCGAACGGGACGCCGTCTATAACGAGGTGTTCGCACGCGGCTGGAACCAGAAGGTCAGCGCGTTCACGCAGCATTACGGCAGCGACGTGCTCGACTCGGCGGTGCTTCTGATGCCGCTCCAGGGGTTCATCTCGCCGCAAGACCCGTTGTGGCTGGACACGCTGCGAGCCATCGATTCCACGCTGGTCTCCGACAGCCTCGTGTACCGCTACGACCCGGCCGCTTCCCCGGACGGGCTCGCGGGCAACGAGGGGACGTTCTCGCTGTGCACCTTCTGGTACGCGGAGGCGCTCGCGCGGGCCGGACGGCTCGAGGACGCGCGGCTGGTCTTCGAGAAGATGCACACCTACGCCAACCCCCTTGGCCTGTTCTCCGAGGAGATCGGCGCGACCGGCGAGCAGCTCGGCAACTTTCCGCAGGCCTTCAGCCACCTGGCGCTGATCACCGCCGCGGTCAACATCGACTACCAGCTCGACCACGGCGCGGGCGTGATGCCGGGCGAGACGGGCGCGTTCCTGTTATAAGCCGAGTTCCGGAGCGGTTTGCTGCAAGGGCTGCGCGCGGATCGAAGCGGAGAAGCCCAGGGCGGCGAAGGCGGCCTCGGTCAGCGCGTCGGTCAGGGCAAGCCTGCGGCCGGACCGGCTGACGACGGCGAGCAGCACCATGGATACGGCGTGCAGCGTGTCGACTTGGCCGCCAAGCGCGAACACCGAGGACTGCGGCGCTGCCGCGGTCAGCGCGGTCTGGACCAAGTGCCGGGCACCGAGGACCCGCGCCGTCGAGCGGGTCCGGCGACTGGACGGGCGGCCAGTGGCCAGGCGGACGGCGAATCCGGGCGCCAGCAGCAGGGCGGCGCCGTAGCCGGCCCTGATCACCTGCAGCGTCCGTCCCGCGCCTGCGCCGGTGCGCGTGTTCACCACTGTCTCGGTCTGCATGTGTGTCCGCCCTCCTGGCAAGTCTCGGCTGCCCGGCACGAAGGCGGTCAAACCCGGCCTAGTCTCCGCACTGCGGCCTGCGGAAAAGAAAAATCCCCGGCTGGCGGCTTACAATCGCAAGTGACCAGACGGGGGAGATTCCATGAGCGGAATTCGCCTGCGGGCCGCCTTGGCACTGCTCGGCGCTTGCGTATTGCTCGGCATTGCTACCACGGCGGGCGCGGACGTCGCTGCCGGCCCGCAGCTGCGGGCCGCGGCGCAGGCGCCGCCAGTTAAAGGGACGCTCACGCTGTTCAATGACAACTCCAGCTTGTGTCTGGGGATCACGGACGGGAAAGATGATGCTGACGCAGTCCAAGAGGACTGCAATAATGCCATCGACCAGATCTGGAACGCCGGGACGGAATACGGGAACAGCGGCTATTACCGGCTTATCAACGCCGATGGCGAGTGCCTTGGCGTGCTCAAGGGCAGCAAGGCGGCCGGTGCCCGGGTTACCGGCTGGCAGTGCGACACCGCGAAACAGTACTACTGGAAGTGGGTTTCGTCTTCCGGTGGCGACTACTACCTGGTGAATTATAATTCCGGCATGGCCCTCGGGGTGCAGGGCAACAGCCGGTCAGTAGGCGCAGCAGCGGTGCAGTTGCCCGAGAAGGACGCATCGGACAGCCAGCGCTGGTACCCGATCCCTAGCCTTGCCTATGAATCGACACTGCCAGCCCAGCAGTACTGGGTAGGTGTGGCGGCCTACCCGAACACCGGTTACGTGACCGATGCCGAAGCCAGCTGGACCGTACCGAAAGTAAGCTGCGCAGCCGGGTCGAATGCCCGGGCCGCCGTGTGGGTCGGCGCGTGGGGCAGCAATACCTCGATAGATGATAAGACCGCGTGGCTGCCGCAAATCGGCACTGATTCCCAGTGCTTTAACGGTAAGGCGTACTACCTGCTCACCTGGGAGATGGAAACCCACGTGACAGGCGGCGGCAACGCCGCCCAGGACGGATACGAATGTAATTCATACTATTGCGTGAAGGGCAGCCTGCCAACCGGAAAAGATCCATTCGGCGGATCCGGGAAGGTCGTGTTCGTCCAACCCGGAGATTCTGTTTCAGCGTCGGTGTTCAACGAGGACTCATCCGGCTCTAGCGCCGCCCACCGTACGTTCTACATCTCACTCACGGACAATAAAACCGGGCATTACGTCGCTGGCACGATGAAAACGAACCTGACTGTTCCGCTTGCCGACATCGCACGTCAAGCTGGGGTGATCGTGGAAAGTAATACGGCGACGCTGGAAAACCTGCTGGGGCAAACAAAGACTGTCTTCTTCGGTTTGGCCAAATTCACGCCGCTACGTATAGGCCCGGTGTACGTGTACGGGGGCAGCGACGGCGACAGCTTCTACCGGTGGGTCATGCAGTACGGCAAGGATCAGCTCGCCAACACCAGTTTCCCGCTCATCCTCGCCGAGAAGCCATCCATCGTCTACGACTACACGGTTACCTGGCAGCACACGTCGTTACAGCTTCGCTAGCCAGTGATGCCCTGGGTGCACGCGGGCGAGTAGCTCGGCCAAGGTCCCGCGCTGGGCTCCGGTCATGTGCGGAAGAGTTTCGTCGAAGTCCGTCTGGTCCTTGGGGCGTGCATGCTTGGCCTTGAACAGCAGGACCACTTCGGGCGCCAGGTAGGGGATGCCGCCTGGGGTGTGCTGGATGATCTCGCGGTAGGGGAGCCGGATCGCCCGGTCGCGCCTGCAGATCCAGGTCTGGCCGTCGTGTGGTTCGCGGAACACATCGAGCAGGTAGTTGCCGGTAGCCCGGTCTCGGAGCCAGGTCTGGTGGGTGGCGGCCAGCACGTCCGGTGCGGCTTGCTCCCAGATCCGGCCGCTGCTGACCGCGTCGAAGGCGTATCCGGGGAAGCGGTCGCGGATCTCGGGGAAGTTCGCGGCCGGGATCGCGATCTCGATGTCCCCGTGCTCGCGCGTCTGCATGCCGCGGAACAGGTCTAGCGCCCAGCCCGCGGCCACGCACCAAGGCGTGGTGATCCCGGCCAGGCGCTGAGCGACCTGGCTCGGGGCCCAGCACGATGACCACCTGGCGTCGAGGGCTTCGATCTCGGCGGGCGACAGTTCGATGCCGCCGCCGGGCAGTTGCTCGCTCACCGCAAGGAAGCTATCAGCGAGCCAGTCAAGACGGCGGGCATGTTCGGCGTCGCGATCCTGTCGTTCTTCGTCTGGCAGCACCACCTGTGCGGGATCACCGGCGTGTTCCTGTCAGACGTGCCTGCCAACACGACGGCGCACGGCTCGTTCTTCGTGTTGGCGCACTTCCACAACACGATCATGGGCCGGTTGATCCTCGCGTTCTTCGGCGCGAGATGTAAGTCCTCTACCGCAGACCACATTCGGAGTCCGGGCTGAAGTACCTGGCGGGAAGGCATCAAGCGTCCGTCCGCACCCCCGAACCCTGTTCGGAGCGGCCCGCTAAGTAGCGGCGGCCGCGTCTCGTTTCGCCACCTCATCGCGGACGATCGGGATGACCTGCTGGCCCACATCCATCGCGTCCTGGAGCAGGTCGTAGCCGCGCATCGAGATGATGTCGACGCCGAGGTCGATGTAGTCGAGGATCGCCTGCGCGACGGTCTCGGGCGTCCCGACCAGCGCGTTGGAGTTGCCCGCGCCGCCTGTCGCGGCCGCCGTCCTGGTCCACAACGCACGGTCGAACCGCTCGCTTTCCTCGGCAATCGCGATGAGCCGCTGCGACCCGGTGTTCTCCGGGTTCCCGATAGCGCGACGCCGGGTGAGTGCCCCGCCGCTCGCCTGCACCCGTGCCTCGATGCGGGCGACAATATCGTGCGCTTTCTCCCAGGCCCGCGCCTCCGTCGGCGCGATGATCGGGCGGAACGCCACCTGGATCTTAGGCGTGTCCGCGCGGCCCGCGTCCTTCGCCGCCCGGCGTACCGACTCGATCTGCTCGGCCGTCCGCGCCAGCGGCTCGCCCCACAGACAGTAGATGTCAGCCTCGGCGCCCCCCGCGTTGTATGCGGCGGGTGAAGAGCCACCGAAGGACAATCTCGGGCGGGGCCGCTGCACCGGGAACACGTCGCTGACGAAGTCCGCGAACTTGTAGTGCTTGCCCTGGTAATCGAACGGCTCCCGCGAGGTCCAGGCCTTTTTCACGATCTGCATGCACTCGCGGGTCCGCTCGTACCGCTCGACTTTGGTCAGGTAATCACCCTCGCGCTGTTGCTCGTGATCGGTGCCGCCGGTGATGAAGTGGACGGTCATCCGGCCGTTACTGACCTGGTCGACGGTGGCGAATGTCTTGGCCGCGAATGTCGGGTAGGAAACGTTCGGCCGGTGGGCCAGCAGTAGTTGCAGCTTCTCGGTCTTGCTCGCGATGTAGGCGGCCCCGATGTTCGGGTCAGGGCTGCCGGAGCCGTAGGCGAACAGGACCCGGTCCCAGCCGTTCTCCTCGTGCGCCCGCGCAAGTCGCAGTGTGTATTCCTTGTCGAAGACAGGGCCGGAGCGCGCGGTGATCTCGGAGCCGTCGTTGGTGGCGGCGATGCCCAGGAACTCGACAGGCACGGCGCTACGCCTCCCTGGCCCTGGCCTGGTGGGGGATCTGCTCGCCGGCCTCGACGGCCACCGGAAGGCGGTTCCCCGCCGGCGGGAGCGGGCACGTCGCGAACTCGGTGTATGCGCACGGCAGGTTGGTCGCCCGGTTGAAGTCCAGGGTCACCGTGCCGCCCGCGTTGGGCGCCGGGACCTGTAGCGACCGGTTGGCGGCGTACGTGGTGACGCCGCTGGTCGCGTCGGTGAACAGGATGTGCAGGCTGCCCGGAGCGAAACCGTTGAAGGCGGTCAGCGTGAGCGGCTGCCCGTCGACGTCGAATTCAACCACGCCGGGCGATGCGTACACGTGCTCCAGCCCCTCCACGACCGACCCTACGGTGATGTTCCGTGGCTCGTCGAAAGGCCGGTAGCGACCCTGGATCACCCACCGCGGGTCGGGCTTGTACGCGGGAGTGCCCTGGAAGCCCGTGCGCAGCGGAGCGTCGGGGTGGCGCGGGCGCAGGATGTCACTCCCGCCGCGCTTGGCCACCTCATAGACGCCGTCGGCATCGGCGGGGAAAACCCCGCCGCGCTCAGGGATCTGACCGAAGTGGTGCCGACCGGTGACACGGACGCCATCCAGCGTGAGCTCCTCGCCGGGCGCGAGGTCCACAGCGATGCCGGAGTCGTCGGCGGCCCACTCCCCGGGCGCGTCAGGGAACCGCGTCGGGGTCTCGGTGAGCCAATTGATGCTGGTGATCGCGAGGAAGCCATCCGGCGCTGCGAGCCGGTCCTCGTGCTGCTTGTGCCACGCACCCCAGTCGGCAGCGAAGTCGCTTGCCTGGGAGTCCAGAACGCTCATGCTGACACAAGCACCGAGGCAGGCCATCGTATTCCAGGTTAAACCTACTTGCTTGATCGTTAATTCGCGCGCTTACCCGGCCTTGGACGAGGACCAGGAGAGCTACGGTGCGATCGATGCGGCGACATCGGACAGGATCTCCTCGTACTCCCTGTGCGCGAAGACGTACGGCAGTTCCAACTGGAGCTCGGTGGGCTCGGCAAGCTCCCGGTCGGCGGGCAGCGCCTCGACGATGTCCGCCGGGGTGCCGACTAGGTCCCGGGCGACCAGGTGGCCGGATCATCCCAGAGCAGGGGACTGGCCTTGCGGACTTCGACCCGGATGGCCCTCGCCATAGCGGACCAGTCATGATTAGTGCGCCAGTGAGCACTCCGCGCGCTACACCGTGGCTGGTTCGCCTGCGATAGGAGGCCGAGCGTTTCGCGGAGGTCGTCACCCGGTCGCCGCTGTGCGCACGTCCCCACTTACCCGGACTTCACCGTGTACAGCCTGGCCGCCCGCATCGGCCGGGCGCTGCGGCTATTCCACGACATAGTCGCCGCCTGCAGCGGGGAATACCAGTCCGTCGAGCTTCCCGACGGCGAGGGCATCGCCGACTGGGTGCTGGCCGCGGTCGACCCGCTGGTTACGCTGCTCAGCGAGGTCCCCGGCGGACAAACCGGTGCCCTTCCCGCACCAGGCCGGAGACCGGTCGGCCGGGCTGATCGCGCCGCAGTTCGAACTAGAACAGACGTTATTGCTCCTCTCGGCGCTGGGCGCCGAGCCCTTCGATCCGGGCGTCGACATCCCGAGGACCCCGACACTGGTCGTCGCGGGAGTCGAGGACGACCGTATGCGGTCAAGCACCATTGCGCGTGTAGCGTCCCGTCGCCTCGGCCGCCTTAACGCGGCAGGATCTGAAGCGTCACGGCCGCCGCGGCGGGTCCGACGACAGGACCGACGTACTGCGGCCCGAAGCCGTCGTACTTGGCGTGGTAGGCCGCGTCGATGGCGCCGTGGGCCGGGCTGTCGGCATCCAGCCGCTGGAAGGTCACGTCCCGTTCGATCCCGCCCACCCGGATCCGGCCGGCGCCGGCCGTGACGGCACGCCGGAACCATCCGTTGCCCGGCCCGTGGGCGGAGCGGATGTAGAGGTCAGGGCCGGACCTCACGGCCCAGATAGTCACGTAAGGGCGCAGGGTCCCGTCTGCCCGCTGGGACGTGACCTGCAACTCGGTCGCACCGCCGATCCCGCGCAGTTCCTCGTCGGTCCATGCAGCGCTCATGTCCTTCTCCTTCACAGCGAGCCGTCCCTGCGGCGAGGGCTGGACGGCGAAGCCCGATAAGGGCAACCGTATCGAGCCGTGGCGCACGTAGGTCATGTGGCGCGTCCCGCCGTTCCGCCGGGTCAGCGCCGGGCGGTTAGGGTCGGCCTAGCCAGGTGTGAACCGAGAGCTCAGCACGCCACTCGGGGAGAACTCTGGGAGACCGGCTCTTCGCGGCAGCCGGAAATAACCCGGTCAGCCGTCTCGTGACGCCACAGCGCCCGGCCAGCTTGAGCAACCAGGCCGCGGGGTATCAAGTGCCCGGGCTGTTACTCTGCGCAACTAGCCCACGGCAGGCGATCAGGGAGTGGCGCGCACCGCTGTCAGCTGCACACAGAGGAGCCGGCGTCGTGGACATGAAACTTGAGGTCGTAATGCTGCCCGTCGCTGATGTCGAGCGGGCGAAGGACTTCTACCAGCGGCTCGGCTGGCGGCTTGACGCCGACTTGCACTCCGATAACGGCTTCCGGCTCGTCCAGTTCACGCCGCCGGGTTCGGGCGGCTCCATTCAGTTCGGCACCAACGTGACCTCAGCCGCGCCCGGCTCGGCTCAGGGCCTGTACCTGATCGTCTCCGATATCGAGGCTGCGCGCGACGAGCTCGCCGCTCACGGCGCCAAGGTCAGCCAGGTGTTCCACGCCGGGACGCCGGGCGCTCAGTTCCGGCCCGGCGCGACAAGCGGCCGGGTCAGCGGGCCCGCGCCGGATCACGGAAGCTACCGCTCCTTCGCCACCTTCAGCGACCCGGACGGCAACGGCTGGCTGCTGCAGGAGGTCACGACGCGGCTGCCTGGCCGGGTCGACGCCGGCGCGACGACATTCGCGTCCGCAGCCGACCTGGCGAGCGCGCTTCGGCGCGCCGAGGCCGCGCACGGCGAGCACGAGAAGCGCACCGGCGCCGCAGACCCGGACTGGCCTGACTGGTACGCGGCATACATGCAGGCGGAGCAGGCCGCGACCCAACTGCCGGCATGAGCTCCGATGGGGCGATCGGCACTACCCGCTCAGACCGCGAACCGGCGCAGGCGGACAGCCACGGAGGAACCATGACCAGCACCACCACTGCTGCCTCTGCCCAGCCAGAACCAGACCTAGCCGGACAAACGGTAGTGGTCATCGGCGGCAGCTCCGGCATCGGGCTGGAGACCGCCCGGCGCGCCCGGGCCGAGGCCGCGGACGTCATCCTCACCGGCCTGAACCCCGGCCGGCTCCAGCAAGCAGCCAGCGAACTCGGCGCGCAACGCACCGCGGCCTTCGACGCCACCGACTCCGGCCAGCTGGCCACGTTCTTCCAGGAGCTGCCCGCACCGATCGACCACGTGATGGTCACCGGCCCCGGACCGTACTATGCGCCCCTGGCCGACCTCGACCGCGACCGGGCTCACCAGGATTTCGACGCGCACCTATGGCTGACAGTCGCGGTCGCCCAGCAGTCCATCGGCAAGGTACGGCCCGGCGGCACGCTGCTGTTCATGGGCGGCACCGCCGGGGCGCGGGGACCCGGCCTGTCGCTCTTCGCCGCGGTCACCGCCGCGCTGCCCGCCCTGATCGCCAACCTCGCGGTCGAGGTGGCGCCGATCCGGGTCAACCTGATCGCGGCCGGATTCATCGACTCGCCGCTATCGGCGTCGCTGCTCGGCGACGACCTCGAAGCTCGCCGCGAGCAGCTCCGTGCGACGCTGCCGATCGGGCGCGTGGTCGGCCCGGCCGACGTCGCCGCCCTCGCCGTGCACATCATGACCAACACCGCCCTCACCGGCGGGACCTACAACATCGACGGCGGCCAGCAACTGGTCTCCGCATGACCACACGACCCGGGAATACCCGCGTCCGCGCCGACTCTTCCGGACCCAGTGGCCAAGAGCAGGCAGCTGCGAGAGAACCGACGCGCGGCAGGTGAGGAATGGGGCGACCAAGGCTTCGCCTTCGCTAGCCGGACCGGAACCGCCCTGGACACGGCCAACGTCAGACGTGAGTTCAAGGCCGCCTGCAAGGCGGCGAAGCTCGGGGAGCACTGGACGCCGCGGGAGCTGCGCCACTCCTTCGTGTCGCTGATGTACAGCTCAGGGGTACCTGCCCAGGAGATCGCGAGGCTAGCCGGGCACTCCAACACCCGCACGACCGAAGTCGTCTAACGGCGAGAACTACGGCCTGTTCCCACCACAGGAGCCGAAGCGATGGACAGACTCTTCCACGGGCCCATCAGCTAAAATGAACCGCGCTCCTCGACGCCGCGAGAGCTCCGACCAACGGTCCTCTCCTCCGTGTCATCAGCGGCGGCTTGCAAGTCTCACAGCCCGCTCGTCAGGCAATCCCTGACCGCCACGGGACCCCGCGGAGGACCTTCGGCCCTGCCAGCTGGGACACCGCGGAGACGATTGTTGCGGGTGTTGCCACTGGGGCAGCCCGGACGGAGGGGGGACCATGGCCGAAGTAAGGCACGGGATCGTGGTCGGTTACGACGGGTCACCAGGCAGTCAGCTGGCGCTGCGCTGGGCCGTCAGTGAAGCACAGGCACGCGGGACGCCGCTGAGAGTCTGCCTCGCGTGGGCGCCGCACTACCTGGAGGCGCTCAGCGAGCCGGCCGTCGATGATCTCGCCCGGCAGCGGGGTGCGGAGATCCTCGCCCCCGGCCTGCGGTATGCCGAGTCGCTGCTGGGACCGGACAGAGTGTCGCCGCTGCTGGCGCACGGGTCGGCCGCTGAGGTGCTGTGCGAGCAGAGCGGCTCGGCCGAGATGGTCGTAGCGGGCTCCCACGGGCACGGCCGGGTCGCGGGCCTGCTGCTGGGCTCAGTCGCCTGGGAGCTAGCCGGCCACGGGCACGGGCCGGTGGTAATCGTCCGCGGGCAGTGGCAGCAGCCCAACCAGAGCGCGGGCCCGGTAGTGGCGGGAACGGACGGATCCCAGGACGCGCAGGCCGCGATCACGTTCGCCTTCCGGGAGGCGGGCCTGCGCGCCACTCCGCTGCTGGCCGTCTGCGCCCTGGCGGACTCGCCATCCGTCCTCGGCGGCGCGCGCCAAATGGAAGAGGACTTCAGCGCCGCAATGGACCGGCAGGTGAAGGAGCACCCTGAGGTCACGGTGCTGCGGCAGGTCGAAGCCGGACCGCCGCGTACCGCGCTGCTGGCAGCCGCAGCCGGGGCCCAGTTGCTCGTGGTTGGCTTCCGCGGCCGCGGCGGCTTCGACGGCATGAGGCTGGGCTCGGTCGCCGACGCCATGCTGCACCATGCGCCCTGTCCGGTCGCCGTCATCCCCGTGCCAGCACACGGGCCGGGCCTTCCGGCCTGCCAGACGGGTCGGTAGGTCTCGGCCGTACAGCCTGACGCAGCCTGAGCCTGCTGAGCCGTCGCCAGGGGAACGCCTCCTGCCGCCGCTGAGCGGGCCACGCCGGAGCCCGCGCGCCTGGGCAGAGTTCCCTGCCAAGCTGGGCGGGCGAGGCAAGGCTTACCGTCCGGTTCGGGTTGCGAGGCGCGGCAGGTCAGCGCCGGTGTCCGCATCGCTGAGTCCGACACCAGGCTGCCGGCGCCCGCGGGAAGCTACCAGCAATGGTCCCTGGCCGCCGGGACCTTAGGCCTTGGGCGGGACAAAGGTCCCGGAAGGCCGGTCGGTAGGACCCTGTGCGCCCGTATGCGGCACCGCGACAGTAAGAACATCGTCGATATGCCCTGGTGGAGGTGAGGACCATGAGCACCGGGCGACGGCATACCCCGGCCCCCCGGCTGGGCAGGTTTGTGCGGGGAAAGCGACCCGACCGCAATCCGCTGCGGCGCGCTTCGGACCGGGTGGAGACCGCCGTGCTGGCGGTGCTCGTCATCGCGTTCCTCGCGGCCGCTCCGTTCGCCGCGCAGGCGGGCGGCGCGTGGGCACACGCCAGGGCACACGAGGCCCAGCTCACGGAGGAGGCTTCCTGGCACCAGGTCCCCGCCCTCGTGCTGAAGGTGACAACCGGGGTTCAGGGCGGCGGCGGGGGATATGCCACGCTCGAAGCGCAGGCGCAGGCCCGGTGGAGGGCACCTGACGGCAAGGTCGTCACCGGCGAGATACCCATCCCGCCCGCCACGACAGCCGGTTCGACCGTGCGGGTGTGGACCTCCAGCGACGGCCAGCTCACCGAATCGCCGCTTCAGGACTCGCAGGTCACAGGCGATGCAGTACTCGCCGGAACGGTCAGTGTCATCGCGCTCGCGACCCTGCTAGCCATTACCGGCATGCTGGCCTGCCGGGTGCTGGACAAGCGCCGGATGGCTGCCTGGGACGCGGAGTGGCTGGCAACCGGGCCGCGCTGGACGACCCGCGCATAAGCAGCGCAAGGACCGTAAGGAGAGGGGCGGCGTACCGTGCTGAGGATGGGCCTCATGTGGGGCGTCGACGGAGTCGCCGACATCATCGGCAAGCTCGGTGAACCGCAGACCGCCACGCCCGCGAACGTCACGCGGTCCGCGCAAGCAGGCTGAAGGTCCGTGCCGGACAGGCCCCGACGCCGAACAGGTCGAAGTTGGCCAGCCATGCCGCGCCGATGCCGAGCAGCACGATCTGCAGCACCAGAACTCGCGTGCCAGCGACAGGTACCGGTATGCCACCGCACCCATGCCGACCGCGCCCGGTGAACGCGATCGATTCGGTTCTCCGACCAAACCAACCGGTCGATGACCTTCGCCTCTGTGCACCAGCTGAGGTCAGCCTTCAGGGTTGAATCAGGCTCAGTTATCGGAGGGAGGCCGAGATGAAGCTAATCACCGCAATCGTCAGGCCGGAGAAACTCGACGAAGTGATTGACGCTGTGCTTGGCAACAACGGCCGAGGGCTCACCGTGACCAACGTACGCGGCTTTGGCCGGCAGTTTGGCGAGCGTGCCGCCGGGGTGGTCGACACGGACATGACCACCGACGGCCTGCCCCGATACCGAAGGGCCATTTTGCTTACTAAGGTCCGCCTGGACATCGTCGTGCTTGACGAGGATGCCCAGGCGATGGTGGATGCCATCGCCAAGCACGCCCACACCGCGGTTATCGGCGACGGCAAGATCTGGGTGTCCGCGGTGGACAGCGTCCTGCGTATTCGGACCGGCGAGAAGGATCGCGACGCGGTCTGATCTCGCCAGGCGTGCACGGCATGTCCAGCGCCGCCTTCCGGAGGAAGGGCCGACACGGCCAGCAAGCAGGGCAGCGCGTGACCGTGGACTGCGGCGCCGGCAGCGCGGGGCTGCATGGCTGGCTTGACGGCCTCGGCGCGGGCCACGCGCTCGCCGCTGCCTTCGATACCAGGCTTCGCGGGGTCCGCGCCGTCACCGGCCGGGCTAGCCAGGGCATCGGACGCCTGCTCAAGCGTCACGGCTACCGCTTCGCTTGGTCGTCCCTGTTCTGCCGTTGTCATGACTTAGCCGGCGCGGGCAGATGTCCTTTAGGAGTCGCCGGGAGTCCGTTCGGAACGACAACCTCAGCAGAGGGGACGGAAAGCCAGCCAGGCTCGCTCAGCATCCTCGATTGATGGACATGGCGATTAGCCGTGTCCTGGTGCTCTGCAGCCGACTGGCGACAACCCGGATGAGTCGCTCGTGGAGCTCGTAGCCGAAGGCCGGGTCGGCCGCACACCTCGCACGGATCGCGGGCGCGTCGAACTCGAACGCTTCCAGCGGTCCGGTGCAGACCGCGCCGAATGCCCACAGGTACGGCGGGAACAGCCAAGAGCAGCCGAGCAACTCCCCCATGCCGATGTCGTCGATGATGACCCGCCCGTTCCCCGGAACGCTCATGTCCAGGGCGACGTGACCAGACTGAATCAGCCAGAACCTGCTGGCGAACCCGCCCTCCTCGAAGATCCGGTGCCCGGCCGGGAACATTACGTCCGCGCCAACCTCGGCGAGGGCGTCCAGGTGCCGACGCGGCATGCCGCGCAGGAACGGGTGAGCAGCCAGCGCCGACGTGGTGACCTCGATCATGGGGCCTCACCGCCTTAAGAGCTGGTCTACCCTGACTAACCCAGCGTGCGGCGGAGGGCGTCGCCGTCATCAGGGCCGAATGGCCCATAGCCCTGTGACATCCGGCCATGCCGCCGCTCCGGGCCCGGAGGACCACTCGGTGGTGGCTCGGCTTGCGTGCACAACACGCTGCAGGGCCAAGCTCGCCGGGCGTCACGGGACCAGCGTGGCGGCGAGGATCGCCGCGGCGAAGCCGGCCGCAGACGGGCGAAGAGGCGAAAAACCTCGCTTGCCGGGCCAAAGGGCGCTCCGCTGAACCCTGCCGTTGATCTGGTGGCGGCCCGGGTCAGCCACGGGTCGCAGTAAGGTGACCAGCGGAGCGCCCTGGACAGTTGACGAAGCCGGTTCCGGCACTTGGGAGAGCGGAGAAGATCTGCAAGGACCCGGGGATGACAGGCCCTTCGTCCCTGCCAGCTCCGACACAGCCGTGGTGTGGTGGAGACGCAAGGCAAGTTCCGCTATCCGGCCGCAGGCGATCTGAGCCGGCGAGGAGGCCTGATGACCAAGCACACCAGCCCGCGTGAGCGGGAAGCAACGGTGCCTGCGCTCGAGGAACGCGTCAACCTACTGGAGACACGCGTTGCGGCGATGGCCGAAGCTCTGCAGATCCTGGCCCGTGGCCTGGAGGACCTTCCCACCGCTGAGCCAGGTGGCAGGCCCGCTGCCGAGGCCGCCAGGAAAGCCCATGAAGTGCTGCTCGTCGCGCAACCCGGGCAGCTGTGAGGATGCCAGTTAACAGCTTAGAGGGGAGGAGGGATCTTCACTTTCTCCTGGAAAAGGCGGTCGAGACGCTCGGCGCCTTCTGCGGGGTGCCGGTATGCAACGGGCTGACCGACGCCTGGCAACCCACCCAGCTCGCGGACATCCTCACCATGCGGGACCGCGCCCGGGCGGCTTGACAACGTCTCGTTCTGCCACCTGGGCGACAGCCTGAACAACATGGCGAGGTCGTGGCGGAGGCGGGCTGGCCGCTCGCGGTGGTCTTGTCCTGCCGTCTGCACCGGCCAGGCACCCGAACGCCGCCCGCCAGACCCGGCGCCGGTCAGGCTGCCGGGTGCGCGGGGCCGCCCGGCCCGATGGGCTCAGGCCGGGCGACGTAGGGTGTGGCCCGCGCCCGGGAGATGGCGGGCCGGATAGCAGCGTTAGCAGCAGGCCGGACGCGCAGGCGCCGAGAGCGAGCGCCGGCAGCCCGCCGCCGGGGCGAAGCCGCCGATCGCGAGCCTCGCGAGTCCGAACCCGGCAGCCGCCAGGCCGGTCAGCAGAACGGCCGGGGACCAGGGCCGGACGGATCCGAGCCCGTCGGGCAGCGCCCTTAGCAGGGGCCGGTGCACCCGGAGCAGGCCGACGATGAGCGGGACCAAGATCACGGCCAGCAGGGCAACCCAGGCCGGCCGCAGCACCCACCACTCGGCAGACCCGATCCGCGGCTGCGGCATCACCCCGGTCGGGTAGAAAGCAACCGCCACTATGATCACCGGCACCATGTGCCATAGGTAGACCAGCATGACCCCAGGGGTAAGGCGGGTGACGAGCCGCCACCAGCGGGGGCGCAGTTCATAGGTCTAAGGCGGTCGGTCGTGGTCATTGCAGGACGACGCGGTTGCTGCCCTTTGTTGCTGCACCGCAGAGGGACGGCACTGTCAGCACCGATTGAGCACGGATGTCCATGGCGCGTCCTCCTTATCTCCTTTCATCTTCGGTGCTGGCACGCGTCACGCTGCTGGTAGCAGCCGGGGTGGTCAGTCCTGGCGTGGTGGTGCCGACTCGATCTGGATGTACTCGGGATCGTCCTCGGTACGCATGCTGAAGCGCCACTTGCAGCACACGTCACCGGGATCTCGGCGGGGCGGGATGGCCAGGATGTCGACCTTCATGTTCGGGTTGTACATCTTCGTTGTCTCGATCATCGACTTCGGGCAGGTGGAGTGGCAGTTCTTTTCCAGGATGTCCGGCCGTCCCATCGCCTCCCACTGGTCGGCAGCCACGCAGCGGTTGAAGGTCATGATCCCGACCTCGGGTTCGGGCATCTCGAAGGAAACGTCGAAGGCCTTGCCCGGCAGTGCCGTGGCGTCCATTTGGAGGTCCTTCATCCAGGTTTCCACGGTGTCGCCGGTGATGCCCAGGTAATCTCCCTTGAGTTTCTTCACTCCTGGCAGCACCGAGTCGCCCCACAGCGTCCACTGGAGGTCGAACATCACGTCGAGCCCGTAGCGAACCGTGATCTGGGTGGCCCATGCCTCAATGCACTGCAGCAGGTACTCATGGCTGCCGAGGAACCAGGTCACCAGCTGCTGCTTGGACAGCTCGGCCGTGTCCGTGCCCGGTGTGAAAAGTCCGGTGTAGACGACCCGGGTCCTGGCCCGGTCCTCTTGGGGGACGCGCTGGTTCGGATCGTCGTACATGATGCCGGGAGGGAGGAACTCGTTCTTCATGCGCTCAAGTTCGGGCACGATCTGATCGTTCCAGGCGGCCCACTCAAGCTCGGCCATCGTCTCGGCTCCATACCGGCTGGCCACCTCGGTGGCCCAGCCATCGACGCAGAGCTGCATGTACTGCTCGCTCCACGGCAGCAGCCTGGTGGCCAGCGCCTCCTTCGAGAAGTCGGTGAAGCGCAGGTCGGCGCGGTATGGCCCGCTGTAGTCGGGGAGCTCGGCGCCGGAGTCGACGTCGAGCTGCTGGCGGATGTCCAGGTCGGCCTTCGGGTAGGTGACGCTGTCGTCCACCCGGGGGAACTTCGGGTAGTTGGTGAGGTCAACCTTCAGCGCGAGGGCGAAATCGTCGGCCACCACGTCCTGTTCCAGGTGGACACCCGGCTTGCGGATCTCCAGGAATGCGTCGAGCTGCGCGTCGGGCTGCGGTTCGGCCACCGTGGTCCTCCTTCGTGGAGCCCAGTGCTGACGTCCCTGCTGAGGACTGCCGAGACGCTGACGACACAACCGAGGCTAGACGGTCGTCTAGCCTCGGTCAAGAGCCGATCGGCTAGCCTGTCGTCGTGAGCATGACCGCACCACAGGACGCCAGGACCGGACTTCTGCGAGCCGACCGGCACAGCGAGGCGCAGCTGCGGAGCATCGCCGCGGCCCTGAACCTATTCGCCGACCACGGGGTGAGCGGGACTTCGTTCCAGATGATCGCGGACGCCACCGGCGTCACCAAGGCCGCCGTCTACCACCAGTTCAAGACCAAGGACGCCCTCGTGCTGGCCGTGGCCGAGGTCGCGCTTGGCCCGCTGGAGGCGGCGCTCGACACAGCCGAGGCCGAGCCCTCACGCACCCGGGCGCGCGCGGTGCTCTTGACGCGGGTCATCGACCTCGCCGTCGAACGCCGGCGCTGGGTCAGGGCACTCCAAGGCGACCCGGTGATGGTGCGGCTGCTCGGCTCGCACGCCCCGTTCCTCGACTTGATTCACCGCGTTTACGCCCTTCTACTGGATCAGGACGCTGATCGGGCCAGCAATGTACGCACGGCAATCGTCTCTGCCGCCATCGGCGGCGCGATCGTGCACCCGCTGGTAGCCGACCTCGACGACGAGACACTCCGCACCGAGCTGATGGCAGTCACCCGCCGACTCTTCGACCTTCCGGACACTGCCCGCAAGCAGGACCCAGCCCGCTCACGGTCAAGCTAACCGGAGAAACCGCAATTCAACGGGCTACTGTACGCCCCTCAGCAGCTGCCAGGCGATCACCACGCGCACGGTCGGCCGGCACTCACAGTGCCAACGGGTCCCGGGAGGATATCCGCTGAGTGTTACGAAGGGGCAGGTCTCTACTGGCGCTCAAACACCCTACCGGCTCGACGATTCTCGGAATCGTCGAGCATTATGGAGATCTCATCATCGGTACCGGCGACTTGTTCTGTCGTGGCGCCATGAGGGGCACCGGTGTCGGCGGTGATGCATTCGCCGGCTCCGACATCGCAGTATCCGGAGCGTCCGGTTGGGATGATTTCGGTGATGTTCATTTGTCACTCCATGCTCGGTTGATCGCATTGCTGAAGCCCTCGATGCTTGTGGCGCCGGGGATCGCGATTCGACCGTCGAAGACGGCGAAGGGCACTCCGGTGACGCCGAGCGTTTTGGCTTCCTTCTCGTCCGCGCGGACTGCATCGGCGTACTCGTTGCCTGAGAGCACTTCTTCGACGCGGCTCCGGAGGATCCCGAATTGGCTGGCGGCTTTCGGCGAGAATGGTGTGGTCATAGACGTTGGCGCGGCCGCCGAACAGCGCTCGCTGAAGAACGCCGAGCAACTGGTCAGCGAGCCCGACGGTGCCAGCCAGATGAAGGACTCGGTGCACGTCGAAGCTGTTGGCCAGCACGCGGTCTACGGTGAAGGGCAGCCCATCCTGGTGCGCGATGGCAGCGATCTTGTTCTCCATGCGCTCGGCTTGGGGCAAGGACAAGCCGTAATTGGCCGCGAGAACGTCGAGGGTTGGCTTCGCCTCGTGCGACATGTCTGGGTCGAGTTCGAAGGAATGGACCTTGACGGTGATGGCCTTGGCGTGCGGCGAGGATGCGATCCTGATCCAGCCGGTTCTTGCCGATGTAGCACCATGGGCAGGCAAGGTCGCTCCACACATCAATCTGGAGTTGCTTGTCCGTTGAAGCTTTCGCGGTCGTCTGCGTTGGTGTGATCTGCCCCGAACTTTCCGGACAGCGCATTTGGGGTTAATTCACGCTGCGGACTGCCGTTCCAGGTATTCCTCGCGGACCTGCTGCGGGATCCGGTACTGAAGTCCGGAGTGCCTGCGCTTTGAATTGTACCAGAATTCGATGTACCGCACAATGTCCCGGCGCGCGTGGTCGCGGGTTGGATACTGGGTGCGGTGGACGCGCTCGTTCTTCAGGGCGGCGAAGAACGATTCGGCCATTGCATTATCGTAGCATATCCCGGTGCGGCCGACGGAATGCCGGAGGCCGTATTTCTTCAGCGTGCCGGCGAACTGCTGGGACGTGTAGTTGCTGCCGCGGTCGGAGTGGAAGATAGCATTCTCAGCGAGAGGATAATTGCGGGCGGCCATCTCGATCGCCTTCTCGATGAGTGGCGTCTTGTAGTTATCGTCCGTCGCCCAGCCGATTATTTCCTTCGTATGGCAGTCGATGACCGTGGCCAGGAAAAGCCAGCCCTGCCACGTCGGGATGTAAGTAATATCGCCGACCATTTTAACGCCGGGCGCATCTGCGGTGAAATCGCGGTTCACGAGGTCGGGAATGTCGTGCTCCTGGCCGTCGCCCTCGGTGAGGCTGAACCGCCAGGGCTTCGGCTGGCAGGCCTCCAGGCCCAGCTCGCGCATCAGCGACCGCACCAGCTCCGGCCCGGCCGGCACGCCCCAGGCCGCCAGGTCCGCGTGCACCCGGCGGTACCCGTAAGTTCCGTCCGATTCGTCGAATGACTTCTGCACGATCAGCGCGAGTATCCCGCGCCTTTTCGCCGTTGCCGATTCCGGCGCGTTCCGCCATTCATAGAACCCGGACCGCGACACTTCCATCCACCGGCACATTTTCACGATCGACGGCACGTACTGCTCGTCCGATTCCAGGTAAAGCGCATACTCCACGTCGATGAACTCGAACTTATCGGTCACCGATGATCGCTGGCAAAGTATGCTGCGGCTTTTTTCAGGAACTCAAGCTCCATCTTCTGTTCCCGGTTTTCCCGCTCAAGCTCGCGCAGCCGCGCACGTTCATTTACGGTCAGCGGTGGCTCTTCGCCGGCGTGTTCACGGCGGTAGACGCTCAGTCGGGTCGCCCGGGGGAATCTCGCCCCCGGGCTCCCGCAGATCGGAGCGTGAACCTCTCGGTTCACTCCGCTCTTCTCACCTAAGCCACTGGAAAGTGCCCGTCCATTGCCAGTGCGC
>Ga0335075_10004533_pt1 | contig 21721 bp, 17 predicted proteins | sample Lox_Sample_24_FD_206723 | JGI IMG/M metagenome (GOLD analysis project Ga0335075, IMG submission 206723) | Soil microbial communities from Loxahatchee National Wildlife Refuge, Florida, United States - Lox_Sample_2.4 | ecosystem: Environmental > Terrestrial > Soil > Wetlands | place: USA...
CATGAAGGTCCGCAACAGCCTGCGAACAGCCAAGGCGCGCGACAAGAACTGTCGCGTCGTGCGCCGCCGCGGGCGTGTCTATGTGATCAACAAGAAGAACCCCCGGATGAAGGCGCGCCAGGGCTGACGCACCCCGGCGCTTGCCCGCCCCCGCGCGCAGCGCCATTTTTCCTCCCCATCCGGGGAGGAATCCCATGCTCCGCCTGCCTGACCCGAAGCCCGAAGTGCTCGCCCGCCGCGAGGCGATCGTCGCCGGCCTGCGCGCCCTGCTGCCGGACGAGGCGGTCATCGCCGAGCCGCTCCGGCTGAGGCCATACGAGACCGACGGGCTCACCGCCTACCGCCAGCCACCGCTCGCTGTGGTTCTGCCTTCCAGCACGGAACAGGTCGCCGCGGTGCTGCGGCTCTGCCACACCGAAGGCGTGCGGGTGGTGCCGCGCGGCGCCGGCACCTCGCTCTCCGGCGGCGCACTGCCGCTGGCCGACGCCGTGGTGCTCGGCCTCATGCGGATGAACCGCATCCTCGAGATCGACTACGCCGACCGCTTCGCCGTGGTGCAGGCGGGCGTGACCAATCTCGGCATCACTCAGGCGGTTGCAGAGCATGGCTTCTTCTACGCGCCGGACCCGTCCAGCCAGCTCGCCTGCATGATCGGCGGCAATGTCGCGATGAATTCCGGCGGCGCGCATTGCCTGAAGTATGGCGTCACCGCCAACAACCTGCTCGGCCTGACAATCGTCACCACCGAGGGCGAGGTCCTGCGCATCGGCGGCACGCACCTGGACGCGGCCGGCTACGACTGGCTCGGTCTGCTGACCGGCAGCGAGGGTCAGCTCGCGGTGGTGACCGAAGTAACCGTCCGCATCCTCCGCGCACCCGAGGGCGCCCGCGCCATGCTGGCGGCGTTTCGCTCGAACGAGGTTGCCGGCGCTTGCGTCGATGCGATCATTTCCTCTGGTATCATTCCGGTAGCCCTCGAATTCATGGACCGTCCGGCGATTCACGCATGCGAAGCCTTCGCCCATGCCGGCTACCCGCTGGACGCCGAGGCGATGCTGATCATCGAGGTGGAAGGCAGCATGGTCGAACAGGACGCGCTGCTGGATCGCCTCCGCACCATCTGCGAAAAGCACGACCCGATCAGCCTGAAAGTGTCGCAGACGCCCGAAGAGTCGCTGGCGATCTGGAAGGGCCGCAAGGGCGCATTCGGCGCCATCGGGCGGATCAGCCCCGATTATCTCTGCATGGACGGCGTCATCCCCACCAGCCGCCTACCCGACGTGCTGCGCCGCATCGGCGAGATGTCCAACTCATACGACCTGCAGGTCGCCAACATCTTCCACGCCGGCGACGGCAACCTGCATCCGCTGATCATGTTCGATGCCAACGACCCCGAGAGCTTCGCCAAAGCCGAAGCATTCGGCGCCGACGTCCTCAAACTGTGCGTCGAAGTCGGTGGCTGCCTCACCGGCGAGCACGGCGTCGGCGTGGAAAAGCGCGACCTGATGCCTACCCAGTTCACCGCCGCCGAACTCGAGCAGCAGCGGCGCATCAAGTCCGCCTTCGACCCCGATTGGCTGCTCAACCCGCACAAGGTGTTCCCGCTCGCGGCGTGAGGTGCGGTGGCCTTCTCCGACATAATGACGGCGCCCATCGAGGAGGAAGCCATCGCTGCCGCGGTCGCCGAAGCCCACGCCGCCGGCGAGCCGCTACTGGTGCAGGGCAACGGCACCAAAACCGCGATGCTGCGCCTCGTCCAGGCAGCACGCAATCTTTCGACTCGAAACCATCGCGGCATCACCCTCTATTCGCCGAACGAGCTGGTGATCCGCGCCCGCGCTGGCACGCCGCTCATCGAGATCGAGGCCGCCGTCGCCGAACGCGGCCAGCACCTGATCGCCGAGCCGCCAGACTACTCGGCGCTGTTCGCAGCCACCGCGCCGCAGACCCTGGGCGGGGTCGTCGCCGCCAATCTTTCCGGTCCTCGGCGCATCACCTGGGGCGCCATGCGCGATCACGTGCTCGGCGTCCGAGCGGTGAACGGAACGGGCGAAATTATCCGCTCCGGCGGACGTGTCCTGAAGAACGTCACCGGTCTTGACCTGTGCAAGCTGCTTTCCGGCAGCCACGGCACGCTCGCGGTGATCACCGAGGTCACGTTGAAAGTGCTGCCCGCGCCGGAAGCAGTCGGCACCGTCGCGGTCCATACGCCCGATGCCAACGCCGGGATCGCGGCACTGGCGACGGCGCTCGGCTCACCGTATGGCGTCTCCGCCGCCGCCTGGCTGCCGTCGGACGCGGCGTCGCGGCTCGGCTTCACCCACGCTGTGGCGCTGGCACGCATCGAGGACTTCACTCCGTCGGTCGCCTATCGCACCGCGAAGCTGCGCGACGAAATGACGGCGTTCGGTCCCGGCGACATCCTGGACGATGCGGCCTCACGCAAGCTGTGGCGCGCGGTACGCGACGCCGTCCCCCTGGGCGCCACCGCCGAGCAAGCGATCTGGCGCCTCTCCGTGCGGCCTTCTGCCGGCGCCGCCGTTGCGCGAGCGCTCCGCGAGGCCTTCGATGCCTCCTTGTTCCTGGACTGGGGCGGCGGCCTTGTGTGGGTCGCCGGGCCCGCGGAAGCCGGCGCGCATGCGGCGGTGGAAGCAGCCGCCCGTGCCGCCGGCGGCACCTGGATGCTGGTGCGCGCGCCCGAGCCGCTGCGCGCCGCGGTGGCGGTGATCCCGCCCGAGCCCCCGGTGCTCGCCGCCATCTCGAGGCGTGTGAAGACGGCATTCGATCCGCGCGGTATCCTCAACCCCGGCCGGCTATACGCGGGACTATGAGGCCATAAGCATGCCGAGTTACGCCATCGTCCCGCCGCTGCTGGTCGCCTTCGTGCTGCTCGCCTTCGAGCACTACATGACCAACCCCTTGCATCCAATCCGCGATTTCCGGTTCCTCATGATGGCAGGGGTGGTGGTGATGATATTCACCCAGCTCTTGTTCGCGACCATGCTGCCCTGGCTCTCGCTGCTGCTGTTCGGGCTCGCTCTGGTCTGGCTGGTGGTTGCCGCCGCACTCGTCAGGCGCCGCTTGAGGCGCGGCTAGACTCGGGGCAACTTAAGCGTGATCCGGCCAAAAAAAGGAACGTCCATGTGTCCAACTTCCAACGCTGAGTTTCGTCGTCGTGAGCTCCTGAAATGGACGGCAGCCGTGCCGCTGGGCGCCGCCTTCGCCAGAACCCGCATGGCACATGCCGCCACGGAGTCCGGTATCCGCGGTCAGCAAGGCAAGCAGGTCACTTTGAAGCTCGGCTCCTCTCAACCGACCCACACCGAGAATGCGCACACGGTATTCTTCGACGCGTTCCTCTCCGAGCTGCTGAGCCGGACCAACGGCAATGTCGGCTCCATCTTCTATGGCGACAGCCAGCTCGGCCCAGAGGACAAGTACCCGAACCAGCTCAATTCGGGCACGCTGGACATGATGATGGTCCCGTCCGACTGGTCACCCATCGTGCCAGAAATCGCGGTGCTGACGATGGGATTCCTGTTCGATTCGCTCGAACAGACCGGAAAGGTCATGGACGGCAACGCCGGACGGTTGCTCCAGGACATTTTCAAGAAGAAGACCAAAGCCGAAATCCTGGGCTGGTGCTACAATTTCGGCGGTCGGAACGTGCTGACCAAAAGCCCGGTCACGACGCCCGCGCAATTCCACGGCCTGAAGCTCCGTGTCCTGCCGTCCCCCACGTTCGTAGGGACGTTCAGGCTGCTCGGAGCCGATCCGGTGCCGATGAGTTTCAATGAGGTCTATACCTCGCTGGAGACCGGCGTGATCGAGGGCCTGGAGCACGATCCGCCCACGATCCTGCAATTCAAGTTCTATGAGCTGGCCAAGAGCTACACCATGACGCGGCACATCTTCGACCCGTGCTCGCCGATCATTTCCGATGCAACGCTCCGCAGGCTGTCGCCGACCGACCAGCAAGCCGTCCGGCAGGCTGCCACGATCGGGGTGAACCATCAGCGTACCAAGGCGAGCGCTGCTGCCCAACAATCGCTGGATACGCTGAAGCAGAACGGAGTCAAGACGATCGACATCGACCGGGCGAAGCTCACCGAGGAGGTCAAGCCCCTGTGGAAGAGCTTCACCGACAAATACCCGGACACCAAACCGGTCCTGCAGGCGATTTTGACGGAGACCGGAAAAACCCTCTGACCGTGCCGGCGCCGCCGGACCGCACACTGCCGGAGAGGGTGGCGGCAGGAATCGTCGCGGCTTTGTGTGCCGTGATCCTGGCAGGCGGTGTCGTCGTGGTCGTGCTCGACGTCATCTTCCGCTATTTCCTGTCGAACCCATTACAATGGAGCGATGAGGTCGCGATCGCCGTTCTGATCGCGATCACGTTCCTGGGCGGCGCGCTGGCGCTGTACCGTTCCGAGCATCTCGGCGTGCGCTTGTTTCGTAATTCACTGACCGGGCAGTGGGCTGACCGTATGGACGGGTTCTCCGCATGGGTCGTCCTGGTCGTCTCGGTCTGTCTCACCTGGTCGTCCGTGCCGCTGCTGAACAGCGTGGCGGGGGAGACTACCCCGAGCGGCATTCTGCCGGCAAGTATCGACTACTACCCGCTGCTGGTCGGCGGAGCGGTCATGAGTCTTTTCGCGATATTTCACTTGTTCCGAGTGCCCGGACGAGGCCTGTGGGAATCCGCAATCGTCATGCTCGTCCTGGCCGGAGGCTTCCTCGTCTGGGGCGCGCTTGCGCCGGCTTCGGCGCGCACCGGCCTCTGGCTCATGGTGACCGTCGATGCCGTCTGTCTGGTCGCAGCGGTGCCCGTGGCATTTGCACTGGCCGCCGGCAGCCTGGGCTACATGGCGGTCACCAATTCCCTGCCGATCATCCAGTTCACGCAGGTGATGCAATCCGGGGTGAGCAGCTTCGTTCTGCTGGCGATCCCGTTCTTTGTCCTGGCCGGCCTCGTCATGGAGATCAATGGGATGTCGAGCCGGCTGATCGCCTTCCTCGACATGGTGATCGGCCGCGTGCGCGGCGGACTGAGCGTGGTGATGATCGCCGCGATGGCGGTGTTCTCCGGCATCTCCGGATCGAAAAGCGCCGATGTGGCGGCGGTGGGATCCATCATGCTGCCGGCTATGCGCCGATCCGGCTATGACGAGAACGACGCGGTGGCGCTGCTGGCCGCCAGCGCCGTCATGGGCGAGACGATCCCGCCCTGCATCAACATGATCATTCTCGGCTATGTTGCGAATGTATCGATCGGCGGGTTGTTCATCGCTGGCCTGTTACCGGCGGGCGTGATGGCCGTCGGGCTGATCCTGGTGGCCGTGCTGACAGCGCGCGGCCGGGGGACGCAGGACCGCAAGGCGGTGTCGCCGGGCCCGTACTCCCTGGTATATATCCTGAAAACCACGGCCGGTGCGCTGACCGGCGCTTTCCTGATTGTTATCATCGTCGGGGGAATCGTGGGCGGTGTGGCAACGCCGACCGAGGTTTCCGCGGTTGCGGTGGTCTATGCACTGCTTGTCGGCGTGCTCGCCTTCCGGGAGATGAGCTGGCGTTCCTTTGCCGATTTCCTGACCCGCTCTGCATCCCTTTCCGGAATGATCCTGTTTATCGTCGCCTCCGCGCAGGTGCTGAGCTACCTTCTCACGGTCAACCTGATCCCGCAGAACATGGCGGCGGACCTGGCGGGTATCGGCTCGTCTTCCGGGACCTGGGTCTTCCTGCTGATCGCGATCGGGATGCTGATCGTAATGGGCTCGGTGCTTGAGGGTGCGCCTGCGTTGATCGTGTTCGCTCCCCTGCTGCTGCCGGCAGCCCAGAAGCTGGGCGTCAATCCGCTGCACTTTGGCATTCTGCTGGTCATTTCGATGGGCATCGGCCTGTTCGCCCCACCTGTTGGTGTCGGGCTGTACACCGCCTGCGCCGTGGGTCAGGTTGCGGTGGAGCGCGTCGCCCGGCCGATCGCGAAATACCTGGCGATCATTTTCATTGCTTTGCTTTTGCTCGCGTTCGTACCCGCGATTACCCTGGCGTTGCCGCGATGGCTGGGGATTTCGTGAGCTTCCGGCGCGCCGGGCGCCCTCGACTCTGCCGATGGCACCGTAATGGGGGCGGCAAGCAACCAGCTCTGAATTGATAACCGCCAAAATCCTCGCGAACTGCGGTGATGCCCCGAAGCGACGGCGCGGCGTCTGTGCCCGCACCCAGCCTCATGACTCCCCTCATTTATCAGACCGCCCTGAAAACGTCGGCGAACAGCGGCTGCTCCTGTAGCATGAGGGAGAAGCGCTGCATCAGCGGGCGCAGCCTGACCTCCGGCAACTGGTTTTCAGCCGATCCGCTCTCAGGCCGGGAGGTGCGGATCCGAACATTCGCCTCAAGGCAAAGACTGGATGGAAACCACGTGGCGGCTTTAGACCGTTCGCGACCGCAGCGGAGACCGGACTCTCAGGCGTCTCAAGGCACCGGTGAGACATGTGGTATTATCGGAAGCGTCGCGAATGGATTTATTGACGTAAGTCAACGGAGGCTCACGATGCGCATGATCATCGTGCTTGCTCTCAGCCTGATGCCGTCGCTGGCATTCGCAGCAGGCGCGATCGCGATCCCATCGACTTGTGGTGCGCCAGCCGCGGTGTCCGACGGCTGGTCGGTTGCTGCGCCCGCAAAAGAAGGCCTCGACCCTGGTCTGATTTGCTCTATCGGCTCGGCCCTGAAAGCATTGACTGCCGTCAATGTGGATGGCGCCGTGGTGGCGCTCCACCCAAATGGCGTCGTTGTGGTGCGCCACGACACATTGGTCTACGAGCACTACTTCGGCAACTGGGACGCAGATACGGTGCATCCTATCGCATCGATCTCGAAAAGCGTTGTTGCCCTGTTGGCTGGTATCGCCTCGGACCACGGCTGGCTCAAGCGCGTCAACGCGCGTGTCTTCTCGTATTTTCCTGGCGATTCCGACCTTCGGTCGCAAGCTAAGGATAGCATTACGGTTCGAGAGCTTCTGACGATGAGCTCGGGCTTCAACTGGCCCGAGTTGGCCGTACCGTACAGCGACCCGTCGAACATCGTATGGCGGATGGCCCGGGCGTCGGATCCGTATCGCTTTGTCTTGGCCCGGCCGCTCGCTGCGACGCCTGGAACAGTGTGGCATTACAACAGTGGCGGCGTCGAACTGCTCGGCGACATCTTGATGAAAGTTACTCACCAACCGCTCGACAAGTTCGCGCAACAAGCCCTGTTTGGCCCGCTCGGGATCAGGGATGGGGACTGGGTGTGGGTCCGGGCGCCAAACGGCCGGTTTGCGGCATACGGGGGATTGTATCTGCTCCCACGCGGTCTGGCGAAGATCGGGCAGCTCGTGCTGAACCATGGCGCTTGGCATGGGCATCAGATTGTCTCCGCGAAATGGATCAACGAGATGACGAGCCCGCAGTTGCCGCTGTTCGGACTCGCCGACGCCAATTTCCACGTAAATTCTTACGGCTATCTATGGTGGCTCGGCCGATCAAGGGTCGGCGACCGGGAGATCGATTGGATTGCCGGGATTGGCCACGGCGGGCAGAAGCTTTATATCGTACCAAGCCTCGACCTGGTCATCGTCGTCACCGCGAGCGACTATAAATTCTTCCCTGCGCCCGGTCTCGTCGGCAATACCGCGCTCGACATCGTGCTGCGTGCGGCGTTGGAACATGGACCAAATGCTACCGCCAGCCTGAAGCGGTAGTTACTCGCACAGGACGAAAGCGTCCGTACAGGAAAGCAATGATAGCCGATGTCGGCCGGAGAGGGCTTTGATCACAACGCCCGTTCCTGAGCAGCCAAGATCAGCCAATCACCGACCGACAAGGGAGCGGAGCCGTCGGCGCCCAGCTATATTTGAGCGTCCGGCTCCTGGATGGCTTGGCAATCCGCCCCAATGGGCACCCAGCAGGAAAAGCCTTCAACACGGAGTCAGCCAGCGGCCGAGGCCCGCACCGCCCTGGCTGAAAATGGCCGGGCCGATCCCTGGTCCGGGGTTCCAGGCCATTTTTCACAGGAGGGGGGACCCCACGAGCCGCTCGAAGAAAAAAGTCACCAGGCTGACTGATCCGCCCTTGAAAACGGAATACGCACCTATTACACTCTCCGCCGATGCCAACCGCGCTCCTCACCGCTGGCCTTCCTTCCCAACCCCACCAAGGGGTTGGTGCGCGCCTCGTCCGCCGGCTCGGCGGCGCGGTGCGCAGCGCCATTGTCGGCGGCATCGCCCTCGCCGGCGCCCTCCGGCGACCGGCCGTCTCGCAAACCAGCCGAGACCGCGCCGCCGCGCAAGATCCGCAAGCCCCTGCGCCCAGGCGAGTGTCTGTTCCGCACCCCCCGCGCGCCACTCTCCCTGCCCCGCCGCCCCTGCCTCCCTTGCTCGCGCATCTGCTCGCCCGCCGTGAGCGCCGCTCCGCCTCCGTCAGCCGCCCCGCATGTCTCGGTCAGGGCGACGTGCACTTCACCCCTGAGGCATTCCCCCAGCTCAGCCCCAAAGCCTGTGCGGTCCTCAACACCCCGCTCAAGGACTGCGATCCCAAGACCCTGGATTTGGTTGTTTCCACATTCACCCAGTACGTCAATCAGGTCATGTCGCCCGAAGTAGCCCCAACGGATCGCGCGGCAACGCTGCCCAACCTATGGCACCGGCTGAGCACCGCGCTCGGTGACCCCGAGGCCGACACTTCACCCCTAACCCCAGCGGCAGAATCAGCCACCCCCGCGGATGCCGCGCCGGATGCGCCGGTCGCATCGCCGAATCCGCCAGTCGAGGCGCCGCCGACCGCGCCGACCAGGCTGTGGACAAACCAGCCGCCGCCCGTATCGCCGGTACCGCTGTCCGGCCCGCCGGCTTCCGACCAGCCGCCCGACGCCACGACCAACCCCACGACGCCGGAGACCACGCCAGAAATCGCAGCCCCGTCCGCACCTGTCATGCACGGAGGCCGGCCATTGTCCAACTCGGGCCGACCGTTCCGCTACCACACACAATCTTTCGCGCGCTGGCGCCGACGCCTCGTCCGCTGCTGCCGCGCGCTTTTCCCTCCAGGCGTGCGCGACGGCTTGCCATGCCCGCCGCCGCCGTGGAAACTTTATTACGCCGCCTGTACCGGGCCACCCTGAGGGATCGCGCGCCGAATCCGGCGCATCTCGCGGGCAATGAACGGGGCCACCGCAAGGGGGTCCCGCCATCCTGATTCGTCCTCCACCTTGATCGCGAACGCCCGACCCGGGACACTACAACCCATGCAAACCAGCTTCACCGCCGAGCAGCTTCGCGACCCGGACACCTCTGAATCCAACCGCGTATTGCGCTCCTGCGTGCATTGCGGGTTCTGCACCGCGACCTGTCCCACATTCCTGCTGCTGGGCGACGAGCTCGACAGCCCGCGCGGGCGCATCTACCTGATGAAGGACATGCTGGAATCCGGCCGCCCCGCCACCGAGGAAGTGGTGCGGCACATTGATCGCTGCCTGTCCTGCCTGGCCTGCATGACCACCTGCCCGTCGGGCGTGCACTACATGCACCTCGTCGATCATGCCCGGCATTATATCGAACGCACCTATCGCCGGCCCTGGCATGAGCGGCTGCTGCGCGCGGTCCTGGCCCGCGTCTTACCGAGCCCCACGCTGTTCCGCGCCGCGTTGCTGGCAGCGCGGGCCGGCCGACCGATCGCACGGCTGACGCCGGCCTCGCATCCGCTCGGCCAGCGGCTGCGAGCGATGCTGGCGCTCGCCCCATCGCGACTGCCCCATGCCGGCGACGCCAGTCCGCGCGTGCACCCAGCCAATGGTGAACGTCGCGGCCGCGTGGCATTGCTGACCGGTTGCGCGCAGCAGGTTCTGGCCCCCGAGATCAACGCGGCAACCATCCGCCTGCTCACCCGCCTCGGCATCGAGGTCGTACTGGCCGAAGGCACCCGCTGCTGCGGCGCACTGACCCACCACCTGGGACACCATGACCAGGCAATGGCGAGCGCCCGCGCCAATGTCGAAGCCTGGAGCCGCGAAATCGAAGGTGCCGGCCTGGACGCTGTCGTCATCAATGCCTCGGGCTGCGGCACGATGGTGAAGGACTACGGCTTCCTGTTCCGTACGCAACCAGAGCCGCTGCGCAGCCAAGCGCAGAAAGTGTCGGCCCTGGCGCTCGACATCAGTGAGTATCTGACGCGCATCCATTATGTGCCGACGCGCGAACCGACCGGCCTGACGGTTGCCTATCATTCCGCCTGCAGCCTCCAACACGGCCAGCAGGTCACCACCGAGCCGAAGGCGCTATTGCGCCGAGCCGGCTTCTCAGTGATCGAGCCGGCCGAACCGCACATCTGTTGCGGCTCCGCCGGCACCTACAACCTGTTGCAACCCGAGATCGCCTCACGCCTACGCGATCGTAAGCTCGCCAATCTGCGCGCCATCCGGCCGGACCTGGTTGCAGCAGGTAACATCGGCTGCATTACCCAACTCGCCAGCGGTGGGTTGCCGGTGGTGCATACGGTCGAGCTGCTGGACTGGATGACGGGCGGACCAAGGCCCGACCGTCTGCCATCGCCAGCTACCCGGTCCGCGTGACCAGCGCGGCCGCGGGGTCCGCCAACTCACGGACGCCATTTTTTGAGTCAACCATACGGTCACGGCCTTTCTTCTGGATGTCTTTCTCCGTGAAACACCGTGGGAACTCCGTGTCGCTCCGTGTCCACTTCCTGCTCGCTTCCCGCGTCCCCCCGACCAGATAGAACCCTTGCACCCCCGACCCCCGCAGCCACATTATAGCGCCCAATGCGATACACCCTCGCTATCCTCCTCCTGCTGACCGCGCCCGCGCTGGCGGACACCCCGGCAGCGCGCAGACAGGCCCAGATCGATCAGGCGCTCGACGCCCTGAAAGCAGCGCCCAGCGAAGAAGCCGCAGCCCTCCTGGAATCGCACCTCGCCGAGATGTGGCTCAACGCCGGAACCCCGGCCGTGACCCTGCTCATGAGTCGCGGCCTCAGGGAACTGAAAGCCGGTGCCAACACCGACGCGATCGAGGATTTCAACGACGCCGTCACTCTTCAGCCCGACCTCGCCGAGGGATATCGGCAACTGGCAATGGCCCGCTACGCAGCCGGCGACGTCAAAGGCGCAATCGAAGACCTGGCACTCGCAGTGCAGCACGAACCCCGCGACTTCCTCGCCTATCGCACGTTGACCGACATCTTCGAATCGCAGCAGAACTGGAAAGGCGCCTACGACGCCTGGCAGAAAGTGTTGGCAATCGATCCGAAAACCCCCGACGCGCAGGAGCGGCTGAAGCACCTGCAGCAGCAGGCCTTCGGGCAGGAGGCATAGACGACGCGCAACCCAGGACGTATGCTCCATAAGGGCAGGAGACCCGATCTGAGGGAGTAACGTTCGATGGGTGCTGAAAATTGTCTGACCGGCATACGGGTGCTCGATCTGACGCAGTTCGAGGCAGGCCCTTCATGCACCGAGGTGCTGGCCTGGCTCGGCGCCGAAGTAGTCAAGCTTGAGAACCCGAAGAGTGGTGACCCCGGCCGCCAGATCAACAATCCCGACGGCGCCGACGCGCATTATTTCCTGCAATACAATGCCAACAAGAAGTCCATCACGGTCGATCTGAAATCCCCGCGCGGACTGGCGCTGGCCAAGGATCTCGCCGCCCACGCAGACGTCTTCATCGAGAATTTCGCCCCCGGCGCGATCGAGCGGCTCGGCCTCGGCCCCGACGTCATCCGTACGCTCAACCCGGCGATTATCTACGCCCAGGTGAAAGGCTTCGGCACCGGCTCGCCATTCGAGAAAAACCTCGCCTTCGACATGATCGCCCAGGCCTGCGGCGGCACTATGAGCGTCACCGGCGACGCGGACGGCCCCCCGATCAAACCCGGCGCCACCATCGGCGATACCGGCACCGGCATGCTGATGGCTATCTCGGTGCTTGGCGCGCTGCACCGCCGCACCCGTACCGGCGAGGGCGAGCATCTCCAGGTCGCCATGCAGGACGCCATGTTCCAGTACATTCGTGGCGCCTTTGCGAGGCAGACCAGCACCGGCAAGGCGGCGCAGCGGGCCGGCAATGGCAGCGTGATGTCGCGCAACCCCCCGATGGGGATCTATCCGTGCCTCGGCGGCGGGCCAAACGATTATGTCTATGTCTATACCAGCCGCGCCAACCCCGAGCATTGGCGCCGCCTGCTCGGCGTCATCGGCCGCGAGGAACTGATCGGCGATCCACGCTTCGAAACCGCCGACGCCCGCCGCGAGAATGAAGCCGAGGTCGATGCCATGGTCGCGGACTGGACGCGCCAGCACAGCAAGCAGGATGCCATGCGCATCATCGGCGCCGCCGGCATCCCCGCCGGCGCTGTGCTCGACACCAACGAGCTGCTGCACGACCCCACCTTCGAACAGCGGGGCATCACCCAGACGATCCAGCACCCGAAGATCGGGCCATACAAGATGGCCGCCTTCCCGGTGCGGTTCTCGGGCCGGCCGGCGCCGCTGCACCCCGCGCCGCTGCTCGGCCAGCACACCAACGAGGTGCTGGGCGAGTGGCTCGGCCTCGGCTCAGACGATGTGGGCGCGCTGCGTGAAAGCGGCGTGATCGGCTGAACGACAAAGAACGGGAGACGACAATGGCGGAACTGACCGGCTCCGAGATCCTGGCAAAGTGCCTGAAGAAGGAGGGGGTGGAGCACCTCTTCTTCATCATGGGCGGCCCGATGCTGTTGGCCGAGGCCACCTGCATCAAGGAAGGCATCCGCATGATCGACGTCCGCCACGAGCAGGCGGCCGCCTTCATGGCCCAAGCGTACAGCCGCCTGCTGCAGAAGCCGTCAGCCTGCATGGCGGCAAGCGGTCCAGGCGTCACCAATCTGGTAACGGGTGTAGCCAACGCGCTGATCGACTGTTGCCCGGTGGTGGCAATCGGCGGCTCGTCCCCCATTGGCCAGTTCGGCCGGCAAGTGTTCCAGGAGATCGATCAGGTCGCCATCATGCGCGGTTGCGTAAAATATGCAGACCGCATCCACAACCTCAAGCGCATCCCCCAACAGGTTAATTTCGGCTTCCAGAAGGCGATGTCAGGCAAGCCCGGACCCGTCTATCTCGATTTCCCCGGCGACATCCTCTACCAGAAGATCGACGAGAGCTTGGTGGACTGGAGCTTTGCCGGCCGCCCGCTGTTGCACGCCCGCCCCCTCGGCAACCCGCAACAGGTCGCGAAGCTGGTGGATGCGCTGGCGAAAGCCAGGCAGCCGATCCTGGTCTCCGGCAGTGGCGTGATCTGGTCGCAGGCATGGGAGGAAATGCAGGCGCTGGTCGATAAGATCGGCATCCCCTTCTACACCACGCCGCAAGGTCGCGGCGTAGTTCCAGACGACCATCCGTGCAGCTATCTGGCGATGCGCAGTTCGGCGTTCCGCGATGCCGACCTGATCGTCGTGCTGGGGACGCGGATGAACTACATCATCGGTCACGCCGCGCCGCCGCGTTTCGGTGCCAACGCAACCATCGCCCGCATCGACATCGACCCCGAGGAGCTAGCCGCCGCGCCGCGCAACATCGATATCCCGATTGTCGGCGACTGCAAGATGGCGCTGCAACAGTTGCTGGACGGCATTGGCACCAAGATCAACACCGATACTTACAAAGGGTGGCGGCAGAAGCTGGCCGAGGGCGAGGCGGCCAAGCGCAGCGGGGCAGGCGCCAACAAATACGCCGAGGACGGAGATATCCACCCGGTGCGCCTGCTCGAGGAGATCAGGAACTTCGCCAAACGCGATGCGATCCTGTGCGTCGATGGACAGGAGACTCTGAACTACGGCCGCCAGACCATGCCGACCTTCGCACCGGGCCATCGGCTGAACTCCGGCCCGTTCGGCACGATGGGTGTCGGCCTGCCGTTCGGCGTCGGCGCCAAGGTGGCAATGCCCGACAAGCAGGTGATCGTGGTGCACGGCGACGGTTCGTTTGGCATGAATGCGATGGAACTCGATACCGCGGTGCGGCATAAACTTCCCATCCTCGTGGTGATCAGCCTGAATGGCGGCTGGACGGGTGACCCAAAGCGCGAGAAGCCGGGCCGCGACCTGGGTTACACGCGCTTCGACAAAATGGCCGAGGGGCTTGGCTGCTACGGTGAATATGTCGAACGCCCGGAGGACATCCGTCCGGCGCTTGAGCGTGCCCAGCGCAAGGTCGATGAGGGCATGGTAGCGCTGGTCAACGTCAAGACCGACTATCGCGCGCGCTACGCCGGAGCGGCGTTCAGCGACTATTCCACCTAGGACCGGAAGGGGGGCCGCCCCGCGGCGGCACCCGGTTACGGCCGCAGGCATCCCGTCATGGCCGGCCTTGTGCCGGCCATTTTTGCATCGGCAGCAGCGTGCAAGACCCAGTCGCAGCGTGGCACGATGTCGATCGAGCTTATTGATAATACGGAAAGTTCCGATCGTGTGAATTCCCGCCTGACAGGACCAAAATGGTGCTGGCACAATTGGCCAAATAGTCATATTATAGAAAGGTTCCGACGGCCGGTGGGGGCAATGCGGCCGGTCAGCGCAAAGGGGACTGCGCCATGCCTACATTAACGGTCTCGTCACAGAGCGAGCTAAACAGCGACATCGAGCAGCTCCATACCGCGGCCGCGGGCGCATACACGATCAATTTCACCGGTGACATCTCGGAGGGCGAAGCGGGCCAGCCGGCGGGAATCTATGCGATCGACCTGCCGAATAACGTCACGTTGACGATCAACGGTGATGGTTTCGCCCTCAATGGAGTCAGCGACAATGGTGGGCTCGCGGTCATCGGCGGAAAGGTTACCATCGAAAACCTGACGATCGAAGACACCCTTGCCCAGGGAGGAAGCGGCGCAGGCAGCGGTGGCGGCGGCGCGGGGCTGGGCGGCGGCCTATTCGTCGGGCCCGCCGCAAGCGTCGTCCTGGATGACGTGTCGTTCAGCAACGACAGCGCGAAAGGCGGGGCAGGCGGCCCCGGCGGAGGCGGCGGCACGGGTGGCCACTCCAGCCTGATCGTCCCGCCGCTCGGGGCGGTAGGGCACAATGGCGCCAACGGCTCGAACGGAGTGAATGGCAAGTTGGCGGGATCCTCCGGAGCGGTCGGAGGCTCCGGGGCCGTCGGCGGGAGTGCCGGTTTCGGCCAGCCGGGCGGACGCGGTGGCGCCGGTGGCAGCGGCGGTAACGGGCACGCCGGCGCGTTCGGCGGCACAGGAGGTGGCGGGGGGCCTGCGGCATCGGGTGGCCGGGGCGGCACCGGCGGCGACGGCGGAGCCGGGGGCAAGGGCGGCCGGGGCGGTAACGCGGGCACATCGACCGCGCGTGTCACCAACGCCGGTGCGCGAGGCGGACATGGCGGTCACGGCGGGACCGGCGCTGATGGCGGCTTCGGCGGTGGGGGCGGTTCCGGTGGTGCCGGCGGCGCCGGAGGAAAGGGCGGAAAGGCCCTACTCGGAAAAGGCGGCACCGGCGGCACAGGCGGCGTGGGCGGTACGGGCGGTGACGGTGGGGCGGGCGGTGGCGGTGGCGGCGGCGGCAACGGCGCGAAGGGTGGCACAGGCGGCACGAGCAGCGCCGGCTTCTCGCAGGGTTTCGCTGGTTCGGGGGGCGCGGGAGGTCCCGGCGGGAATGGCGGCTTCGGAGGCGGAGGTGGAGGTGGCGGCCTCGGCGGCACCATCGGAAGTGGCCCAGGCGGAGGAAAGCCCACGCACGGAGCCGGCGGCGCCGGCGCGGCGGGTGGTTTCGGCGGTGGACGCGGGGCTGGCGATGGCGGTGCGGGTGGCGGCGGGCTTGGCGCCGGCGGCGACATCTTCGTCGCGGCCGGCGGGACCCTTACTGTCGATGGCGGCTTGCTCACCAGCGGTACGTGGTTGGTGGCGCCTCGGCGTCGCAGGACGGCAGCGCGTTCGGCTCCGGCATCTTCCTGAAGGGCAACGAAACAATCACCCTCGCCACGCCGGCTGGTCAGACCTTGGCGATCGCCGGAGACATCGCCGACCAGACGGGATCGGGTGGCACGGGCACGCTCGCCGGTACGGGCGCGCTGCTGATCGACGGCCCCGGCACGGTGAAGCTCTCCGGCGACAATACGTTCGTGGGCGGGATGACATTGCAATCCGGCACGCTCGACCTTGCCTCGGCGCAAGCCGCCGGTGCCGGTACGATCGACTTCGACCCAGCTCACACCTCGACGCTGCAATTCACCGTCGCAACCACCCCGAACAATCCGATCGATGACTTCATTCGGGGCGATACGATCGAGATCAAGAACTTTGCCGAGACGGCCCACAGCTACACGGGTGGCGTGCTGACGTTGGACGAGCCGGGCAAATCAATTCATCTGAACGTTCCGGGGCGCACCGCGTCACAGTTCCAGTTCACCATCGCCGGCGACAATACCTTCATCACGTCAGATGCGCCCTGCTATCGCGAGGGCACGCGGATCGCCGCCGAGCATGGCGAGGTTCCGGTCGAGACACTTGCGGTGGGCGATTGCGTCCGAACCAGGGACGGCTCGTTCCACCCCATCGTATGGGTCGGCCGTCGCCGTATCGATTGCCGCCGCCACAAGGAGCCGCGCCTGGTCTGGCCGGTGCGGATCCTCGCGGGCGCCGTCAGCGATGGTGTGCCGCGCCGAGACCTGTTCCTGTCCCCGGATCACGCCATCCTGGCAGACAATGTGCTGATCCCGGTGAAGCACCTGATCAACCATGCGACCGTCGCGCAGATACCGCTGGACGAAGTCACCTATTATCATATCGAACTTGCTTGCCACGACGTGCTGCTGGCCGAGGGCCTGCCGGCGGAATCCTATCTCGACACCGGAAACCGCCATCAATTTGCCAACGGCGGCGACGCGATAAGCCTGTATCCGGAGTTCGCCGTTCCGAAGTCCTGGCCGCGTGACGGCGCTGCTCTGCTGGCAACCGACGAGGCACGGGTCAAGCCGGTTTGGGAGCGTCTGGCGGCGCGCTCACGCGCCCTTGGGGTGTCCGTCCCCGAACCCGAGTTCACCGATGATCCGGCGCTTCGCCTGCAGATCGGCGGACGCGTGATCCAGCCTATGCACGTGCGGGACGAGCGATACATGTTCTGCCTGCCGCGTCACCGCGGTGCGGTGCGGCTGTTGTCGCGTGCCGGCCGGCCCAGCGACCGGCGGCCCTGGATCGACGATTGGCGGCGCCTGGGCGTCTATGTCGGACGTATCGTCGCGCATGACCGTGAGGGGCCGGCCGATGTCCCGATTGATCACCCCTCGCTTGGCGATGGCTGGTGGGCGGTCGAGCGAGCCGGTCCGCTGATGCGTCGCTGGACTGATGGCTGCGGTGCACTGACGCTCTCCCCCGAAGCGACGCTGCTCGAGATTCATCTGGCGGGTACGATTCCATACCGCACCGATATAATGGACGCAGGAGGGGAACGAAGACAGATGGTGGCCTGATGCCACTTATATTACTGTAGGAGCTTTCTACCGCGACGAGACACGGCGGATACTTACAGTCGCGCGTTCGCTGTCAACTCGGGCCCACCGGTCAACAGCTCATCCAACGTCACCGGGCAGACTTGCGTCACCGGCAGCTGCGGCTGGCCATCGTTCTGTTCCTGCATGATCCGCAGCGCCTTCGCAAAGAGGTCGGCGATATCAATCCGCTGTCGCATAGAGGGCACATATGCTTCGGCCGCATCGACGCGGGCGCGGCAAGCTTCCGATCGCCAGTGCGGCGCATCGCGAGCTTCCGGCCATGCTTCCATTTTGAGATCGTGCAGGAACGCCTGGACGAGGCGCGAGCGCACCGCGCTCAACTGACTGCGGCCTACGCTCTCGATCTCCTCGGCGATGTTGGGCCAGTCCAGCTCGGCCTCATTCACCGGCTCGCCGGCGGCACGGCGACGCAGCAGCTCGCCCTGGTGCTGCGACCACAGCAGCACGTCGTCGTCGTAGAGATCAGCCATCCGCTTCCTGTGGCTTCTCGATGCCTTCACCAAGGTGGAAGCGGGCGAAGTCGGCGACTTTTGCCCCAGCCTTGGCCAGCACCGCTTTCACCCGGCTCTCGCCGTCGTGCACCCAAACCTGTTCCAGCAGCACGACCTCCTCGTAGAACTTGCGGATCCGACCTTCCACCATCTTCTCGACGATGGCGTCCGGCTTGCCCGAACCGCGCGCCTGCTCGCGGAAGATCGCCTTCTCGCGCTCCAACGCCGCCGGATCGACCCCGGCGATGTCGATCGACTCAGGCCGGCTTGCCGCCACCTGCATGCCCATCTGGCGCCCGAGCAGTTCCAGTCCTTCCAGCTCATCGGGCGCATGGACCGCGACGATCACACCGATGCGGCCTAGCCCGGGACGCAACGGCTGGTGCACGTAGGTGCTGACCACGCCGCGCGGCAAACCGATGACGCGGGCGCGACGAAGGGTCATGTTCTCGCCGATGGTCGCCACCAGGTGCGTGAGCTGCTCGGCGACCGACCGATCGGCCGCGGGGTACGGAGCCGCTCGGATCGTGTCGATGTCCTCACCGACGTTCAATGCGATCTGCGCGACCGCCGCAACGAAATCCTGAAAACTTTCGTTGCGGGCGACGAAATCGGTCTCGGTATTGACCTCCACCATGGCCGCTTTCAGCGGCGCCGAAGCGACGCCGACCAAGCCCTCGGCCGCCACACGGCCGGATTTCTTAGCAGCCGCCGCCAGTCCCTTCTTGCGCAGCCAATCGACGGCCTGCTCCATCTCGCCGTCGGTTTCCAACAGCGCCCGCTTGCAGTCCATCATGCCCGCGCCGGTCTTCTCGCGCAGTGCTTTCACCAGTGCCGCGGTGATCTCGGCCATTGTTCGTCTCTCGCTTTTCAATCGTGTCCGGCGTGCGCCTGGTCGGCGGGAACCTCGGCCCGCGGCATCGCCTCGGGCGGCAACTCCTCGGCGGCGCCAATATCGCCGCCCGAAGCCGCCAGCTCGGCGCTGATGCCATCCAGCACGGCGCCGGCGATCAGGTCGCAATAGAGGGTGATCGCCCGGATCGCGTCGTCGTTCCCAGGGATCGGGTAAGTGACGCCGGTCGGATCGGAGTTGCTGTCGAGCACCGCGACCACGGGAATCCTGAGCTTATTCGCTTCCTGGACCGCGAGCTTCTCCTTGTTCGTGTCGATGATGAACAGGATGTCCGGCAGCCCGCCCATCTCCTTGATGCCGCCCAGCGCACGTTCCAGCTTCTCGCGTTCGCGGGTGATGTTCAGCACCTCTTTCTTGGTCAGGCCCTGGACGTCGCCGGCGAGCAGCTCTTCGATCTGGCGCAAACGGCGGATGCTGCCGGTGATCGTCTTCCAGTTGGTCAGCGTGCCGCCGAGCCAGCGGTGGTTGATGTAGTACTGGCCGCAGCGCTTGGCGGCGTCGGCTACGTATTCCGCCGCGGCGCGCTTGGTGCCCACCAACAGCACACGGCCGCCCGCCGCGGTGACGTCGCGCACGGCGCGCAGCGCTCGGTCCAGCATCGGCACGGTCTGCTGCAGGTCGATGATGTGCACCTGGTTGCGCACACCGTACAAATAGGGCGCCATGCGCGGATTCCAGCGCCGCGTGTGGTGGCCGAAATGCACGCCGGCTTCGAGCAACTGGCGCAGGGTGAACTCAGGCATCGCCATCGGCGAGATGCTCCTTTCGGTTCGTCCGGTTGTTCCTCCGCGGGGCTCGCCGCATGGCGGCACCGGACCCGGCATTGGCCGGGAAAGGCGCCCCGCGTGTGAATTACCGGCCGCTTGTGTGGCCGGCGGGCGGGGGTATGGCGGAGCGGCGGCCGAAACGCAAGCGCTGACGGGTTCGTGGCGCGACGGGCGGTGCCCGCCTTGTAGTACCCTTCCGATCGGACTTGGGGCGTCCGCGCCATGGCTGGAGCGCAATGGTCGTGCCAGGCGAATATCCCCGATCGTGGGGACAACTCGGTGAATAAAGTTGTTCACGGAAGCATGAAACCGTTCTGAAACATGGCACTTCGAGGCTTTGCCTAAACTCTGGGCAGCATCGCCAAGGTATTGATGTCGCAGTAAATTCGCGTATGCCGAGCAGAGCGGGCTTGCGCACGGCAGTCGCCGGCGGACCGTTATTCCAGTCGAAACGGTGGCCTCTTGCCGGTTGTGGATAGCGCGATGGGACCCGGAGCGGTCGGAGCCCTGGTCACCTGTGGTTGGTTGGATCGGCGGCCGGGGAACGCCGAGGAGGCGGCACCTGCCGAAAGCGCTGCCCCGGACCAAACCTGCTGGGAGGATGATCAAGCGCGCTGGCGAACCGCATGCTGTCGCGCGGCAGCATGATACCGGAAATCAACGATGCGGGGCATCGGCTGGCAACTTGGCAGTTCGTTCCAGAGATGTGCGACTCCCGCAGCCCCTTGCGGGAGGGGGCTGGGCCGCCGACCTAGCGCAACGAGCGCGGAAGCGTCACACTCCTGTCCCGGAAATGTCCGGAACCGAGCCAAAAACGCCTCACCGCACCCTGATCACTGCCTGCGTCATGGCCGCGACGCTGATGCAGATGCTGGATTCGGCGATCGCCAATGTCGCCTTGCCCTACATGCAGGGCAGCCTCTCCGCCACCCAGGAGGAGATCACCTGGGTGCTGACCTCCTACGTGATCGCGGCGGCGATCATGACGGCGCCGGTCGGCTGGCTGGCGGTGCGCTTCGGCCGTAAGCGGCTGTTCATCCTCTGCCTGACCGGCTTCACCATCGCCTCGATGCTGTGCGGCGCCGCACAGTCGCTGCCGCAGATGGTGGGATTCCGCCTGTTGCAAGGGATGTGCGGGGCGGCACTGGTCCCGCTGTCGCAGGCCACCATGCTGGACATCTATCCGTTCGCGAAGCGCGCCTATGCGATGGCGATCTTCAGTTCGGGTGTGATGCTCGGCCCGATCATGGGGCCGACGCTCGGCGGCTATCTGACCTACATGTACAACTGGCGCTACGTGTTCTACGTCAACCTGCCGTTCGGCATCGTCTCGATCATCGGGCTGATGGTGTTCATGCCGAACACCACGCCGAAGCGGGAGCTGCGATTCGACTGGTGGGGATTTGCCGCGCTGGCGCTGGGCGTGGGCGCGTTGCAGATGATGCTGGACCGCGGCCAGGAGCTTGATTGGTTCAGCTCCCGCGAAATCATCGTCGAGGCGACGCTGGCCGGCCTCGGGTTCTATCTCTTCGTGGTGCACATGCTGACGGCCCGCCATCCGTTTCTTTCACCTGCCGTGTTCCGAGACCGTAATTTCATCACGTCCGTGTCGATGACGTTCTGCATCTCCATGGTGATGCTGGCGACTTCCGCGCTGCTCGCGCCGTATCTTCAGGACCTGGCGGACTACCCGGTGTTCACCGCCGGCATCGCGCTGGCCCCGCGCGGGCTCGGCACCATGGCGGCGATGTTCTTCGCGAGCTGGCTCGCCAACCATGTCGATCAACGCAAGATCATGGCGATCGGGCTGATGGTGCTGGGTTTCGCGCTGCACCGGATGAGCACCTGGACCCCCGATGTCGCCCAAGACCAGATGATGCTGACGCTGGTCGTGCAGGGGATCTCCACCGGGCTGATCTTCAATCCGATGACGGTGCTCGCATTCCTCACCTTGCCGGCGCAGCTTCGAGGCGAAGCGACGGCGTTGCAGGCGCTGGCGCGCAACATGG
>Ga0335075_10004534_pt1 | contig 21721 bp, 18 predicted proteins | sample Lox_Sample_24_FD_206723 | JGI IMG/M metagenome (GOLD analysis project Ga0335075, IMG submission 206723) | Soil microbial communities from Loxahatchee National Wildlife Refuge, Florida, United States - Lox_Sample_2.4 | ecosystem: Environmental > Terrestrial > Soil > Wetlands | place: USA...
GGGTGCACGTGGTCGTGCGCACGGAGCCGCCGGGCCCGCGCAAGGTCGACATCGCCGCGATCGAGCGGCGCATCGCCGAGGCGGCGCTGACCTGGACCGACCGGCTGCGCGAGGTATTGGTGACGCGCGAAGGGGAAGCTGCCGGCATCGCGCTCGCGACGCGCTACCGGCGCGTGTTCCCGCTCGCCTACGAGGAAGACGTCGCCCCCGCCGACGCTCTGGCCGACATCGCCGACCTGGAGCAGTTGCGCACCGCGCCCGATGCGCGGCGGCTCAGCCTGCACCGCCCGCCGCACCAGAAGCCGGGGCGGATGCATCTCAAGATCGTGCGCATCGGCGATCCGGTGCCGATCTCGGACCTGCTGCCGATCCTCGAGAACTTCGGCCTGCGGGTGATCGCGGAGCGTCCGTACGAGCTCGCCTGGCCCGAGGGCGGCGCAGCCTGGATCCAGGACTTCGAGCTCGAGCACCGCGACGGCCTGGCGATCGACATCGCACGCATCGAGCAGCGTTTCAAGGAAGCGCTGACGATGACGTGGAGCGGTGATACCGAGAACGACGGCTTCAACCGCCTGCTGCTTGGCGCCGACCTCAGAGCGCGCGAGATCACGGTGTTGCGGGCCTATTGCCGCTATCTCCTGCAGACGGGCGTGCCGTTCAGTCAGGCCTACATGGAGCGCGCGCTCGCCGCCAACCCTGCGATCGCGGCCGGCCTGGTGCGCCTCTTCGAGGCGCGTCTCGACCCCTGCGCCCAGCCCGCGGCAGGCCGCCGCGCGCGCACCCGCAGCAACCCGCTGGAGGAGATCATCGGCCAGATCCGCGCCAGCCTCGACTCGGTCACCAGCCTCGACGAGGACCGGATCCTGCGCGCCTATCTGGAGCTCGTGCAGGCGACGCTGCGGACCAACTTCTATCGCCGGGATGGCGCCGGCAACCCGCTGCCGTATCTCTCCTTCAAGCTCGATCCCGCCGCCATCCGCGACCTGCCGCTGCCGCGGCCGAAGTTCGAGATCTTCGTCTACAGCCCGCGGGTCGAGGGCGTCCACCTGCGCATGGGCTACGTGGCGCGCGGGGGCATCCGCTGGTCCGACCGCCGTGAGGATTTCCGCACCGAGGTCCTCGGGCTGATGAAGGCGCAGAACGTGAAGAACACGCTCATCGTGCCGGTCGGCGCCAAGGGCGGCTTCGTCCCCAAGCGGTTGCCCGGCGGCAGCCGTGAGGAAATGCAGGCCGAGGTCATCGCCTGCTACCGCACTTTCATCCGCGGCCTCCTCGATCTGACCGACAACATCAGCGGTGGCCGCGTCGTGCCGCCGCCGCAGGTGGTGCGCCGCGACGGCGACGATGCCTATCTCGTGGTCGCGGCCGACAAGGGCACGGCCACCTTCTCCGACATCGCCAACGCCCTCTCCGCCGACTACGGTTTCTGGCTGGGCGATGCGTTCGCCTCGGGTGGCTCCGCGGGCTACGACCACAAGCGCCTCGGCATCACCGCCCGCGGCGGCTGGGAATGCGTCAAGCGGCACTTCCGCGAGCTGGGCATCGACATTCAGAAGACTCCCTTCACGGCGGTCGGCATCGGCGACATGTCGGGTGACGTATTCGGCAACGGCATGCTGCTCTCGCCGCACATCCGTCTGCAGGCCGCCTTCGATCACCGCCACATCTTCATCGATCCCAACCCCGATCCGGCGGTGAGCTTCGCGGAGCGCCAGCGCCTGTTCGATCTGCCGCGCTCGAGTTGGGACGACTACGACCGCAGCCGCCTCTCCAAGGGCGCCGGCGTATTCGCCCGCAGCGCGAAGTCGATCACCCTCTCCCCGGAAGCGCGGGCGCTGCTCGGCCTGGAATCGGCCACCCAGACACCCGTCGAGATCATGCGGGCGATCCTGTGCATGCCGGTGGATCTGCTGTGGAACGGCGGGATCGGTACTTACGTCAAGGCGAGCCGGGAGTCGAATGCCGAGGTCGGCGACCGCGCCAACGACGGCTTGCGCATCAACGGCCGGGACCTCAAGGCCCGGGTGGTGGGCGAGGGCGGCAACCTCGGCCTCACGCAGCGCGGGCGCATCGAGTACGCCCTCGCCGGCGGGCGCCTCAACACCGATTTCATCGACAACTCCGCCGGCGTCAACACCTCGGACGTCGAGGTCAACCTCAAGATCCTGCTGAATCCGATCGTGCAGGCGGGCGGACTCGCCAACGGGGAGCGCAACCGCCTCCTCGCCAGCATGTCGGGCGAGGTCTGTTCGCTCGTGCTGCGCAACAACTATCTGCAGAGCCAGGCGATCAGCACGCTCGAGCTGCAGGCCCGCGCCCGGCTGTCGGAGTTCCAGCATCTGATCCGCTCGCTCGAGCGCTCGGGCGAGCTCAACCGCGCGCTCGAGTTCCTGCCGACGGACGACGAGCTGACGGAGCGGCGCAAGGCCGGCGCGGGACTCACCCGTCCGGAGCTCGCGATCCTGCTCGCCTACAGCAAGATCTGGCTCAACGGCCATCTCCTCGACTCGGACGTGCCGGAGGACCCGTACCTTTCCACCGAGCTCGAGCGCTACTTCCCCGGCCCCGTGCGCAGGCGCTTCGCGCGTGCGATCTCCCGCCACCGCCTGCGCCGGGAGATCATCGCGACCGCCACCACCAACAGCCTGATCAACAGGATGGGCCCGACCTTCGTCACCCGTGCGCAGGAGGATACCGGTGCCGAGCCGGCACAGATCGCGCGCGCCTACACCGCGGCGCGCGAGATCTTCGACATGCGCACCGCCTGGACACGGATCGACGAGCTCGACAACCGCATACCCGCGAAGGTGCAATACACCGCCGCGTTCGAGACGAGCCGGCTGCTGCGCCACGCCACCTACTGGCTGCTCGCCCGCCGGCGCGCGCTCAAGGTCGATACCGCGGTGGCCGAATTCCGCGCCGGCGTGCACGAGCTCGAGGCGCGGATCGGCCAGGTGCTCTGCGGCTCCTGGCGCGAGCAGTTCGAGCAGGTGCGCGCCCAGTACCTCGAGGCCGGCCTGCCGCCCGAGCTCGCGGCGCGCCTGGCGGGCCTGGAGGCGCACAACGCCTCGCTCGACATCGTCGAGCTCGCCGGCTCGCAACGCATCGCCGTCGCGGAAGCCGCCCGCCTCTACTTCGAGGCGGGCGCGCGCACGGGGCTCGACTGGCTGCGGCAGCAGATCGATCGCCTACCGGTCGAGGGACCGTGGCAGGCGACGGCCCGCACCGGGCTGCGCGATGCGGCCCTGCGCCTGCACCGCCGGCTGGCGGAGCGTGTGTTGAGCCGCGGCGGCCGCGGCAGCGTGGAGGAGCGGGTGACGGCATGGCAGGAATCGGCGGGCAAGGAGCTGACGCACTGGCAGCGCACCCTCGCCGACATGCGCGCGGCCGGCGCCGCCGACTTCGCGACGCTCACCGTCGGCGTGGAGTCATTGCGTAAACTCGCGGAATAGAGACCGGGAACCAAGCCGCATGAGCAACGTCGGAAAACTGATATTGGTCCGCCACGGCCAGAGCATCTGGAACCTGGAGAACCTCTTCACGGGCTGGACGGACGTCGACCTGGCTGACCAGGGCCGCGAGGAGGCCGCCCGCGCCGGGCGGCAGCTTCTCGAGGAAAAGCTGCTGGTGGATGTCGCATTCACCTCGGTACTGAAGCGGGCGATCCGCACGCTCTGGATCATGCTCGATGAGATGGACCGGATGTGGATCCCGGTGGAGCGCTCCTGGCGGTTGAACGAGCGCCACTACGGCGCGCTGCAGGGCCTGAATAAGGCGCAGACCGTGGAGCGTCACGGCGAGGCCCAGGTGAAGATCTGGCGGCGCAGCTACGACATTCCGCCGCCTCCGCTGGACGCGGAAGACCCGCGCCATCCGCGCTTCGACCCGCGCTATGCCGACGTGCCGGCGGCGGAGCTGCCGGCTGCCGAGTCGCTCAAAGATACGCTCGCGCGCGTGCTCCCCTTCTGGCACAGCCGCATCGCGCCGGAGCTTCGCCGCGGCCGCAACGTGCTCGTGGCCGCGCACGGCAACAGCCTGCGTGCCATGGTGAAGATGCTGGACGACGTGTCGGAAAGCGAGATCGTCGAGCTCAACATCCCGACGGGCGTGCCCCTGCTCTATGAGCTCGACCCACAGCTGAAGCCGCTCGCGAGCCGTTACCTCGGCGATCCCGCCGCCATCGCGGCCGCCGCCGAAGCGGTCCGTCGCCAAACCGAAAAGCGTTGATCCGGCGGCGTCCGAACCTAAACCGCCCATCCGTCGTAGCGGCCTTGGAACTCCGCGGCGATCCCGGCCATCCGTTTGCTGAGCTCCGACATGTCGGCGATGAGCAGACGCATCGACTTGGTCGCGTGGAGGCCGAGCGGCAGGCTCTCCTGGCTCTCCGACTGCCCGAACAATTGCGCCGTCATCGGCTTGATTTCCACGCTGAAGCCGTCCGGCTCCAGGCGTGCACGCACCGTGCTGCAGGCGGCCTCATCGGGTAATGCCAGGAAGAATACGACCGGGTACTCGTTGAAGGGAGCGAACCCGCGGGAGCGCAGGCGCTCGATCATCTGCTCGTCCCACGTCTCCTGATGCTTCGGACGCAATTTGCGCAAGACGAGATAGAGACGCACCACCAGAAAGGCGGCGATGACGGCGAAAGCGACGATCAGCCAGAGGGTGCGAATGGCTGGCTCCCGGCGCTATTCGTCCGGAGCGATGGTGACCCGCAGCCCGGCGAGCTCCGGCGTGAACTCGATCTGACAGGAGAGGCGCGAGTTGTCCTGGGTATGCGCCAGCTCGGTGAGGAGCTCGCGCTCATCCGACATCGGCGCCGGCAGCCGATCCTGCCACTGCGGATCGACATAAATGTGGCAGGTGGCACACGAGCACATCCCGCCGCAGATGGCCGCGACCCCGTAATCGAGCTCCCGCAGGGTCTCCATGACCTTGAGACCGGTCTTCGCTTCGACCTCGTGCTCCTGTCCATCACGGTCGATCACACGCAGCAACGCCATTCACCTACCTCTGTTCACAATGCCGGGCCCGTGGCTCAGGCCAATGGCCAAGCCATCTAGTTTGCCGATTCGCGGCCTCGCGCGCCAGCTTACAGGGGTCCCAGCACCTTCAGGACGAAGGCCGCCTTGCCGCCCTGCTCGCCGCGGCTCTCGAAGCTCGCGCGCAGCTCCCGGCGCAGGGTCTCGAAGACACGCTCGTACTCCCCGAAGACCTGGGTGCTCAGGCTGCCGCTCACCACCTTCACGTCTCCCGCCGCGGCGAGGCGGGCGATGAAATCGTGGATCGCGGGAGCAAAGTGTTCCGCCAGCGGGTATAGACTGATCTCGACGCCGATCTCCATGGGACCATTGTAATTCATGGGCTAGAATGGCCGCCCTCGGCCGCCGCCGGGTCCACCCGCGGACGGGGAACGGGAGCGATGACTCACAAAATCCAGGTGCATCAGGTGGATGCCTTCACGGTGGAGCGGTTCACCGGAAATCCAGCCGGCGTCGTCCTCAACGCGGACGGGCTGAGCGATGCGCAGATGCTCGCCATCGCCCGCGAGCTCAACAACGCCGACACCGCGTTCATTCTGGCGCCGGAGGGCGCGGGTCACGAGCTGCGGGCGCGGTTCTTCACGCCCCGCGCCGAAGTCGGCTTCGTCGGCCATGCGACCGTCGCCGCGCACTACGTCCTCTCCCGCAGGCACGACGCTCCGCGGCAGCTGCGCCAGAAGTCCCGGGCGGGAATCGTGGACGTCGAGATCCGGGGCAACGGCGACGGCCGCAAGATCGCCGTGCGCCAGAGCACACCGCCCCTTGGGCGGGAGCTCAACGATCGCGAGCGGCTGGCGGTGCTGGATGCTCTGGCGCTCGCGACGGACGACCTCGACACTCGTTGTCCGTTGCGGATCGCAGGCTCCAGCAGCACGCGGTTGCTCATCGGGGTGCGCGGCACGGAGCCGTTGAAGCATCTGAAGCCGGACATGACCCGCCTGACGACGTTGTCGGCACAGATCGGCGCAGCCGGTTACTTCGTCTTCGCACTGACGCCCGACAAGACGGATCACCTCACGGAATCGCGCATGTTCTGTCCGGCGCTCGGCATCGGCGAGGACCCGGTCAGCGGCAACGCGCATGGGCTCCTCGGCGTGTACCTCGCCCATCACGGTTTTCTGACTCACGGCGCGGAGCGCATGTCCTTTCAGGGGGTTCAGGGCCAGTATCTGCACCGCACCGGGCGCGTGGAGGTGGAGTTGGACCTCAAAGAGGGGAGCGTCGCCGGCGTGTGGATCGTCGGCCAGGCAGTCTCCGTCTTCGAGACCGAGATCTCTCTCTGACCGGCCCCGCGTAGCGCACTTCTCCCCGCGCGAGCTCGACCTCGTGGCTCGTACAGCGCGGCCATTCCGAACGGCGGTGGGTCGTCATGACGACGGCCGTACCGCCCTCGACACTCGCCTCGATGCGCTCGGACAGGTCGCGGCGTGTAGGCTCGTCCACTCCCGCGAACGGCTCATCGAGCAGCAACAGCGTAGGATCGCGTACCCACGCGCGCGCGAAGAGCACGCGGCGCAACTGGCCGTACGACAGCTCCCGCAATGAGCGGCCCGCGAGCGAGCCCAGGCCGAACGCCCGCAGCGCGCGCCCGGCGGCGGCGCGATCCGCAGCGGTCGCCGGATCGTTCAGGCCGATGCTCGCGTGACGGCCCGATTGCACGACTGCGCCGGCGGTGAGGTCCTGCGGGTGGTCGGCCTGCAGGTGCGCCGCAACCAGACCCACACGCTCCTTGAATACCTGCAGAGGCACGCCCGGCTCGATTCCCGCGCGCTCGATGCGCCCGCCGACTGACACGCCGTGATCGCCGTAGAGTGTGCGCAGCAGGGTGGTCTTGCCCGAGCCGTTGTGTCCGTGCACGACCCAGCAGTCACCTGCGCGGACCGTGAGCGACACGTCCTTCAGTGCGATGTGGTCATCAAGGTGCACGTGAGCGTGGGTCAGGCGCACGATCTCATCGTCGGAGGACTCGCGCGGGTTCGAGCGAGATCGGGCCGCCGCACGACTTTCCACCGCATGCGGAAGCCATCGGGCCAGCGGTGCGCGGCGAATGGATCCCCGGTACACGATCCGGCCGTGCTCCAGCACCAGAGCATGTGTCGCGCTGGCCGGGACATCCTCCAGCCGATGAGTGGACAACACCCATGGCAGCAGGGATCTCGCCGTACCCTCGAGCCAACGCCGCGCGCGCTCGTGGTTGGCTTCGTCCAAGCCGTTCAACAGCTCATCGAGCAGCAGCATCTTCGGCCGCGACGCGAGCGCGCGCGCCAGCAGCGTGAGCCGGCGCTCGCCGTAGGACAGCGTGAGAAAGCGCCGCCCGGCCAGCGTCTCTATTCGCAGGCGCCGCAAAGCCGCGGCGACGAGTCGGTGATCCGCGTCGCTTCCCGAATGGAGGGGGATGTCGGTACGGTGAACACCCGTTGCGACGACCTGTTCGACCGTGTGATTCCAGCCGTAGCGCGTGTACTTGTCCTGACGCTCCGGCCCAACGTATCCGATCTCGTCCTGTATCTCATGCGGAGTACGCCACAGGTCGCCTTTCCAGCGGTACTGGCGGATCCCGTGCCCGGACGTCGGCCATACCGAGCCTGCGACGAGCTTCAGCAACTGGGTTTTCCCGGCGCCGTTGGCACCGGCCAACACCCACCTCTCGCCCGGACGGATGGTCCAGCTCACATCGTCGAGCACCCGCCGCGATGACCGGTCGAGACGCACGGCCTCCAGTCGCACCTCAACGTAGCGGGAATACCTATATGATCGGGCCATGCGGTATTCTGGCACATACGATCTTCTGGTCGTCGGCGGCGGCATCAACGGCGCCGGGATCGCACGCGATGCTGCCGGACGCGGACTTTCAGTGCTGCTCTGCGAGCAGGACGATCTCGCCGCCCACACCTCCTCCGCCAGTACCAAGCTCATCCATGGCGGCCTGCGCTACCTCGAGCACCTGCAGCTGTCGCTGGTGCGCAAGGCGCTCATCGAGCGCGAGATCCTGCTCAACTCGGCGCCCCACCTCATGCGGCCGCTGCGCTTCGTGCTGCCGCACGACAAGCGCCTGCGCCCGGCCTGGATGATCAGCGCCGGCCTCTTCCTCTACGATCACCTGGCCCGCCGGCGGCGCCTGGCCGGCTCGTCCCGCATCGACCTGCGTCATCACGTGGCGGGCGCATCACTCAAGCCGCAATACGTCCGGGGATTCGTCTACTCGGATGGCTGGACAGATGACTCGCGCCTCGTCGTGTTGAACGCAGTAGACGCCCGCGAGCGCGGCGCGCGCATTCTGACACGCACACGGTGCGAGAGGTTGGAGGCGGCGCAGGGACGATGGGTCGCCACACTCGCAGGCGCGACCGGCGCGGAAACGATCGCCGCCAGAGCCGTGGTCAACGCCACCGGACCTTGGGTGAGCCGGTTCGCGCGCGAGGCCTCCCCGGTGAGCGTCTGTCACTCGGTCCGGCTGGTCAAGGGCAGTCACATCGTGGTCCCGCGGATCTACGCCCACCGCTTCGCCTACCTCTTCCAGAACGATGATCAGCGGATCGTGTTCGCCATTCCATATCAGCGCGAATTCACGCTCATAGGGACGACGGACGTGGAATACACCGGCGACCCGGCAGCCGTGCGCATCGAGCCCGAGGAAGTCGGTTATCTCTGTGACGCCGTCAGCCGCTATTTCGCCCGGCCGGTGCCTCCCGACGACGTCGTGTGGAGTTACAGCGGCGTGCGGCCGCTCCTCGACGACGAGGCCGCGGACCCGGCAAGCGTGACGCGCGACTATGCTCTGGAGCTCGACCGCCATCCCGCCCCGCTCCTCAACGTGTTCGGGGGCAAGATCACGACTTACCGCAAGCTCGCCGAGAGCGCCATCGATATCCTGGCGCGCGAGCTCGGCTCACACGCGTCCGGCTGGACGGCGCACGCACTGCTTCCCGGAGGCGACCTGCCGCACGGCGCGTATGCCGGGTTCCTGCGCGGCCTGGAGCACGCTCATCCGTGGCTGCCCGCCGAGTTGCGATACCGATACGCCCACGCGTACGGCACGCGCATCACACACATCCTGGGCGGCGCCACGTCCGTCGCCGATCTCGGCGAGGAATTGCTGCCGCAGCTCTACGAGCGGGAAGCCGATTATCTCTGCCGCGTCGAGATGGCGCGGACCGCGGAAGACATTCTTTGGCGGCGGACACGGCTCGGGTTACATGTTGGGCGCAGCGGCAGCGGACGCCTCGAGGAATGGCTGACGCGCCGCGGCGGCCAGGCTGATTCCAAACAAGTGACGGCGTAACACCATGTTGCCACGTCTGATGGCGGTCGTCGTTCTCGCGTTTGCCCCGATATGGCCGAGCGCGCAGGCGGCGCCGGGCATCAGCACGGACCGCGCCGCCTGGGACGCGCCGCAGGCGCCCTTTCGCCTATACGGCAATACCTGGTACGTGGGGCCGCACGGCCTCTCTTCGATCCTCGTCGATACGGGACATGGTCTGGCGCTCTTCGATGGAGACTTGCCGGAATCGGCGCCGCTGATCGAGGCGCATATCCGCGCCCTGGGATTTCACGTTCGCGACGTCAAATGGATTTTCAACTCGCACGCTCATGTCGACCATGCCGGGGGTATCGCGGCGCTGCAACGCGCCAGCGGCGCGCAGGTCCTGGCCACCTCGGCGGGCGCGCATGAGTTGGAATTGGGCGGCGCCGATCCCGCCGATCCGTTGTACGGCTCGGTGCCCTACTACACGCCGGTGAGGCACGTGCGCGTGGTGGGTAATGGCGAGACCGTGCGTTTGGGGAATGTGGCGATTACGGCGCACTACACGCCGGGTCATACGCCGGGGAGTACCGCGTGGACATGGACGTCATGTGAGCACACGCGCTGCCTGCGCATGGTGTATGCCGACAGTCTCACTGCCGTGACTGGACCGAGGTTCAGGTTCAGCGATCGGCCGCGTTATCTCGCGGGATTCCGGCGATCGATCGCGGCCGTGGCGGAGTTGCCGTGCGATATCCTGATGACGCCTCATCCGGATGCGAGCGGGTTCTGGGAGAGAATCGCGCGGCGTAAATTGATGGATCGGAACGCGTGCCGCAGCTACGCCGCCGCGGCGGCAAAGGAGCTGGATGCGCGGGTGGCGCAGGAGCGAAAAAATTGGCGCGCCCGGAGGGACTGCTCGGCCCGTCCTGGGCCTCGGCCCTGCGGGTCCGCGCTGCGCGAGCCCAACTCGAACTCCTTCGACGGCAGGTGCGCGCGCCACGGACGCACTGATAGCTGAGCCAGCCCCGATGATGAGGGCCGTGGAATAAGGAAACCGAGTCACTGTGTAGTTCCCCGAGTCGAAAAGGACATGACGGTCAGGACTCACGACGACTTGCGGACCGGCTACGGTTGATCAAACGCGGCCATTCCCCGTTGAACCGCGGGTCGAAGCGCGATCCGCTCCCGCCAGACGGACAGCCGCGGACATTGCTCCCAGGGCACCAGCTCTTTAACGGCCGTCGTGACAGTAAAGCCCGCGATATCTGCGACGGAGAACGATTCGCCACCCATGTAGCCCGCGTCGCTCAAGAATCGTTCTGACATGATAATCGCGTCGAGATAGCGTTCGGTGAGCGCATGAGCTGCATCAGCATGCCCGTGGGACCGAAGGGTGAAGGCAGCGCCGTTGCCCGCAATGACATCGCTCGTGAAATGGAAAAAGGCTTCCAGTGCCTTGATACGGCTTTGCGAGCCTACGGGTGGCAGCAGCCGCCCAGGTGCCAATTCGGCCGCGTAAAACAGGATGGCACTCGATTGCGTGACCACGACAGCCGGCGCGTCCTCCGATGTTCTGACGACGAGAACAGGAACTTTGCCTGCGGGGTTCAGGGCAAGATGGGCGGGGCTTCGTTGCTCCCCCTCGCGCAGGTTCACGTGTCGGACACGATACGTCAATCCGGCCTCACTCAACCCAACCGCGGCACGAAGGCAATTACCCGTCTTCGCCCCGTACAGCTCGAGCTGGAGATGGCCCGTGTTTACCCGGGGACTCACGACGGTGTCACGCCCGTTCGACAGGCACGACGCGCCCTTCTGAGGTCGCATCTGAGACCCTACCGCTCTGCCAGAATTTGGAGCTGATCGCGGACAGCTCGGAGGATGTCGTCGGAACCGGCCTCGTCCGCGCCGCGAATAGCACGCGACAGAGCGAGTCCGCCGACCATTGCGGCGAACATGAGAACTGCGCGGTCATGGTCCTGCCCGGCGCCGGCGGCATCCAGACCGTCGGCCACCAGTGCGATGAAGCGTTCGATCCCGATTTGGAAGGTCGCTTGCAGTTCCGCCGGCTGCCTCACGATCTCGGACACCAGCGCCGCGGTCGGACAGCCTGCCTCCGGATGATCCCGATGCTCTTTCGAGAGATATGCGCGCAAGAACTCGGGGGCAGACAGACCCGTGAAGTCACGCACGCAGCTCGCGAAGGCACAACGCGTGGCTTCGGCCGTAAGGGCTGCTTTGGATTTGAAGTGACTGTAGAGCGCTCCATGCGTCAGGCCCGCCCCTTGGGCAACTTCAGCCACACTCATCTGGTCGAAGCCGCGACCTCGAATTTGAGCCGAAGCAGTCTCGAGAATGGCGGCACGGTTGCCCGACGCCGCTTCTTTGGACACCTTCATTGGCTCGTGCCTCGTCCGAGGTCCAGCTGCCATTGGCTCGTGCCTCGTCCGAGGTCCAGCTGCCGCTTGACACTAATCATTACATACGTTATCAATATAATAATTACTATGGCAATCATAATTGATAATCCCTGGGAAAAGCAATCTCAAGCCCCTGTTCAACTTCATTTTTTTGGAGAGATCCACATGAAGATCGAAGGTTCGGTAGCCCTGGTCACAGGGGCAAATGGCGGCATTGGCCAGGCGTTCGTGCGTGAGTTGCTTAAGCGCGGCGCAAAGAAGATCTATCTCGGCGTGCGCGACCCGGGTTCACTCCGAGGGCTGTTCACAGAGTCCGGCAAGCTGGTTCCCGTGATGCTCGACCTCACCAAGCCGGCTCAGATCGAGGCGGCGGGCAAAGTCGCTTCTGACGTCACGTTGCTGATCAACAATGCCGGAGCCGTCGCCTTCAGCGGTGCGCTCGCAGCGCGGGACTTGGTGGCAGCGCGTCAGGAAATGGAGGTCAACTATTTTGGGCTTCTGGCTCTCACTCAGGCCCTGCGCAACTCTCCCGCTCTACGCAGCGGCGGTGCCATCGTCAACGTGCTGTCCTTCCTGGCGCTCGTCACTCTTCCCGTCGCAGGAACATATTCAGCCTCCAAGTCGGCTGCACTGGCGCTCACGCGGACACTTCGGGCGGAGTTGAAGCCGCGGGGCATACAGGTGGTCGGGGTGTTTCCCGTCCAGACCGACACGCCGGCCTTTGCACCATTGCCCGAGCCGAAGTTGAAACCCGAGGAGGTGGCAGCCGGAACGCTCGACGCCGTCGCCGCGGGAGAGGAAGAGGTGTTTCCGGGGGCTCTTTCCCGCGGCGCTGCCGATTTCTTCAAGAAAGACCCCGCCGCCCTGCAAGCCCGCATGTCAACCAGCGTTCATGCAGTTGGCTGAGGCCGCGCCTGAAGCAGTGTGCGCAGACTCCGAGCCCCGCTAGAGGCAAGACATGCAAGCCACCAAGTTTCTGATTACCGGCGCCACGGGTGCGACCGGAGGTGCCGCGACCGAACAGCTCCTCGATAAGGGGCGGCAAGTTCGCGCCTTCGTGCATCGCGAAGACGAGCGATCTGAAGCGCTTAGGCGGAAGGGGGCGGAAATTGTGGTCGGCGACCTGCTGGATTTCGATGCAGTGCGTGCCGCCCTCAAGGGCGTAGACCGCGCTTACTTCGTCTACCCGATTCGTCCGGGTCTGGTCCAGGCGACTGCCCAGTTTGCTCAATCTGGGCTCGAGGCCGGCGTCGAGGCCATCGTGAACATGTCGCAGAAGTCGGCACGGAGTGACGCCAGGAGTCATTCCGCTCGTGAGCATTGGCTGGCGGAGCGCGTCTTCGACTGGTCCGGCCTCAACGTCTCTCACCTACGGCCCACCTATTTCTCGGAGTGGTTGCTGTATCTGGCCCCGATGATCCGCCAAGGGGTGATGTACGCGCCGTTCACGACTGGCCGACATGCGCCCATTGCGGGTGAGGATCAGGCCCGCGTCATTGTCGCCATCCTGGAAGAGCCGCAAGCGCACCGCGGCAAGACCTATCCTCTCTACGGTCCGGTCGAGCTGACCCACGATGAGATCGCTGGAATCGTTGGACGGGTACTTGACCGCAAAGTCGAATATCAGTCCATGCCGATCGACCGGTGGGCGGAAGTCGTCTCTGCCGCCTCCGCGGGAAGGCCGCCGCGTAATGACGCGGGATCGCTCTACGCGGAAGCCGACCGGATCACGGGCCGGCCTGGCAGCGAGTTCCTGGTGCAGCATCTGCGCGAGGTTGCGATCGACCACACGAACGGTGTCTTCGCCGGCACCAATGACTTTGTCGAGAGAATCGGCGGGCAACCCCCACTCACCGTCGAAGCTTTCGTCGCCAAGCATCGGGACGCCTTTGCGTAACGGCTGCGGGCAGCACAGCGTGCGATCGCATATCGCCGTAGCGAATTCGCCAAGCGGGGACGGTCATCCGCTTGACCACGTGATCTGGCAGGCTCTGACCGGCATGCAGGAGCCCTTCGCTGAAGGGAACGAGCGTGCTCGTCGCTATCCAGCAGCGGTTGCGCCTTTTGCGGCAACGATCGACCTCGAGCTTCCTGCGTTTCTGTCCCTTGCGGCCCTGATGAGCGCTGGAGACGACCGGATCGCGCTTTTCACACCGGCGAAGATCGAACCCCCATCGCCCTTCCTGGTTCTCCGCCGAGACGACGTCGACCAGATGGTTCTGGCCGATGCCAGCGCATGTGGTCCGCCGACGGGAGCCGGCATCTCGGTGCTTGGCAGCACTGATGCTCCCGAGATGCTCGCGCTTGCCAGCGCAACGCAGCCGGGACCGTTCGGCTCCCGCACCATCGAATTGGGTGACTATTTAGGGGTACGCCGCGGCGGTGTCCTGGTGGCGATGGCGGGTGAGCGCATGCGCCTCGATGGATTCACCGAAATAAGCGCTGTTTGTGTTGACGCGGCATACCGGAAGCAAGGGATTGCGGCCGACCTCGTTAGAGCGCTGATTGCAGCGATCACGGCGCGGTCCGAGACTCCGTTCCTCCACGTCTTCAGCTCGAACTCCCAGGCAATCGCTCTCTATCGGAAGCTGGGGTTCGTGCTCCGTCGGCAATTGCATCTCGCAGTGCTCGGTCTGGATGACAGCGTGCTCGCGAAATCACCGCCCACTGTGGGCTGAAACATCGGCACCGCTCTGCGCTCCTTCCCGATTCCTCGGACTAGATACGGGGTTTACATCGCGTTCCTGAATTTGGAGGATCACTCAATGTCAACCAAAGCTCTCGTCAACCGGACGATTACCATCGAACACGTCACGATCGAGTCGAACCTCCCTTTTGAGCAGGTCAGAGCGAACCTTGAAGCGCTGCTTCCGCGTATAGACGATGGTATCTTCACGCTCCTGCGATTTGGCGAAAGCGAGCGCGCCTTGCGGGAATTGGAGGCAGCGCCAACACTGTCAATCTTCAGCTTCAGGGATCACGGCGCATTGCTGCAGGTCGCGGGTCTCCAGTCCCGAGCGGTGCAATACGACATCGGTAATCCACTCTCAGCTTCGAAAATGACCCGGCACCAGATCTCCGCCGGGCTCTATGCGCCCATTCGCGTGCTTCTCCGCGAGGATCGCAACGGGACGGTCGCGTTTGAATATGACCGGCCGGCTTCCATTTTTGGGCAATTTGGCGACGACCAGGTCGACGCAATCGCACGGCAGCTCGATATGGATCTTCAATCCTCGCTACAGGCTACCACGCGCTGAATTCATGCTGCGATAGCGGGCGGGGGTCCGCAAACTGGGTGCGCTTATTCCAACTCGACGGCGAGACTGTTCACTCCCCATACGCCGGCGAGTGGACCGCGGCGTACCGCTCAAGCTCCGCTTTGAGGACCACGGTGCAGGTGAGCGTGACCTTCACCGTCTCGGTCTTCGGCAGCGGCCCGAGGCGGGTAGTGTGGGCGCATTCTCGGTCGATCGCAAAAACCGGCCGAGCAGACCGACGGCAGCCCCCTTCACCTCCTCCTCTTGCGGTCCCTCCCCGAGGAACCGCTCGATCTCATCGTAGAGGGCTGCCTCGACCGCGTGCCATTGAGGCCGGTCGCGCCAACATGTGCGAACGGCTCGAAGTAGCCGCCGCGGAGATTCTCGGAGCCAAGCGATCTCCAACACGACACGCACCGGCGACGCATCCCGCATGTACGGAGGTGCGGAGTGACCAGGAAAATGGCGCTTGGAGCAAAATGACGCCGGCAAGGCGCGCGCAATTATTTGATTTAACTGTAAGAATTGCGCGCCCGGAGGGATTCGAACCCCCGACCACTTGGTTCGAAGCCAAGTACTCTATCCAACTGAGCTACGGGCGCGTTTTTCCATTCTACCAATCAATCGTCGGACCAGCCGAACCGCCCGTATCGGCGCTTGGTCACTCCCTGGTCACTTCGCATCCGGTGCGGAAATCCCTGGTCTCCTAAGCCCCTCATCCATCGGCGAAATCCGCCCGATTCGAACCGGCGCTTGACTTCTTCGAAGCCAGGCACTCTATCCAACTGAGCTATGGGCGCGCGCTGCTAGGTCGACCGGGCATCTTACTGCAATCCACCGGCTGCGGAAATCCCGCACCGAAGCATGACTTGAGTCACAAGTCTCGTAAGTTACCCGGGCAGCGAGCCGGAATCCCGACCCTTTTCGCATATGTCGTCCGCCGGGAAGGCCTAAAAAACCCCCGGGCATGAGCATTCGATTCAAAGTCATCGGCTCCCTGGCGCTGCTGTTCGCCGCCCTCAGCGTGGCCGCGTTCCTCATTCAGCTCAGGGTCGTCGAGCCGAGCTTCGCGCGGCTGGAGCGCGACAACGCCCGCACCGCGATGAGGCGCGTGGGTTACGCGATCGACCGCGATCTGCAGACGCTGCAGATCGATGCGATGGATTGGGGCAACTGGCAGGATTCCTATCGCTTCGCGCAGGGCCGTGACCCGAAATTCGTCGCGACGAATTTCACACACACGGCGATAGAGCAGATAGACGTCGACAGCATTCTCGTCGTCGACTTGAAAGGGCATACCCTGGCGTGGACCGGAGACGTCATCGGCACGAAGCTATCGCTGCATGGCAGTCTGCAGGACCGGGGTTCCCTGCCGGTGAATTTTCCCTGGCGAAGTGACCTGGGAACCACTCGCACCGCTCAGGGGCTCGTGAATACCAATCTCGGAGTCATGATGATCGCCGGTGCACCGATTCTGAATGGCACCGGCGGCGGCCCCCCGGCCGGCATGATCATCCTCGGACGCCTGCTGACACCCGCACGCCTGCGGGACCTCGGCTCCCGAACGCAGTCGAATCTCGTGCCGGTGGACATGCGGCCGGCACCAGCCTCCGAACTGCTGGTCAATAGCCGCCGTTACACGAGTGTCTACCGGTCGTTCGACGACATTTACCAGCTGCCGATCATGACCCTGCGGGTCCAGGTCGCGCGGCGCATCGAGGCGAGCGGCCTGGCGGCGATTCGATATGCATCGCTTTCGATCATCGTGGTTGCCGTCATCGTCCTGCTCCTGGTCGTCGTGCTGTTGAATCGTCTGGTGTTGACGCCGCTCACACGCATGACTCGCCACGCCATTGCCGTCGGCGAGAGCGCGGACCTTGCGGCTCGGCTGAATTGCGTCACGGAGGACGAGTTCGGGCAGCTCGGTCGCGAGTTCGACCGCATGGTCGGGAGACTGCAGGAGGCACGTCGCCAACTGATCGATCAGTCCTTCGAGGCGGGCGTGGCGGAAATGGCCAAGGGAGTGCTGCACAATCTGGGCAATGCCCTGACGCCGCTCGGTGTGCGAGTGACCGCCCTAGCGGAGCGCCTCAATGGCGCGCCGATCGGTGATCTCGAGCGCGCCGCAGCGGAGCTGACCTGCGGCGAAGGCGACTCCCGCCGGCGCGCCGAGCTGGCGCAGTTCCTCGAGCTGGGGTGCCGGCACCTCGCATCGGTGCTGCGCGAGTCCTCGGCGGATGTCGCCGTCATGAGCCGACAGGCCGACGGGATGCGATCCGCGCTAGCGGAGCACATGCGGGCCGCCAGCAGCGCGGAGCCGGTTTTCGAATCGGTCAGACTCGCGGAGCTGGTTTCGCAGTCGCTCGATATCGTTCCGGATGCGAGCCGTGCCAGGCTGCGGATCGATGCAGATGAGTCGCTGAGCCGGCTCGGCACCATCCGGGTAGTGCGTACGGTGCTGCGGCTCGTCCTGCAAAACGTGATCATCAATGCGTCCGAAGCTGTACGTGACGCCGGCAGGGATAAGGGGATGTTGCGCCTGTCGGCCGAGGTGACGCGCGAGGCAGGTCGCGATCAGCTCCATCTGCACGCGCAGGACGACGGCATCGGCATTCAGGCCGAGAACATCGATCGCATTTTCCAGAAAGGCTATACGACGAAATCCCGCGGTACCAATCACGGCATCGGCCTGCACTGGTGCGCGAACGCGATCCGCGCCCTCGGCGGCCGGATCTGGGCGACCAGCGACGGGTTAGGACTCGGGGCCGCCATCCATATCACCCTGCCGCTCAGCGACGGCGTGGCGCGTTCGGCACTCTGAGGTTTGCGAGATGAACGATGGTTGACCAGCAACGAGCGCCAATACGCGTACTCGTCACCGACGACGAGGTCGATGTGCGCGATGCATATCGACAAATCCTTGCAGAGCCTGCCGTCGACGACGGTCTCGAGAAACTGCAGCGGCTGCAGGCCCGGCTCTTTCTGGATTCGTCCATGCGACAGGCGCGGCAGCCGGCCGCCGCGCAAACGGCATTCGAGCCCGTGTTCTGCAACGATGCCGGCTCGGCGGTCGCCGCGGTGCGCGAGTCGGTGGCGGCCAACGAGCCCTTCGCGGTGGCTTTCCTCGACATGAGAATGCCTCCCGGACAGGATGGCGCCTGGGCGGCATCCGGCATTCGTACGTTGGATCCGGCCATCGAGATCGTCATCTGCACCGCTTACTCGGACACCGACCCCGCCGCCATCAGCCGGCTCGTGCCGCCCGAAGAGAAGCTGTCTTATCTGCAGAAGCCGTTTCACCCGCACGAGGTCAGGCAGATGGCGATCTCGCTGGCGAGCAAATGGCGCGCCGAGCACCGGATCGTCAAATTGGCGTATTTCGATCCCCTGACGGGCCTGGCGAATCGCTCGCAATGCCTCGATCGCCTGCAAAGCGCCATACTGACCTCCGGCCGCACCGGCCAGCCCATGGCGGTTCTCTTTCTCGATCTGGACAACTTCAAGCGCGTCAACGATTCCCTGGGTCATGGCGCCGGCGATGAGCTCCTGTGCCTGGTCGCCGCCCGACTGCGTTGCACGCTGCGCCACGGAGCCGCCAACTCGACCCCGCTGTCGTCCGGGCACATCGCGCGCCTCGGTGGTGATGAATTCGTCGTAATCTTGCCGGACCTCGCCCACGTCGAAGATGCCGGGGTCCTCGCCCGCCAGCTGATCGATGAGCTGCAGGCGCCGATGCAGATCGCCAAACACTCCCTGGTAATCACACCCAGCGTCGGCATCGCCATCTTCCCGACGGATGGAGCCAACGCCGATGCGCTTCTACGCAGCGCCGACTGGGCGATGTATTTCGCCAAGCGCCGCGGCCCCGGAACGTACGCCTATTTCGATCCGCAGATGACCACGGCGGCGCGGCAGAGGTTCGTGGTCGAGGAGAAAATGCGCGGTGCACTGCAGCGCGGCGAATTCTCGCTTCACTATCAGCCGCTGTTCGACGTGGACAACGGCACCGTCGCGGGCCTCGAGGCCCTGCTGCGGTGGACCAACCCCGACCTCGGCATGGTGGGGCCCGCCGAATTCATCCCCATCGCCGAGGAAACCGGACTGATCGGCGAGCTGGGCGCGTGGGTATTGCGCACCGCCTGCGCCCAGGCGAAAGCGTGGTGCGATGAGGGCTTGCCCGCGGTCCGTCTGGCGGTCAACGTATCCAGTCAGCAGTTCGCCTCGAGGGAATTTCCGCAATTGGTGGCGACGATCATCAGGGAGAGTGCTATCGCGCCCTCGGCGCTCGAGCTGGAGATCACGGAGTCGGTCCTCATGAAGGACGACGAGTGGGCAAAGCAGGCGTTCGTCCTGCTCAAGAAGATCGGCGTGTCCCTCGCCATCGACGATTTCGGCACCGGTTACTCGAGCCTGGGGCGATTGCGCCATCTGCCCGTGGACCGGCTCAAGATCGATCGCTCGTTCGTGACCAACCTCATCGAGTGCGCGGAGGACCGCGCGATCGTGCTGGCCATCATCGCGATGGCGAGGTCATTGTCCATCGAGGTTACCGCCGAGGGCGTGGAGAACTTGCGGCAGCTGATGTTCCTGCAGGAGAACAAGTGTCAGGAAGCCCAGGGCTTCCTCTTCAGCCGGGCGCTGCCGCCCGCCGAAGCCGGAGCCTTGCTGCGGCGCGCGGCAGAAACCGCGGACGGATCGCGAACCAGCCGGCTGCGCTCCCTCATCGGTTGATCAGGCCGCCTGCACCGACCGCGCTCGCGCGCTGAAATACCCCGCCGTCAGCAGTCCGAACCATACCGGCGCTACGTAAAGCGCCACCCGGGTGTCCGGTTGCAGCGAGAGCATGGCGGTGACGAAGAGCAGGAAAGCCACCACGACCCAGTTCACCACAGGCGCCCCCGGCATGCGGAAGCTCGCGGCCGCGACCCGGCCCTCCTTCACCGCGCGGCGGTATCCCAGGTGCGCAATCATGATGATGCCCCAGGTCCAGAGCGTCCCGATCAGCGACACGCTGGTCACCCAGATGAAGACGTGCTTGGGGACCGCGTAGTTGAGGAACACTCCGATCAGCATGATCGCCGCCGAGACGTGGATGCCCGCGGCCGGCACGTTGCGGCCGCTCACGGATGCGAAGACACGCGGCGCCTGGTTGCGGCAGGCGAGGGAATAGAGCATGCGGCCGGTGCTGAAGATGCCGCTGTTGCACGAGGAGGCGGCGGCGGTGATGACCACGATGTTGATGATGCTGGCCGCGGCGGGAATGCCGATCTTCTGGAACACGAAGACGAACGGGCTCGCGTCCGGGCTCAGCTGATTCCAGGGCACCAGCGCCATGATGACGACCAGCGCGCCGATGTAGAAGATGAGGATGCGGAAGATGATCCCGTTGGTCGCCTTCGGCAGCACCACCGCCGGATTCTCCGCCTCACCCGCGGTCACTCCGATCAGCTCCACGCCGGAGTAGGCGAACGTGACGATCTGCAGCGTGAGCAACACGCCCAGCATGCCGAACGGCAGGAAGCCGCCGTGGGTCCAGAGGTTGGCGAAGCTCGCCTGCGCGCCGAAGGCGCCCAGATGAAAGACGATCACCGCGAGTCCGGTGATGATGAGGGCGACGATGGTCACCACCTTGATCAGGGCGAACCAGAACTCGAGCTCGCCGAACGCCCGCACGGCGAGCAGGTTGACCCCGTACAGCACGATGAGCGCAACCAGCGGCGGCAGCCATTGCGGCATCCAGGGCAGCCAGAAGCGGACGTAGACACCGATGGCGGTGATTTCCGCCATCACTGTCGCGATCCACATGAACCAGTAGGACCAGCCGGTGACGAAGCCGGCGAACGGCCCGCAGAATTCGTCGGCATACGCGGCGAACGAGCCGGCGACAGGGCGGTAGGTGAGCAGCTCTCCCAGCGCGCGCATGATGAAGAAGATGGCGATGCCGCCGACCACGTAGGTCAGCATGAGCCCGGGGCCGGCGTTGTGGATCGCCTGCGCCGAGCCGAGGAAGAGGCCGACGCCGATCGTGCCCCCCAGGGCGATGAGCTGGATGTGACGGTTGCGCAGTCTGCGCGACAGATGCGACTCGGATTGCGACACGAACACCCCCTATCGATCCGCGCCCTCGGCGGTGCGCCGGGCGCGTGCGATCTTACTCCAGGACCCGGCGGCGCCTCGTGCTACTCTGGATCGTCACTTCAACAGTAAGAGATTCGTGGCCTCCAAGCGCGCTGCCGGTGCCGGCCTGCCGATCGAGAGACTCCGCTGCGGTTGGGTTCCGGCAGGGGATGTGGAATACACCCGCTATCACGATGAGGAGTGGGGCCGGCCGGTGCACGATGACCGCCACCTCTTCGAGATGCTCACGCTCGAGGGCGCACAGGCGGGACTGTCGTGGTCCACCATACTGCGCAAGCGCGCGGCCTATCGAAAGGCCTTTGCCGGCTTCGACCCCGCCAAGGTCGCCCGCTTCGACGCGCGCCGGCGCGCGGCGCTGCTGCGGGATCCCGGCATCGTGCGCAACCGGCTGAAGATCGACTCCACGGTGAGCAACGCCCGCGCGTTTCTGGCCCTGCAGAAGGAGTTCGGCTCCTTCAGCCGCTATCTCTGGGACTGGGTCGGCGGCCATGCGGTGCGCAACGGCTGGCGGACCCGCGCTCAGGTGCCGGCGAGCAGCGAGCTGAGCGACAGGATCTCCAAGGACCTGAAGAAACGGGGCTTCCGCTTCGTCGGCTCTACAATTATTTACGCTTACCT
>Ga0335075_10004535_pt1 | contig 21721 bp, 20 predicted proteins | sample Lox_Sample_24_FD_206723 | JGI IMG/M metagenome (GOLD analysis project Ga0335075, IMG submission 206723) | Soil microbial communities from Loxahatchee National Wildlife Refuge, Florida, United States - Lox_Sample_2.4 | ecosystem: Environmental > Terrestrial > Soil > Wetlands | place: USA...
CCCGTGACGCAGGAGGACCTGGTCAAGCCCGGTGACGCGGTGTCGGTGGTGTTGTCGGACAGCTCGACCGCGGGCGGGCGGGTGGAGTCGATCGGCACCGTGGCCACCTGCCTGGGAGGCGACGGCGCCGACGGCGCGGCTGACCAGTCGCCATGTTCGTCGGCCGGCAGCAACTCCAGCCCGACGGTGCCGGTCACCATCAGCTTGGACAGCACCCCGCCCGGCGCTGCTCTCGATCAGGCGCCGGTGAACGTGAGCATCACCACGCAGACCGCCTCTAACGTGCTGGCGGTGCCGGTGAACGCGCTGCTGGCGTTGGCCGACGGCAGGTACGGGGTGCAGGTGGTGACCGGCACCACCACCCGCCTGACCGGGGTGACCACCGGCCTGTACAGCGACACGCTGGTCCAGGTCAGCGGGCCGGGCATCACCGCGGGCATGAAGGTGGAGGTGCCGTCGTCGTGACCCAGACGGTCCCGGTGCCGGCCCGGGAGGCCGCCAGGCCGGCACCGGTCCTTGAGCTGGCCGGGGTGGTCAAGCACTACCCCGGCGACCCGCCGGTGGTCGCGCTGGCCGGGGTGGACCTGCGGATCGATCACGGGGAGCTGGCCGCGATCACCGGCCCGTCCGGGTCGGGCAAATCCACGCTGCTGCACGTGATGGGCACCCTGGAACGGGCCACCGCCGGGACGGTCCGCATCGCCGGGGAGGACACCTCGGCCATGTCCGACAGGCAGCTATCAGGCCTGCGGGCCCGGCGGCTGGGGTTTGTGTTCCAGCAGTTCTTCCTGATGGATGGCCTGTCGGTGCTGGATAACGTGGCCGACGGGCTGCTGTACCGGGGCGGGCGGGCCGCCGGCCGGCGCGCGCTGGCCGGGGCGGCGTTGGAGCGGGTCGGGCTGGGCCACCGCCTAGGCCACCGGCCCAGCCAGCTGTCGGGCGGTGAGCAGCAGCGCACTGCCATAGCCCGGGCGCTGGCGGGGCGTCCCGCCCTGGTAATGGCCGATGAGCCGACCGGCAACCTGGACACCGCCACCGGTGCGTCGATCCTGGAGCTGCTGCGCGAGCTGCACGCTGATGGCACCACCATCGTCATCATCACCCACGACGCCGATGTCGCCGCGACCGCCGACCGGCGCATCGAGATCCGCGACGGAAGGATCCTCCGTGACACTGCAGCGGGTTCGTGAGGTCGGCGGGTCCCGGCTGACCGGCCGGGACCTGCTGCGGGTCGGCAGTTACGGACCGCGCACCCGGCGGGTGCGGGCGGCGCTTTCAGCGCTGGGCATCAGCATCGGCATCGCCGCCATCACCGGTGTGCTTGGCATCTCCCAGTCCTCCAAGTCCGGCCTGCTCAGCGAGCTGGGCCAGCTCGGCAACCTGCTCACCGTGCAGTCCGCCAACAGCGTCCCCGGCCAGGCGGCCGAGCTGCCCGTCACCGCCGAGGGCATGGTCTCGCGCATCGGACCGGTCACCGGCGTGGCCCAGATCGCCGCCCTGGCTGGCACCAACGTGTACCGCAGCCCGTTCATCCCGGCCATCGACACCAACGGCATCTCGGCGACCGCAGCCAGCCCGAACCTGGCCACCACCCTGGGCGCCAGCCTGGGCCACGGCGCCTTCCTGAATGCGGCTACCGCCCGCTACCCAGCGGTCGTCCTGGGCGCCGAGACCGCCAGCCTGCTCGGCATCACCAGCCTGGCCCACCCCACCCAGGTGTGGATCGGCGGGCACTGGTTCACCGTGACCGGCATCCTCAACCCCATACCGCTGCACACCCCGATGGACAGCATGGCGTTCATCGGGTTCCCCATCGCCGGGCAGTACTTCGCCTTCGACGGCCACCCCACCGAACTGTATGTCCGCACCGACCCCGGCCAGGCCGCTGCGGTCGATGACGTACTGCCCGCCACCGTGAAACCAGAAGACCCCTCCGACGTGCAGGTCAGCGAGCCGGCCGGCATCCTGCAGGCCGAACTGCTCACCAAGGGCGCCTATAACACCCTGTTCCTTGGCCTGGGCGCCGTCGCCCTGCTCGTCGGCGGCGTCGGCATCGCCAACATCATGGCCATCTCCGTCCTGGAGCGCCGCTCCGAGATCGGCCTGCGCCGCGCCATGGGTGCCACCCGCCGCCACATCGCCGAGCAGTTCCTCGCCGAAGCCGTGCTCCTGTCACTGCTGGGCGGCCTGGCCGGCACCGCCACCGGCGCAGTGGCCACCGCCATCTACGCCACCGCCGAGCACTGGCAGGTGCAGATCCCGCTCCTGGCCATGTACGGCGGCATCGGCGCTGCCCTGGCCATCGGCGCCATCGCCGGCCTGTACCCGGCAACCCGGGCCGCCCGCCTGTCCCCAACCGAGGCATTGCGCACCGCATGACCGCCCCGGACGCGGAGTCAGGCGTCTTCGAGTTCGGCCGCCTGCGGGAGTAAACCGACGCCGATAAGCCACGATCACGAAGACAGGCTGGAGACCACGAATCGACGACGTCGTGTAGCAGAGTAGTCTCGGCTGCATGGGAAGCATGGCCCTGCCTCCGTTTGGCTGGCTGGAAGTCGTCAGCCGATGGCAGTTCGCGCCTGTTGTCACGGCGGGCACCGCCGTGCTCGCGGTGCTGTACCTGTGGGGCGTCATCCGGGTGCGGCGGCGCCATCCGGCGCGTCCCTGGCCCGTGCTCCGCACCGTGGCCTTCTTCCTGGGTCTCCTGGTCATCGTGCTCGCCACGCAGAGCGGCATCGGCACGTACGAGGACACCCTGTTCTGGGACCACATGATCCAGCACCTGATGCTGATCATGATCGCGCCGCCGCTGCTGATCATCGGACAGCCGATCACCCTGCTGATGCACGCCAGCCGCAACCCGCTGCACACCTGGGTGAAGCGCGTCCTCCGGTCCCGTGTGGTGATGGTGCTGACCTGGCCGGCCTTCGGCGTCGCGGCCTACGCGGCCACGATCGTCGGCACGCACCTGACCAACTTCATGAACCTGGTGATGAGCAACTCGGCGGTTCAAGACGGCGAGCACGTGCTCTACCTGGTCGTGGGCTACCTGTACTTCCTTCCGCTGATCGGCCAGGAGCCCATCCGCTGGAAGGTGTCGTACCCACTGCGGATGTTCCTGCTCTTCATCGCCATGCCGGTGGACGCCTTCACCGGCGTCGTGCTCGGCTCGGCCAGCAGCGATCCGTTCGCTCCGATGGAGCCGCGGTCGTGGGGACCATCTCCGCTGGACGACGTGCACACGGGCGGCGCGGTGATGTGGATCGGCGGCGCGGCGATCATGTTCGTGTTGCTCCTGGTCACGTTCTTTGAGTGGACCAGGGAAACTCGTCCGTCCGGAGGGATGGGCTGGCTGGAAGAGGCACGCCGGGCCAACCTGGCCGCGATGGTGAGCGAGGGGGCGGCGCCAGGCACCGCCGAGGTCTCCCACGAGACCGCCAATGTGGACGACGGCGACGGCCATCTCGCCGCGTACAACGCCTACCTCGCCCGCCTCAACGGTTCCGCCGGGGCGGATGCACGAGTCTCCGACGCCGACCGGAATTCATAGCCCGGCCCAATCCCTTCCGCTCCCCGCGCCGTACCACGGTCAGTGGCGTTGGTGAGTGTTACCTGGTTCGCGGCAACCCGCCACCCGCGTATCGGGGGCCTGGCGGTAGCTCCCCGCGGCACGGGTGTCTACTTCGTGGATGACGATACCAACACGCTCAACCTGCTGAGTTAGGCCATCCAGGAGGCCGGCCCGGGGAACAGCCGGGTGTTCCCCGGGCCGCGCCAGCCAGGGCGCGGCCCAAAGGCCGCGACACGCCGGTAGCGATATCTACGGAAATCTACGATTGGCGCTAGAGGCGGGCATAGAGTCCGATCGTGGACCCCGTACGCAACCCCTACGCTCCCGGGGCCGGCCAGCGACCGCCCGAGCTCGCCGGCCGGGACCGGGAGATCAAGCAGTTCGAGATCGTCCTCGAACGGGTGGCGAAAGGCCGGCCGGAACGGAGCATGGTCCTGACCGGACTGCGCGGTGTCGGGAAGACCGTGCTGCTGAACGCGTTTCGCTCGATGGCGCTGCAAAAGCTCTGGGGAACCGGCAAGCTCGAGGCCAGGCCCGAGCAGAGTATCCGGCGGCCGGTAGCCGCGGCGCTGCACATGGCGGTGCGGGAACTCGCCCCCCGGCACCGCGCCCCAGACCGGATCGACGCCTTCCTCGGCGTGCTCAAGGCGTTCGTGCTCCGCGACCCCAAAGCCCCTAAGGGCTCCTCGCCTACCACCCAGTTCGGCATCGACGTCCCCGCGGCACGCGGCCGGGCCGATTCCGGCGACCTCGAGGTGGACCTGACCGAACTGTTCACCGATGCCGCGTCGGTGGCCGCCGACCTTGGCGTCGGGATCGCGCTGTTCGTCGACGAGATGCAGGACGTCCCGGCCGCGGACGTTTCCGCGCTGTGCGCGGCCTGTCACGAGCTTTCCCAGGTCGGCGGCCCGCTGATCGTCGTCGGCGCGGGGCTGCCGCACCTGCCTTCGGTGCTGTCGGCAAGCAAGAGCTACTCAGAACGCCTGTTCCGCTACGTTCGCATCGACAGGCTGGACCGTGAGGCCGCCGACCAGGCGCTGATCGCTCCCGCCGAGCGGGAAGACGTCTGGTTCAAGCAGGAGGCACTGGACGCGCTGTATCAGGCCGCTGACGGTTACCCGTACTTCGTCCAGGCGTACGGCAAGGTCACCTGGGACGTGGCCGCGGCCAGCCCGGTCACCGCCGCCGACGTCACCGTGGCGGCACCTGAGGCGGAAAGCGAGCTCGCCGTCGGCTTCTTCGGCAGCCGGTACGAGCGGGCCACCCCGGCCGAACGGGAGTACATGCGCGCCATGGCGGCGATCGGCGACGAGCCGGTGCTCACCCCCGCTGTCGCGGAGGAACTCGGTCGCAAACCATCCAGCCTCTCCCCGGCCAGGGACGGGCTGATCAAGAAAGGCCTCATCTACAGTTCCGAGCGCGGGCTTATCGCGTTCACCGTGCCGCACTTCGGCAAGTTCCTGCGCTCCCAGCCCAGCTGAGTCCACGGCGAGGCTGGGGAGACGCCACCTCCCGTTCCGGAATATTGTGTTTTTCCTATACTTGCTTAGAGACCAGCAGAGTGCTGGGAGCGATGCTGCGTCGGCGCGGCGGTGAAAACCGGCGCGGGCAGGAGCGCGGGAGCCGATCGCTGCGCCGGGACCACGCGGGCAGGTGCCTCGCCGGATGTCGCGTCGATGATCGCGGCGCGGATCGGCGGGCGGCGAGGCTGCAGGTAGACGGCGAAGACCACCTCGACAGGGCGTTCGGCCACAATGCCGGGAAAGACCACGTACCGCCAGCACGCTTCGCGCCACATGTCGCTTGGCTCCATGGCAGTGACGTACTTGCGGTAGTGACGCCAGTGCGAACTGCACCGCAGCGCGCTCAGCGTGCGCGACATCGGAAGCCTGCGCACCTCGCACGGCTCGGAATAGCCGAGCCTGACCATGACCTCACTCACCTCGGGGGACAGCGCGGCGAGCACGCCCAGTTCCACCGTCGCCGTCACGAGCAGCAGGATCGCCTGACCCGTGGACGTCGGCATGCGCAACGGCAGAACGCCGACGCACCCGATCGCGGCCGCGCAGAGCAGTACCGACCTGCCGAGCGCCCGCCAGCTCACCGGTGTGTCGCTCAGGTCGCCGAAACAGCCGCAGCCGGCCTCCGGGCGGCGGTTACGCAGTTCATGCAGCGCGCCGACCGCGGTAGCGAACAGCAACGCCGTCGCTGACCGTACGGCCGTCGCGGGCACGCCAGCGCCGAACCGTCCGGCGGTGACGAGCAGGCCGGTGCCGAGGGCCAGTTCGCTGGCGAACAGGCCGATCGTGATCGGGCGGTGCATGCGCAGCGGGAACATCATGCTCGGGCTGAGCGCGGCATCGAATGATCGCGCGCCGGCGGCGCGCTTCGCCTTCGCCGCGCAGCCGCCGATCAGCAAGGCGGCAAGCAGCGGGATCTGAACCTCTCTAGTCGCGTGCAGCACGGGGCTGAGCGCGCCGATTCCCCCCAAAGCCATTTCTTCCCAGCTTTCCTTTTCGCGCCGCGTCATTGCCTACCCCGGCGCGGCCAGCGGCTACCCAGTTTCTCAGCCGCTAAACGTCAAGGTTGCGTTAAAGCAGCCTCTTTCCAGATTTCCGCCGAGCTCGACGAAGGCGGTCATCGTGAGGTCGGCGATCCTGCCCCTCGGGGAGGTGCCACATTCGACGCAGCGGTCACAGAACAGCCGCGACGCGGCGCCGCAGCTTGTCACCGGGAGCACCGCGGAGCGATCGCTGCATTCGTTGTGGACGCGGACCGCGCTGCCCACCGACAAGTACGGCAGGCGCACGCATCCAGGGCCGGCGGTGTGCGGGTCGACGGCATGCTTGTCGGGCGGTGCAGGGCTCTGCTCGCAGTTCGTCTCCGGGTCCAGTGCCGGATAGGCGAGCCCGACGAGGCCAGAAGGCTCTTCGCCCGGATCGTGCCAGACCGCCGTTCCGCTGACCGGGTCGGGAATATGCCCGCTGATCAGCGGCGGGGCCGGCGGGTGGTCGGCTCGGTACGGAGGTTGTGCGGTGGCCGGCGCAAGCGCCTGCAGATAGCCCTGCTGCCGCAAGCCGATGACATCAATCAGGTAGTCAGGCTGCAACCTGGGGAAACGGACCTGAATCTGGCGGTGTGAGCCCTCGTCGATCAGCACGATCCTGCGGCCCTTGGCTGGCCCCTCGTCGACGAGCAGCGCGCTGCCGTCGGCCTCGATGATCGTGCCTGTCACGCGGCTGATCTGTGCCCAGACGCGTTCGGCTGTTTGCCGCGCCCGGTTCTTTCGGATGATGACGACGTCCCCGCGGCGCAGGGTGGCGGGCGGGACGAGCCCTCCGCGCCAGGCGACGGTGGCGGGCGTCAGCGCCAGGCGTTCCTCGCCGTGCGCGGTTTGCATGATGATCAGATGCGGGCTGACGTCGGCCACCTGGCCGGTGACCACCGAACGATCGGCCCGGCGGGGATCCCACAGGCTCTCGTGCGCCGTATCGCGCTGGCCGAGAACGGTGGCGCGCAGCAAAGTCCTCCGGGTGAACCGGGTAGGCGTGACAGTTTCTACGAAATCGTCACAGCCTTGGCGAAATTCGACTTTTCGCCGCACTTGCCCTCCGTGGGATTGCATCGTTGTCACGTCCGACGATGCGCGTATTCAGCACACTCGTCAAGCGATTCGCGCATCTCTATCCGCCTAGACAGGCAGATATGTTATCAACGGACAGTGCTGAGGCGATTTCGCATCGTGAGGGGAGAGTGACGCGACTCGCTCAGCGGGGCGTATCGTGATTTGGGGATCACTTTCAGTAACGTTGTGTCATGAGAGTCGGGGACCACGTGGCGTTTGGGGACTATGTGCGCTCGCGTGGCAGCGCACTGTTGAAGGCTGCCCTCGCGCTCACCGGAAACCGTCCTGACGCCGAGGACCTGGTGCAGGCCACGCTGGTCAAGACCTACCAATCCTGGGACAAAATTGCCGATATCGCCGCGCTGGACACATACGTTCGGCGGGTGATGATCAACACGCATATCTCCGGCTGGCGCAGCCGACGGCTGGACGAGTACCCGACCGACGAGCTTCCGGATTCCCCGGCCGCCGATGAGACCGGCAACAGCGACCTGCGTGAACTGGTGCGGCGGGCCATCGACCGGCTGCCGCGGCGAATGCGCGCCGCGGTGATGCTCCGTTACTACGACGACATGTCGGAGCCCGAGGTGGCGGCCGCGCTCGGCGTCTCGGTCGGGACCGTGAAGAGCACCGTGGCGCGGGCGGTCGCCAAGCTTCGTGAAGACGCCGAACTGGGGTCTGCCGAATAGGGTCCGCCGGATAATGGCGATTTGCCGGTTACTTGAGGGTTACGCATCACGCGTCCGCGTGGCACTATCACCGTCTAAGGCGGAATTAGAGGAGGTAGGCCGTGGACAGCACGATGATGGATGTCCCGCTGACGGTTTCGGCGATCATGCGGTACGGCACGTCGGCCTTCGGGGACAAAGAAGTAGTTACCCTGACCGGAGATGACACGGTGCGGCGTCGCACGTACGCGGCCGCGGGAGAGAGGGCTTCTCGGCTGGCGAACGCGCTCCGCGGACTCGGCGTCGACGGCGACCAGCGAATCGGCACGTTCATGTGGAACAACGCCGAGCACCTCGAGGTGTACCTGGCCGTGCCGTCGATGGGCGCCGTGCTGCACACGCTGAACATCCGGCTTGCCCCGGAGCAGGTTGGCTATATCGCCACCCATGCGGGCGACCACGCGGTCATCGTGGACTCGTCGCTGATCCCGCTGTTCGCGAAGGTGCTGCCGCACGCGCCGTCTGTGCGGCATGTGATCGTCAGCGGCGCGGCGGACGACGGCGTGCTGGCCACCCTGGCGGGGCCGGACCGCTCGGTGCACGATTACGAGGAACTGCTCGCCGCCGCTTCGGCGTCCTTTGACTGGCCTGACTTGGACGAGCGGTCGGCGGCCGCGATGTGCTACACCAGCGGAACAACCGGGCTGCCCAAAGGCGTCGTCTACAGTCACCGATCCACGTACCTGCACTCGATCGCGCCCTGCCTGGGGAACGCATTCGCGATTTCCGAACGCGACCGGGTGCTGCCCGTCGTGCCCATGTTCCACGCGAACGCGTGGGGCCTGCCGTACGCGGCCATCGTGGCCGGGGCGGACTTGGTGATGCCGGACCGGTTCATGCAGCCGGCCGCGATCGTCGGCCTGATTTCCGCCGAACGGGTGACGCTCAGCGCGGGAGTGCCGACGATCTGGGCAGGCATGCTCGCCCAGGTGCGCGCGGTCGGCGGCGACCTGTCGTCGATCCGGGCGCTGGTCTGCGGCGGTTCGGCGCTGCCTGAGGCGATGATGCATGCCTACGAGGACGAACTTGGCGTGCGGATGATCCACGCCTGGGGGATGACGGAGACGTCGCCGCTCGGGTCGATCGCGCACCCGCCCACGGGTGTCGGCGGCGAAGAGGCGTGGGAGTACCGGGCGAGCCAGGGACGGCTGTTCTTCGCACTGGAAGGGCGGCTGGCCGGCGACGGCGGTACCGTGCTGCCCTCGGACGGCAAAGCGGTCGGCGAGCTTGAAGTGCGCGGGCCGTGGGTGACCGGCGCCTACTACAAGGATCCCGCGCCGGAGAAGTTCCACGACGGCTGGCTGCGCACCGGCGACGTCGGCACGCTGGACCCAGGCGGGTTCATCAGGCTCACCGACCGGGCCAAGGACGTAATTAAGTCCGGCGGTGAGTGGATCTCCTCGATGGAGCTTGAGAACCTGCTGATGGCGCACCCGTCCGTCGCCGAGGCCGCGGTGATCGGCGTGCCGGACGAGAAATGGGGCGAGCGCCCGATGGCCGCCGTGGTGGCGACCCCGGGTGCCACGGTTTCCCCGTCCGAGCTGCGTGCCTTCCTCGGTGAGAAGGTGCCGCGGTGGCAACTCCCGGAACGCTGGTGCTTCATCGACGAGGTGCCCAAGACCTCGGTCGGCAAGTTCCAGAAGACCAAGCTGCGTGAGCTGTACGCCTCCGGCGCCCTCGACGTCACCAGACTGGAACCGATGCCGCACTGACCGCTACCGACCACCCCCGGGGGGTCAAGCGGCCGCCGGGATGAAGTTCGTAAACGGTATAAAGCGGACAAAAATCTCCCCGGCGGCTCCATGATCGCGAAGACATTTTTCCTAGTGAAGATAATTCATCGTATAGGTATACGAATATTTCGCGATAAAAAAACTCTTCACGAAATCTTCAGCAACAAGGCGGGCATCCTACGCGGAACAGGAACCCGCGGCGATCGGAGGGCGCGCTCGCCTTGAATGTCCGGGATGTCCTTCGCTGGTGGCGGCAGTGCTTCGTGAGCGAGAGCCGCCGCAGGGCTGCGGGCGCCGCCATCGGGAGACCAGACCCCGTTCTTGCCTGCCGTGCCCCGCTTTGCCGACAGTGGCCGGATGCCGGTACGCTGTTCGACACCGCACGTATGTGGCTCCGGTCGCGGCCACGTGCGGATGGAGGCTTCGCCTAGTCCGGTCTATGGCGCCGCACTGCTAATGCGGTTTGGGCTTGCGCCCATCCGGGGTTCAAATCCCCGAGCCTCCGCCAGCTAACCGGCAGATTCCAAGCAGATGTTCGACGCTCGGGATCTGCCGGTTTTGTCATGTTTTGCCGGGCTGGCGTGGCCAATGCGTGGCCATGCGTGCAGCCTGGCGGCACTTTTCTTCTTATCCACGCGCTCCCGTGCGGCACTCTCGCCGCACGGGCCTTCAGCGTGCCCGGAAGCCGGGCGCGGCCGTAACCGAATGGCCCGCCACGGCGCTAGCGGCACCACGGCGGGCCACGGACACCCCAACCATCCAAGCGATTGGAGTCCCCCGTGGGAAAGCTACACAACGGCCCCTTCGAGACAGAGCGCGAGGCCCGCGCCGCAGCGCATCAGGTCGTCCGGCCCGAGCCTGGCTGGTCGATCCTGCACAAGTCGCAGAACCGGTTCGTCCTTGAGCAGGCCTGCGAGGCGGCCGGGGTCGAGCTTGGCGCATACGACCGGCGGATCCTCGACTGGCTGTCTGGCTTCGAGGACTCGATCTGCGCCGTGGTCGCGGGGCTGGTTGCCCGCGCGGTCGCTGCCGCCCGTCCCGGGTCGCGCCGCGTTACGTTCGACCTGACGAACGATCACCACGCCGAGATGTACTTCGTCCTGACCGAGGCGCTTGAGGACTTCGCGATCAGGGAGCGGGAGCAAGCTGCCTGGGAGGAGGGGAACTCCTCCCGCGAGCGATGGGCGGAGATTGCGGAGGCGATGCACGCTCAGGTCGAGACCGAGCTGGGCGGTGACCGGTGAGCCGACGGCCCGATTGCCCGCCCTGGTGTGCGGCTCACTCGGATGCCGCCGCAGACCTGCACTGCTCCAGGCATGACCGCATCTCGCTGGGCGATGCCAGATACGGGTTCGTCGCTGCCTACGCGGCTGGGTACGGCGATGAAACGCCAGCCGTGAGCGTGTCCGCTGTCATGCCCAGCGATCCGAGGACCAGCGCGACGATCTGGATCGAGAACCCGGAGGAGGCACAGGACCTGGCGCTGCTCGTGGAGTGGCTTGAGCGCGCCACTCTGCGGCAGCGCCGGATGCTCGCCGAGCAGATCCGGGCTGCCGCCAAGATCGTCGCAGAGGTCAGAGATGACATTCTCCGCACCGCGCTGTCGGAGGATGACTCATGAGATCCCCGATCCGGTCGCTTCCACGTCTTCGGCTGCGTAGCGCGCCGCGCCACGTAGCTCCGTCGGCGGTGCCGGGGTACGTCCTGCGCGTGCTCCGCGGTGCGGCGCTGACCGCGATCTCCGTTATCATCACCGCAGCCGACAGCGCGGCGTTCGCCGAGTCCTACCGGGGCCTGTGGGTCTGGGCGCGGCACCACGGGCTGTCCGGATTCTGGGCCGCGGCCTTCCCGCTGCAGGTCGACACGTTCATCGTCATCGGAGAACTGGCGCTGTTCGTCGCGATGGTGGACCAGTGGGATCGGCGGCACAGGGCGGGGGCCTGGGCGGTGACGCTACTCGGCCTGGTGGCGTCCGTCGCCGGGAACATCGGTCACGTCGCCGTGCATGACCTGCAGTCACGCGGCACCGCCGCCGTGCCGCCGGTAGCCGCGTTCGCCGCGATGTGGGTCGGGCTGAGCGTGCTCAAGCGCGTGATCGCACGGACCGCCTGGACCGCGCCGGGTGGCGACGAGAACGTGCACGATGGGGCCGCTGGTCTTGCGCCTCCAAAGCTGGTGACCGACGTAGTTTCGTCGCCGGTTCCCAGCGACGCCGAAACTGCGGCGGCGGAGGCGCTGCGGGCGACTCTCGCTGCGGGGAACCCGCTGAGCATGAACCAGCTTCAGGCGAGGTTTCGGCTCACCCGGAAGGAGGCGACGGAAGTGCGCCGCCTTGTCATGCCAGAGATCAACGGACATTCATACGCGGATGCGTCAGAAGATGCCCGGAACTGACCAGCAGTCGACATCGGCTGAGGTGCGGGCGACCAGCCGGAAGCCTGCACCCCAGCCGCGCCACTTACCCTGGTGCGGCGCCGCGCCGGGTCGGTAGCGTCGGCCCAGCGGGCGCAGTTGATGCCTGCCGGGCTGCCGGAACGTGGCGGGCGACGATGGGCTGACCAGGGAAAGCGGCGGTAGCAGAATGCGGCGCCTGGTCCCGTGCGGTCGCCTCCGCGTCGTCGGCCAGGCGGGCAGCCGCACGAGTGGCAGCGCTCTGCAAACGCTGGCCCTGGGTGACGCGCAAGTCGACCAGCGTGCGTGCGAGGCTCGTGAGCGCGAGGATCAGGATGCGACGGACCTGCCCGCGGTACCGGCCGGGAACGCACGAGGCCAGCAGGTAGGCCGCGGTGCGGATGACCGCAGTCCTGGGTGTCGGTGCCGGACTGCGGCCCCAGGCAGCGCGGGCAGCGCGGGCGAACCCTTCGGAGGCCAGGGCAAGCTCGGGGTTGCCGGTGGCTTCGGCGGCTGCCGCCATGAGGTCGGAAGCGGCCCAGGCGATGGCCTCCTGCTCTGTCGGCTTGGCAGTCGCGATCGCAGCGGCGGCCTGCTGTCCAACGCGTGCCGTGTGGGCGTAGATCTCGCCGGCGGCGAACCCGGTGAACAGGTCCGGTCCAGGTGCGGCACCGGGCAGGCCAGCCCGCCAGCGGGCTCGCAGCGCGCCGAGTCTGAGCTGAGGGTCGAGCGTTCCGCCGCCGAACCAGATCGGCTGTCCGGCTCGGTCGACCAGGCCGGGCAAGGTGAGTGACCAGCCCGTCGGGCGGTTCGGCTGGGCAGGGTCGGATCGGAGCCCGACCTGCAGTCCGGCGCGGTCAAGCAGCATGAAGAACTCGTTCTCATCGCGGGCTGACCGGGCTGCGCGGAGCGCCTCACGGATGAGTACGGCGCGAGCGGTCCCGTTGGTCATGGAAATGCCGGTCAAGCTCCCTGGTGAGCTACCGGGCACCCCGGCCCATCGGTTCCGGAGCCGGGGGAGGGTGAGGTCGGGCGCGAGCTTCCCGCCGCCGTACCAGACGGGCCGTCGACCGCCCTGCCTGTCGGCAGTTTCATCGCCGGGCAGGGCGACGGAGTAGCCAGTGATCTCGCCCGGCCGGGTCGTTGACCGGCGAGGCCGGGCGAGTGCGCCGCGAGCCTCGATCGCGGCGAAGAACTCGGCGTCAGTGCGAGCGGCGGCCGCCGCGGCCTGGACGATGCGCCGCAGCTTGGCCCGGGTCGTCTCGGACTGGCCTGCTCGTCCTGCCTTGGCCATCTCCGCCTGGGACGGGGCCTTGTCGGCGGTCTTGTCGTGGGCGAGGACACGCAGCCCGTACTCGCGCTCGATGTCGCGCAGGGCTTCGCTGATACGCCAGTACAGGTTGTTGACGCTGGCCCTGCGCCCGTCCTGGCGGGCCAGCGTGGCGACGATGTGGACGTGGTTATCGCCGTGGTGTTCCCTGTCAAGTCCAGCGTGTTGAAGTTCTGACTGTCATTCCTCGCGGCCTGGCGGACCGGTTCTCCCGAACAGAACCAGGCGGCGCGGCCCGATGTGGTGGACTACTAGACCATGACGGCCGCGCCTCAGCTCAGCATGCTGTGGGAGTCAGTTGACCCCGGAGAAGCTCTTAGCCAGCGCTTCGGCTTCGCCGACGCAGTTTCCGCGGCCGGCTGGGTGGGTGACACCCTTGGAGACACCTGGGCCATCACGGTTGATGACTGCGACCGCCTGGTCATCAGCGACAAAAACCTGCTGGCGTGGATCACGGCCGGTGACAGGCGGCTCATCGCGAAATGGTCCGTGGCCCCGAAGCGGTTCCGGCACCTGGCCGACACGGCGGCCCTCCTGGTGTGGCTTCATGGCAAGGGCATCCCTGTCGCTGCCCCGGTTCCGGCACGAGACGGCCGCCTCCGGGTCGAGCTGGATAACGTGTCGTTCGGCGTTTTTCCCGTCATCGACGGTGATCTCCTCGACGTAAGAGATCCGGCGCAAGTCGCCGAGGCGGGCCGGATGCTGGCGACGCTCCACGACGCGATGGCTGCTTATCCCCACCGCATCGGCGGCGGCCCGTCGGCCCGGGATGAGCAGCTCGTCCACAATGACTTCCGGTCCGCCAACGTCCTTCATGACGGCACGGGCATCACGGCAGTCCTCGACTTCGAGGAGGTGACCTACCGCTCACGGGTGTCAGACCTTGCCCAGGCGACCGTGCTGCTCGGAACCCGTTACCACAACTGGAGGGCGACGAGCCAGCCCGTCCGGGGAGCGTTCGTCGGGGCTTACTGCGACCAGGCTCCGCTGGCTAACGCCGAGCAGGACCAGCTGCAGAGCGGTATCGAAGCGGTCATGAAGCATTTCGGCTGGGCATAGATGGCGCATGCTCACCCTCGCGTCCATGCTGCACCGCCGCCTCGACAGGGCCGACGTCAGGCAGGCGGCTCGCTGATCCTCTCCAGGATGGCCCTGGCCTGGGCTGTTGACAGGGCCGCCGGTTCAGCCGTGTTCTTGTCCACTCCGGCGATGACGACCGGCCCGAGGAAGCTGAACTGGAAGCCGAAGGAGCGCGCGACGAGGGTGGCGGCCTGGTTGGCCGGCCTTCCCGTGGCTGCGCCGTCCTCGTCCAGCCAGGCTTCCCAGCGGCTGGTGACCTGGATCCGCTCAGCGCAGTCGGTGCCGATGAGCGCCTTGAGGGAATACATGAACCGCGTGCCGCCGCCGGGCAGGTCGACTTCCCTGGGCGGCCCGTCGGCGGGGATGAGGAGGGCCTTCACTGGTTGTCCTTGTGCCGGGCGGGGCCGCGGCGGCTGTCGAGCCGGGTGACGTTGCCGAGCGCGGCGATCTCGTCTCGTGCCTGCTGTAGTTCCAGGGTGAGCTGGTTGACAGCGCGGACGAGCGCGGGGACGTCGGCGCGGAGCTGGGCGAGTTCCCTGTTCTTGCCGGCGATCGTCTGCCGGAGCTTTGCGATGGTGGCGCGGAGCCGGGCTTCGTCGCCGTTGTCGGCTCTGCGGTCGCGGATGCGCTGGTAGAACTCGTCTTTCAGGTCGGTGTGGCGCTGGGTGAGCGCGTTGCGCGGGACTCCGGCCTCGGTGGCGAGGGCGACCACGGTCAGCGCGCCGTTGGAGCGCTCGGGGGTGCCGGCGAGGATGCGGTCCATCGCGGCGCCGATCCGGGCGCGCTCGTCCGGATCGGCGGTCATCTTTCGGCCCTGCCTGGGGTGATGCGGGTTCGGTCGTGCTTGCCAGCCTGCTCGCGGAGCTTTGCCGCAGCGGCGCGGAGCCGGTCGCCGACGGGCTGGGGAACGTGCTGTGCCCGGGTTTCCAGGGCGTCGGCCCGCTCGCGGAGCTGGGCGGCCTGGGCGTCGGTGCGGGCGATGTTGCCGCAGCCGGGGACGCAGTGGTCGAGGCTGGGAGTGTCTTTCACGGCGTCGCGGTGGCACAGGGCCTTGTCTCGCTTGTAGTGGCAGATGACGAGGGCGTGGGGATTGTCGTAGATCATGGCGTCCTCGTTCTTCAGCAGCTTGCGGGCGGCGCCGAGCGTGACGGGGACGCCGGCGAACCGGGACGCGGCGGCTGCGGCCATGATCGCGCGGCGGGCGGCGGGGCCGGAGATGCCCCCGCCGTTGTCAAGGTCTTCGCGCAGGGCGGCCGCGGTGTCGGCGGTCGCGAGTGCTGTCTCAAGTTCGATGAGGTCGTGGATGCCGTTCCGGCTGCGGCTGCCGTAGCCTTCCGACGCCCACGTGTCGGAGGCTGTGCGCATGTGCCCGTACTGGATGGCCAGGGCGACCAGCCCGTTGGGCCGGCGTGCGATGTGCCAGGCCAGGCTGCGGCGGAAGCGCATGGTGCCGACATCGCCGTGCGGGTCGGCGGGGATCGTCTCGCCGGGCAGTCCGAGGCTGGCTGCCTCGCGGTTCGCCCAGGCGGCGAAGTCCTCGATCCGGTGGCGGAGCGCCTTCGGCTGCAGGGAGCCGGTGCCGGGGCGGGTGCTGGCCAGGTCGTGGGCGTGGTGGTCGAAGAGCAGGTGCCCTGCGGGGACCATGCGCTCCAGGACGCGGATGGCGTTAACGACCGGGGTGATCGCGACCCAGGGGGCGGCGCGCTCGGTGCCGGCGGAGCGGTGGTTGCCGTGTTCGTCGGTGGCGGTCTTGAACTCCAGGCCGCGGATGAGGTGCCGTCCTGTCCGCCCGTCCGGGCCGGGAACGGGGTCGGGGCAGCAGCCGGCGCGCAGGCCCAGGATCTCCCCCGGGCGCATGCCGGTCAGGTAAGCGCAGACGATGAACGCTGCCGTGCCCAGGTGGCGCATCAGCGAGGGGGCCTCGTTGAAGTCGAGCGCGGGCCGCCAGGGCTTTCCCGCGATGCGGCCTGTCACGGGGACACTCAGCGGGCACGGCCCGGACAGGTCCGCCGCAGCCGACAGCCGGTTGACCATCGTGAACCGGCTGACCTGCCCGAATGACGCCCCAGTGATGCCGGCCACGTACTGGTGGGCGAGGCCGACCTTGCCTTTCAGATGGGTCGATGGCAGGGGCGCGCCGCTGTCGATCAGGGGCCGGAGGTATGCCTCCAGGGCTGCGCGCCCCACTGGGGTGCCGGCGGCCGCGCGGGCAGACAAGATGAGGCGCTGCCGTTCGGCCCAGGCGGCCAGGATGTCCCCGGACAGGTCCTCGACCATCCGCATCGCCCAGACGAGGAGCGGCCCTATGGTCTGCTCTGCCAGGGGCTCGGTCGCGTTCTCCCCGCCGCCGCGGCCTGCGGCGGGGAGGTAGCCGTCGATGCCCAGTTCCTCCCAGGGCGGCTTCCCGATGCCCGACGGCCAGGCACTGAGCTGGTCAAACGCCCACAGCCGGGTCAGCGCGACCAAGGTCTTCAGGACATGATTCCTGCCATGGCCGGCACCGCAGGCGCGCTGCCCATAGTCGTGCAGGACGTCTGCGGTGCAGTCCGCCAGGCGGCGGACCCCGCGCTGTTCCAGCCATACCGCCAGGAGCTTCCACTCCTCGGTCGTGGCGTGGACATGCTGAGCGCCGAGGCGCCCCCGCATCCTGGAGCCGTGGCCGAGCAGGAACGTGGGCCGGAGCTGGCCGTTGACCAGGTTCCATGCCGCCAGCCGCATTTCGTCCCGGAAGCAGGAGGGCCACCTCTCCCAGTAGATCTTCGGCCGGGCGGCGCTGGGGTTCTCGGTCAGCGGGGCCAACGGCCAGACCGGGTCCCGGTAACGGCCGTTGAGATGGGCATGCATCGCGCAGACAAGGTGCGGCAGGACGACGGGGCTGGCGGGCCCGGGCATCGGCAGGAGGTAGGGGTCGAAGTCCGGGGCGGCGGTCATCTGTCGAGGTTCCCGGTCAGCAGGTGGGTGACGATCTCCCGGTCGGCGCTGGTGACGCGGGCCAGGCCGTGGGCCCACGGCCCGTCGCCGACCTGGCCTTTGAGGTCTTCCAGGCGTTCACAGGCGTCGCGCCAGCCCGCTGCCCAGGCGGCGGGCGGCAGGACGGAGCGCAGGCTGCCCAGCGCCTCGTGCAGGTGCGCGAGGCGAGGGTGGTGGCCAGGGTGGACCCGCGCGTTCGGGCAGGCCAGGCAGGCCAGGAACGAGGCACCGCAGCCGCCGTCCGGCGACGGCCAGGGGCTGCCGCCCGGATCGGAGCAGTCCGCAGTCGCAGTCTCGGCGTCCCCGGGGACGGCCTGGTCCCGGAGCTGGGCTGCCAGGACCGCCTTCCCGGCGGCGTCCTCCGCGCCGGCCGCGATCACCTCGGCCGCCCGGGCCTGGACCCGCTCGTCGGGCAGGACGTAGTGGCGGTCATGGGTGCCCCGGGAATGCTGGGCCGGCTCACGCCGTTCAAGCGCGATCACCGTGCGGCGCCCCCGCCTGAACGGGCTCCCGCCCAGTCCCTCATCCCGCGCCCAGTCTGCCGCGTTGTCGCTGCTGATGCCGAGGCGGAACAGGCCGACGCCGACCAGCGGGTGGTCCAGGTCCGCCCGCGCCTGGCCTGGCCTGGCGGACCGCCACGCGATCAGGCTGCCGGCGCCGGGGGCGAGCTCGGCGACGACGGCGCGGGCGAAGTGCGTGGCCTGCAGGGCCTGGGTGATCAGCCGCCCGGGCGAGCCGGCGCCGTCGTCGGTGACGTTGCGGGACTCGTGGTGGCGGCCGGGGCCGCGGCGGGGCTTGACCAGCGGGACGCGGTAAGTCGGGCGGCCGTCGTCGCCCTGGTCGGGTTCCGCGCGGGGGGCTTCCAGGGTGTCGATCACCGACAGGTTCCAGCCGAACTCCGCCAGCAGCAGGACGCCCAGCGCGACGGCCTCCTCCCTGGTCATGAACAGCCGCTGCCAGGTCACGGCACCGGACTGGCCGCCGAACGCGCTGGCGTACTTCTGCTTGACGCGTCCCGTGCCGTGGTACCTGGGCAGGTCGCCGGTGCGGGCCAGGACGTCCAGTCCCTCGCCGAGGGCCCAGTCCCCGGTGCCCTCGGCGAACGCCCCTTCCCGCCACCGCTGCAGGTGCAGCGCGTTGTCGCTGATCCGCCGCAGCGCGGCCCGGAACTGGCGGCGCGCGACCGCGGTGAACTGGTCGAACTCCGCCTCGGCGTAGGACTGGACCTTGGCCGGGGGGATCTTGCGGCGACGGGCCAGCTCGTCGGCGACCGGCCCGGCCTGCAGCCGGGCGTCGTCGCGCAGCAGGCCGCTGACGATCCGCCAGGTTCTGTAGGCGGTCGGGGCCGCCGGGAGGCTCTCCCTCCATTGCCTCACCAGGACCGGGGTGAGCTCGTCCAGGTCGCGGGGCGGCCGCTGCTGGCGGGCCACGAACTCCGCGAACTGCCGCACGAAACGCCACGCCGCGATGGACGTGGCGTGCACGGCCCAGTGGCCCGGCGCGCACCGGGCCGCGAACAGGGCCGCCAGCGAGTGCTGCATCGGCCCGGCGGCCGGCAGCTGCGAGAAGTCGTACTCCCGAACACGGCCTTCGCGGTTATGGTGCCGCACGACCACGGTGCCCCGCTCGCCGGCGGCCAGGTACTCAGGCCGGGCGTGGCCGCCCGCGGGCAGCGAGGCCCGGTGCCCCCGCCCGCTCACCAGGCCGCCCCGGACAGTGCCCTGCCGATGTCGCCGGCGTCCTGGATGCTCCCCGAATCCCGCGCCAGCCGGGCGAAGACCTCGTCCAGCTCGGGCATAGGGGCGACGGCCGGGCCGTCCGCGCCGGCCAGCATCGACCGCAGGTTCAGGTCGGCGACGGGCGCGAGGTACCACTCGACGGTCGTCTGCCGGGAAGCGTGGCCCAGCAACTGCTGGACCATGAACCACGGGTCGCCGTAGAGCTGGGCGAAGTCGCGGCGCTCCTCCTCCTTCAGTCCGTAGCGCAGGTCCGTCAGCGTGTTGAGCACGATCAGCATGTAGAGCGCGAACGAGTGCCGGGCCGAATGCGGCGTCGCGTAGGGAGCGAGCACCAGGTGCGGGTCCAGTCCGATCCGGCCGGGCGGGACCAGGACCCGCTCGCAGCGCTGGTTCGCCTCCCGGAACACCCCTTCCCAAGAGTGCACCGCGAACGGCATGCCCCGCTCGCTCAGCCACAGCCACAAGGGCTCAAGGCCGTGCGGCCCCTCCGTGAACAGCAGCATCCGCTCGCCCGCCGTCAGCTCGCGCAGCGGCAGCTCCCCGGCCGTCCCGTCCTGCTCGCGCCAGCGGACCACGGGCCTCGCCCCGCGGGTGACCCCGGTGACCACCCGCAACCCGGGTACCCGCTCGTAAAGCCCCTTGCGCTGGGCGCTGCGCACCGCGTGCGCCCTCGAGGAGTCGGCGTAGGCCTCGATCCGCCCGACCGCGTCCGCCGCGACGTAGAACGTGCGGTCCTTCTTCGACCGCGTCGGCCCCGCCGACACCTTGCCGCGGTAGTAGCGGCCCCCGTCCAGCCGCGACGACGGCACCTCGAACGTCAGCAGCGACCCGCCCTCCGCCCGGCGCAGCCCCGAGGAGACCAGCAGCCTCGCGAACGCGACGTTGCGGTCCTCCAGCCGCCCGCCCCATCCCGGCTCCGGCACCCCGTCCCGGCCGTGGCCGCGCAGCCCCACATCGATCCACTTCCGCCAGGCCCGCGGCGTCAGCCAGTGCACGTCGGACCGCCGGGCGTCCTTGGCCCGGGCCGCCGGCGCCGTCACCACGTCCCCGCTCCTGGCGCGCACCTGCTTCATCGCGACCGGGTTCCGCGTCACGTGGCCGTTCCCGGCCGCCCACCGGTAAAGGCTGGTGAAGGCCGCGAGCTCCCGGTCCCACTTCGCCCCGCCGACGCGGTCCGGGTTCTCCCGGGCGAACCGCCGCCAGTGCTCGTAGTCCTCCAGGTCCCGCTCCGCCGCGTCAGCCCACGACTTCCCACGGCCCCACAGGAACGTCAGCAGCAGCCTGATGTCCGTGGCGTAGTTCCGCCGCGTCTCCGCCGTGCACCGCCGGAACGCGCCGCACTGCGCGTACAGGCTCAGCAGCGGGTCGACCCGGTAATCCGGCGACAAGAAAACCGGGTCGCCAGCCCTGACACCGACCGCATCCTCCCGCTCCGGGAGATCCTCCCACCCGGCCAGCACCCGCCTTCGGACCCCCGCCCGGACCGCATCACCCGGTACCCAGAACACCCGCCACATAGCCGCCTCCGGTCTCGTCGCCATCAGCGGCAACACGGCTATTTAATAGGGAAGTGGTGGACCGCGATCCAGCGGACGCCCTCGTGCTCGCGGCCGAGCACCGACAGCCCGGTGTGGTCCATGATCCGGGCGGTGATGTCGTGCCACGCGCCGTCGCCGAGGTCAGTGTCCTCCGGAGCCGCGCGCAGCACGCAGTGCCAGACGTACAGATCAGGTGCGCGCTTGCCGATCGCCGCTACAGGCTGCTCAAGGAGGCCGACTAGACGGCGGAAGTCCCGGACATCTCTCCCGTTCTCATCGAGGTGAACGGACGGCTCAAGGGTTGCGGGATACTCCCAGCCGCCGACAAGGTGCGGGTTGACATGCTCGTCTCTGCGGCCCTTTCCGAATAGGTAGTAGAACACGCCCGCGACGTTCTTGCCCGGCGCGACGACGCGGCCGATCACATCTGCCTCCGGACCTTCTCTGCCGCCTGCTCGATGCTGTCAGCAACCTCGGTGAGCCGGGCGAGCACGGGCTGCAGGTCCATGTCGGGGACGATGCCGGAGTTGACCGCGCGGGCGATCTGGTTGATGTTGTTCCCGACCCAGACGATCTGCGACCGCAGATGAACCAGTTCGGTCATCACCTCGCGGTGCAGCCAGCCCGGGGGCATCGCCCGATGCTCGGCCGCATCGACGGCCAATTCGCCGACCCAGGCCGACAGGGCCATCCCGGCACGTTCCGCCGCGGAGCGTACTGCGGCCCGCTCGCCGTCCGTGAACCTGATCGTCATCGTCTTCAAGCGCCAGTGCTCGCCGGGCGACCGGCGGCTCCCGCCCTTGGGGTGCGCGGGTTCCATAGTGCTTCCTTCCTCGCGCCGCCCCCGCGCTTACCGCCAAGTACGTGGAGGGATCCGGTCTGGTTCACCGCGCTGCAGGAAAAGAAGGCCCGCGCTCGGGCCGCCGCCATGTGGTGCATGGCTACATCTGGCTCCGCCGCTCGCTCCGCCGCTCGCGTAGGAGGGCTGGCTCCAGCCCGACGATGACCGGGAGGTC
>Ga0335075_10004536_pt1 | contig 21720 bp, 15 predicted proteins | sample Lox_Sample_24_FD_206723 | JGI IMG/M metagenome (GOLD analysis project Ga0335075, IMG submission 206723) | Soil microbial communities from Loxahatchee National Wildlife Refuge, Florida, United States - Lox_Sample_2.4 | ecosystem: Environmental > Terrestrial > Soil > Wetlands | place: USA...
GTGCGCCAACAGGGTGACATTCATAACAGACTCGCCTGTAGCAATCAAGGTCACCTGAACATAAAGATCGCCCTGCGCTTGACCCCCGGCCCGGCCCCTTCCGCCCGGCCCCCCCAACCCGCGCCGCCCCGACCGAGAATACGCGACCCCGCCGCACCCCCAGGCAGTGCGTTCGCACGGGGGCTTGGTGGGAGCTTCCGTGCGCGGGACGCCGCACGGCGAGTGCTGCTGGGCGTTCCTAGGAGGCGGCGCCGGCCATTGCGTCGTCGACGGCGACCGGGATGGCGGTGGCGTCCGGCCAGGGGCCGGGCAGCTCGTCGGAGGTGAAGCGGCCGGAGTTGATCAGGATCCCCTCAGCCGTATGCGGGGCGAATGGCTGCAGAGCCTGGGCGAGGAGGAGGATCGCGACGACCAGCGCCTCGGCGTCGGCCTTGTCGAGCTGCCCCCGCTTCTTCAGCTGCTTCTCGTATTGCTGGATCCGCTCGAAGAGGCGGGTCAGGTTGCGGATCGACTTGTGCATCTGCAGCTCGGCCGTGTCGTCGGCGACCCGGGCGAGGCCGTTCTCGCACCAGCCACGGAGCTTCTTCCGCTGCGCCTCGGTCTCCGCCGCCTTCTCCGGATCGTGCCTGGCGCCCTCGAGCTCGACGAAGCGGTCGTGGGCGTAGGTCCAGAAGCCGCGGAGGAACTTGTTGGCGAAGCGGATGGCGGCGTCGGACCAGTTCAGGGTTTTCGCCGGCCCCGCCGCCCAGAGCACGGCGACGCGGACCGTGTCGGCGCCGAACTCCTCGACCAGGGCGTCGGGATCGACCACGTTGCCGAGGTGCTTCGACATCTTGCGCCCGTCGGCGATCACCATCTCGTGGAAAAGGCAGCCCTCGAATGGCTCGCCGTCGGCCATGTAGGCGAACTCGCCGTGATCCCGGAGCGCCTTGGTGACCACCCGCTGATCGAAGACGAAGCCACCCGAGTCACCGCCGGCCACCAGCCGCTCCGCGGGCAGCCACTTTCGCGACTCCGGGTGGGTGAACATCCGCGTCGCCCGATCCGCCGGCGGCACCGTGGCCGGGACCCAGAGGAAGAGCGCGTCGAAGTGGCAGTCGAGCGTGTCGGTCTCCCGCTTCGCCGCGCCCCCGCACCGGGGGCAGTCGACGTCGACGAAGTCGGGACGCTCGGCAAGCGGATTTCCTTCACCGGTCGCGACCAGGTCTCGCGGGAGGACCACCGGGAGGTCGGCCTCCGGCACCGGCACCGGCCCGCAATCGGGGCAGTGGACGATCGGGATCGGCGTCCCCCACGACCGCTGCCGCGAAATCGAGAAGTCGTTCGCCCGATACCGCTTCGCCTCCCGCGCCCCCGCCACCGGCGCACGCGGAATCTCGGTCGCCACCCCAGCCTCACCGAGTTGATGGGCCGAAAAGTTCTCTATATCAGCGCTTTTCGGCCCATCAACATCGAGGCGGTCGATGCGGCGGGCGATGTCGGCGTCGGCCTCGTCGACGGCGGGGATGCCGAGGGACGCGGTAGGGCCGAAGCGGGCGTCGACCAGCGGCGAGACCAGCACGGGCAGGTCGGTGCCGTCGGGGCCGGGGATCGAGCGGCCGGTGTCGATCACCGGGACCGCCTTGGCGTCGCGGGCGCTTCGCTCCCAGCCGCCCGAGCGCAGCTGCTCCAGCTCCTCGCGCACCGCCTCGCCTCCCGCCCACCGCTCCACCTCCGGGTGGCGCGGCGAGAGCAGGACGAAGGTCGCCAGCCCGGCGGCATCGGCGTGCGGGGTGAAGACGGTGAGCGCGCCATCCGGTCCGGCGAGGTCGACCTCGACCCCGTCGGCGCGGCCGAGGATGTAGCGCTGCGTCGCCAGCGCCATCTCGTCCCACGGCTGCCGCTCGAGCAGCGGCATGTTGGCGTCGTTCTCCTCCAGGTAAGGGGTGATCTTCAGGAACCAGGTGGGCCGACGGATCAGCCGCACCTCGTTGTGACAGCGCCAGCAGGTCCCGCCCTCCTCCACCTGGATCGTCGCCAGCGTCGTCTGGCAGGTGTCGCACCAGTCGACGGTCGCGTCGTCGAGGTAGATCAGCCCCATCTCGTACAGGATCAGGAAGAGCCACTGCGACCAGCGGTACTGCCCCTCGTCGGAGCTGTAGAAGACGCGGTCGTAGTCGAAGCTGTAGCCGAGCCGCTTCATCTGCCCGAGCATCCGCTCGCCGCACTGCTCGACCCACTCGGCGGCGGGGACCTGGCGCTCGATCGCCGCCAGCTCGGCGGGCAGCCCGAAGGCGTCGAAGCCGAAGCCCATCAGCACGTCGCGGCCGCGGGCGCGCTGAAACCGTGCGTAGGCATCGCCGATCGTGTAATCGCGCACGTGGCCCATATGCAGGTTGCCGCTGGTGAACGGGCTGGAGGACTTGACGTACACCCCGCGCTCGCCGTCGGGCGGCGGCGCCGGCGCGTCGTAATCGCCGCGCCGCACCCACGCAGCCTGGCGCTCCAGCTCGATCCGGGCGGCATCGTAGGGCGGCTTGCGGGCGTTCTCGCTCATGCCATCAACGTTAGCTGAGCGGCCAAGGACGACCGCCGGCGCTCAGCGGGGCCGGCAGGAGGCCGGCGGGCGTCTGCGGGGCCCGGGCGTCTGCGGGGCCGGGCGTCTGCGGGCCCCGGGCGTCTCGGAGGCGACCCGGGCAGGCTGAGGCCGCCTCCGAGACGCCCGGGACGGGAGCTCTCAGGGGGAGGACACGTTCCGGTGCGCCTTGCGGCGGACTTCGGCGACAGCTCCACCGGTCAGATCCTCCTTCGGGAACCCGAGGTCGCCCTGGCGTACACAGGGTGCCCTCACGTCTTCGTCGCGGATAAAAGGTGCGCGCCTTCGTGCCGAAGGCGCGCCGCGTCACTCACGGGCGCCCCTCGTAAGTCCGCCCACCCCTCACGGCCACCCCTCGAGGCTCCACCCACCACGGTCCGACCCGGCTGGACCGGCAAGGGCCCGGGCGCGCGGGTGTAGGCGGCGTGGATCGTGACGGAGGCGCCCGGGGACGAGCCGGAGACGGATCGATCAGGAACCTCTGTGGAACATTTCGGGGTGCCTGGCAACCGAAATGTTCCACAGAGGTTCCTGGGCACTCGGGACCGGGGCATCTTCGTCACGACGCCCGTCCCGCGAGGGTCCCTTCCCGAAGGCTCCACGTCCCGGGCGTCCTGGCGGCGGCCCTCACGTCCCGGCCCTTCCCGCTCCCGCGCCGCGCGCGGCGCCCCTAAGCGAAGGTCCAGAGCTTGTTGCCGAGGAAGTTGAATGGCATCGCCACGGCGACCGCGATCGCCTGGGCGGCGAGTTCGTTCATCCCCGAGGTGACCAGCAGCTCGAGCACCAGCAGGTTGATCACCAGGCAGGCGACCGAGACGGCGAAGAAGCGGGCCGCCTGCATGTGGGCCAGCCCCTCCCCCGGGCCGAAGGTCCAGTAGCGGTTCCAGAGGAAGTTGCTGGTCACGGCGACGCAGAAGGCGCCGACCGCGGCGACCGCGTGGTAGACGCCGAGGTTGCCGGAGAGGAAGGCGAAGACGCCGAGGTTGATCAGGTAGCCGGAGCCGCCGACGATGCCGAACTTGAGCAGCTGGAGCCAGCTCTCGCGGCTGCGGGCGGCGCCGGCGAGGCGCACCGCGAGGGTGTTCTGCGCCTCGCTCATCCGGCCTCCGCGCGAGCCGCGGCGAGTTCGTGCGAGGGCGCCGTGCGGGCGTTCTCGCCCAGGGTGAGGCGCGAGGCCGGCGGGCCGTCGAGGACGATCGTCTGCGCCCCGTAGCCGGTGGGCAGCGCGTCGAGCTGGTGTTTCCAGAGCATCACGGGACGAGGAGAGACGTAGCGGGCGATCGTGAGCCGGTCCATCCGCACGACCCCCGCCGGACGAAACGAGGGAGGGAGGTTAGCGACGTGCTCGGCGACGACCCGCTTGCCGACCAGGTCGACTTCCCGCACCTTTTCGCCGCCGCCGAACCAGCGCATCGCGCCGTCGTCGAGATACCAGCGCAGCGGATCGCCCGCCAGCCGCCAGCTGACGATCGCCCGCGGGACGCGCGGCGGGCCGAGGACGCCGGCGACGCCCCGGTAGTCGGGTCGCTGCAGGTTCGGCGTCTGGGTGACGTAGACGTCGAAGGCGAGCCAGTAGGCGCAGAGGGCCACCGCCACGAGTACCCCGGCGAGGCGGGCGCGAGCGGCGCCGAGCCCGAGCGCCACCACGGCGGCCAGCGGCACCAGCGCGGGCAGCAGGTTGCGCTCGATCACGTAGTCCTTGCCGACCAGCGCGGCGGCGCCCGCGAGGGCGAGGACGCCGAGGCCGACCGCCAGCCCGAGGACGCCGCCGCGGCGCTCGCGCGCGGAGCCGATCGCCAACAGCGCGAGGGCGCCGAGGCCGACCGCGATCGCGGGCAGGACCGCGTAGTGGACGCGCGGCGGCTCGGCGATCACGTGACCGGTTTCGCCGATCAGGAAGCTGACCCCGGTCTGGAGGAAGCGGCTGCCGAGGCCGCTTTCTTCGATCCAGCCGATGTGGTTCGGATTGGCCTGGGCGGCGATCAGCGGCAGCAGCGAGGCGCCCACCAAGGCGACCAGGCCGAGCGCCGGCAGGAGCGCCTTCCAGCGGTCGCGCAGCGCCACCGCCAGCCAGACCGCCTCGATCCCGACCGCGAAGAAGGCGAAGTAGTGGCTGCCGAGCGCCAGCGCCGAGGCCACCGCCCAGAGCCCCAGGTCACGCCCGCGGCGGGTGTCCAGGGAGCGGACGAAGAAGAGGAAGGAGAGCGCGCCGAAGAGGACGAGGAGGGCGTAGGAGCGCGCCTCCTGCGAGTACCAGATCAGCATCGGGCAGAAGGCGAGGATCGCCATCAGGACGAGGCCGACGCGTCGCCCGGAGAGCTGGCGGCCGATCGCGTAGCCGACCGGGACGGTGAGCGTGCCGAGCAGCGCCGAGAGCGAGCGGATGCCCCATTCCGAGCGGCCGAACTCCTTCGCCCAGCCCCAGGCGAGCATGTAGTAGAGCGGCGGGTTCGACTCGCTCGACTTCACCTCGTGCAGCATGTGGCCGAAGCTGCCGGGGATCACCCGCATGATCGTGATCACCTCGTCGTGGTGGAAGCTCTGGACGCCGAGCGGGACGAAGCGGATCGCCGCCGCCGCGACGGTCAGGCCGACGAGGGCCGCCGCCAGCGCCCAGCGCCGGGCGGGCGCCTCTTCGTGGGGCTGCTCGGCGAGGACCGACGGGGCGCCCGGGGCGGCCTCGATGCTGGCGGTGGATTGATGCACGGCGCGAACATTGCGCTCGGCGGCTAAACGGGCCGTTAAGGGAATCTCAAGGGGAGCAGCGACCCTTCGGCGCCGCCGAGCCGGGCCCGTAGGAAGGCGGCAGCTGGCCGCCCTGCGCCCAGCGCGTCGCGTGCCCGCTGGTGGCGAAGGCGAGGGTGCCGCCGCCCGCGATTTCGCAATAGCTCGCCCAGGCGCGTTCGTGCGGGCGGCCGTTCAGCTCGAGCGCGGCGACGTAGGGCTTCCCGCCCGGAGCGAGGATCGTCAGCTTCTTGCCGTCGGCGAGGCGCACTTCGGCGCGCGGAAACCGCGGCGTCGACAGCGCCAGCGTGCCGGTCCCCGGCTGCGCCGGGTACATCCCCAGCGCGCCGAAGACGTACCAGGCCGACAGCGTCCCGAGGTCGTCGTTGCCGGGATAGCCTTCGGGGGTCGGGCTGTAGAGCCGCAGGCCGCGGCGGACCGCCGCCTGGGTCTTCCACGGCCGGCGCAACCAGTCGTAGAGCCACGGGGTCTCGAGCGTCGGCTCGTCGCCGAGCAGCGCGTGGTCGGTATGGGTCCCCCCCGGGCCCGCGTTCAGCGCGCGGAGGAAGCGGTCGAGGCGGGCGGCGGCCTTGGTCGGCCCGCCCATGCGCCGGAAGAGCCCGGCCGGATCCTGGGGGATCATCCAGGTGTACTGGGCGGCGTCGCCCTCGACGAAGCCGCTGCCGCCGAGGTCGTCGTACGGCTTGGGGAAGGCGCCCGCGGCGTAGCGCGGCTGGATCGTGCCGCCGGCGTGGTTCCAGAGGTTCCGCCAGTTGGCGGCGCGGAGGATGAACTGGCGGTAGAGGGCGGTCGATTCCACCGACGGGCTCCCCAGCGCCCCCGCCCCGCCGTCCGCCGCGCTCCGCGCCGCGAACTGGGCGATCGCGAAGTCGTCGATCGCGTACTCCAGCGTCGTCGACGCCGAACCCCAGACCGCGTCAGGGCTGCCGTAGATCGAGTTGGCGTTGCGCTCCTTCACGTCTTCGTCGAAGGGGACCCAGCCGAGCTCCAGGTAGGAGGCGAGGCCCTGCCGCTCGACGTATTCCCCGTTGGCGCTCTGGCAGGGCGCGGTGGCCCCGCGCAGCATCGCCGCCAGCGCCGCCGCGCGGTCGAAGTGGGTGGCGCCGAAGGCGGCGGCACCGGCGATGATCGGGTCGGCCGAGTCGCCGACCATGGTCATGCTCTGGCCGTTGGCGTAGGGCCAGCGCGGCAGGCAGCCGGACTGTTCGGCGTCGGCGACCAGCGACTGGACCATGTCGGAGGCGCGGCGCGGCTCGATCAGCGCCAGCAGCGGGATCTCGGTGCGGTACACGTCCCAGCCGGAGAAGTCGGCGTACTGGGTGCGGCCGCGGGCCTGGTGGACGGCGCCGTCCATGCCGACGTAGTCGCCGCCGACGTCGTCGAAGGTGCGTGGGGCGAGGAGCGCGTGGTAGAGCGCCGTGTAGAAGGTGCGGGTCTGCCGCGCGCTGCCGCCGCCTACCGTGACCTTGCCGAGCGCCTGGTTCCAGCGCTCGCGCGCCGCCGAGCGGATCGCGCCGAAGCCGCGGCCTTCGCTTTCGGCGGCGAGCGCCGCCTGGGCGCCGGCGACGCTGACGAAGGAGATCCCGACCCGCACCGTCACCGTGCGGTCCTGGCGGGTGTCGAAGGTCGCATAAGCGCCCGCCCGCGCGGTCACCTTCGGGTCGCCGGGCGGCCCCTGGGCGTCGGCGGCGACGACGCTGCCCGGTTCGAGCCGGCCTTCGGTCCAGGTGCCGGAGGCGGCGAACGCCCGTCCGAAGCGGGCGGCGAAGTAGATCTTGTAGCGGGGGCGCTGGCCGCAGAAGAGCCCGCTCGAGGCGCTGCCGGTGATTTCGCGGGCCGCCGCGTCGACCCCGACCGCGGCTTCGTCGTCGGGTTGGGCGCTCCCCCCGGCGTTGATCAGGATGCTCGCGTGGGGGTTGGCCGGGAAGGTGAAGCGGCCGAAGCCGGTCCGCGTGGTCGCGGTCAGCGCCACCCCGATCCGCCCGCCGCGCTTCGGTCGCAGGCGGACCGCGTAGTAGCCGGGCGAGCCGCTCTCGGTGCCGTGGGCGAAGCCGGGCTGGAACCGTCCGGCCAGCCCCGGCCCCGGGTTCGGCGTCGGCGAGGAGGTCAGCGGTTCGGTGGTCGGGATGAACGGGAAGTCGCCGTACAGATCGCAGCCGGCGCCGCTCAGGTGGGTGAGGCTAAAGCCGTAGACGTGGTTGTCGCGGTGGTCGTAGCGGCCCGAGTTGGGCGCCGCCGGGGTGGTGTCGGGACTCCACTGGACCATCCCGAACGGCAGCGCCGCGCCGGGGTAGTTGTGGCCGCCGCCGAAGGTCCGCGGCCCCGGCCGGGTGCCGGCGAAGACGTCGACCTGGGAGGCCGGGTCCGGCGGCCGGGCGGCGAGCGCCGCGCCCGCCGACAGCGCCCAGAGCGCCGCCAGGCCCAGGGCCAAGGCCACCGTGAGGGCGATGCTGTCTCTGGTCTTACGCGTAATGTTCCCGTCGCATGCGGCTGAGGAAGGCAACGTTTGCGGCTCTCGTGCTGACCGGCGCGGCGGTCGCGGCGGCGATCGTATTCGGGGGTGGTAAAGACACCGAACACGCCAACGCGGCAGTCGAAGCGTCCCCCGGGGAACCGGTCGTCTCGATCGTCTCCCCCCGCAACGGCGAGGTGCAGCCCAACCACGCCGTGGTGGTCAAGGTCGACCTCGAAAACTTCGAACTGGCGCCGCGGAAGTTCGGCTCCGAACCGGAACTCGGCGAGGGCAGCATCCGCTTCAGCCTCAACCGCGTGCCCAACTGCGTCGACCCGGCAAAGCTGCGGCGGGCGATCGAAAGCCCGCTGGGGACCGAACGGCTGAAGGGCGCCTCGATGGACTATCCGGAACATTCGGGGCCCAACGGAATCCTCGCCGAGCGGATCGGCACCGCGGGCAGCTACTCCCCCGCCACCCGGCCGGAGATCTTCTACGACAAGCTGCCGCCCGGCTTCTACCGGCTCACCGTCACCCTGGCGCAGAACAACGGCGCCACGACGCCCTACCACGACGTCACCAACTTCCAGATCCTGCAGAAACCAGGGCACCACCAGAAAAAGTGCGAACCGGGCAAGGTCTCCAGCGCGAAGGCCGCCGAAAAGCTGGAATAGCCCAATACTTCACTTTGTATAGTCGGTAGGGATGCGCACTTACCGTCGGCTGATGGGGTTCCTCCGTCCGTACAGGCCCCAACTGTGGGGATCGTTGGCCTTCGCCTGGGCGGCGATGGGGATGACGGTGCTGATCCCCTGGCTGGTCGGTCGCGCCGTGAACGCGATCGAGGACGAAACCAAGGCCGACCTCCTCCCCCTGGCGCTGGCGATCCTCGGCGCCGCGATCCTGCGCATGGGCCTCACCGTGGTCCGCCGCCTGGTCGCCGGGAAGGTCTCGCTGGCGGTGGAATTCGACCTGCGCCAGCTCTTCTACTCGCACCTGCAGAAGCTCGAGCTCGGCTTCTTCGACAGCCAGCAGACCGGCCAGCTGATGTCGCGGGCGACCGTCGACCTGCAGGCGATCCGCTTCTTCCTCGGCTACGGGCTCATCTTCATCACCCAGAACCTGCTGACGATCGTGCTCGCCTCGACCGTGATGTTCGTGATCAACCCGCTGCTGGCGGCGCTGGCGCTGATCCCGGCGCCGTTCGTGGTCTGGATCGCCTCGCGCTACAACCGGGTCTCGCGGCCGGCCGTCCAGGAGGTCGCCCAGCGGGTCGCCGAACTGACCGCCGAGGCGGAGGAGAACGTCTCCGGGATCCGCATCGTCAAGGCCTTCGCGCGGGAGGAATTCCAGCTCCACCGCTTCCAGCGGGCGGTCAAGCGGGTCTTCGACCAGTCGATCTACTCGACCCGCCTGCAGGCTTTCTTCAGTCCGCTGATCGGCTTGCTGCCGCAGATCGGCATCGCCCTGGTGCTGCTGATCGGCGGTCGGATGGTGATCGAAGGGGACCTCAGCCTCGGCAACTTCACCGCCTTCTACACCTATCTGGTGATGCTGGCGGGGCCGCTGCGGATGCTCGGCGTGGCGATGGGGATGGCCCAGCGGGCGGTCGCCTCGGGCAACCGGATGTTCGAGATCATCGACCGCGAACCGACGATCCAGAGCCCGGCCGACCCGGTCGCGCTGCCCGCCGGCGGCGGCCGGGTGGAGCTGCGCGACGTGACCCTGCGCTACGCGCCGGTGGCCGGCGGCGAAGGCGAGTCGGTGCCGGCGCTGCACGGCGTCTCGCTGACCGTGGACGCCGGGAAGACGGTGGCGCTGGTCGGGCCGTCGGGCTCCGGCAAGACCAGCCTGGTCGCGCTGATCGCGCGGCTGTACGACCCGAGCGCGGGCAGCGTCGCGGTCGACGGGGTCGACGTCCGCGACGTCGACCTGGAGAAGCTGCGCGCGGAGATCGCCTTCGTCGCCGACGACAGCTTCCTCTTCACGGCGAGCGTCGCCGACAACATCGCCTACGCGCGCGGGAGCGCCACCGGCGAGGAGGTCGAAGCGGCCGCCCGCCTCGCCCAGGCCGACGCCTTCATCCGGGAACTGCCCGACGGCTACGACACGCGCGTCGGCGAGCGCGGCCTGACCCTGTCGGGAGGCCAGCGCCAGCGGGTGGCGATCGCCCGCGCCCTGCTCGCCGACCCGCGGATCCTGATCCTCGACGACGCCACCTCCTCGGTCGACGCGACCACCGAGGCGTCGATCAAGGCGGGGCTGCGCGAGGCGATGGCCGGGCGGACGACGTTCATCATCGCCCACCGGCTCTCCACCGTCTCGCTCGCCGACGAAATCATCGTGCTCGACCACGGCGAGGTCGTCGACCGCGGCACCCACGCGGAGCTGATGGAGGGCTGCGGCTTCTACCGCGAGATCGCCGACCACGGGCTGGCCGACTCGGTCTTCTTGCAGCGCGACCTCGAGGACCGCGAGGAGATGGCGCGGCTGTGAGCCCGACGCGCAACCAGGAGGAGCGCCGCGACGAGGAGGCGCGCCGCCGGAGCGCCGCGGCCGCGGCGCGGGAGGAGCGCGCCGAGAGCGCCGCCGAGGCGTCCGTCCAGAGCCCGCTCCACAACACCGCGCTTCTCTTCGCCGCGCTCTGGCGCCTGGTCCGGGGGCAGGACCAGCGCGGGCGCAAGGTGCGCTGGATGATCGGCCTGCTGCGCCCCTACCGCGGGCGGATGGCGCTGATGTTCCTCTTCCTCCTGATCGAGACCGGCGCCGGGCTGGCGCCGCCGTTCCTCGCCGGGCGGGCGATCGACGCCGGGATCAAGACCGGCGACCTGGCCGCGCTCGACTGGATCGTCGCCGCCTTCGTCGTCGTCGCGATCGCCTATGCGCTCGCCACCTACGCCGAGACCTACCTGGTCGGCTGGGTCGGCACCCGCGCCCTGCAGGACCTGCGCGAGCGCATCTTCACCCACATCCAGGCGATGTCGATCGGCTTCTTCACCCGCAACAACCCGGGCGTCTTGATCTCGCGGATGACCAACGACGTCGAAGCGCTGCAGCAGCTGGTCACCGACGGGGTGGTGACGATCTTCTCCTCCACCCTGACCCTGGTCGGGGTGGTCGTGATCCTGCTCCTGCTCGACGTGAAGCTGGCGCTGATCACCTTCCTCACCTTCCCGCTGCTGGCGATCGCCAGCCTCGTCTTCCGGATCGTCTCGGCGGGCGCCTACCGGGCGACGCGCGAGCGCATCGCCGCCGTCACCGCCTACCTGCAGGAGAGCCTCAGCGGCGTGCGGGTGGTGCGCAGCTTCGGCCAGGAGCCGCGCCACGTCGACGAGATGACCGAGCTGAACGAGGCCAACCGCCAGATCAACATGAAGACGGTCTACCTCAACGCCTCCTACTTCCCGGCGGTCGAACTGCTGGCCGCGATCGGGACCTCGGTGATCCTCCTCTACGGTGGCTCGCAGGCGATCGAGGGGGCGATCGAAATCGGCATCGTCGTCTCCTTCGTCGGCTACCTGGCCACCTTCTTCGAACCGATCCAGGAACTGAGCCAGCTCTACACGACCTACCAGCAGGGGATGGCGGCGCTGGACAAGATCTTCGACCTGCTCGACACCGAGCCCGACATGGTCGACGCGCCGGGGGCGATCGACCCGGGGACGATCCGCGGCGAGATCGAGCTCGACGACGTCTGGTTCTCCTACTCTGAGGAGAAGGATCCGGAGAAGGTGCGCGAGGACTCCTGGGTGCTGGCAGGCGTCGACCTGCACGTGCCGCCGGGGCAGACGCTGGCGCTGGTCGGGGCGACCGGGGCGGGCAAGTCGACCTTCGCCAAGCTGGTGGCGCGCTTCTACGACCCGCAGAAAGGGCACGTGCTGGTCGACGGCCACGACCTGCGGGGAGTGCGGCAGCGCGCGCTGCGCCGCCAGCTCGGCATCGTGCCCCAGGAGGGCTTCCTGTTCAGCGGCAGCGTGCGGGAAAACGTCGCCTTCGGGCGGCCCGAGGCGAGTCTCGAGGAGATCGAGGAGGCGATCGCCACGGTCGGCGCGACCGAGTTCGTCGCGGGCCTGCCGGACGGGATCGAGACCCAGGTCGGCGAGCGCGGCGTCACCCTCTCGGCCGGCCAGCGCCAGCTCGTCGCCTTTGCCCGGGCGCTCCTCGCCGAGCCGCGGATCCTGATCCTCGACGAGGCGACCTCGAACGTCGACGTGCGGACCGAGAAGACGATCGAGAAAGGCCTCGAGCGCCTCCTCCACGGCCGCACCGCGATCGTGATCGCCCACCGCCTGAGCACGATCCGGCGCGCCGGCAAGATCGTCGTCCTCGAACACGGCAAGATCGCCGAGCAAGGCACCCACGAAGAGCTGATCGCAGCGAACGGCGTCTACGCGAAGCTGTACGGGGCCTGGGAAGAGAACGCAGTGGCGTAGGACTCACGCCCGCCGCCGGCCGGCGGCCGAGATGGCGGGCTGGCGGCTGGATGGCGGGCGGCGGGCGGCTGGATGGCGGGCGGCGGGCGGCTGGATGGCGGGCGGCGGGCGAGCCGGCGGCCCGAGCGGACGCCCGAGACGCTCCCGTTCCACCGGGAGCCCCCGAAAACCGCGAGCTTCTCCACCAACACGCCCGAGGTCCCGACGCGCTCTCGACTTTTTGGCCCCTATAGGGGCCAAAAAGTCGAGAGCGCGGATTCCGGCTCGGATCGGCCGGGGACGGGCCCGGAGAACCGGGGACGGGCCCGGAGAGCGGAACTGGGCCCGGAGATCGGGGACGGGCCCGCAGGTCGGGGATGACGCGGGGCTTTCGCACTCCTCCCGCGCGCAAACGCGTCATCCCTGTGCCGCCTTCCCGGCGTCCCTCGCACCTCTCCCCGCAGACGCGCCCTCTCGGCGGCGGCCTCAGCCTGCCCGGGCCGCCGCCGAGAGGGCGGGTCCCTTTGGGCTTCGGGCGCCGGCTTCCCCCGGCCCGGACCCTGCGGTCCGGCGCCAGCCTCGATCCTGCGGGCCAGCGCCAGCCGGGACCCTACGGACGGGCGCCGGCCCGGATCCCGGGGTGGCCGCCAGCCCGGACCCCACCGGCGGGCGCCGGCTCGGATCCCGGGAGCGGGCGCTGGCCGGGACCCCGGGAGCGGGCGCCGGCCGGGACCCCGGGGGCGGAGCGCCAGGCTGGATCCCACGGGCGGGCGCCGGCCTGGATCCGGCAGGTCGGCGCCGGCCCGGATCCGCGGATCAGCCCGGGCCGATGCCGCCGGATTCGGATTCCGATTCTTCGCGTGGCACTTCTTCGATGCCGCCGCCCGCTCCGCCCGTTTCCGGGGCCGCTTCTTCTTCCGGAGCGACTTCTTCTTCGGGCACGAATTCTTCTTCCGGGGCCACTTCTTCGGGAGCGACTTCGACGCCGCCCGATTCTTCCGGCGCCACTTCTTCTTCGCCGTTCTTCGATTCCGGCGCCGCTTCCGGGGCGTGGGGACCTTCGGAGCAGTCTTCGAAGCCGTAGACCGCCGCCTCGGACTGGAAGTTTTCGACCGCCGGGACGGCTTCCTGGGAGGCGGTTTCGAGCGCTTCGCCTTCTTCGGCTTCGGCGGCTTTTTTCACTTCCCCCTCGACCATCGCCAGTTTTTCGGCGGCGCCCATGAAGTCGGAGTAGCCGGTGGCAGGAGTGGGCCTGCCGAGGCGCTGCAAGCCTTCCACCATGCCGATGTAGAGGTTCGCGGTCTGCGTGGTCTGACTGCTCGATCCGGCCGCCGACTGGCCGACCGAGCCGATCGCGGTGTTCACCTCGCCGCAGATGCCGTCGCCCTGGGTGATGAAGTCGGCCCTGCTGAGCTGCGGCTTTTCTTCGACCTTCGGCTTCTTCGCCGTGGTCGTGCTGGAGCTGCCGCCACCGCCGCACCCGCTCGCGAGCAGGGCGACCAGAACCAGCGCCGGCAAGGCAAGGACGAGGAACTTCAGCCGCATGAGGGAAACGACGCTAGCAGCGGTGCCGGACTACTGCGCCCCAGGGACTCGAACCCCGACTACCTCGTCCAGAGCGAGGCGTGCTGCCATTACACCAGGGCGCAATGCGACCAGGGAGGATAACTAGAGGGCCGAGAGGTCGGCGTCCGCGTCGCCGATCGCATCGATCGAGCCGCCCACGTCGACGCCCTCGGCGAGCAGCCGGCGCGCCTCGGCGAGGTCTTCGGAGCGGCCCACGCTGAGGCAGCCGGCCACCTTGCCGCCGCGCAGGTACCAGACGCTGAACTCGCCCTGCTCGCGCGAGCCGCGCCAGACCTCCCGGTCCCACTCGGCCGCCGGACCGACGTACTCGAGGCTCGCCCAGTCGGCGAGGTCGCTGAAGAAGTACGGCACCACCTCATAGTCCTCGTCGGCCCCGAGCATGTTCTTCGCCGCGTGCATGCCCTGCTGCATCGCCACGTCCCAGTGCTCGACCCGGATCCGCCGCCCGTGCACGACGCTGTCGTAGGAGCAGACGTCGCCCGCCGCGTAGATCCCCGCCACCGAGCTCCGCAGCTTCGAGTCGCAGACGATCCCGTCGTCGACCTCGAGCCCGGCCCGCTGGGCGAGCATCACGTCCGGTTTCACCCCGGCGCCGACCACCACCAGGTCGCACTCGAAGCTCCGTCCGCTCTCGGTCAGCACCGAGCTCACCCGGCCGTCGCCCTCGAAGGCGCTCACCGACTCGCCGCCGACGAAGGTCACCCCGTGCCCTTCCAGCCCCGCCTGGAAGAAGCGCCCGGCCTCGTCGCCGAAGGTGCGCGAGAGCGCCACCTCCTCGACCGCGACCATCGTGCAGGCGACGTCGTCCTGGGCCAGCGAGGCGGCCACCTCGGCGGCGATATAGGAGCCGCCGACCAGCACCACGCGGCCCGCCGCCTTGGCGTCCTCGCGGATCGCGTCGGCGTTGCCGTAGGCGCGCAGGTAGTGGATGCCCTCGTTCTCGGCGCCCTCGAGCCGCAGGATGTTCACGTTGGCGCCGGTCGCCAGGAGCGCCTGGCCGAAGGCGACCTCCTCGCCGCCCTGGACCTTCGCCGTCTTCGCCTCGGCGTCGATCGACATCACGTTCCTGCCGGTCAGGAGCTCGACCCCGTTCTCCTCGTACCAGGAGGGCTCGTTGACGTAGGCCTCGGCCCGCCCGGCCTCGCCGCGCAGGTACTCCTTCGAGAGCGGCGGCCGTTCGTAGGGCGGTTCCGGCTCCCGTCCGACCAGCAGGATCGACCCCTCCGCGCCGCGCTTGCGCAGCTCCGCCGCGCAGCTCGCGCCCGCCAGCCCGCCGCCGACGAGGAGGAAGTCGACCTCGCGATCAGCCACTGGCGATGCCACCGTCGCCCGCCGGTCCGAACAACATCTTCAGGTCGTCCTCCTTGCCCGGGTCGAGCACGGCCAGGACCTCGTCGCCCTCCTCGAGCACGGTGTCGGCGGTGGGGACGAAGCCCTTGCCCGCCCGCAGCACCGAGATCAGCAGCGACCCCTCGGGCATGTGCAGGTCGCCGACCCGCCGCCCGGTCACGCCGGAGTCCTTGCCGAGCAGCATCTCGATGATCTCCAGCTGCTCCTCCTGCAGGTCGAGCAGGTGGACCAGGCCGTACTCGGGCACCTCGTGCTCGAGCAGGCGCAGGATCAGGTCGGTGGCCGAGACCGAGGGCTTGATCCCGAGCAGGTCGAAGTGCTGGCGGTTGCGCGGGTTGTTGACCCGGGCGATGATCTGGTCGACCAGGTACTTCTCCCGTGCGACCTGGCAGATCAGCATGTTGTCCTCGTCGTCGCCGGTCACCGCGATCACCATGTCGGCGCGCTGCACCCCGGCCCGCTCCAGCACCCAGAGCTCGGAGGCGTCGCCGTAGGAGACGTTGTGCTCGAGCTCCTGCTCGACGGTCAGGTAGCGGCGCCGGTCAGACTCGATCAGCGTCACCTCGTGGTCCTTCTCGAGCAGCTCGCGGGCCAGGTTCCAGCCCACCTTCCCCGCGCCGACGACGATGATGTACACGCGTTCCCCCTACTCCGCCTGGCGCCCGGTCGAGTCGCGCACCGCGGTCTCCAGCATGTCGATCGCGACCCGCGTCGGGCAGACCGTCTGCAGGCCCTGGCGGGCGTACCACTCGGCCCGCAGCGGGTCGAGCACGCGGGCGATCACGGTCGGCACGCCGTAACGGCGCTTGGCGATCTGGGCGATGATGATGTTCGTGTTGTCGCCGTCGGTGGAGGCGATGAAGACGTCCGCGCCGTCGATCCCGGCGGCCTCCAGAGCCTCGGTCTCGAGCCCGGCGCCGACCGTGAACTGGCCGCCGAGGTCCTCCCAGCTCTTCTCCAGGCCCACCTCGAGGCGGGCGTGGGACTCGGGGTCCTCGTCGAGCGCGGAGACGGTGTGGCCCTCGCGGAGCATCGCCCGCGCGACCGAGCTGCCGACGCGCCCACAACCGACGATCAGGATGAACATGCGGCGGATACTAGTGTCCTGGCCGGGGGCACCGGGAGGCGGCCGCGCGCCTAATCGTCAGGGTCCCCGATCAGGTCGGCCACCGGGTCCGCGCCGGGCGCGACGACGGCGTCCGGCTCCAGCTCCGGCGGCGCCGTCAGCAGCACCCGACATGGTGCTTTTTTCAATACGTACTCGGTGGCGGCGCCGATCTCGGCGGGCTTCGCCGCGCCGATGCCGCCGAAGCGCCCGCCGCCGCGGATCTTGGTCGGCGGCTCGGCTCCGATCACTATCGCTTCCGAGTTGGCGCGGCGGGCCGCCTCGATGATCCCGGCGCCGGTTTTCCGCGCCCGGATCACCTCGGTCGAGACCTCGACGTCCTCGTACTCCTCGCCCACCTCGCGCGCCCGGTCGAGCGCCCGGCGCGCCTGCGCCTCGCGCTCCGGCGGCAGCTCGGCGTCGAGCGGCAGGCTCAGCGGCACCTCGATCACGTAGACGAGCTCCAGGTGGGACTCGCCGTCGCCCCCGCCCTCCTCCTGCTCGGCCGCGGCGAGGCGCCCGGCCGTGGCGACGATGTCGTCGTCGAGCTTGGTGCCGAAGACCGGGACCAGCAGGTTGGCGAACTCGACCGTGGGGATCTGCTTGGTCAGCGCCGCCTCGCCGACCTGGACCCGCTTGGTCAGCGAGGTCCCCTCGAAGACCTTGCGGTAGACGACGTAGAAGGTGAGCCCGAACGCCATCCAGCCGATCCCCACCCAGCGGGCGGTCGAGTGGAAGGCGAGCACGCTGAGGAAGGCGAGGCCGCTGGCGAGCGCGGCGACGATCGCCGGGACCGGCAGGGTGGCCGGCCCCCAGGCCATCCCCCAGGGGATGCGGAAGGGGCGCAGCTTGTCCGGCATCGTGATCCGCAGGCGGATGATCGAGAGGTGGGCGATCGTGATCGCCAGCGTCGCCCCGAAGGCGTAGAGGCCGGCCAGCACCTTGATGTTCTGGGTCGCGGCGACGAGGCCAAAGGCGATCAGGCCGCAGATCGTGATCGCCACGTAGGGCGTCGCCCGCCGCTTCTCCAGTTTGCCCAGCCAACTGGGTATCTGGCGGTTGATCGCCAGCGTGTAGGTGTGGCGGGAGACGCCGAGCATCGAGGTGGTCGCCGCCCAGAAGAGGACCGGCGCCGCGACCAGGGCGACCACCCAGCGCATGATCTCGGCGAGCCAGTGCGGGTGGAAGGCGGAGACGACGCCCAGCACCGGGTCCTGGATGTAGGTGCTGCCGAGGGCGGTTTCGGGCCCGTTCGGGGTGGCGATCACCGGCACCGCCATCAGCGCGATCGCCGCCATCCCGGCGTAGACCAATGGCACCGCGACCGCCCCCAGCGAGGCGATCCGCTTCAGGTCACGGCGGCTGACCGAGATGTCGGGCGCCAGGTCGGAGGCCGCCTCGATCCCGGCGTAGGCCAGCATCGCGATCACCGCCGCGTAGATGATGTCGCGCAGGCTCGGGCTGCTGAAGAGGTGGATCTGGTCGGTGAGCCGGTCCGGGTGCATGACCACGATCACCCCGACCACGATCACCGCCAGCTGCAGCGCCAGGTCGGCGAGGGCGATGAAGGCGAGCGAGCGCTGCCGCCCCCGCCCGGTCACGTTCATGATGTTCAGCAGGCAGGCTCCCGCGATCACCGCGGCGGCGAAGAGCAGTTCCGAGCCCTTGTCGTCGAAGCCGCCCCAGATCGGCACCAGGTAGTGGGGCAGCGAGATCGCCGCCAGGGCGATCACGATCAGGTAGTCGAGCAGGATCGCCCAGCCGGCGATGAAGGCGACCAGCTCGTTGAAGGCGTGGCGGGCGAAGGCGGAGGAGCCGCCGCGCTCGCGGAACATCGCCGAGCCCTCGACGTAGGAGAGCGTGGTCAGCCCGAACAGCAGGCCGGCGACGAGGAAGATCAGCGGCGTCAGGCCGAGGCCGCGCTCGGCGACCACGCCGAGGGCGAAGTAGATCGAGAAGCCGACCGCCGAGTAGGCGGCGGCGAAGAGCCAGGGAACCCCCAGGCCGCGGCGCAGTTTGCCCTTGCGGGCGGCGTGCGGGACCTTCATCGGCTCTGCTTGCCCGCGATCCAGTAGCGCCCGACGCCGACCACGCAGAAGAGGATCCCCATCAGGAAGCCGATCGAGGCCGGGCCGCCGCCGTTGGCCAGGGTGACGACGAGGAGCAGCAGGCCGAGCACGACGAAGGCCAGGGAGAAGCCGCGGATCGCCCCGTGGTAGGCGCGGTCGCGGTTCACGGGGTCGCCTCGACGAGGGCGGCGCCGGGGACCACCGGCGCCTGCGACTCGCGCGGGTCGGAGACGACGATCACCCGGCAGGGTCGCTCGCCGAGCACCGTCTGCAGGGTCTTGTCGTACTGCGGCACGCCATTGCGGTAGCGCAGGCCGACGACGATCGCCGCCGCCTCGATCGCGGCCGCCTCCTCGGCCACCGAGTAGCCCGCCTGCCCCGGCCGCACCCGGGCGACGTGGCCGGTCACCCGCGCGCCGCCGATCAGCTTCGCCTCCTCGACCCGGCGCTGGGCCTCGGCTTCGGCCTCGGGCAGCTCGGCGTCGAGCGGCAGGTTCGTGGGCACGGTCATCATCGAGTGGACGTGGATGCCGCGCCGCCGTTTGGAGGCGAGTTTGACCGCCGTGGCGACCATCTCCGGCGAGAACGCTTCGTCGTCCTCGAAGCCGACCAGGACCGAGCGGTACTCGACCTCCTCGACCCCGAGCGGCTCCGGCAGCACCACCTTCACGGTGCGGGTCAGCGGCAGCCCCTGGTTGCGACGGTAGAGGACGTAGACGACGATGCCGAGCACCATCCAGCCGGTGCCGACGAAGAGGGTCGAGGGGTTCAGCGCCATCACCACGATCCAGGCGGCGAAGGTGCCGAGGCCGCCGAGCACCGCGGTCATCGGGACGTCGAAGCCGAAGGCGTGGACATTCAGCGGCGGCTTCCAGGTGCGCTCCGCGTCCGGTTCGGCCTTGCGCAGTTTGATCACCGCGACGTGGGCGATCGTGAAGGAGAGCATCGCGCCGAAGGAGTACATCGTCGCCAGGAAGTTGGTCTGGCCCGGCAGCATGGTGATGATCGCGACGCCGGCGAAGATGATGATCGCGATGTAGGGGGTGCGGTACTTCGGGTGGACCTGGCGCAGGCCCTCGGGCAGCTGCCGGTGCTGGCCCATCGAGTAGGTGAGCCGGGAGACGCCGATCAGGCCCGCGTTGGTGGCGATCAGCAGGATCACCGCCGCCAGCACGCCGACGTAGTAGCGCAGCACTTCGGTGGGGCCGGTGGAGAGGCCGAGGTTCTCGACGATGCCGAGGATCGGGTCGTCGGCGTAGCGGGAGCCGAGTTCGGTGTGGTACCCGGCGGCGGTGTGGACCACCGGCATCGCCGACAGCGCGACGATCGGGATCAGCAGGTAGAGGCCGAGCACCGCGGCGACCACGAGGCCGACGCTGCGGGGGATCGTGCGGGCGGCGTCCCTGGCCTCCTCGGACATGTTGGAGATCGTCTCGATCCCGGTGTAGGCGATCATCCCCACCGCGATCCCGAGCGCGAACTTGCTCCAGGTCGGGGCGACGCCGAGGTGGATGTTGTCGATCAGGACGTGCGGGCTGAGGACGAGGACGATGCCGATCCCGACCAGGACGATCTGGGTGGCGATGTCGGCGACCGCCAGGATCAGGTTCAGTTTCGAGGACTCTTCGGTGCCGCGGATGTTCAGCAGCGCGAGGCCGACGACCAGCACCGCGCCGCCGATCACGTCGCCTGGGCTGTGCCCGAGCGCGGGCCAGAAGACGGCCAGGTAGTGGGGCACGAAGAACGAGGAGATCGCGACCGTGATCGTGTAGTTGAGCATCTGCCCCCAGGCCGCGACGAAGCTGACGAACTCGTTGAAGGCGTGGCGGGCGAAGCTGGAGGAGCCGCCGGCCTCGGGGAACATCACGGTTGCCTCGGCATAGGTGGCGGCGGTGGCGGCGAAGATCAGCCCGGAGATGACGAAGGCGACCGGCGTCAGCCCGAGGGCGAACGCGGCGGTGACGCCGAGGGCGTAGTAGATCGAGGAGCCGACGTTGCCGTAGGCGGCGGAGAACAGGGCCCCGACGCCGTGGACGCGACTCAGCGACTCGTCTCTTGGAATTCGCTGGGCCATCTAGGAAATAGAGGGAATGGACACTCTTCAACCCGAATATACGCGCGTCGTAGGCGCTCTCCGCAGGTGGTCGCGCGAGAGGTCACGGGGGGCCTGGACGCCGAGCAGGGCGAGCGCCAGCTCGAGTTCCTCGGTGAGCGTCCGCAGGACCCACTCGGCGCCCTCGGCGCCGGCCGCGGCGAGCCCCCAGATGGCCGGTCGCCCGACCAGGACGGCGTCGGCGCCGAGCGCCAGCGCGATCGCCACGTCGACGCCGCGGCGGATGCCCCCGTCGACGATGACGGCGGCGCGGCCGGCGACCGCTGCGGCGATCTCGGGCAGCGCCTCGGCGGTGGTGACCGCGCGGTCGAGCTGGCGGCCGCCGTGGTTGGAGACGACGACCCCGGCGGCTCCGTGGGCGACGGCGAGGTCGGCGTCCTCGGCGGTCAGCAGGCCCTTGACCAGCAGCGGCACGCCGGCGTCGGCGGCGATCGCGCCGAGGTCGTCCCAGGTCAGCGCGCCGGTCATCAGCTCGAAGGTCCGGGTCACGCTGAAGCGCTGCCCGGGTCCGAGCGCCGCGGCGACGCCGGGGATCTCGACCTCGGGCGGGATCGCGTAGCCGGTGCGGATGTCCTGCTCGCGCCGGCCGCCGGGCGGCGCGTCGACGGTGAGGACCACGGCCTCGAAGCCCGCCTCGATCGCCTCCGCCATCAGCGCCCGGCTCACCCCGGCGTCGCGGAAGGGGTAGAGCTGGAACCAGCGCCGGCCGCCGGGCGCGGCGGCGGCGACCTCGGTCGGGGTCGCGGTGGCGAGGGTGGAGAGGCACATCACCGTGCCCGCCGCGGCGGCGGCGCGGGCGGTCGCCGTCTCGCCCTCCGGGTGCAGCATGCGCTGGTAGGCGACCGGGGCGACGAAGATCGGGGCGCTTGCCGGGGTGCCGAGGACCTCGACCTCGGTCGAGACCGCCTCGACCCCGGTCAGCTGCCGCGGCCGCAGCCGCCAGTCGCGCCAGGCCTCGACGTTCTCGCGCACGGTGAGTTCGTCGCCGGCGCCGCCGGAGAAATAGCCGAGCGGCCCGGGATCGAGCTTGCGCTCGGCATCCCGCTGCACATCGAAGACGTTGACCCAGCCCTCCGGCACCGCCGGGAAGCTAGCCGCTCGGCGAGCCGGACGCTGGGCGCCGCGCCCCCAGCCGCCGCCCGCCGGGCACCCCCCCCCCCGGTGAGTTCGCACTTTCCACCGCTAGGCGGTGAAAAGTGCGAACTCACCGGGGGGCAGGCTCAGGTGTGGGCGCGGCGGAAGCGGGCGGCGCGGGCGTCGAGGTGCGCGGCGGCGGTGCTCGAGTCCGGCGAGCCCGCCGGGGGCGTGCCGG
>Ga0335075_10004537_pt1 | contig 21719 bp, 15 predicted proteins | sample Lox_Sample_24_FD_206723 | JGI IMG/M metagenome (GOLD analysis project Ga0335075, IMG submission 206723) | Soil microbial communities from Loxahatchee National Wildlife Refuge, Florida, United States - Lox_Sample_2.4 | ecosystem: Environmental > Terrestrial > Soil > Wetlands | place: USA...
AGTGGACTATGACGAGTACCCGTACGGCGCCACGCCGCAGCCGCAGGGGGCCGGCGCCTTGACGGTCTTGCACATCGGCGCCCACGTGCATCTGTTCGGCGTGTTCGGACAGGTGAGCTACCAGATCGCCCCGTCCCTGCAGCTGCAGGTGGGCGCGCGCTACAGCGACGATGGCCAGTCGAGCTCGGGCGAGATCATCATTCCGGTGGCCAACAACCTCGTGATCCCGAACACCGGCAACTACTCGAAGAGCGTGCCCTCGGGCAAGGTGGCGCTGAATTGGACTCCGGTCCCCCACCAGCATCTCTACACCTTCTGGGCACGGGGCTTCAAGGACGGCGGCATCAACAGCGCGGAGAGTACTTTCGCCCCTGAATATGTCGACGATTACGAGCTCGGCTGGAAAGGGGCGTTCCTCGATGACCACCTGCGCACCCAGCTCGACACCTACTACATGCACTACCAAAACATGCAGCAGCAGGTGCTGAGCCCCCTGGGCGGCGGCAACAGCGTCATCAATCTCAGCAGCTCGAAGATCGAGGGCGTGGAGTTCACATCGCAGGCGCTCCTCGGCCAATGGCGGGGCGAGCTGGGATTGGCCTACAACCATTCGGCGCTGGGCGCGGCACGGGCCATTGCCGCCTACGAGACTCCGGCCTCGTTCAACACGAACCTGCCGCAGTGCGCCCCCGGCCAGGCGGCCGGCTGCAACGATTATTCGCCGTACGTCGTGAGTCTGAGCGGCGAGCAGGATCCGTACTCGCCCGAGTACCAAGGCAACATATCGCTGTCGTACGTTTTCGATCTGGGCGGCGACAGTACGCTGACGCCGCGCGTCAACTACTCGTACACCGGTAAGCAGTGGGCCTCGATCTTCCAGAACACCAACTACTACCTGCTGGGCGCGCGCAAACTGCTCGACCTGTACCTGACCTGGGGCTATGGAAGCTGGAACCTGCAGCTCTATGCCCACAACGCGACCAACGAGACTTATATTGCGGGCATGGGCGCGGCTCCCACCAGCACCGGCGGCGGCGCCGGGGCCGATGCGTTCTGGGGCGATCCGCGCACCTGGGGCCTCAGTGTCAGCAAGACTTTCTGATGGCCGGTGGGCCTCATATCGCCAGGCGATCACGGTTCGCCCGGCGCAGCGCGATGCCGTAAAGAAGACCGGCGGCGAGCCAGCCAAGTCCGAGGGACATTGCCAGGGAGCTCAGCCCCGAGAGCACCGCCACCACCACGATGATGCCCACCAGCGGCACGAGGAGATGGACGAACCACCTGCGCGAGCGACCCTTGAACCAGAAGAGGCGCAGCACCGAGACATGAAGCAACAGGAAGCCGGACAAGGCGCCGAAATTCACCATCGAGACCAGCTCACCCATGCGAAAGCGCATTTCCAGCGCGACGGCGAGGGATAGCGCGGTGCTCACGATCATTCCCACGTAAGGCGTTCCGTACCGGGCGTGGACACGGGCGAACACTCGTGGCAGCTGTAGATCGCGCCCCATGGCATACAGCACCCGGGCCACGCCTGCTTGCATCGGCAGCGCATTGGTGAAGCCGACCAGGGCCGCGCTCAACCACGCCAGCGTGATCGAGGCCCACGCACCGACGGACCACGCGGCCAGCTCATAGCTGGCCGCGGCCAGATCGTGGATCTTGAAACCCGCCAGCAGGTTGCCGAGAACCCAGGCCACCAAGGCAAAGAGCACGCCGGAGAGGATGAGCACGCTCACGATGGCCCGTCCGACAAGCCGCGTGTTGCCGTCCTTGACCTCCTCGGCGAGGGTTGAGATCGCGTCGAAGCCGAGGAAAGACATCACGCAGATGGAGGTCGCGGTGAAGATGTCGTGCAAATGGAACACGCCCGGGGAGAAGAGGGGACGAAGGGTCAGTGCTCCGTTGCCCCTCCCCGAGTAGAGTGCGACCACCGAGCAGGCGAGCAGCAGGAGCACGAAGCCGATCTGCACGGTGACGGACAGCAGATTGACGCGCGAGGTGACGGCTATGCCGAACCAATTGATCCCGAGCGTCGCAATCGCGAGCAAGACGATCCACAGCCCGCGGTCGAGCTGCGGGACCAGAGTGCCCATCGCGACCGCGATGACCACGTAGATGTAGGCGGGGATGAGCAGATAGTCGAGCAGGATCATCCAACCGGCGAGGAACCCCGGCAGCGGCCCGAGGGCTTGCCTGGCGAACCCGTATACCGAGCCGGCGTTGGGCAGGACCTCGCTCATGGTCGCATAGCTGCGCGCGGTGAAATACATGCAGGCCGCGCCCAAGACATATGCCAGCACGATGAGGCCGTCAGAGGCGCGCCACACATAGCCGATGGTCGAAAGCGGGGCGAACGGCGATACATATGCGAGACCGTAGGCGAGTAGGTCGCGGTAGGTCAGAGTCCGCCGCAGCGTAGCAGGCGCCGCCTCGGCCGTGTCGTTGCCGCTAATCGACTCGCCTCGAGTCCGGGTGTCCTCGAGTGACACCATGATGGCTCTTCGGACCGTCAGTCGAGGCCGAAGGCGACCGCCAGCTCATCGAGGAGCTGACGCTGAAAGGCGTTGAAGCGCTCGCCGGGCTGTTGGGGTTTGAATATCGCGAGAAAGGGATCCTCGACGCCCATGTGCTCGTCGGCGAGCTGCTCGACGATGGCGTGTCCGCAAAACGGTACGTAGGCTTCCGCGTAGCCGCCTTCATGAATGGCTACCAGCCGTCCCTGGCAGTGGCGGTCGGCGACTTCCATGAGCATCCGGGTCATTGCGCCGAAGGTCTCGCTATGGAGCTGCATGCGCGCGAGCGGGTCGACGGCGTTCGCATCGAGTCCGCTCGCGACCAGGATCAGCTCCGGACGGTAGCGGTCGAGCGCCGGTACGACGATGCGCTCGAAGGCGTAGAGATAGCTGTCTTGGCCCGCGCCGGCGAGCAGCGGAATGTTGTAGTTGTATCCCTGGCCCGCGCCTCGTCCGCGTTCTTCCTCGCCGCTGTATCCGAACGGAAAGCAGCGGTCCTGGTGCACGGATAGGGTGAGCACGTCGGCTCTCTCGTAGAAAATCGCCTGGGTGCCGTTGCCGTGATGAACGTCCCAGTCGACGATGGCAATGCGTGCCAGGTGGTGAGCGGCCCGGACGGCCTCGGCCGCTAACGCGACGTTCGCGAGAAGGCAAAAGCCCATCGGGTGATCCGGCAGGCAGTGATGCCCCGGGGGGCGCGAGAGAGCGTAGGCGTTACGATACAGACCGCGCATGACGGTATCCGCGGCGCCGATCGCCAGACCCGCCGACAGCCGGGCGATCTCGTAGCCGCCCTTGCCGAACGGCGCGAGTTCGCCGAGATCGCCGCCGCCGGCATCGCTCGCGGCCTTGAAGCGCTGCAAGTATTCGCGCGTGTGAACGCGCAACAGGTCATCGTCCGTGGCGGCCGGTGCGCTGCGAACTGCGAGCCGCTCGCTGAGGCCGGAGGCGTCCATCAGGGACTTGATGCGTCGCTTGCTGTCGGGCGACTCGGCATGACCGGAACCGGAAGGCGGCTGGACCCAGCCGCCGACCGGCATCATCAGCGCATGCATCCCGCCGCTGTGCCACAGGCAGCGCTCGTCATAGAAAAAGGCCGTTCTTTTTGGGGCAGGGTCCGACACGGCGCCTCCGTTCTGCGACTTCACCGCACCGATGGCTGCAGCGGCTATCCTCCTCTGGGAGGAGGCGAGCGGACACAAGTATCTCTGATGTCGAGCGCTTCGCGAGCTATAAAAGACGCGAGGCCAATGATCGCCGGCATCGACCAACTGTTCGACCTCACAGTCGATCGAGGCGAGACTGCCTCACCTGCGCGGCCGGCTTGGTGACCGCGTAACCCGGCGCGTCGGCGTTGCGATACGGCAGGATGGCAGGCAGGTAGGTCGCGAGGTATGCCGAAGCGGCCCGATCAGCCTCTCGGCACATCTCCCTCGTCAGCGAGCCGTGCTCGAGCATCGACAAGCAGAACATGAGGTCGGCGATCTCGATGGCCCGGTAGAAGAGCTGTGAGCGATTCACGATCGGCGGCAGCTCGAATACACTCGCGATGTGCTCCTCGTGGAGGCGCGCGATGGCGAGGTCGCTGTGGCGATCGTGTAGCTTGAGCGCGGGAGGCGTCTTCGGTCCGATCTGCAGCTGCCGCGCAGCGGCGTTCCCCCTGTAGAAGGCAGCGCCGCGCTTGCTCAGGGCGGTGAGCACGTCTTGCCACGTCTGGAAATGCCCGCGAAGCGGCTGCGATAGCGCCCGGCTCAGCTCCTCCTGCAGCAGGACCAGCAGGGCCGCGTACAGGTCCTGAATGTCCGTGTAGAAGTGATACGCCGAGCTCTTGGGAACGCCTGCCCGCGCGGCGACATCGCCGAGGCTGACCTGATCGAGGTCGCGCTCGGCGAGGAGCGCACGCGCCGACTCGAGTAGGTTTGCGCGCCGCTCCATGCCGCGGGCGTGCAATGAGCGCTTGCGGCTCCCGATCAGTGCCATCTCGAAACTGCCTCTGCGTCGCGATTGACAGGATTCATGGCCGGATTATACTCGACCAAGGTCTGGTATCAGGTCCAGAATTCGGCGCCGTCCGGCAGACGGCAGCGGCGGCACGGGGCGGGGTTATGCGCAACATCCTGGGCGGCGCTGGCGACAACGAACGTAAATTCGTCGGCTTCGAGGCGTGCAACGCCGCGTTGCGGCGCATCTGTGGCGCGTACTGCGTGGAAGCGGAGCGATGGTCGGAATTTCGGGGAAGCATCGAGACGCATCGGGCGGGCTCGCTCGAGTTCGCGGATGTGGTGCTCTCCGGCGGCAGGGTGGTGCGAGGCAGAGATGATCGGCACTACCGCGGTGATCACGTCTTCCTCATCCTGCAAGCGACCGGCGCGGCGCGCATGCGGCAGTGTGGCTCCGACGCTTCGTTGCGACCGGGAGATTGCACTCTCATTGATTCCCGCTTCCCGTCGGTTTTCGAGGTGGGGCCGGGATTTCATCAATACTCGTTCCACCTGCCGGCGCAGCTCGTGAAGGAACGCTTCGGCGCCGGCATGCTCCCTTCCGCCCGGACGATCCGTGCGAATTTTGGCGCGGGCGCGCTGCTTTCCCGGCTGCTCGATGCTGCCGTGCGCAACGCATCCACGCTCGGCGGCGTCGAGCTGACAGGAATCACGCTCGAGCTGCTCGCGGCCGCGCTCTGTCTCGATGCCAACCGCAGGATGCCGCTGCAGGCGGCCCGGCGCACGATGAGCTTGCGCGAGATCACGCAGTTCATCGATGTGCGCATGGATAGCCTCGATCTGTCGCCCGCATCCATAGCGGTACATTTCAACACCTCCGTTCGCCGGCTGTATCGGTTGGTGGCAGCGGCCGGCTGGACCCCGGCGTCGCTCATATGGTCGCGCCGGCTCGAGCGCGCGCGCCAACTGCTCACCCGGGATGAGCACCACGTACCGATTATCGAGGTCGCACTCAGGTGCGGCTTCAAGGATGGCGCGCACTTCTCGCGCGCGTACCGCAGGGCGTTCGGTCACCCGCCGAAGCTGGCGCGGTCTCTGGCGGTGGGCGGCTCGACGGCGGAGCCCGATTTTGGCTGGCGAGTCGACTCGACGGATGCGTCAGCTTCAACGTAGGCGATTACGCTTCAAACCTCCGCAAGGACGGCGAGCACCCGATCGAGTGCGCCGAAGAGATAACCGCGCGGTATCGTGAGCGCGGGCATCAGGCGGAGTACGTTGCCGTTGCGGCCGCAGGGCACCATCACGATTCCGCGGTTCAGGCTCTCGACTACAACTCGACCGACCGTCTCCGGCGCGAGCGGAGTCTTCGACGCCCGATCTGCGACGAGCTCCATGCCAATCATCAACCCGCGACCGCGCACCTCGCCGATGAGCGGGCAGTCGGCAGCGCGCAGTCTCTCCAGGGTATCGAGCCCCAGGCGGTGGGCCCGTTCGATGAGGGCGAGCTTCGGATCCGTGAGCAGCTCGATGTTCGTGAGGCACACCGCCGCCGCGAGCGCGTTCGCTGCGAAGGTTCCGGGCTGCGAGCCTGGCGGGATGTGCTTCGCGAGGTCGGCGCGCATCGCAACGCCAGCCATCGGCAGATCACCACCCATACCCTTGCCGAAGGTGAGGAGGTCCGGTTTGACCCCAGAATGCTCGATCGACCACATCTTGCCGGTGCGGCCCGCGCCCGCCTGCACTTCGTCCGCGATCAGCAGCGCGCCGGCTCGATCGCAGGCGTTGCGCACGAGTCGCAGGAATTCGGGTTCCGGCGCGATGTAACCGCCTTCACCCTGAACGGGCTCGACGATCACGGCCGCCACATCGTCCGCACCCGTGTAGCGGGTATTGAGGAGATAGTCGACGTACTCGCCCGCGGTCTGCTCGGCGCTCTTCGATGAGGTGTCGAACGGAAAGCGGTAACCGTAAGGGTAGGGCGCGTGAATGACCCCGCCCATGAACGGACCGTAACCCGAGCGATATTGATTGCCGGTCGTCAGAGCGTTAGACGCGTTCCAGACGCCATGATAGGCACCGTGAAACGCGAGGATCTGCTGCCGGCCTGTCACCCGCTTGGCGAATTTCACGGCCGCCTCGACGGCACCGCTGCCGCTCTGGGTGAAATACGTGACGCAGTTGGCGCGCAGCCCGTCCGGCATGATCGCGGCGATCTTCGCAGCGAGATCGATGCGCTTGGAGTTAGTGATGTCCGAGGCGTGCATCAGGCGCTGCGATTGCGCGTGGATCGCCTCGACGACTGCGGGGTGGCAGCGGCCCACGCTGGTCACCCCGACGCCTGCGGAAACATCGATGTACACATTGCCGTCGGGGTCCCTGACGGTCGCACCGAAGCCCTGATCGAAGACCATCGGGAACTCGCCGCCGCCGCGCGCAAGGGATTCGCAGGACGCCGAGCGCTCGAGGGCCCGACGCGTGAGGGGACCGGGGACGCGAGTCTTCATGTGCGGCGCGTTCGGCCAGGACAGCTTTTCGAGCTCGGCTTCGGTGATCATGGAGGTGCTGCTTCGTCCGGAGTGGTATTCCGCATCATAGGCCGGCTGCAGCGGCGGGTCTTGCCCGGCTGCGCCATGTACTTGCTCGCGGTTGCCAGCGCGTAGAGCCGATTGGCAGCGCCGGACAAGAAACCTCACCCGCGCGGGGGTAATGTCGCGCCGAATGCGGTCGCGCTCGCCGCGGCGCGGCGCGGCTAGCCACCGTCCAACTGTTGAGCCTGGGAGGCCCGTCGATGACATCCACGGTGAAGTCGCACTGCCACACTCCTGCAGACGTCCGCGTTCGCGCGCTACGTGGTGAGCCAGTCGCTCGGTGCGGGTATCGATGTCAGTTACCAGTTCCGGTGAGGCGGCATGCGGCACGGCGTCTGGGGCGCGCCAATGAATGAGACCCGGAGGAGTGAACCCGCTGCGGCGAATCGCCTGCGCGAAGGCGCGTTAGGGGTCGGCGCGGTGACCTTCTTCGTCGTCTCGGCCGCCGGGCCGCTGGTGGCGATCGCGGGAGGATACCCGGTCGGAATGATCTTCGGCGATGGAAGCGGGATGCCGGCGGCGCTCCTCTGTTGCATGGCCATACTTCTCGTATTCGCGGCGGGCTACACGGCGATGGCTCAGCACGTGGTGACGGCCGGCGGTTTTTATGCGTTTGCCGCGCGGGGGCTTGGCGGGATCGCGGGCGGTGCCGCAGCTTTGATTGCGCTGATCGCATACAACACCATGCAGGTGAGCCTCTATGGCCTGTTCGGCACGGCCGCGCGAGCGCTCTTGCTGGACTACGCGGGCATCGATCTACCGTGGTATGCCTATGCGCTCCTGGCGGTCGTCAGCGTCGCCGTCCTGGGCTATAGGCAGGTGGACCTCTCGGCGAAGATTCTCGGAGTGCTGGTCACCGGTGAGTACCTCGCGGTACTGATTCTTGACACGGCCATCCTTCATCGAGGTGGCGCACACGGGATCACGATCGAGCCGTTCACGCCGACCGCAGCGGTGAGCGGGTCGCCTGCGATCGCGATACTTTTCTGCTTCGCCAGCTTCATGGGATTCGAGGCGACCACGATCTACGGCGAGGAAGCGCGCGACCCGGAGCGCACAATTCCACGAGCCACATATCTCTCCGTGCTGCTCATCGGAGCATTCTATGCGTTTTCGCTATGGTCGCTGGTGGTCGGCGCTGGCGCGCGAGAGCTCGTTCCGCACTTGATAGCGCTTTCCGATCCGACGCGGTTCCTCTTCGAGATGTCCGATCGCTACGTCGGCCGTTGGCTGTCAGCGGCGATGAGCGTGCTCTTCATCACCAGCGTCTTTGCCGGCCTCCTCGCCTTTCATAACGCGGTGGCGAGATACTTCTTCGCGCTCGGACGTGAAGGCGTGCTGCCCGCGGGGCTGGGACGAACGCACCCGCGGCATTGCAGTCCGCACGTCGGCTCTGTGGTTCAGACCACGATCGGCGGCGGCACGGTGCTGCTGTTTGCGGGCATGGGCGGGGATCCTGTGCTGACATTGTTCTCCTGGCTGAGTAACCTCGGAACGCTGGGCGTTATCGCGCTCATGGCGCTTTGTTCGGCAGCCGTGCCGGTGTTCTTCGCCCGCCGACCGCACGAGCCGCGCCGGCTGTTCCGGACCCGGATCGCCCCGATTCTAGCCGCGGGCGTGTTACTCGCCGTCCTGCTGCTGGCGATCGTGCACTTCGATGTCCTGACCGGCTCGAGGGGTACGCTCTGCATCGAGCTTCCGGCCACCATTCCCGTTGCGGCCTGTGTCGGGATGCTGCGCGCCTGGCGGCTTCGCCGCAAGGATCCCGCTCGCTACAAAGGGCTCGGGCTCGGAATGTCCATGGGGTCACCGCAGGTACTTGGGAGATCGACATGAGCGACTATCGACTGCTGATCGGCGGCGAGCGCATTGCGACTCGCGAGCACTTCCCGGTATTGAATCCCGCCAGCGGCGAGCCGGCCGGCATGGCGCCTGCCGCAACCGAGGAGCACGTGGACCGTGCCGTAGCCGCCGCGCGTGCGGCATTCGCGTCCTGGCGCGCAACCTCCGATGAGACGCGCCGCGCCGCGTGCCAAGGGCTCGCGGACCGGATCGCCGCACACGCCGAGGAGTTGGCGCGGCTGCTGACCCTCGAGCAAGGCAAGCCGCTGAATGGACTCGGCTCGCGGTTCGAGCTGAAGGGTGCCGAGGCCTGGGCCCGATATACCGCCGGTCTCGAAATTCCCGTTGAGACCGTGCAGAACGATGCCAAGGGGCGCGTCGAGATACATCGCCGGGCGGTGGGCGTCGTGGCGTCCATCACACCCTGGAACTGGCCGCTGATGATCGCCGTCTGGCACGTGGTGCCTGCCATCCGGACTGGCAACACGGTGGTCATCAAGCCTTCGCCACTCACGCCACTTAGCACTCTGCGCATGACGGAGATCATGGCCGACCGGCTCCCACCGGGCGTACTCAACGTGGTGAGTGGGCGCGACGAAATTGCGCCGCGCCTGACAGCGCACCCCGACGTGGCCAAGGTGGTGTTCACCGGGTCGACGGAGACCGGGCTCAAGGTCATGTCAGCGGGCGCGGGAACCTTGAAGCGTCTGACGCTCGAGCTCGGTGGGAACGATGCCGGCATAGTGTTGCCCGACGTGGATCCAGTGGCGGCGGCCGCGCGTCTTTTCTGGGGCGCGTTCATCAACAATGGACAGACGTGCGCGGCCCTGAAGAGGCTTTATGTCGCCGATGCTGTCTACGATCGGATCTGCGAGGCGCTCGTCCGCTATGCCAGCAACGTGGTCGTGGGTGACGGGCTGGACGAGGTTAGCCAGCTCGGTCCCGTCCAGAACCGCACTCAATTCGACAAGGTCGCGGGCATGGTGGAGGAGGCGCGGGCAGCCGGTGCGCGGATGATCCTAGGTGGCAACCCGGACAGAAAGCGTGCGGGGTACTTCTATCCCGTGACGCTGATTGCGGAGGCGCGTGCCGGGATGCGGGTGGTCGATGAGGAGCAGTTCGGCCCGGTGTTGCCGATCATCCGCTATCGCGAGGTCGATGATGCGATGCAACAGGCCAACGGCTTGAAATACGGCCTTGGCGGGTCCGTCTGGTCGCAGGACCTCCAGCGGGCATGGGAGCTTGCCGCGCGTCTGGAGTGCGGCACGGCGTGGGTCAACCGCCACGGTGACATACGGCCCGACGTGCCGTTCGGCGGGGTCAAGTGCTCGGGGCTGGGAGTGGAGTTCGGCCGGCAGGGTCTCGAAGAATATACGACGATTCAGGTGCTTCACCGCTGAAGCGCTGTGCTGACCCTGTTCTCGCGGCTTACCAATATCGCCACCCTCTGCGTCATTGCGCTCATGGTGCTGTCCTCGGCAGCCGTGCCCGTGTTCTTCTCTCCTCGCGGGGCGAGGGCCTGTCCGACAACGTCCGTCACACGCCGGTCGAGGCCGGGACGTTACCAGCCGCCACCCCAGCCGTACGGGCGATCGAGGCGGATCGTCTGAATCTCGGTGATCTTCCCGTTCACTACCTTGAAGAGCTCGTGAATGATCGTGTCGTGCGGCTCGCGGAAGTAGGGGTTCGGCGGCATGACCATTCCGCTTGCCGCACTCGGGAAATAGTAGGGCGGCTTCGGGGTTGTCCCCGAGGCCGAGCCCGGCGGGGGAGCGGACGGCGGTCCGGCGGCTCTCGACACCTTGATCACCATCTGCCCGAGCACCAGCCCGCGCGCCACATCGACTATCGGGTAGATCCGGTTCGAGATCGCGTCCATGTACGTGAACGGACCGAAATCGTTGCACGCGATCGGCATGAATGCGGGGTTCAGCGAGGTCTGCACCCCATCCTCGAAGCGGCGGCAATCGCTGCTCACGGGTACCTTGGAGCCATTATGGTCCTGCAGGCCCTGGAAGTAGCTGTTCGCGATCGCGACGAGCTGGTTGCGCGTGCGGCGCTGCGACGGCGGCAGGACGTAATTGAAGAAGGGATTGGGGGAAATCAGTCCCGGCACTCCACCGAGAGCGCGCCGACCTGCGATCGTCTCGATGAATGCGAGCCTGCCGTTCTCGAGGGCGAGGCGCAGGAACAGGGTGCCTCGCCTGTGATCGTGGACCGCGACGCCGAAGAAGGCGGCTTCCTCCGTCTTCGGGTCCATCACATACTGATGGAAGGCGATCTGGTCGATGGATTTCCACGAGTCGTCCTCACCCAGCTTCGTCGGCTTGCCGTTGTAGATCGCTTTGTAATCCGGCGCCAGCGGCAGCTTCGAAGGATCGTGGGCGAGCAACGCCTGCAGATACTGGTCGACGTGGCCCTTCAGGCACGCGCGATCGCAGCCGCTCGCGGCGTTCGCCCGCGCGGAGGCGGCCAGTGCGAGCATGCAGAGCGCCGCTGCCGCGGCCGAGCCGCCCATCAGAGTTTTCATCGAGCCTCCCGAGCCCACGAAAGGCCAAGTCTGCCACAGTACCAATATAGTGGTATATAAAACCAAAACCCAAGTCCGGAGCACGCCCCCGGATGTCGGCTGCAATGGTTTTCAGGTCATTTTTAGCGCATTGATACCCTCCGGAACCGCGCGAGAGACCCTGATGAAGTAGTATTGCATAAAACTATATTTGTGGCAGACTCGAATGCCTCGAAAGGGGCGAGGTTCCGGGTGTGGTCACTTTGGGGCGCAAGCGAACAACAGCAGCAGGAGATTTGGGATGAGATCGACCGGGTTCTTTGGGACCTCACTGTTAGCAACCCTGCTGGCGTTCGCTCTGCACAGTTCCTCCAACGCGCAGACGCCGACGCCCGTGTCCCGTCCGGCGTGCACGGCAGGCACTACAGTCGACACAGCAGAGGGGCCAGTGTGTGGGCTCACCCGAGATGGCGTGACCAACTATCTCGGCATCCCGTATGCCGCGCCGCCGGTCGGACGCCTGCGCTGGCAGGCACCTCAGCCTGCAAAGCCGTGGACCCGGAAGCTTCAGGCCACGCAGCCCGGAAATATCTGTCCGGCGCCGGGTTTTTCGGGTGGAATGGCGGGCAACGAGGATTGCCTGAACCTGAACGTGCAGGTCCCCGCCGCCATCAAGCCCGGTGCAGGCCTGCCGGTCATCGTGAGGATTCACGGCGGCGGCTTCCTGATCACGGCGTTCGGCCTCCACGACAGCACCTATATGGCGCGGCGGCACCTGGTGGTCGTGGCGATGAATTACAGGCTCGGGATCATGGGGTTCCTGGCCGAGAAGGCGCTCGGGCCGCATTCCGGTGACTATGGCCTGCAGGATCAACAGGCGGCGTTGCGCTGGGTGCAGCGCAACATCGCACAGTTCGGTGGAGATCCGCACAACGTCACCATCGAGGGCACATCCGCGGGCGGCGCGAGCGTGTGCGAGCAAGCCGTCTCGCCGGCTGCGAAGGGCCTGTTTGAGCGCGGCATCAGCCGAAGCGGGTTTTACAACTCCGGTGTCGGTCCCAATCAGGTATGGCAGGCCGCGGACTGCAAGTCGCAATTGCTGACCGAGGCGCAGGCACAGCGCTCAGGCGCCGTGCTCGCGGCCAAGGTAGGATGCGGCCGCGCACGCAATGTCGCTGTCTGCCTGCGCCACGTACTTGCGGCGACCCTGGTCAAGGACGCCGGGCAAATGCTCGCCCCGGGTACGAGTGGCACGATCGCACCGACGATCAACGGCACAACCCTGCCCCTGTCGCCGGCGAAAGCATTCGCGACCGGTCAGATCAACCATGTCAGCCTGATCATCGGCGCCGACCGAGACGAGATCAACGGCGGCGTGACCGCACCGCCCGTCGTCGCGACCACTCCGCAAGAGTATCGACGGCTCATCAGGGAAAAGTATGGCTCGCTCGCGGCCAAGGTGATGCAGCTCTATCCGGTGGACCGATTCCCGGCTCCGTCGGCGTTCATTGCCTTCCGTACGATTGTGGCCGACGCCGACTCGGTCTGCCCGGCACTCGTCTCCTTTCGCAACCTGGCGCGATATATCCCGGTCTACGCCTACGAGGTGGACGATGCAGGAGCGCCGGTGACCTACTTGGGCGGCAAACTGCCCTGGGGGGCCTATCACGGTACGGGAGACACGGCGAATCCCGGATCCGGGGGGACAACGAGTGAGGTGGGGCAGGACGCCGATCACCTGTCGCTGACCGCCCAGATCAGAGCCGAGTGGAGCAGCTTCGCCCGCCGTGGTGACCCCACAGCGCCCGGTTCCCCATACTGGCCCCGCTACACCAGCGAGAACCCAATGGTCATGTCTCTGAATCCGGCGGGCGACAGCGTCCTCGTACCGGCCTCCGTTATTGCCGCCCAGCATCACTGCGATTTCTGGGACTCGGTCACGCGGGTACCACGGCATTGAGCGCTCTGCAGCTCGCCATCGCGAGATGCCGGCGGCGGACGTCAGTGCTTGGTCGGTATTGCGAACTCCGCGACCTCGTGCGTGCCCGAAGGGCCAGCGCTGCATGACGGACTTCTAGCGCGTGTCTCCTTTGGCCGCAGCCTGTACCTCCTGGTTACGCCGAAAGGCGGCCGATACTGGCGCTACCGCCATCGATTCCAGAGCCGCGAGAGGGTGCTTGCACTGGGCTATTATCCGCAGGTAATACGATCCAGTCGCTAACGTCCGCTTTGGGAGCCACTTTCGCTAGGCTGCATGGATTCGCAGGGGAAGGTGCTCGAGGCCTCGCAGCGTGTTGTTGAAGCGCCGCACCGGTTCGCCCACGAGCTCGATCCGGGACGCCCGCCTGGCAAGCGCCTGTAACACTACTTCCCCTTCGAGCCTGGCCAGGAGCTGGCCGACGCAGACATGGATTCCCGCGCCGAAGCCGACGTGGCCGATCACTTTCCGCTCGATTTCGAATTCGTCGGGAGAGTCCCACTGGCGCGGATCGCGATTGGCCGCTCCCAGGAAGAGGAGAATCTTCCGCCCCTCCTGCAACGTGATGCCGCCCAATTCCGTTGCACGAGTCGTGGTGCGGAAGAATGTCTGAACCGGAGACTCGAATCGGATCGCTTCCTCGAATGCCGCCTTGCTGAGGCGCGCCGGATCGGCGCGCAACTTGGCCCATTGAGCGGGAAATCGAGCCAATGAGAAGAGCGCAGCACCGATGCCGTTCACCGTAGTGTCCACTCCGGCAGTGAGGATGGCGCGTACGAGCTTATGAGCTTCGTCGTGAGTGATTTCTCCGGCATCGGCGCATTGATAGACGATGACGCCGAAGCCATTCGGCCGTAAGTTCTTGCGGAGCGCCTCGGCTTCGACCCAGGGAAACACCTCTTGCGCCCGCACGGCCGACGCGCGAAACAGCTCGTTGTCCGGCCCGAAAGAATTGAAAACCATGTCCCCATAGGGCAGAAGATGATGCCGATTTTCCGCGCGCATGCCGATGGCATCCGGAAAGACGCGCAGTGGAAATGCTTCGGCGAGCTCTACGCACCCGTCGAATTCACGCCTGGCGACAAGGGCTGCCACCATCTCCTCAGCCACCGCTGCAAAACTCTCGCGCAGGGAACGCATCACGGCAGGCGATAGAGCCTTCGTCAGCACCGATCGCGACCGCGTGTGGATCGGCGGGTCCGCCTCGAGGATCAGGCTCGGCAGGCGAAAGCGGCCGTGGAGCGCAAAATCGGCCAGCCCGACCCCGCGCGCGGATGAGAAGGTCTTGTAGTCCAATAGCGCTCGGCGAACCTCCTCGTAACGCGCGCTGGCGGCCACATTGTGTGCCGATAGCCAGATCACCGTGCCCGCGTCGCGCATGACGGCATGGGCTGGGTAGGGATCCGAAAAGAACTCGACGCTGAAAGGGTCTATCGCGACGGCTGTCGCGCCGTCGGGTGGATCATCCGGATACAACGCGCCAGTGACTCGATCACTCATGGCCTCACCCTGCAAGCGCGGGACTGAAGATTCAGCTCTGCCGGCGCGCGACGGCTTCGATCTCGATGAGTGCCTCGGGCAGGACGAGAGGACAGACCACGGTGGAACGTGCGGGACGGGTCTCGCCGAAAGCAGCGGCGTAGCTTTCATTGAACGCCGCGAAATCGGCAGCTTTCGCCAGCCACACAGTGGCTTTGACCACGTCCGCAAGTCCGAGCCCGGCATCCCGCAGCACTGACTCGAGGTTGCTCACCGCCTGCCGGGTCTGGCCGCCGATGTCGGTCGCTGAAATCCGGCGATTCGCATCGAACGGAAGCTGGCCGGAGACGAAGACGAGTGAGCCTGCTTCCGTCCACTGGGAAAGATGGGGCTTGGTCATATGGGACTCCTCGGCGCAGGGGTGGCATCGAGACGCAGCAGGCGATCGAGCAGCGCTTGCGCGGCCCGCGACTTGACGGGTCCGAAACCTCGGACATCGAGCGGTGCTCTCGCGATCTCGATGTATTCGTGGACGTTGCGGTCGCAGACTCCGCCGGCGAGTTGACCGACGACACGCAGGTAGGTATCACGAAGCGCCCGCTCGAGCCGACGCTCCGGCAATCGGGCAAACACATCGAAGGGGCCCTCGCGCAGGCGCCGCAGGCGCGCCATCACGGCGAACAGCGGCATGATCCAGGCGCCGAAAGTCATTTTGCGCGGCCTGCCGGTTCGCGGATCCGTCCGGGCGAGAAGCGGCGGAGCCAGGTGGACCTTGATCCTTCGGATGCTCGCGAATTCCTGCGCCAGCGCGGCACGGAATCGTCCATCGGAGTAGAGTCGGGCGATTTCGTATTCGTCCTTGTAGGCCATCAGCTTGTAGGCCGAGCGTGCCACGGCCCAAACGAACTCATCGCCACGATCGAGCGGAGCAGCCGCCTGCTGTGCTTCGCGAATCAGAGTGGAATATCGATCCGCGTACCTCCTGTTCCAGTACCGCGCAAGGTCCGATGTCCGGGCCTGCACGAACTCCTGCAAGGTGGTCTGCGAGACGAGTGCGGCCTGCTTCGACAACGCCGCGCGGCGGCCCGTCGAGAACGCCGCAAGATTCATCTCGATCGATTTACCGTTCAGCCGTATCGCGGTCTCTATGGCTGCCAGGTTCAACGGCAGACCGCCGAGCTGCCAGGCGTAACCCAACATGAGCATGTTTGCCGCGATGGAATCGCCGAACAGCTTCTCTGCGAGGCGTGTCGCCGAGAGAGCCCGCAGCTCTTGCCGAGTGGCATCGGCCAATCGCGCGATGAGAGAGTCTGGCCCGGTGACGGAATGTCCGCTCACCTGGAAATCCGCCGTCGCCGTGAGGTCGGCGTTCGCAAAGATCCGGGTTTGCTCGGATATCGTCTCGAGGCAATCCGGATGCATGCTGGCGATGAGATCGCAGGCGATGACGACTGCTGCTTGCCGGGGCCCGACCTTCACCGCGGAACCGCCGGGCGGCGTGCGGGCAAGCCGAATGTGACTGAACACTGCTCCGCCCTTCTGGCTGAGGCCCGTCATGTCGTAGAGACTTGCACCCAGGCCCTCGATTCGTGCCGCCATCCCGAGGATCGCACTCACGGTAACCACGCCGCTGCCGCCGATTCCCGTGATGAGGATGTCGAAGCGGTCAGCAATGATCGGCAGGACCGGGGCTTGCAGATTGGAATCGGCGGGCTCCGCCCGAGCGGCGCGCCGTAGCCGGGCGCCTTCCACGGTAACGAAGGACGGACAGAAGCCGTTCGCGCAGGAGGTATCCTTGTTGCAGGCCGACTGGTCGATCTTGCGCTTCGCGCCGAGCTCGGTCTCCAATGGCTGGATGGCCAGGCAATTGGATTCAGAGGAGCAGTCGCCACAACCCTCGCACACCAGAGCATTGATGAAGATGCGCCGATCCGGGTCCGGGAAGGCACCGGCCTTGCGCCGCCGGCGCTTCTCCGCAGCGCAGACCTGGTCGTAGATGAGGACGCTGACGCCACTCTCTTTGCGCAACGATTCCTGCACCAACATCAGCTCATCGCGAGACTTGAGCTCGGTTCCCGCTGGCAGGGTCTCCCGCGAGAACCGCCGCGGATCCTCCGCAACGACGACGACCCGTCTCGCCCCTTCTGCGATCACCTGTTGGGCGATTCGGGCTACCGTAAGTGCGCCTTCTACGGGCTGGCCGCCGGTCATCGCGACTGCATCATTGAAGAGAATCTTGAACGTGATATTCGTCCGCGCCTGCACCGCGGCGCGTACGGCGAGGGACCCCGAATGGTTGTAAGTGCCGTCGCCGAGGTTCTGAAAGATATGGGGCAGCGCTACGAACCTCGACAGGCCGATCCAGTTGGCGCCTTCTCCTCCCATATGCATCATTGGAATGGGACGGCGATCCGCATGGAACGCGACCATGCCGTGGCAGCCTATGCCGGTTGCCCCGACTGCTCCCTCTGGCACCTTCGTCGAGAGGTTGTGCGGGCAGCCGGGACAGAAGGCCGGACGGCGACCGACGCCTTGTGGACCCGCAGCCGGATGTGTAAGCCGTTCGCTGATCCGCTCTGCGGCTGGCGCGAGGCCCGGCAGCAGCTCATCGAGCTCAGGCAGTGTCGCTCGCAACCGCTGAGCCAAGGCGGTGCCCACCACGTATCCCGTGAGTGGCACATCCGCTGGCAGCAACGCGGTACCATCCGGCGACGTCTTGCCACTGATCCGGGGCCGGATCGCAAGGTTGAAGAGCAATGATTTCGCCTGAGGCTCCGCCTGTGCGCGTTTCTCTTCGACGAAGAGGATTTCCTGCGCCGCGCGGGCGGCTTCCTCGAGGCCGGCGGCATCGAGCGGAAAGACGAGCGCGATTTTGTAAATGCCGATGCCGAGCCGCGCTGCGCTCTTCTCATCGATTCCCAATGCCTCCATGGCGGTAAGGACGTCCCCCAGTGCCTTGCCGGCCGTCGCAATCAGAAAGCGGGGGGCCGCCGCTCCGAATACGATCCGATCCAGCCTGTTAGCCCGCGCAAATGCGGCCGCGCGCGGCAGCTTGTGGCGTACCAGTCGGGCATCCTGTTGCTGCACGGCGACCATTTCCGGGCGGATGTGAACCCCGCCTGCGGGCTCCGGCAGGTGCGGCACGACGAATTCCGGCGGCGCGGCGAGATCCACCACGGCGCTCCCATCCGCGGTCTCGTTGACGAGCTTGAGACCCACGAGAAGGCCCGAGAACCGTGACAGCGTGACGGCGGCGAGTCCGAGCTCGACGATCTCGGCAACGGAGCTGGGATAGAGCACGGGCACGCCCCAGCTCGCGAGCGTCAGGTCACTCTGATGGGCAGTCGTCGAGGACTTTCCGGCGTGATCGTCTCCGAAGAGTAGTACGACACCGCCGGCTGCGGAGACTCCCGCGAGATTCGCATGTTTGATCGCGTCCCCCGAGCGATCGATGCCGGGCCCTTTGCCGTACCAGAAGCCGAACACTCCATCCACCTTGCGGCCAGGAACGAACTCGATCTGCTGCGTGCCGGCGACGGCAGTCAGCGCCAGGTCTTCGTTCAACCCGGGGCTGAAAACGATGTCGTTGGCCTCGAGGATCTCTGCCGCTTTCCACAGCTCGATGTCATAGCCGCCAAGCGGTGAGCCGCGATATCCACTGATGTAACCCGCTGTCCGAAGACCGCGGCGCCGATCGGCTTGCCGTTGCAGTATCGGCAGGCGAACCAGAGCTTGCCGGCCGCTCATCAGGGCACGGCCTTCGAGCAGCCGGTATTTGTCGTCGAGAGCGATCATCCCTGCCACCCCGGTCCGCGCAGCACGCGGCCGGTGGCATTTCCCGTGGCCTGGCTTTCATCGAGCGCCAGCCCGCCATTGACCAGAACGTACTCGACGCCGGTGGCGAGCTGTTGCGAGCGCTCGAACGTCGCGTGATCCTGGACGGCGGCCGGATCGAATACCACGATGTCCGCGAAATAGTTGGCCCGGAGCATTCCCCGGTGGTGCAGGGAAAGGTTGCGGGCAGGCAGGGCGGTGAGCTTGCGGACCGCCTCCTCCAACGTGATCAGCTTTTCGTCGCGCACATACTTGCCGAGAATCCTGGCGAATGAGCCGAAGGCGCGGGGGTGGTGCCATCGATCGCGCGACTGCGGATCGGGTGCGACGGCGGCCTCATCGGAACAGAAGCTCACCCAAGGCAGCGCGATCTGCCTGCGCAGGTTGGCCTCGGACATGACCGTGTAGGCGACTCCGACCCGGCTGCCGTCCTCGATGACCAGAGAGATGGCGGTGGCTTCAGGGCTTTCACCGCGCATCCGGGCGATGTCGGCGAGCGTCCTGCCTTCGAACGGCTTCAGCTGCGGAGACTTGAACGCGAGCAGGCGAGTGCCTTCCGCGCCCGCCTGCGCCAGCGCGCACTCGAACCCTGGTGGTGGAGCCTGCATTTCCGCGATGAGGCGTGTACGCACCGCTGGATCGCGCATGCGCTCGATCCAGCTCTCGAGGCCGCCGCTCTGCACCCATAGCGGCATCGAAGCGTCGAGACCCGTAGCACCTGCCGTGTAGGGGTACAGGTTTGCAGTGATGCGGACGCCGCTCGCTCTGGCCGCCTCCACCCTGGCGATGAGCGGGTCGAGCTTGTGCCAGTTGGCCCTGCCGGCCACTTTCAGGTGATAGATCTCCGCGGCCGCGCCCGAAGCCTGGGCGATGGCGATGGTCTCATCCAGTGCCTCGAGAAGGTGGTCACCTTCGCTTCGCATGTGAGCGATGTAGATTCCGCCATGCCGGGCCGCCTCGGCCGCGAGCGTCTGCAGCTCCGTGGTGCTGGCGTAGGCCCCCGGGACGTAGATCAGGGCAGCCGACACGCCCATTGCTCCTTCCAGCATTGCCTGACGCACCAGATGACACATCCGGTCGAGCTCCATGGCAGTGGGCTGGACCTCGCGCTCGCCAAGAACGCAATCCCGAACCGTAGCCGCGCCGACGAAAGATGCGACGTTCGGAGAGATGCCCTTGGCTTCGAGGGTGTCGAGGTATTGACCGAGCGTTCGCCAGGCCACGGGATACTTCAGGCTCCCCTGCCTGGCCTCATCACGAAGAGCCATTGCATCGGTGAGCGGCCCCATGGACGTGCCTTCACCCGTGACTTCCGTGGTCACGCCCTGGCAGAGATCGCTTGCGCCCCGCCCATCGAGCAGCAGTGTCTCCTGGGCCTGGCTCAGCATATTGATGAAGCCGGGCGACACGGCCTTGCCGCGCGCATCGATGAGGCGTTTGGCTTTCATGCGGCATGGCGGACCGACATAGGCGATCCGGTCGCCGGCGATGGCGAGGTCACCCACGTACGGCGTCGCGCCCGAGCCGTCGTAGATCGTGCCACCCCGAATGACCACATCGTGCACTCGGTCCGCTGCCGCTGCGCCACTGGCGGTCGTCTCGCCGGAAACAGTCGTCATGGCATTCTCAGGCGCGGTGCTTGGGATGGGTTCAGATCATAGCGCCGATTTCGGTAAAATAAAATAATTCCCAAAAATATATAACGATCGCATAATCTGAAAGCGATACCCTCGCCGAACCGAGAAGTGTGATGACGAACGTGCGTATAACCGCGGGTCCCTACGGCTACAGTGAGGCGGAGATCCTTCTCGCCTACGGCGGTGTGCGCTTTGCCAGCAAGCTCGGTCAGCTGGCCGGCAATCATTTCATGACCCTCACCGAGGGCTCGGAGCGGCTGCCCGAGCTCGGCCGCCTGACGCTTTGGCAGGGTGCGCAGGACATATCGGTCGAGCTGACGTGAGCGCGCGCCGGCCCAACCGGGCGGGCGGGTTATTTCGCGGAGACGCGGCGTCTCGGAACGCCCTTGCCTGGGGGTTGTGCGGTTGCGACCGCAGGCCGCTGCGCAACGGCCTGCGCGGAATTCTTTTGCAGGACGCCGATGATCTGCGACTCCTCACCGGAGCAGATCGTCAGCGCGCGGCATCGCTCCTTGCCGACGGCGACGTAACCATGCGCCATTCCGCTGTCGAAATAGATCGACTCTCCGGTCTCGAGCCGCACCGGCTCATAAAGCTCCGTGTGAACCTCCAACGTGCCCTCGAGCACGTAGGTGAACTCCTCGCCACCGTGGCGGCTCAGCTCGCCGAACTCCGCGATCGAGCGCGCAAACACCTCGGTGACGATCGGCAGGAATCGCTTGTTGAGCAGATCCGTCGCGAGGAATCTGTTCTGGTAGGCGTGCGTCTCGATCACGCGGCCATCGGCTCCTCTTACGATGCTCCGCCGCCCGGTCGCGGAAGCGGGCGCCGCCGCGGCTGCCTCCTCGGCAAAAAAGACCCCGATGTCGACATTCAGTCCCTTGCTCAGCCGCGCTATTTTTTCGTAATTCAGCCCGACCTTGCTGTTTTCCATGTTCGACAGCGTGGAGACGGGGAATCCCGTGCGCGCAGCCACATCCGCGAGCCGCAATCCCTTCTTGAGCCGCAGCGCCCGCAGGATCGGCCCGGGCTTCACGATGTTGTCGGTCTGGTCCGCCATGGTCTTGCTCACTTCACGCGCCCTGGGTGCGCGACGCTTGCCGCCGCGCCGAGGGCGCGGCTCATCGCCCAATTACAATAATATCAAAATGATTTGCGGGAAGTCGGAATAATTCAACGCACTGCAAATCGAGGATAGGCTCGTCATGACTGATCACTCCTGCGATTTCCTGATCATCGGCTGCGGCATCGCAGGCGCGGCCATTGCCGCGCACCTCTCCGAGCACGCCAGCGTGCACGTGCTGGAGATGGAGGATCAGCCCGGATATCACTCCACCGGCCGGTCGGCGGCGCTGTTCTCCGAGAATTACGGCAACCCGACGATTCGCGCCCTCTC
>Ga0335075_10004539_pt1 | contig 21711 bp, 22 predicted proteins | sample Lox_Sample_24_FD_206723 | JGI IMG/M metagenome (GOLD analysis project Ga0335075, IMG submission 206723) | Soil microbial communities from Loxahatchee National Wildlife Refuge, Florida, United States - Lox_Sample_2.4 | ecosystem: Environmental > Terrestrial > Soil > Wetlands | place: USA...
TGATGAACTCCCCCGCCGGGGTCACCGGGCCGGTCAACCTCGGCAACCCCGGCGAGTTCACCATGCTGGAACTGGCCAAGAAGGTCCTCACCCTCACCGGCAGCGACGCGCCTGTCGAGCACCGCCCGCTGCCGGCCGACGACCCAGCCCGCCGCAAGCCCGACATCACCCGCGCTCGCGACCTGCTCGGCTGGGAGCCGACCGTGCCGCTTGACCAGGGCCTGGAGCATACCGTGGACTACTTCCGGCAGGCCCTCGACTCCTAAGACCTGCCGCCGGCGCGGGCAGAAACGGCGGGCCGCCGAGCAGCGGAGCCGGACCCTCGGGTCTGATTTGCTTGACGTCGAGGAGGTGCGCGGGGTGGAGACGGCGTTCGTGCTCGGCGGGGGCGGCGTGCTCGGCGCTCATGAGGTCGGCATGCTCAGGGCGCTGGCCGAGGCGGGGATCCGGCCGGACGTGGTCGTCGGCACGTCGGTGGGGGCGATCAACGGCGCGTTCGTCGCGGCCGATCCCGCTCGTGCGGCGCAGCGGCTCGGGCAGCTGTGGCAAGGCGAAGCCCTGGGTCACGCGTTCAGCGAGAACCTCTGGGGCCGCGCCGTCCGGCTGGCCCGCTCAGGCACCCACCTGCATTCCATCGAGCCGCTGCGGCAGATGCTTACCGAGATGCTGCCCGGGAGCGAGTTCGCCGACCTGGCGCTGCCCTTCCACTGCGTCGCCGCGAACATCGAGCACGCCAGCCCGCGCTGGTTCAGCACCGGGCCGGTCGTGCCCGCCGTCCTCGCCTCATGCGCCGTGCCCGGGCTGCTGCCGCCCGTCGAGATCGACGGCGAGCACTACTTCGATGGCGGCCTGGTCCATTCCATCCCGGTCGGCCGCGCCGTCGCGCTGGGCGCGACCACCGTGTACGTGCTGCACGTGGGGCGGATCGAGCGGCCGCTCCAGGTGCCGCGCCGGCCCTGGGAGGTCGGTCTCGTCGCCTTTGAGATCGCCCGGCGCTACCGCTTCCACGAGGAGATGGCGGCGCTGCCCGACGACGTGCGCGTGCACGTCCTGCCCGCCGGCAGTCCCCGGACCGCGCCAGATCTCGCCCAGCTCCGTTACCGTGACAAAACCAAAGTCGGCGAAAGCATCGAGCGCGCGTACGCCGCATCGGCGAGCTATCTCGCCCGGCTTGCCAGCCGCTGACGCCTGCGAGGACCGGAGGGCGGGCCATGCTCCCACCGAGGGTGGTGCGCAGGCTCCTGCTGGCGCCGCTGCTGATCGTCGTCGCGGTGGCCGTCGCGCTGCTCTTCCCCCTGCTCGGCCCGCTGACGCTGGCATTCGGCCTGCTGGGGCGCGCGAAGCCGGGCCGCATGCGGAGCCTGCGGCTGCTGTCCTTCGTCCTCGTCTGGCTGGCCGCCGAGACCGCGGCGCTGTTCGCCTGCCTGGGCCTGTGGGTGGCGAGCGGGTTTGGCGGGCGGCTGCGCACCGAACCCTTCCAGAGCCGCCACTACGCGATCATGCGCTGGTACCTCGACCTGGTCTTTGCCGCGGCGGCCCGGACCTTCGGCCTGCGAATCGAGGTAGACGAGCCGGAGGCCGGCGCCGAAGAGCAGTCGGCACGGCTTGCCCGCCCGGTCATCGTGCTGAGCCGCCACGCCGGCCCCGGCGATTCGTTCCTGCTCGTCCGCCAGCTGCTCACGGTCTACGGGCGGCGGCCGCGGGTGGTCATGAAGGCGACGATGCAGCTTGACCCTGGCGTGGACGTCGTCGCCAACCGGGTTCCCAACGTGTTCGTCCAGCGTCAGCGCGTCGGCGGCGCGTTCTTCACCGACCAGATCCGCCGGCTGGCCCGCGGGCTCGGCCGGGACGGCGCGCTCGTGATCTTCCCTGAGGGCGGCAACTGGACGCCAGGGCGGTGGCAGCGGGGAATCCGGAGGCTGGAACGGTCAGGGCGCGGGGACCTGGCCGCACGGGCCAAGGACATGCCCAACCTGCTTCCGCCACGGCCCGGCGGGGCGCTCGCGGCCATCGAGGCCTGCCCGGACGCCGACGTGATCTTCGTGGCCCACGCCGGCCTGGACCGCCTGGTCACCGTCGGCGACGTCTGGCGGAATCTGCCGATCGACCACGTGGTGCGGGCCAGGTGGTGGCGGGTTCCGGCCGGCCAGGTGCCCCGGTCAGCCGGCCACGAGGCCCAGGTGAAGTGGCTCTACGACTGGTGGAAGAACATCGACAGCTGGGTGTCCGATAACCGTCCGGAATAGCGCCGGCCGGAAGCGCTCCGAGGGCGCCCCGCCCGCGTTCTAAGCTAGTGGTCGCTGCCGCCGGAAACGAAGGAGAGCCATGCCCGAGATCCCAGCCTCGCACCGCGACCTGCTCGATGCCCAGGTCGCCACGCTCGGCACGGTCGGCCCGGACGGCCGGCCGCAGCTTTCCGAGGTATGGCTCCTGGCGGACGGCGACACGGTCCGGCTCTCGCTCAACACCGCGCGGCAGAAGACCAAGAACCTGCTGGCGAACCCGGTGGCGAACCTGTTCGTGCTCGACCTGGCTAACCCCTACCGCTACCTGGAGATCCGGGGTGACGCGGAGATCACGCCCGACGACGACTACGAGTTCGCCGACCGGGTCGGCGTCAAGTACAGCGCGGATCTCCGCGCGCACGACAAGCCGGGTGAGAAGCGCGTCGTGGTCACCATCCACCCGGTGCGGGTCAACGCGGTGAACATGCGCGGCTGACCCCGGTCCGCCGCGCGGTCCGCAGACCCGGGACCCGCCCGCAGCGCCGGCACCCGCCCGCGGCCGCCGGGCCCCGCCGGCTAGGACTCGGTCGCGGGATGGGACCGCGCGGCCGGCTGCGACTCCGCGGCGGCGTCCGGCACCGCCTGCGCGTCCGGCACCGCCTGCGCGTCCGGCACCGCCTGCGCCGACGGCGCGGCCTTCCCGGGCTTCCTCCGCCGCTGGGTGAAGCCAAACCAGGTGAGGCCGGCCAGGGTGCCCACGCAGGCGATGAAGAAGTTCAGCCGCAGCCCCAGGAAGTGTGCTGACGAGTCGATCCTGATGGTCTCCTCGAAGATCCGGTAGGCCGAATAGCCGGCCACGTACAGGGCCAGCAGCCCCGGCGGCCGGATGCTGCGGTGATGGCCGATCCACACCAAGATCGCGGCGAACGCCAGGTCGAAGATCATCTCGTACAGGAACGACGGCTGGAACGTGCTGTACTTCATGTCGGCGGCCGGGATGCCCGACGTCAGCCGCGCCGCCTGGGTGATCTCCAGCCCCCAGGGCAGGCCGGTCGGCTTGCCGAACAGTTCCTGGTTGAAGTAGTTGCCGATGCGCCCGATCGCCTGTGCGACCAGCAGCGCCGGGGCGGTCGCGTCGCCGAACAGCCGCCAGTCGGCCCCGGCCCGGTGCACTCGCCAGACCCCGACCAGGGCTCCGGCGAGGATGCCGCCCCAGATGCCCAGGCCGCCCTCCCAGACCGCGAACGGTCCCCACCAGGTGTCCGGCTTGATGTCGAACGGCGTGGTGATGTCGAAGTAGATGCGGCCGCCGATGATCCCGGCCGGGACCACCCACGTCGCCACGTCCGCCACCAGCGCGACGTCTCCGCCCGCGGCCCGCCAGCGCCGCCGGACGATGATGATCGCGAGCGCGATCCCCACCACATACATAAGGCCGTAGAAGTGGACGAACAACGGTCCAACGTGGAATCCGTTGATCGGGGGGCTCGGGATAAATAGCGGCACAGACAGGGCCATGGACAGAGAGTAGCGCCGCCGCACCGCCGATGTCCCACCCAGGCGGCCCGGGTCGGCTTCGGGCCTAATCCGGCAGGTCAGGCATACTTGCCGGTCATGGGCATAAGCGAGCAGACATCGGCAGCAGACCAGCAGGCGGCGGAGCTTGCCCGGCTCGGGGAGGAGTTCTTCGAGGTCCTGCACACCGCCGATCCGTTCGGCGCGACTCAGGTCGGTGCGTCGGGTTTCGATGCACTCGTCCCGGATCCCAGCCGCGCGGGGTCAGCACATGACGCACAGCAGATCGCGAGGATCGAGTCCGGGCTGAGCCGCATCGACGTGAGCGGCCTGGACCAGGCGGCCCGGGTCAACTACGCGGTCATGGCCCATCTGGCCTGGGGGGCGCGGTCGGATCTGGAACACGGCCTGTGGGAGGCCAACGCCTCGGCAGGCGGCTACGTCTCGCCGCAGGCCATGGTCTTCATGTCGGTGCCGACCGCGCTGCTCGACACGCCCGACGCGGTCACCAGCTACCTGCGGCGGCTGCGCGGGCTCGGCGGGTACTTCGACGCGGCCACCCGCCGCTACGCCGACGCCAAGCGCGACGGCCGGCTCTCCACCGAGGTGGGCACCCGGCAGGCCATCGAGCAGATCGAGGGCCACATCGGCCGGGACGTCTCGGACGACGTCATGGTGACCGTCCGCCTGCCGGAGCAGGTCGACGAGGCCGCGGTCCGCCGCGAGGCGGCCGACATCGTCGAGAACGAGATCCGGCCCGCGCTGCGCCGGCTGCTTGCCTGCCTCCGGGACGACCTGCTGCCGGTGGCCAGGCCCGACGACCAGGTGGGGATCAGGTTCGTGCCCGGCGGTGCCGAGGGTTACCGGGCCGCCGTGCGCAAGCAAACCACCACCGAGCTGTCCCCGGAGGAGATCCACCAGATCGGGCTCGACTGCCTCGCGGCGCTGCAGGAGGAGTGGGCCGAGATCGGGTCACGGGTGCTCCAGCTCACCGACGTCCCGGCGATCCTCGACCGGCTGCGCGAGGACGCCGCGCTGCGGTTCACCAGCTCCGCCGAGATCGTGCGCACGGTCGCCGACGCGCTGCGCCGTGCCGAGGAGGCCCGCAGCGACTGGTTCCCCGCGTTCGACATCCCGGACTGCGTCATCGAGGAGATCGACCCGGTCGAGGCCGGCAACGCGCCGCTCGCGTACTACCGCCCCCCGGCGGCGGGCGGGCTGCGGCCCGGCGCGCACTGCGTCCTGACCGCGCAGCCGCAGGACCGCTACGTGTACGAGTACGAGGCGCTCTCCTTCCACGAGAGCACGCCCGGGCACCACCTGCAGGTCGCGTCGGCGCAGACGCTGCCCCTGCCCGCGTTCCGCCGGTTCCTGGACGCGGAGGTGTGCGGCTACGTCGAAGGCTGGGGCCTGTACTGCGAGCGGCTGGCCGACGAGATGGGCCTGTACACGTCGGACCTGCAGCGGCTCGGCATGCTCTCGTTCGACGCGCTGCGCGCCTGCCGGCTGGTGGTCGACACCGGGATGCATCACTACGGCTGGTCCCGCTCCCAGGCCATGGACTTCATGTGGCGCAACACCGCGACGACGCAGGCCAACGTCAGGAACGAGATCGACCGCTACATCGGGTGGCCGGGACAGGCGCTGGCCTACATGGTCGGCCGCCGCGAGATCCAGCGGCTGCGCGGCGAGGCGCAGCGCCAGCTCGGCTCGCGGTTCGACATCCGGGCTTTCCACGGCACCGTGCTCGGCAACGGCGCCGTGCCGCTTGGCGTGCTCGAGCAGCTCGTGACCGGCTGGGCCGACGGGGCCGCCTGACTCCGGCTGACTGCGGCGCCCCGCCGGCCAGGTCTCTTCCTGGAACCCGGCCACGGTTTCCGCCGGGCTCCTGCTCTGTCAGGAATCACCTCCCGACGACGGAGGCTGGCCGCGCCCTCCGGCTTGGCTGCTGGCGGGGGCAAGCAGCCGGCCGAGCAGGAACGCGGCGACGCAGAAGCCGATGACGCAGTCCAGCCAGTGCGCGAGCAGGGCTCCGGCATAGCTGGGCCCGCCCCACGCATTGACCGTGGAATTCGGGTCGAGGCCGCCGATGACCTGCGCGCCCATCCGGTAGGGGCAGTAGAGGAGAACGAGGATCAGCAGCGCCGTGGGCAGGAGTCTCGCCGCCGCCGCGGCACGGGAGAGCCGCATGGTCCGGCCCATCCTTGCGATGGCGTTGCTGGAGAACGGGGCGCTCCACGGCGAAGGGCCCGGCTGGCTTCGACGCGAGCGCCATGCCTGGATGGCGATCGCGGTGGCGGCGGCAACGACCGCCAGCACGACGTGAACCGTGATCGCGTTTGTGCCCGCCACGTGCGGCTCGGGCACCGGGGAACGATGCGCATAGCCGACGGCGCCCTTGACCAGCCCGATGAGAAACGCCGCGGCGAGGACCGGGATGGTCAGCCGCGAGACGCCCATCCTCGGGCCGTGACGGCCCTGGCCGGCCGGGCCGGCCCGCCGCGGCGAGGTGATGTTCATGGTGCCTCCTTCCTTATGTGGCCAGGCTGCCCGGAAGGCCGGGTGGCTGCCGCCGGCCGGGCGTCTCGACTTGCCGCCATCTGGCGGCTGAGGCCAGGGCTGGCCTCAGCCGCCAGAACGATGCCGAGATCCGGCTCGCGGCCGGCGGGCGCAGGCAAGCACCGCGGCTATGGTGGCGCTGTGGCGATTACGGACCCAGCCGCCGGCCCGGGGCCGCCGCTGCTTGCCCGCCTCGGGCCGCGGACCGCCCGCCGGGCTGCCCCGGACCCGGTTGACTGGGCGATGGCCGCGGGCTGCTTTGCCGCCTTCACCGTCCCGGTCCTGCTCGGCGCCGGGCCGGCGGGTCGGCCGGGCACCGCAGCCGCATTCGGCGCGATGGCCGCGGCCCCGCTGATCGCCCGGCGCAGGTGGCCGGTCATCGTGGTGCTGGCCACCGCCGCGGTTTACGTCGCCGCGGCGCTGGCCGATGTGGCGTTCACCCCGTTGATCAGCAATGCCGGGCCGAACCTGGCGATCGCAGTCTTCACCGCGGCCGACCGGAGCCGCTGGCGGTGGTCGCTGACGGCTGCTGGAGTGGCCTGCGCTGCCACCGGGGCCTCGGAGCGGGCCGCCTTCCACCTGTACCCGCACCATGGCCAGGACGCGGTCCAGCCCGCCGCGGTGATCGTGGCCTGGCTGGCCGGCTACATGGTGCAGGTCATCCGCGGGTACCGGCAGCAGCTGCAGCTGGCACAGCGCCGCCAAGCCGTCGAGGAACTCCGGCTGGCCCGGGCCGAGGAACGGCTGCGGCTGTCCCGGGAGGTACACGACGTGGTGTCGCACAGCCTGAGCACGATCGCGGTGCAGGCTGGCGTGACCCGGCTGGTGCTCGCCGAGCAGCCCGGCCAGGCGGGTGCCGCGCTGGCGGCCATCGAGACGGCCAGCCGGTCCGCGCTTGATGAGCTGCGCAACCTGCTACGGCAGATGCGTGACCCCGGAGACGCCGACGAGGCAGCGATGCCCACGCTCAGCGACCTGCCCGGGCTGATCGGCACGCTGCGCGGGGCCGGCCTTGACGTCAGCTATCGCAGCAGCGGCCAGCCGCGGCCGTACCCGGCCGCCGTGGAACTGTCCGCGTACCGGATCGCGCAGGAGGCGCTGACCAACGTGACCAAGCATGCCGCCGGGGCGCGGGCCGAGGTCCAGATCGACCACGGTGCCGGCGAGCTCACCGTCGCCGTAGCCGACGACGGCGGCGCGGAGCCGGCCCGGTCCGCGGCCGGCGGCGGGCTGGGCATCCCCGGCATGCGGGAACGCGCCGCGCTGCTCGGCGGCACGCTGACCGCCGGACCGGGGCCGCGGGGCGGCTTCATCGTGACCGCCCGGCTGCCGACCCCGGAGCCGGCACAGGGGGTGCCGGCCGGCAGGCCCGCGAATGGGCTGCCAGGCCAGGGAAGCCAAGAGGGCTGACGTGAGGTCGGGCGTGCCACCCCAGCCCAGGGATATCCGGGTAGTGATCGCCGACGACGAGGCGCTGGTCCGGGCCGGGTTCAAGGTGCTGGTTGACTCCGCGCCTGGTCTCAGCGTGGTCGGTGAGGCCAGCGACGGCGTCCAGGCGGTGCACCAGGCCCGGGCGCTCAAGCCGGATGTGGTGCTGATGGATATCAAGATGCCGGTCATGGGCGGGCTGGAGGCAACCAAGGTCATCCTCGATGGCGATGAGGATCCGCCGCCCCGGATCCTCATCGTGACCACCTTCGACGAGGACGAGCACGTCTTTCAGGCGCTGCGCAGCGGCGCCAGCGGGTTCGTGCTGAAAGACACCCCGCCGGAGAAGCTGCTCGAGGCCATCACGATCATTGCCGCGGGCGAAGCCCTGCTCGCCCCCGCCATCACCCGCCGGCTGATCGCCGAGTTCGCCCGGCAGCCCCGCCCCGCCCGGCCCGCCGGGGACGTTCTCGCTCAGCTCACCGGGCGGGAACGGGACGTGCTCCAGCAGGTGGCGGCCGGGAAGTCCAACACCGAGGTCGCCGCCGCCCTGAACCTGTCCGTCGCCACAATCAAGACCCACATCAGCCGGCTGCTCGACAAGCTGGACTGCCGCGACCGCGCGCAGCTGGTCGTGGTCGCGTACGAGACCGGCGTCGCCATTCCCGGCCAGCGGTGACGGGTGGTGGTACCCGCGGCCCTGCCCGGCGGTCCAAATCTCGCTTCTTTTCCGGCGCTTCCGCTCAGGCGGTCCGGGGCCAGCCGGGTACGGTTCCTGCGGAAAGGAGCGGAATGCCGTGAACGAGTTCGGCTACATCGTGGTCGGTGCGGGCACCGCTGGCTGCGTGATCGCGTCCCGGCTCTCCGAGGATCCGGATGCCTGGGTTCTGCTGCTGGAGGCAGGCGGCCCGGAGCGCACCCGCGCGATGACCGTGCCGAACGCGTGGCCGGAGAACCTCGGCTCCGCGGCCGACTGGGGCAGCCGGACAACCGCCCAGGCCGATGCGGGACCGGTGACGTACCCGCGCGGCCGCGCCCTGGGCGGGTCCGGCGCGATCAACGCCATGGCGCACGTGCGCGGGCACCGAGCCGTTTACGACGCCTGGGCCGAGGGGGGCGCTCCCGGCTGGGGCTACGCGGGCCTGCTGCCGTATTTCCGGCGCAGTGAGCGGGCTGAGGGCCGCGATCCGGCGCTGCGCGGGACCGAAGGACCGGTCCGGGTGGCCCCTTCGGCAGAGGGCGGGCGGCATCCGGTCGCCCGGGCGTTCGCGCGCGCCCTGCGTGAGACCGGCTGCCCGGCCACCGACGACCTCAGCGGCCGCGAGCAGGAAGGCGTGACCTGGGTCGACCTCGCCATCGCGGACGGGGAGCGGGTCAGCCCGGCCGATGCCTACCTGCGGCCCGTGCTGGGCCGCCCGAACCTGACCGTCGAGACCGGCTGCCTGGCCACCCGTCTGCACGTGCGGCACGGCCGGTGCACCGGCGTCAGCTACCTCCGGGGCGGAGCGCCGGCCCGGGCGGAGGCCTCCGCCGAGGTGATCGTGTGCGCGGGTGCCGTCGGCTCGCCGCAGCTGCTGATGCTGTCGGGCATCGGTCCCGCGCCGCAGTTGCGCGCCCTGGGCATCGACCTGGTCGCCGACGTCGCCGGGGTCGGCCAGAATCTCCAGGATCATTCCCTGGTCATGGTGTCCTGCGCGACGCGCTCTCCGCTGCCGGCCAGCCGCTACAACCACGGTGAGGCGTACGCTGCGCTGCGCAGCGGCCTGGCGGGCGCCTACCCCGACCTGCACCTGTTCCCGATCCTGCTGCCGCTGGCCCCGCCCGGGTGCCAGCCGCCCGCCGCGGGCTATGTGATCGCCGCGGCGGCGGTCGCCCCGGACAGCCGGGGCTCGGTCCGGCTGGCTTCGGCGGACCCCGGCGTGGCCCCGCTGATCGATCCGGGTTTCCTGCGTGACGGGCGGGATCTGGATTGCCTGGTGGCAGGGCTGCGGCTGATCCGCGAGGTTGCCGCGGTCCCCGGGGCCCCAGGGGTCCCCGGGGCGCGGCAGGCCGAGGCGTGGCCCGGCGCGGAGCTGTGGCCCGGCGCGGACGTCCGCGCCGGCGCCGACCTGCGCGCGTACATCCGCCACACGGTGAGCAGCTACTACCACCCGGCGGGCACCTGCCGGATGGGAAGCGACGCGGGCGCGGTCACAGACCCGCACCTGCGGGTCAACGGGGTGACCGGGCTGCGGGTAGCCGACGCGTCGGTGATGCCCGTGCTCCCCAACGCCCACCCGAACGCGACGGTCCTGGCCATCGCCGAACGGGCGGCGGAACTGATCAGCGGCCGGGGCGATCCGGCCGGGCCGCCGGGCACATAGCGGCCGCGGTCACTGGCCGCGCCCGCCGGCCACGGCCGGTCCCGCGTCCCGCGCCAGCTCGATCGCGCCGATCACGCCGGCGTTGCCGCCGAGGCGCGGCGGGACGATGAAACGGTCGGTCGCTTCAGGGTCGGTCAGCTCGGGTGCCCGCAGGTAGCCGGCCAGCAGCTCGCGCAGCCGCTGGCGCGCCAGCGGCAGCAGCGAGGGCTGCCTGGCCACTCCGCCGCCGACGATGATCCGCTGCGGCGACAGCATGCAGACGACGTTGACCAGGGCGAGCGCAAGGTACTCGGCCTCGATCTCCCAGGCCGCCGGGCCGACCAGCTCCTGGCCGGGGCGGCCCCAGCGCTGCCGGATCGCCTCGCCCGAGGCGAGGCCTTCCAGGCAGTCGCCGTGGTAGGGGCAGATGCCGTCGAACGGATCCCTGGCCCGGTCGTGCGGTATGCGCATGTGCCCGAACTCCGGGTGCAGCAGGCCGTGCAGGATACGGCCGTTGGCGACCACGCCGCCGCCGATCCCGGTGCCCACGGTCACATACAAGAACGTTTCCAGGCCGACCGCCGCGCCCCACCGCCACTCGCCGAGCGCGGCAGCGTTCACGTCGGTGTCCAGCGCGATCGGGACGCCGAGCCCGGAGCCGAGCGCCGCGGCGATGTCTGTGTCTCCCCAGCCCGGCTTGGGCGTGGTCGTGATCCATCCCCAGGTCGGCGAGTCGCGGCGGATGTCGACCGGGCCGAACGAGCCCACGCCCACGATGTCGACCGGCCCGTTCTCGGCGAAAAACCGTGTGGCAGCCGACACTGTCTCCGCGGGAGTCGTGGTCGGGAAGGTCTCGGTCGTCGACAGCTGCCCCGGCTTGTCGGCGATCGCGCAGACCCACTTCGTGCCGCCCGCCTCGATGCCTCCGTACCTCATCAGCCACCCTCCGCAATCTGCCTGTCTTGCTGTGCGCGCCTCGCTGCGCCAATCTTGGCCCCATGAGCAGCGCGCTGATCGTGATTGACGTCCAAGAGTCCTTCCGCCAGCAGCCCGAATGGGCGGCGATTTCCAACCCGGGCATCGTCAGCCAGGTCAGCCGGCTGGTGCAGGCCTCCAGGGCCAACGGTGAGCTCGTGGTCTGGGTGCTGCACGCCGAGGCGGGGTCCGGCACCGAGTTCGACCCTGCCAGCGGGCACGTCCGGCTGATCGACGGGCTGGCCACACGGGACGGCGAACCGGTCGTCGTCAAAACCTCGCACAACGCGTTCACCACGACCAACCTGCAGCAGATTCTCACCAGCCGTGGCATCGGCGAGGTCGTGATCTGCGGGATCCGGACCGAGCAATGCTGCGAGACCACCGCCAGGGTGGCCTCCGACTTCGGCTTCGGCGTCACCTTCGTGACCGACGCCACGGCCACGTCCCCGATCCAGCACAGGGACGCCCCGCCGGGCCGCAGCATGGACGAGATTCTCGCCGATCCCAGGACGCTGCAGACCGACGACATCCTGGCCCGCACCGAGTACGCGCTGGCGGGCCGGTTCGCGACGATCGCCGCGGTCTCGGACCTGGCCAAAGACGGATGACCAGGGGCCCGGACCGCACGGTCAGACTTGGCATACCGGTGTCAGCACCGGCTGATCACGGCCCGGCTCATGCGGAAAACCGGATAAATAGCACTAATTGCCGTGGCCGGCAATGGGCACCCGCGAAGTGCTGGGAACCTTGCGCGACGCGAGGTGCGCCGCCGAGCGCACGATGAGGGCCGCCAGGGTCACCCCGGGCACGGGTGACCCGCCACGGACGGGGGTGGTTGCCCGCGGCGGGCCCTCCGGTATGGCCTATGCGGTGGCCTGGCTGCCGAGCATGAACGACGCCCGCCCCTCCTCGTCGAGCTGGGCGTCAAGCTCCCTGTCCTCGACGATCGGGTAAGCCTCGCGCTCCACGAAGACGCGCGCGCCGCCGTCCTCGATGATGGCGTCGTCCGGCTGCGGGGCCTCCAGTGAAAGCGCCAGCGTTCCCGCCTCACCGTCCTGCAGGGACATGCGCAAGCCGGTGTCCTCGGGAATCCCCGGCTGGGAGGTAAGGGTGCGAATCGTTTCCGCGGCCCGGTCGGTTAGCGTCAGCACGTCAGCACCTCGCTCCGTTCGAATTAGCTGGCAAGGTTGTTGTCCCTGCCCGCCGCGTCCAGGGCTCAAACGTGCCAAAGGCAACGAGTCAGGCACGGGGGTCGACGTGCACCTTCGGGCCCTGGCCGGCGCCCTCCGGCCGCCAGCCAGCGAGCACGCGCCCCACGTCACCGAGGCCGACGGTGGCGGCGACGAGCGGTCGCGGGTCCACCGAGCCCGACGCGTACCGATCGATGGTGCCGGCCAGGCCGGCCGAGGCGCCGAGGATGCCGACGGCGGTGACGTCCTTGAGCACCAGGCTCCTGGTGTCGATCATGCTCGGGCGGCCGGCCACGCCGACGTACACCACCCGCTTGCCCGGCTCGACGAGCGTGAGCGCCTGCGCGGGCAGTTCCGGCGAGGTCGACGCGTCGATGACCGCGTCGAACGGCAGCCGCGGCAGATCCGCGGCAGTCCATGCGCCCTGCACGCCGAGCGCCGCCGCGAAATCGAGCGACGGCCTGGTCAGGCCGAGCACGTGCACATCGATCCCCTCTGCCAGCGCGAAGAGCGCTGTGAGCAGCCCGATCGTGCCGGGGCCGAGGATCAGCACCCGCTCCCCCGGCCGCAGGGCCGCGGCCCTGACCGCGCGCAGCGCGCTTCCCCCGGGCTCGACCAGCGCGCCGGAGACCGCGTCGACGGCCGCGGGCAGCCGGTGCAGCGCGGTCACCGGGATCGCCATCCGCTCGGCGAGCGCTCCGGGGAACCCGCCGCGGATGCCCACCTCGTAGCGGTCGTCGCACACGTGCCCGAGGCCGCCCCGGCAGCGGTCGCAGCTGCCGCACCCCAGCATGGTGTCCCCGGTTACCCGCTGGCCCAGCCAGCCGGGGTCCGCGTCGTCGCCGACCGCCGTGACGGTGCCGCACCACTCGTGCCCGAGCCTGATCGGGTACCGGGCGTGGCCCTGGTGCAGATACGCCATGTCGCCGGTGAAGAACTCGACGTCCGTGCCGCAGACGCCGGCCCGCTCCACGTCCACGACCACCTGCCCCGCGGCCGGCCGGGGCTCCGCCACGCGGGCCACCTCGGTCTGGCCGGGCCCGGTGACGACGAAGGCCCTCATGCCCGCGCCGCCGCGTTCACACGAGCCGGCTCACGGACAGGTTGGATGGACATTTCCCAGATGCTAGATCGTTGGCCGAGAAGGGCGGAAGAGCGCCGATGCCGGAGCAGCGCAGCTCGCAGTGGTACGCCGGGAACAGCCGGAATGCCTACATCCACCGCGCATGGATGCGCCGGGGCCTCCCTGCCCACGCCTTTGACGGCCACATCGCGATCGCGAACACCGCCTCCGACCTGACGTGGAAAGCTCCTCAAGCAGGGCGTCCGGGATATGGTGCGCATCTGCGACGGCCGGATGAGCGGCACCGCGTACGGCACCGTGGTGCTGCACGTGGCGCCCGAGGCAGCCGCCGGGGGCGCGCTCGGCCTGATCAGGACCGGTGACGTCATCGAGCTTGACGTGCCCGCGCGGCGGCTGGACACCGGCGTCGACCCCGGGGAGCTGCGGCGGCGCGAACCGCCCGCCGCGGCGGTGGCGGGGTACGCGGCCCCGGCCCGCGGCTGGCAGCGCCTCTACGTGGATCATGTGCAACAGGCCGACCGGGGCGCGGACCTTGACTTCCTGGTGGGCGCCAGCGGGCATGAGGTGACCCGCGAGTCGCACTGAGCCGCTGCACGCGCGGCCGGAACTCGGCTCCTGCCGCGCCGCCGCACCTCGTCTGACGGGCCCGTTCCTCTGACGGGCACGTCAGAGGAACCCTGACGTTGACGTCAAGGTTCGGTAGGATCGGCGTGGGCAGGTTCGCTGACAGCTGACAACAGTGGGGACGGCACATGCGAGTGGCGGGGCAGGAGCAGGCGGCCGCGAGCGGGCGGGGCAGGGGTGTCCACTACAAGTGGATCGCGCTGTCGAACACCACGCTCGGAATCCTGATGGTCACCATCAACCAGTCGATCCTGCTGATCTCGTTGCCGGACCTGTTCCGGGGGATCAACCTCAACCCGCTGGTGCCATCCAACACGTCCTACTTCCTGTGGGTGTTCCTGGGGTTCTTGCTGGTCACGGCGGTGCTGGTGGTCAGCCTGGGGCGGGTGGGCGACATCTACGGCCGGGTTCGCATGTACAACCTGGGCTTCGCCATCTTCACGCTGTTCTCGATCCTGCTGTCGGTCACCTGGCTCACCGGGCCGGCCGGGGCCCTGTGGATCATCATCATGCGGGTGCTCCAGGGCGTCGGCGGCGCGTTCCTGTTCGCCAACTCGACCGCGATCCTGACCGACGCCTTCCCCCCCGGCGAACGGGGGAAGGCGATGGGGATCAACGGCATCGCCGCGGTGGCCGGCTCGTTCCTCGGCCTGATCCTCGGCGGCGTGCTCGCCCCGATCGAGTGGCGGCTCGTCTTCCTGGTGTCGGTTCCGTTCGGGCTCTTCGGCACCGTCTGGGCCTATCTCATGCTGAAGGACAACGGGATCCGCATCCCCGCCAAGATCGACTGGCTGGGCAACACCCTGTTCGCGGTCGGCCTGATCGCGATGCTCACCGGGATCGTGTACTCGCTGCTCCCCTACGGCGGCCACCCCACCGGCTGGACCAACCCCTGGGTGCTGGCCGGGATCTTCGGCGGGATCGCCGTGCTCGTGCTGTTCGCCTGGGTGGAGACCAAGGTGCCGGCCCCAATGTTCCGGCTGGGCCTGTTCAAGATCCGGGCCTTCACCGCGGGCAACATCGCTGGCATGCTCGGCGCGCTCGGCCGCGGCGGCATCCAGTTCATGCTGATCATCTGGCTGCAGGGCATCTGGCTGCCGCAGCACGGCAAGAGCTTCGCCGAAACCCCGCTGTGGGCCGGCATCTCGATGGTCCCCCTCACCGTCGGGTTCCTCATCGTCGGCCCGCTGGCGGGGACGCTGTCGGACCGGTTCGGGTCCAAACTGTTCGCCACGGTCGGCCTGACCGTCTCCGGAGCCAGCTTCCTGCTCCTGGAACTGCTGCCGATCAACTTCAGCTACATCTGGTTCGCGCTGCTGATCTTCATGTTCGCGGTCGGCATGGGGCTGTTCTTCGCGCCCAACCAGGCCTCGGTCATGAACAGCCTCCCGCCCGACCAGCGGGGCGCGGGTGCCGGGATGCTCAACACGTTCCAGAACTCGGCCACGGTGCTGTCCATGGGCCTGTTCTTCACGGTCGTCACCCTGGGCCTGGCCTCGCGGCTGCCCTCCCATCTGTACCGCGGGCTGACCGCCGCCGGCGTCGCTCCCGGCCCGGCCAAGCTCGTCTCCAGCGAGCCCCCGATCGGCAGCCTGTTCTCTGCGTTTCTCGGCTACAACCCGATCAAGGAACTGCTCGGCCCGACCGGCGCGCTGAAGCACATGCCGGCCAAGCAGGTCGCCTACATCACCGGCCGGACATTCTTCCCCAAGCTCATGGAGGAGCCTTTCGCCGGCGGGTTGCACCTGGCGTTCACGTTCGCCGCCATCGCCACGGCCATCGCGATCATCGCCTCGGCGGCACGCGGCAAGCGCTACTTCCACCAGGCCCAGCCGGTGGCCGAGGAACTGGCCGAGGGCGCGGCCGAGTCGGCGGAGGCGTTCGGCCTGGACGAGTCGGCAGAGGTGGCGGACCTTGACGGCGCAGCCCCCGGCGGGCACCGGGCCAACCGCACCAATGGCAGGCTGAGCAGGTCGCCGGGCAGCCCCGGCGAGGGGCTGGACGCCTCACGCGGAAGCGGCTGAGCCCAGGAAGGGGGACGGGGAAGTGGGTGGGGCTGCGCCCTGGACGGTTGTGAGAGGGCCGGGCTCCGCCGGCCAGCCGGCGGAGCCCGCGGAACTGCTCGGCATCGGCGCTGCCGCGGCGCGCGCCGGCGTTTCCGAGCGGGCACTGCGCTACTACCAGCAACTGGGGCTGCTCGTGCCGGCCTGCACGCCGGGCGGGCTGCGCCGCTATTCACCGGATGACCTGGCCCGGGTGGCACGGATCCGGGAACTGCAGACGCTGCTCGGCCTCAACCTCGACGAGATCGCGATCGTTCTCCGCAACGAGGACCGCATGGCCGAGATACGCCGGGCCTACAAGGATGAGCGCACCAGCGACGAGGAACGACGCCGGCTGGGCCAGGAGTGCCTGAACCTGCTGGAGGGCCTCCGCCGGACGGTCGAGGCCAAGCGGTCCGCCCTGGACAGCTTCCTGTCCGACCTCGACGCCCGCATCGCCCGGCTCACCGACGTGCTGGCCGACGCCGGCAGCGCCCAGTCGTAGCTGCGCCGGCCGCCTCCGTCGCGGCCGCCCCCGGGCAAACCGCAATCACCGTGCAGCGCGACCGGAGGCCCGGAGCCGGTCCACGGCGATCAGCTGGTAGCAGAGCTCCACGAGCACGACGCTGATCGCCGCCTCGAGCAGGCCCAGCACGACGCCGCGGATGGCGAGGTCCTGCAGGATCTGCCCGACGGTGTGCGGCTCGGGGGCCAGGAACTCAAGCTCGCTGTACACGCCGACCGGCAGCGTGGCGAGCAGCGCCACCCACCAGAAATACGGCCAGACGAGGCGCGCGGACCGGCGCAGCGCCGCGCCGACGTGCCGGTCCTCGATTTCTATGACCGGACCGACGACGGCGAGGAACGTCATGATGACCAGCCCGGGGATCACCAGCGCGATCAAGCCCATGACCACCAGCACCGTCACCAGCAGATCCGCAATGACCAGGCGGCGCCACGGCAGGGTGCGGAGAACCTGGCCGAGCGTGAACTTCTCCGCACCGTGTTCGGACTCGCCCACGACCCGGCTGAGGAAGCCGGAGAGGAATACCGCGCTCAGCACGCTCACCGCCGACGAGCTCAGCTCCCCGAACGCGGTCAACGGCAGGTTGCTGTGGTCGATCAGATTCGTGACCGCGACCTCCACAAGCGCCGCGGCCAGCGAGACCACGACCGCGACGCCGACGATCCGCCACAGGCTGCGCCGCGCGGCCCTGGCCGCCGCGGCGAGCATCTCGCGGACGGGCAGCGAGGGTCTGGACGGGTCTTCCGCTGGGTCGCGACGCTGCTCCTGACTGCGAGATGTCATACCACGTCACGTTAGGTGGCCGCCCGGCCCAGCCGCCACCCGCCACGGACCGCCGCTCCAGCATCGTCGGCGTGGCGTTGTCGTGCCAGGGGCATGCCGGTGATCAATACACGGTTTTGATCTTGGTATCCGGGCCCGTTTCCATGATCGTGGTAGCTGACCCGCGCCAGAAGCGGGAGATCTACCACGATCATGAGCGCGGCGGGCGAGCTGCGGTACGGGTGTGGTGCTGGAGAACTGTAGTGCGGCTGTGGTGCTGGGGAACCATGGTGCGGGTGTGGTGGTACTGGGGAGCTGTGGTGCGGGTGTTGTGGTGCTGGGGAGCTGTGGTGCGGGTGTGGTGCTGGGGAGCTGTGGCACGGACGCGGTGCCCGGGGTGGCGGGGAGCCGGGCCGCTCGTCATGTGCCCGGGGGGGTCAGCGGGCGACGGCGGCCTCCATGACCGAACCCGCGGCGAGCAGGCGTTCCTCCGTGCCTGGCGCGGAGACGAGCTGGATGCTGGCCGGCAGCGGGCCGCCCGCGGGGACCGGCAGCGCCAGCGCCGGGACGCCGGCCAGGTTCACCGGAAGCGTCGCCCTTGCGTGGAGGAGATCGGTGGCCCGGTCCAGTGTGGGCGGGAGGATTGTTAGCGTCGGCGTGACCAGCAGGTCAAAGCGCTCGAAGAGGGCCGCGACGTGCGAGCGCCACCGGGCGGCGCCCTCGGCCGCGGCGGCCGCGGTGGCCGCGGCGACCTCCCGGCCCGCGGCCAGGCGCGCGGCGACGTCTGGCGAGATCCGGCCGGCGTGACGTTCAAGGATGTCTCTGTTTGCCTGGTAGGCCTCGGCGACCAGCAGCGTCGCCGTGCATTGCGTCGCGCTGAGCCACTCGGCCGGATCGAGGTCGGTGACCTCCCAGCACGCCGCGTGCAGCGCCTTGGTGACGGCTTCGTCGACCTCGGGCGCCGCCGGGACGCGCACCCGGCCGACCCGGGGCGGGCCGGCATCGGCGGCGACGGTGAACCCGGGTTCCAGGAGCTGCATCCCGAGGATCAGGCCGGTCACGTCGGCCGCCAGCGGCCCGACGGTGTCCAGGCTCGGCGCCAGGGGGCGGACGCCCGCGAGCGGGACGCGGCCCCTGGTCGTCTTCAGCCCGCAGATCCCACAGCAGGCAGCGGGGATCCGGATCGACCCGCCGGTGTCGGTCCCGTAGCCGACGGCGGCTTCGCCGGTGGCGACCGCCACCGCCGATCCGCTCGACGAGCCGCCCGGCGCAAGTGCGGGGTCGAGCGGGTTCGCGGGCGTGCCGAACCAGGGGTTGATCCCGGTCACGCCGAGCGCAAGCTCGTGCAGGTTCGTCCGGCCTACGATCTGCCCGCCGGCCGCCCGCAGGCCGGCCAGGCAGGCCGCGTCGGCATCGGCGGGGAGCGCGGCGTCGGCCACGACCCGCGAGCCGGCCGTGGTGGGCACCCCGGCCATGTCGATGAGGTCCTTCACCGCGACCCGCGGGCCTGACCCCGACGCGGCAAAGGACGTGATGAAGGTCGCGGACACGTTGTCTCCTGTCTGGGCAGCGAGGGTTGTGCCGGGCAGCAGCTGACGTCAGTCCTATCCACCCGGGATTGTCGCCTGCTGCCCTCCGGGCGCCGGCAGGTAGTCCCGGTGCACGCCGTCGACCGACCAGATCCGGTCCGCGCGGCCGTCGCGCAGCGCCAGCATGCGGCGGAAGTGGTCGGCCATTGCGGTCTCGGCCGGCCAGCGGCGCTCGATGAGCCGCGCCGCGCCCTCGACGATCTCATCCAGGTCGGCGGCGATCCGCTCCCGGCACATGCTCGGAGACCTGGGCCCCTCGTCGTCCACTGGTTCCGGCTCACCGGCAAGGCCGGTGTAAGCGGGAAACCGGCGCAGGTCGGGCAGGACCGAGTAGAACGGCACGCCATTGAAGTAGTACTCCGGCCACAGATTGCCCGCGATGCTCAGCCACGGGGTGCCAGCGGCGAGCGCGGCCATGCCGAACCCGGAGTGCGGGGACACGATCACGTCACAGGCGGCAACGGCGGCGAGCTGCTCGACGATGGGCAGGTCGATGAGATCGGCCACCAGCGGCAGCGATCCGGCCAGCTCGTCCAGTTCGGAGCGGCCGAAGCCGGTCACCGTGCGGCCGTCCCGGCGCAGCTTGCCGACCAGGCAGAACAGCGCCCCGGGCCACCGCTGGCTCAGCGCGGCCAGCACCAGCTGCCAGGAGCGGACCGACGGATAGGCGCTGCGCGGGCCGCTGCCCGCCGGGAGGATCGCGATACACGGCTGCGCGCTCCTGCCGCGCGCGGCGTCCCGCAGCCGACGCCGCGCGCTGGCGCGGGCCGCGACCGGCAGGCTCAGGCGGAACTGCTCGCCAGCCGAATAACGCGGTGGCTGCGACCCGGCGGCTCCCAGGCGGGCGCCCGCCGCCGAGAAGCGGTCCGCCGCCAGGTCGTAGTAGCTGGCCAGGCCGGGAAAGATGGCCCGCTGCGCTGCCTGATGCCCCCGGGAGTCGTCGACGACCCAGTCCCAGCCGGCCGGGACGGCGTCGAGGCAGCCCGGAGCCACGGACCGGCCGAAGACGTCGACGGTGACCGGGAAGACGTCGCCGATGTAAGGGCAGAGCCTGGCGAGTTCGGTCGGGCTGTCCGCGAGCAGCGCCAACCCGATCCGCAACTCAGGATCGGCGCGGTGGTAGCCGTGGCAGTAGTGCAGTGCCTCGATCACGTGGCCGACCGGGGGACAGTAGACAAAATTGACCAGCAGCGACCGGCCGTGCGCCATTTTCCCGATGGTACCGGCAGGCCATGTTGCCGTGGCTAGCCGCCATGTTGCCGTGGCTAGCCGCCATGTTGCCGTGGCTAGCTGCCATGTTGCCGTGGCTAGCTGCCATGTTGCCGTGGCTGACAGCGCCGGGTCAGGAGGCGGCTGGGCGCGCCGGGGCGAGGTTCTGCGGTGCTTTCCGGGAAAGCTGGGCGATCGCGACCGCCATGACCGCGAAGGACAGCACCGCGATGACGATCTTCGCCGGGCTCCGGGTGAAGTGCTCACCGAACAGCCACACGCTCAGCACGATGCTGGCCAGCGGGTTGACGACGACCAGCAGCGGCTGGGAGACGCTGAGCGGCCCCGCGTGCAGCGCGGCCTGTTCCAGGAGGGAGCCGGAGATCGCGGCGGCGGCGAGCGCGTACAACGGCCAGCGGATGAGGGTGCCGACCACGCCGAACGACGCCAGGGTGTCGGTCGTCGACTTGATGAACACGGCCAGCAGCGCCCACGCCAGCGCGCCGGCCAGGGCGAAGCAGGCGGTCTTGCGCCCCGGCGAACCCCGCATCGCCGTCGCGGTGAGCACGGCGGCCGCGCCGCCGAAGGCAAGCAGCGCGGACAGCCATTCAGCCGTCTCGGGATTGGGATGGCCGCCGGTGGGTTCGGCCACCGAGAGGAACACCCCAAGCGCCAGGCAGACGACGAGCCCGGACGCCCACGCCGCGGCCGCGATGTCCTGGCGGAGCCACACCCGGCGCAGCACCAGGACGAAGACCAGCTCGGTGACCAGGACCGGCTGGACAACCGAGATCTGGCCCCGGTGCAGGGCGAGGGCCTGGAACACGAACCCGGCCACCGCCGCGACCCAGCCGAGCAGCCACAGCGGCTGCCGGAGCAGGTAGGCGACGAGCTGCCGGCCTTTCTGCTGCTTGGGTGCGCTAATGCTCGCCGAGTGCTGCGTGAGCACGTTCGTGCCGTTGGAGAACGCGGCCGCCAGAGCAAACACAACGGTGACGATCATGGTGCCCCCTGCCCCGTTCCCCCGCCAGGCTGGTCCCGGCTGGCGCGCCGTTCGCCGCTGGCGCCCCGATCCCCGCTGGCGCCCGATCCCCGCTGGCGCCCCGATCCTCTCGGCGCGCCACCGGCGCGCGTTCACACCATCTGCAGCTCCGGCGGTGACCCTGTCAGGTCACACAGCACGTCCAGACCGGTGACCTGCAGAACTCTACGCACCGCACGCGGCGGCCGGCTGATGACGAGCCGGATGCCCGCAGGCAGCGACCGGTGAGTGCCGACGATGAGGCGCGCCGAAGCACAGTCAACAAAGCCGGCCTCGGCCATGTCAAAGACCAGCCGCCGTGGCTCGTGCTCCAGCGCTTCCGCAAGGCGCTGTGCCAGGGATGCCGCGTTCCCGGCGTCGAAGTCGCCGCTCACAACGATGAGGACGGTACTGCCGGTCACCTTTGCCGCAAATCCCAGAGGCTGTGGACCCGGCTGCATTCCGCTAACGATCTGTAACGGCGGAGGTTACGGGCTCAGCTGACGCATCGGCAGGCTGGCAGCGATCCTGGGGTCGCCGCCGCGTGCTTCCCGCTCCCTGGCCTGGGTTATGGCCGCTGAGTGCGTGTCCGGAACCCGGTCTCCGGACGGTCCCGA
>Ga0335075_10004540_pt1 | contig 21710 bp, 24 predicted proteins | sample Lox_Sample_24_FD_206723 | JGI IMG/M metagenome (GOLD analysis project Ga0335075, IMG submission 206723) | Soil microbial communities from Loxahatchee National Wildlife Refuge, Florida, United States - Lox_Sample_2.4 | ecosystem: Environmental > Terrestrial > Soil > Wetlands | place: USA...
TCATGTCGGCCTCGAATTTGTCCGGCATTTTTGTGGTAACAAGCAGCACGCCGCCCATCGAGTTGCCAGGATACATGGCCGAGTAGGGGCCGTAGAGAAAGTCGATGCGGGAGATGGCTTCCGGAACGATCAGATTCCAGTGTGGCGAGGCGGCAGAGTTGTTGTTGCCAATCAGCGCCGAGACCAGAAGGTCGTCCTCGTAAATCAGGGTGCGGGCGCTGGAATTGAGCCCCCACGTCCGTGTCGCCAGCACGGCTTGGTTGTCGCCGTCGTTGCGCTTCCGCACGAACAAATCCGGAAAATATTTGATCGCGTCCTCCGGGTCTTTGATGTTGACTGTCTCCTCGATCTGCTTTGCCGTGGTGCTGAAGGATTCTTGCGGCAGCTGGAAGCGCTGCACGACCGGCGGCGTAGCGAACAGCGCCGGCACGCCCGATGCTGTCGGCGTGGCGGTCGCGGGTGCCGCAGCCGCGGGTGGCGTTGCGCGCGCCGCCGCAGCCGGCCTAATACGGTGACGCGCAGGCTTCTTCACCGCCGCGCGTTTGCCGGTGACTTCGATTTGCGGAAGCGTTTCAGGCTTGTTGGCAGGTTGAGCGTGCAATGACGCGCACAATCCGACACTCGTCGCAATTGCGACGGCGCCGACCGACGAACGGGCAGACATGATACGGGTACTCCACGAGAGAAGCGTGTGACGAGGCTGCTGGCGGGTTCACGCTTTCTGTGGAGGTGCTCGCGACTGGTGCGATCGCGTAGATGGTACGGAGCGAAGGCCGATCATGGCCGGAAGCATCAGCAACTGCCCCGGCCGATCCTCCAGCGCGACAGAGCTTGCCGACGGCGGCGGCACAGCCCCGCACTTTATCAGGCAGCCGCCGCAGCATTGGCTTTCGAGGTCCGCTCGCCCTCCGGGCGCCGTTTGGCTCAGCAGGGTCGGACGGCAAATGACGATGTCCGACGATGTGGCGTCCGCGACCGCGGCGCGGACGGCGCCGCAACTCGCGATTACGCCCGACAGCGCAACCGCGTAAGCCGCCGCAAGCGCCACAAGGCGCCGTGCTAGCGGCGACTTGACGATATCGAGTGCGAGGATGAAACCTTGCAGAGCGAGCCCATAGGCCAGTGCGTATGCACCCACGCGTCGCGAACGATTCTGCAAGCTGCTCGTCATAACGAGTACGCCCTTACTCCCTTACCTAGGGTTATGGAGGGGCGAGCCGCGAAGCAACTTTATTTGTTTGTTTTCACGATGATCTAGAAGAGATGTGTCATTTCGAACACAGTGGATATCGAGCAAAGAAACACACGTTTGCGCCTCGAGTTGACGCTCAAGGCGCAGTCGCGAGAGAGTCGGGTCCTTCGCTCCGTACGGCGAATCCGCACGATTAAGAGGAAGGCGTCAAGGAAGCCAGATTGTTCAGCTTCGTGAGCGCCGAAGCATCGGCCTCCTGATAGGCGATCACGGTCACGAGCTTGTCATCCGGTCCCATCAGATAGATCAGCGCGGAATGATCCATGACATAACCACCGTCGCTGGTTGGGATTTTCTTATAATAGACGCGGTATTCCTTCGCGATCTTGGCGATCTGTTCCGGCGTGCGCGTGTAGCCGCGAATGTGTCTGTCGAAAGACGACAGATACGCGTGCATCGACGCTGGCTTGTCCCGGTCCGGATCGACCGTCACAAAGACGTAGTTGAGCTTGTCGGCAGCGGGACCGAGGTTTTTGATCCAACGCGACAGGTCAAACAACGTCGTCGGGCACACTTCCGGGCAGAACGTGTAGCCGAAATAGATCGCATACGGCTTGCCCGCTAACGTGTGCTCGGTGACCGGCGCACCCGTGTCATCGACAAGGGCAAACGGTCCGCCGATCGAAGGTACGCCTCCTGCTGGCGCGGCCCCGTTGGGAGACCCGATCAATGCCAAACAGAGGGCCACGCCAGCGAAGCCGGCAACTCCGGCTATTGCGGTCACGATGAACTGACGCGTCCGCATCACTTCATCTCCATGTTGCCCATGCCACCGCCCTTGTCTTGTTCGGCACCCATGGCCTGTATCGGGACGGTGACGGAAATATTCCCGGCTTTTTCGAATACGAGGGTCAGTGGTAACGTTTGGCCTGCCGTCAGCGGTTTCTTCAATCCGATCAGCATCACGTGATAGCTGCCCGGCTTAAGGGCCACCGTTCCACCGGCCGGGATCAGCAAGCCATTTGCAAGCTGCCGCATCCGCATGACGCCGTTGACAACCGACATTTCGTGAATCTGCACTGTCGGGGCATCGTCCGAGGACGCACCAGTCAGGCGATCGGCGCTGCCGGATTTGTTGACAAGCGTCATGTGCACGGCGCCGGTTCCAGCGCCGGCGGGCGTTGCACGCGCCCAAGGTTGTTGAACAACGATCGTAGCGGTCGCGGCTCCTTGAGCGAGAGCGGGCGTCGCCATGGTGATAAGCAAGGCTGCAGTGGCGAGCTTCCAGAGAGAGCGCATGGTGTTCTCCGTACGCGCATGAGTGACGTCTCCGCCGAGGCGGAGGGGTTTTCAGGCGTCAGACGGAGAAGGCAGGAGGAGCGCGGGGGGCGCCGACAGTACGGCGTGGCTGCAGAAGGACGACCTTATTGCCGTAATTGGCCGAAAGTCTGCTGATGACCCGGCTTTCGACGTGGGCGCGGAACGCTGGTGTCCCACCCATAGTCGCCACATGGCGGCCGCTTTGGGCGGCGACCAAGCAAAACGGGCACTGCAGCTGGGGCGTGTGATCTTGAGGGCCGCCTTTCCCGTCCGCCGCATGAGCGATCCGGCTAGCGGCAAAGCTGCAAATGACGAACGCAGTCTGGTTCGGCGCCGCACTGGCGGACATGCCGATCCCGACGCTCGCCATCACGGCCTGAATCGCCAGGATATAGGCGATGTAGACGGCGAGCAGAGCGCTCGCCCGCCGACCCCGGATGAACTTCCGCATGCCCCGCATGGTCGACGAATAGCACAGTTGCGCGGCCAACGCGCGTCAAATTCGCGAGTTGGGCATGCTAACTTATCGCCCAGCGATGAGCAGGGCTATTGGCCGTGTCCCGCCATACCGATACTGTCGCAAGCTCATCCGGGTTCAAAAGCGGCCCTTCCCATAATCGACGCCGGAATACCCCGCCGGATGGCGGGGTTATTTCTGCGTCACCGCGTGTCTGGCTGGTTTAACCAGGAGGAAAACATGAGAAAGCTGTTCTTGCTGACGATTGCCGCCACGTTGACGGCGGCGACTATGGCGCTGGCGCAGATGGTGCCGACCAAGACCGGCGATTCCGCCAAAGGCAAGGTGCTGACCAACGAACAGGGAATGACGCTCTACGTTTTCGACAAGGATTCCACAGGCAAATCCGCCTGCAATGGTCCCTGCGCTACAAATTGGCCGCCGCTCATGGCCGGTGCTGGGGCGATGGCGATGGGTGATTACACCATCATCACACGCAATGACGACACCAAGCAGTGGGCCTACAAAGGCCGGCCGCTCTACAACTGGAAAAACGATAAGAAGCCCGGCGACATTACCGGCGACGGCTTTCTAAACGGCGCTTGGCACATCGCGCAGCCATAACATCTGAAGTGGATTGAGGTAGTGTCTTATTGAGACACTACCGGACCCACCGCCTACACGATACGTTTGATTGAATACTTGGGACGTGGGGAAGCTGGCAATGCGAACTGTGCCACTTCGGCTTTGATCGTCACCAACAGCGGCATCAACGACATCGTGGGAACGAACCGACATGGAGAGAATGATCTGCACCGTAGGCACCCTGCGAAGTTCGTGCCGCCTGTCAGCCTTACTATTGTCGGTTGCCGGCGGTGCCGACCTCAGCGCGATGCCAGCAACGCCGGTGCGGCATGGTAGGTTCTTACGAGCACGTCGCACCTGATAGCCGACTCTTCAGGTATGAATGAGAACTCCGGCTCTGCATTAGAGGCGTTGTCCCACCAGTTCGGACCAAGCCCGGCTGGCCCCTTCATGGTGTACGCGCACTTCCCGACTAGGCGATGCTAATAACATTGCGCGCTTCTCAAGCCGCTGGTCCGAACCTGTCGATAATGTCGGCATTCGAAGGGCTCGACTCGCAAGCACGTCCGGAATTCCATGCCGTGCACCCAATATAACAATCATGGACTGCCGCCCGTTGCGCACTATAGTCTTTCGGCTCTGCCTCGCTTGGCCCAAAAGGGAGACCAAGGAGAGGCTCTTTTGCGAAGGATCGACGAATGCGCATTATGGTGAGGCTTGCTGCCGTCATGCTCGGATGTCCTCTGCTCGCCACAGCGTCGTTTGCCCATGTCACTCTGGCTACGCAGCAGGCTCCAATCGGCGCCGAATACAAAGCGATATTTCGTGTGCCACACGGCTGCAAAGGTTCGCCGACTGTCAAGTTGAGTGTCGAAATACCGGATGGAGTCGTCGGCGTAAAGCCGCAGCCGAAACCAGGGTGGCAAATCGAAATTGTCAAAGGACCGTACGACAAGCCGTACCATCAGTACCACTCTGAACTGAGTGAAGGAGTCAAATCCGTCACTTGGTCTGGCGGCAATCTTCCGGATGCCTACTACGACGAATTTGCTCTGATCGGGTACTTGGATAAAGGACTTCAGGCCGGCTCTCGACTCTACTTTCCCACGGTGCAGACCTGTGAACAGGGCAGTGATAACTGGGTTGAAATTCCCGCTGGCGGCAAGTCGTTGGATGCCTACCCGTTCCCTGCGCCATCTCTAGAACTCCTACCGCCGGTCCAACGCACGAACTGAGGCGGCGGCAAGCACTCATCGCTTTCGTAGGAGCAGTCGGGCGCTCGACCCGTGAGAGCAACCCGCTGCGTTAGCAGCGCACGCCGGAATCTTTTTGGGCTCGGTTTCGATACGGCGACCGAGAACACGATCGGGCTCGCGTCTACAGAATAGTGCAAAAAAGTCGAAGCCGGATGCCGAAGTAGAACTTAGGCGGTGCCAATCAAGGGTTCGGCTGCACCGGCAAACAAGGCGTGGTCGCTATCTCCGCGGACTATTCACAGCGCGCACGCTTGCCGTAATCAGTGAGTGCTATTCTGAAGCTTGCGCCGCGACTTGTTGTGGTCCTTTGACGGATACTTCGATCTGCACTTTGCCGGCGTTTTTGAAGGTCAAAGACATGGGAAAGGTCTCTCCGGCTTTCAACGGTCGCTTCAAGCCTTTGAGCATGACGTGAGCGCTGCCGGGTCGCAAAATCGTTGCCGCCGCGCCTGGGGTAACCTCGATCGCATGAACGGGATGCATCCCGTAGACACCATTCTCGACGTCAAAGACGTGCAGTTCTACCTTGTCGGCTAGCGGCGATGAGGCAGAGACGAGCTGGTCGGGTAAGCGGCCGGTATCGACCAAACGCATGTAAGCGGCACTGTTCGTGGTCGCGGCCGGCGCCCAGGGGTGAGTGATCGCGACATTGCCGATCTTGGTGCTTTGGGCCCACGCTCCACTGATAGCGAAAGCCAGGGCGGCCGTCGCAAGGGCAAGATGTTTCATGACTGCTCTCCACGCGGAACGGAGACTTCTCTCGTGACCTCAAGCCGCGCTGCCGCAAGCTGTTCCGCTTGCCGCGATCGCAAATACTGGGCTACTTTGTCGCAACGCGGCTTTGTTTGGCCGGGGCAAAGGCCACCGCGCCAATACCCTCGCCGCTGCCCGGCGTCAGCGCGCTGTCAGCGCAAAAAATGACGATCGGCAAGGCAAGGGCGCCGATCAAATCTCCAGCGTGCCAAGTTTCGCTGCGGTATAGCGCGCGTTAACCTCGTGCCAGTTCACGACATTCCACCACGCCTTCAGATAATCGGTGCGCCGATTCTGATAATGCAGATAATAGGCATGCTCCCAGACGTCGTTGCCGAACAGGGCGCGTTTGCTATCCATCAGAACTGAATCCTGATTGGGCCGCGTTTCGAGCGCGAGCTTGCCGTCGCGGGTGACGGTGACAAGCGTCCAGCCCGAGCCGAACACCCGCAACCCGGCGGCGTTGAGGTCGCTCTGCAACTTGTCCATGCCGCCGAGATCGCGGTTAATCGTTGCGGCAAGCTCCGCCGACGGCCTGCCGCCCGCAGGACTCATAATCCGCCAGAACATGCTGTGATTAACGTGGCCGCCGAGATTGTTGCGCACGCCGATGCGCACCTGTTCCGGCAATTGGTTGAGTGCCGCCAGCACCTGCGCCGGTGACGTGGCGGCGATCTGCGGATAATCCTTGGCGATGGTGTTGAGGTTGGCCACATAGGCGCCGTGATGGCGGTCGTGATGGATCTCCATGGTTAGCGCGTCGATGTGCGGCTCGAGCGCATTGGTCGGGTAGGGCAAGGGCGGCAGCCGGAACGGCCCAGTGACGGCCGGTGCAGCGGGTTGTGCGGCGACGACGCGCGGCGCGAGCGCGATGCCCGCCGCGGCGGTGATGATGTGACGGCGATCCAAGAACATGGTGCTCTCCTGATTTGGATACCTTCCCGGAGGGATGGGCTCCCCACAGCTGAGCCCGAGCTTAGTCCTCGGCGATCAGGGAGTCGTTGCCTGGGATCTGCCACTCCATCACAACAATGCGAGGCCGGAGTGCCGTGGCTTTATGCTTCAAGTAACGGCGCAATCCGTCGCCATCTGAAAGCCAAATAATTTAATGGCGAATACGCCGAGCTGCGGCGGGTTGGTCCGCCGAAGCCGATGCGCAACCAAATAAATGATGTTCGAACATGATTGCCGGCGCCGACTGAGTTGTGGTCTTGCTTTTCTCCCCGGAGCCGACCGCTAAAGGAGTAGCCAGTTGATCAATTGAGAGCGCGTCTTCACAGGGGAGCTCAGCGACAGCGCGCCTGGGCCTATGAGAATCAGCCAAGCCTGGACCAAAGCCCAGAAGATCGGCAACTCGATTCCACCGGAGGGAAAGTAGAAGCCATTCTTGCCGTAGATGAACATTGACGCGAACAAGATCGGCAAACTGCTTAAGCAAGCGAAGCGGAATAGAAATCCCGAGAGGAGCAGAACCACGACAAGTACTTCATAGCTGATGTCAAACCATGCGAGCCATGTCGGCAGGCCAACCGAATTGAAAAACGATTCGGTTGCCGGCATGCCGCGATATCCGACCTTGAACCACCAATGGATCGCCCAATAGCCGAGCAGCGTCGCCGACAAACCCGCCGCGACCTCAAGGATACACGTTTGAAACCTCGGCCCAACAATCGTCAGTCTCGTATACGCGGACGCTTTCGCAGCCGGTAACTCTGCGAAAAAACCAAGCCGCAATAATTTCCGCGGTTGGATTCTCCAGGCCCTCAATGTCGTTGAGGACGCGATGATCGATCTTTTTGATTAATGGCGCAACGTCCGCATCGATTTCCGCAAAATCTCTAATGAACCCCCGTGAATCGAGCGCGCCGCCCGCTACAATGTCAACTCGGTAATTGTGGCCGTGCATGTTCTTGCACTTATGGCCATCTGGGACGAATGGCAAATAATGAGCTGACTCAAACCGGTACGTGCGACCAATTCGCATCTTGAGCTTTGTCTCTGGTCGACCTGCCCTCCCGGAGGGCGCAGATTTGACCACCAGTTCCCGTGGCTGCGTGTGCGTGGTCATGCAATGCCCATCAGTTTGTGCGTTTGTAGGCTTACGCGCCAACGCGGATGCTCAAGACAATACGCAACTGCTAATTCGGTGTTTCTGATGCGATCAGGTCCGTCCATCGGCTGGAGGAAAAAGTGCTGGAACTTTAGTTGTTCAAATGCATGCGGCTTAGCCTCCGGCTGCGGATACACGAGTTTCAGTTCTTGCCCGGAGGTTTGAACGAGACGGGTGCAAGCCTTAGGGCTTACACAGATCCAATCAATGCCTGATGCCGCGGCTATCGTGCCGTTGGTTTCGATGGCGATTTCGAATCCGTGTGCTTTGAGTGCGGTGATCAAAGGCAGATCGAGTTGAAGGAGGGGTTCGCCGCCAGTCACGACCACAAGCTGTCGCTCCGGCAGGCCTGCCCATGTTTTAGCAATGGCATTAGCAAGAGCCCCAGCCGTCTCGAACGTGCCGCCGCCGATGCCATCAGTTCCGGCAAAGTTCGTGTCGCAAAATTTGCAGAGGGCCTTGGCTCTATCGACTTCTCGACCGGACCATAGATTGCAGCCAGCAAAACGGCAGAATACTGCCGCCCGGCCAACCTGAGCGCCTTCGCCCTGTAGCGTGTAGAAGATTTCTTTGACCGAATAGGTCATATCTCGCTTACAGCCAGTTGCACCTAGCGGGCCGCCGTCGGCGACGGATGTTGGGTAATCCCGACACAAGCGTCGCGTTCGTGCAGCCGATAGCTATGGATGAGGGGCAGGGCTGCCAAGACCTCCAGGCCTTTCCCTCCGAGTAAACCAGCGAGGAACTCGAGGCTGCTGAAGGCAAGCCACAGGCAGATGGCACAACCGAAGATCGCCTGATGGGACAAGGCGTTGGCTGCCGGGGCAGTGCCATGTCGGCTGTTGGGGCATGAACGGACATGCCGCGGAAGCCTACTCAGGGCAGCTCCTGACCCATCACGACATTTCTCTCCGGGCATTTGCTGTGCTGCACAACGGTTTGAGCGGGCTTTTGCCGGCCTTAGTGCTCAAGGCGGGCTACCGGTTAAGCGCTGATTTAATTCGACGTTCAGTCGCCGGTCAGTCGTCGTTGGACCGACAATGCCGATTACGCATAGTCGGCGCCTCCCGCTCTGCGCTGCCGAGCAGGCTAACTCGATCAGCTCCAGGATCGACTGGTAATCGCGCCTTCCTGAGAGAACGAACTGAGCCGCCCGGTGCTCGGCAGGGAAAGTGCGCATCAAGTCCGCGGATGCGGATTGTGGTCCATCTCAACCCGCGTGAGGCTCGCCGGGGAAACCGGGCGGCGGCGGTCACGTTGGGTAATAGAGCGATTCCCAGGAAAGACGCCGAATGTCACTCAAGCCCAATCCCGTCGACAAAGCCCAATCCAAGCAATGCCTCGAAACCGCAGCCAGATCGGTACCGCTGAGGACGATGCGTGCGCCGACGAGCTGTTGGAGCGGCTAGCGTCAGTTGTAATGCCAGATATCCTTCGCGGTAGTTGGTCCGGGCATTCGGCCAAGCCGGAGCAGTGGTACATCTGATGGGGACGAAGCCTAATGAGGACGAACGTCGTGTCAACGGTCACTGCCCCCACCGCGCCCACGTTGAGCAGCCGACAAATTTTAATAGCCGCCATAGCCTCCGTCTTCGCGTGGGGATTAGACCTGTTTGATCTGTTCATTCTGCTTTTCGTCGCGCCGGTCGTCGGCAAGCTTTTCTTTCCCGCCCACAATCCGATGCTGTCGTTGGCCGGAGCGTATGCATCCTTCGCAGTAACCTTGCTCATTCGTCCACTGGGATCGGCGATCTTTGGGTCCTATGCCGATCGCAAGGGGCGTCGAATGGCCATGATGATCGCGGTGACCGGCGTCGGCGTCAGCACGGCGACCTTCGGGCTCTTGCCCACCGTCGTTCAGATCGGATGGGCGGCGACGGCCCTGTTCCTGGGCTTGCGTTTGATCCAGGGCATTTTCGTCGGCGGCGTCGTGGCGTCCTCGCACACCATCGGAACCGAAACGGTCCCGGAGCGATGGCGCGGATTGATGTCGGGCGCGGTCGGCGGCGGCGGTTCGGCGTTCGGTGGTCTGCTCGCTTCCCTCGTGTTCTACATCGTGTCGACGATGGCACCTGGGGATGCCTTCGCGGATTGGGGTTGGCGGGTCATGTTTTTCTTTGGCCTGCTGACGACTGTGATCGGCTTGATCCTGTTCAGCAACCTCGAAGAATCGCCCATTTTCAAGGCGCTGCAAGAAAGGAAGAACGCGGCCAAGCAACAGCAGCAACCAGCGGACGGGCCGCTCCAGATGCTGTTCTCCGCCAACCACCTGCCGGTTTTCCTCGTGAACCTCCTCCTCACGATCGGCGCAGGGTCCGGCTATTATCTGACGTCCGGCTATTTGCCCACATTCTTCAACCTGGTGAACAAGCTTCCCAATCGTGTCTCGTCCTTGATGCTGGTCGGGGTAGCGTTGGCGGCAGCCATTGGCGCGCTCTCGCTCGGTGAACTGAGTCAGCATATCGGCCGCAAGAAGGTCCTGGTCGTCATGGGGGTGATCCGGATCGTCGCTTTTCCATTGCTGTTCCTCGCCATGGCAAAGACCAATAGCGTCGCGATATTGACCGTCGAGGCGCTGACGCTCGCGTTCATTGCCAACGGCAGTTACGGCCCCTTGCTGATCTTTTTGAACGAGCGGTTTCCCACGACGCTGCGCGCCAGCGGCACCGGCATGTCCTGGAACGTCGGGTTTGCGCTCGGCGGCATGATGCCGACTTTCGTCTCACTAGTTTCGACGAGTTCGCAACAACTTCCGCTGGCGCTGGCGATCTTCACCGCCGCGCTCTCGGTGGTATTCCTGATCGGGGCTGTCGTGGTCCCGGAGACGAGAGGCAATCTTCGCCGCCTGGGCTGAACAACCGTGGCGATGCGCGACGCTCATCCCGTCAGCAGACGTCCAAGGGAAGAGCGCGACTGGCCGGCGCGTGCGGTTGTGCACTACACCGAGCTGGCGCCGAAATGCGCCTGGCTATCGCGCAGAGTGCCTGCCAATCGCCGTCCCCTCTGGATTAGCGGACGTCGCGCCGACGTCACTAAAGCGGCGCTCCTGACCCATCACGACAGTCCCAGCCGGTTGCTACAGTGCCACCAAGGCGGGCTCACCCAGACCAGGGAGCGAGTGCCGAAATCGGCCGGACAAGGCATTTGCGCGAGGGTATGCTGTATTTTATTATTCCGCATACTGAGGAGACTTGCCATGCTGATGAGAGTGCTTGTTGCTGCTACCTCGCTTTTAATCGTCTTGATCATGGGCGCTCCGGTCAGCGCCGAGACCCCAGCTGAGTGGGTCACACTGCTTACGCGCGTCCACGGGGGGTTTGGTTCCTTTCTACCCGTGGGGATCAGGATCGGCGAGGATGCAATGAAGCGACTTGATGCTAAGCCCCGCGAGTTGTCGGTGCTTTTCTATCAGGGGGAAGGAACGCCTTGCCCTTGTGCGGCCGATGGCGTGATGCTTGCAGTTTATGCCAGTCCTGGCCAAGGGACCCTCGTGATCGCTCCGGAAAAGTCGCCAGCCGACACCTTCGCGGTGGTCGTGATCCGGCCTCGCAAGGGCGGCACCGGCTTCAAATATATCGTACCGAAGACGATCATGCCGAAGCTCGATGAGATCAATAAGACGATACAAGACCCGCTCGGTCGCTACACGGCGGTCATGGCATTGCCGGATATTTTCTCTGTCGAACCGGCAAAATAGCTTGATGTCTTAGGCTCCAATATTCGTGAGAAAATGCCGCATTTGTCTGCTGACCCGCGCCTCGATCTAACCTTGGAGGCCCTACCGCATGCGTGCGCGCGGAGTAAAGGACGCCAATGGAGCACCTAGAGGACATCGTCGTATTTGCGCGGGTTGTTGAGAAAGGAAGTTTCACTGCGGCCGGGAAGGAGCTGCGCAAGTCAACCTCAGCGGTCAGCAAGCATGTAAGCCGCCTAGAGGACACGCTGGCGCTCAAGCTGCTGCATCGCTCGACGCATCACCTTGCGCTTACCGAGCCCGGCACGGTCTTTTACGAGCACTGCACCCGCATTATCGCCGAACTGGAGGAGGCGCGCACCGATGCGGCTGGGCTTAGCGGCGAGGTGAAAGGAGTGCTCAGGGTACATGCCAGCCCCGGCATGGGCCAAAGCCTAGTGTCACCTGCTGTTATCGATTTCAGCGAGGCCCACGGCTCGGTGACGGTTGAGCTTACGATCAGCGAAATTTCCGCGGCCGTGATGAAGCGCGGCGTCGATGTAATGGTCTGCAGTCGATATTACGGTCAAGATAGCACTTATCACAGCAGTCTGATCGGCAGGGATTTGGGGCCTACCCCTTACGTTGTTTGTGCTTCGCCCGCCTATTTCGCGGAGGCTGGCATTCCGCAAAGCCCGCCCGACCTGGGGCGGCACAACTGTCTGATCCACATCACGCAAAAGCGAAAGCCAAGCGAATGGCAATTTGCGGCCAACGAGGAGACCTGGACGGTGCGTGTCTCTGGCACATTCCGCTCCACACTCGAGAACGCAGTCCTGGCAGCTGCATTGCGCGGCGTCGGGATAGCGCGGCTTCCTGAATACACCGTAAGCGGCGATATCGAGGCCGGGCGTCTGCAATCCATTTTTCCCAGCATGGTGCGTTCGGATCGCATGGTGAAAATTTTCTACCCCCGCAGTAAATACGTACCCAGCAAGACCCGCGCCTTCATTGAGTATCTCGAAAGGCGATACAAGCGGGCGGTCATCCACGGACGGTCGGTCAAATAGGACAGGATTGGCAAAACGGCTTTTCCGAATTGGTGGCTACCGTTTCCGACTCGCTACCCCTTATCACGCCTAGCGCCCTGCCATGGCTCCCTTGCCACCTTGTTCCATTGCCCTGGTCGGTCGGCGTTTAGCTTCGCTGCGAGCTTTTCCGGAGACCTGCTTGTCCGCACCAAACGAGTTGTTCATCGATGTATTTCAGGGCCGAAAGCGCGGAAAGGAGCGCCGGATTTGACTAGCAATGTCGGCAAACGGCCTGAACCTTCGTGGGGAGATGCGCGAATCAATATGGTCGACGCCGATGTTAGGTCCGACGCTGCCGTCGCAATCAGGTTGGTCGATCTCGCGCGTATCAATCTCATTATAGGCCTTTGGAGTTTTGGTGGCGGGCTGGTGTCGTGGTTTGCCCGCGAGTTCAGCGAACGACGACGGTGGGTTGACTATCGGGATCTGCTTAGCGGGTTTGCCCTGAGCCAGCTGATGCCAGGTCCTTCAACTGTCAATCTCACGCTCTATTTCGGCTTCATGCTCAAAGGGCTCTTGGGCGCCATCGTCGCGTGGTCGGCTCTTGTCGTACCGCCGTCATTGCTCGTGGTGGGAATCTACACTGCCTACACTCACGCCCCTTTTGCCCGGATCGCACAGTTCAGCCTTGAGGGAATCGCTGCCGCCGCTGCGGGTTTAAACATAGCCACCGGGATCAATGCGGGCCGAAGAAGTAGTGATTGGCGGGCGATGGCAATCGCGGCGGCCGTCTTCACGGCGGTCGCGGTCTTCCGCGTACCGATCTTAGGGGTCGTGCTGGTCGCCGCGCCAATCAGCTTGGCTGTGGCGTGGCGTGGTGAAGAGAAACGGCAGCGTAATGAGTGAATCGACGATCTGGGCGCTGGCGCGCGTGTTCGTGCCGCTATCTCTAGTGTCGTTCGGTGGTGCGCGAACGATCGTCCCTGACATCGAACACCAGGCCATACTTCACGGCTGGCTGTCGCACAGCGACTTCGTGGAGATTTTCGCGATCGCCCGCGCCGCCCCCGGGCCCGGCACGACGATGGTAACACTGATCGGCTGGAAGGCAGCCGGGTGGTTCGGCGCGCTTGTCGCGACGTTGGCGATCTACGTTCCGGCGGGCGCCATGCTCCTGATTGCTTCGCATTTCTGGCGTCGCCATCAGAACTCACCATGGCGCCCTAGGCTTGAACGCGCCTTTGCGCCGATCTCCGTCGGACTGATTCTGGCCGGTGCCACTGTGGTCTTAAATGCGACCGGAGGCGGAATTCTGGCTTATGGTGTAGCGGGAGGCGCCGCCATGGCGCTTTGGTGGCGGCAAATGCATCCTCTCATTTTGCTGTGTGCAGGCGGCCTCGCCTTTACGCTTGTCTTTCTGACATTCTGAATGGGCAAAATCGTGACATCGGTCTGAGTTAATCGTGTGAACCTGCACGCCGGCGCAATCGTACTACGAGATCAACGTGGGCAACCTCGTAGCCTTGCGGCGGACTCGGTACGTCAACGCGCGAGCTGTTTATAGGTATATCCATGAGTTCGTTTTTGTCTTCGATAAAAAAATGATGGTGCGGGGAGATATTGGTGTCGAAATACGCTTTGGACGCACCGATGGCAACCTCACGCAGCAGTCCCACGGAAATGAATTGGCGCAGCGTATTGTAGACCGTGGGGAGGGAGATCGAACGCTCAATCCGTTTTGCCTCGTCGTAAAGCGTTTCCGCCGTTACATGGCGATCGCCTTGGCGGAGAATTGTCCAGGCCAGCGCAATGCGCTGCCTTGTTGGGCGCAGGTCGAGCGCGCGCAGCTTCTCTTTGATGTCGGCCGATGGAAAATCGGCAGCCGATTGAACGACTGGCAAACTGGAATGCGTGCGAGCCACTCGCGTCACTTCCGTTGATCTTCGCCAATTAGGGGCATGGTACTCCGTCTTGGGCTTGGCGCAACGCAGAGGGGGTAACTCAAAATCATTTCTCGACCCACTTGGTTAGATAATCAAAACCAGTGTTTCCAATTTGGCAAAACCATTTTTCTAATTTCGATGCAGCAAGGGTTTGAGCGTGCACCGGTATTATTTACCACGCGGCGGCAAAAACCATTTTTCCTGTTCTGAAACTACCGATTTTCGGTGAGCGACCTAAATTCTTGCGCACGCGTCGGGTGAAACTGAAAGTGGCCATGTCTGGAGCATCGCTGGCAGCGGTCGCGATAAGACCGCGGCAGACTGAGTTAAAAGAACTTCCGATCCCGGACATTCCCGCCGATGCCGGGTTGCTGCGCGTCATTGCGACCGGCATCTGCGGCAGCGACTGGCCGATGTATCTCTCCGAAAGACCCGGACCGCGCATTCTTGGTCATGAGATGATCGGCGTCATCGAGAAGCTCGGCGACACGGCGCAGGAGCGATGGGGCGTCAAGGAAGGCGATTTCGTCGCGCTTGAAGAGTACCTGCCCTGCGGCCACTGCGAGAGCTGTCGCACTGGCGAATACCGCGCCTGCATGGGGACTGATCGGCGTCTCCCTGGCACGGTTCGTTACGGCTCGACTCCCATCAGCAAGCCGCCGTCCTTATGGGGCGGCTACAGCCAATATCTCTACCTCCATCCGAACTCGATCTTCCATCGCGTGCCGTGCGAGATGCCGCCGCATATTGCTGCCATGGCACTGCCCATCGGCAATGGGTTTCAGTGGGTTTATCTCGATGGCGGCGCCGGCCCAGGAAAGACAGTGCTGATCCAAGGTCCCGGACAACAGGGGTTGGGATGCGTTATCGCAGCCAAGGCATCGGGCGCCGACAAGATTATCGTCACGGGACTGCGGCGCGATGAGAAGCGGCTTGCGGTCGCGCGCGCTCTCGGTGCGGATAACGCAATCGTGGCCGACGAGGAGGATGTCGCACAGGCCGTTGCGAATTTGACCGGCAACCGCATGGCCGACATCGTCGTCGAGAGCAGCGGCGCCGGCCCGAACATCATCAACACCTCGCTTGCTTTGCTCGGCAGGGGTGGCGCTCTTCTGGTCGCCTCCCGCGTCGGCGGGCCTGTGCCGAATTTTGATGTGGACCGCATCCTGGCCTTTCGACTGAGCCTTCGCGCTTTGCGCGGCCACAGTTACCAGGCGGTCGAACTGGCGCTGCGCACGATGGCGTCAGGGGCATTCGCACTTGATCAAATGTCCTCTCATGTCGTCGGTCTCGCGGATGTCGATGCCGCGCTGCGCATGGTCGGCGGCGAGAGTGAAGAACGCTCGATTCACGTCACGGTCGAACCGTGGAAAACCTGAAGGAAGGCACGATTGCTTAAACCAGAAGAAAATGACCGGCTGGTTCGGGTCGGCCGCGGCAAGCCCGCGGGCGAACTGTTCCGGCGCTATTGGCAACCTGCATTGCTGTCATCCGAACTGCCGGAGCGCGAAGGCCCGCCGCTGCGTGTGCGGCTTCTCGGCGAGGATTTGATCGCGTTCCGCGATACCGAAGGCCGCGTCGGGCTGATGGATGCGTTTTGCCCACATCGCCGGGCGCCGATGTTCTATGCGCGAAATGAAGAATGCGGTCTGCGCTGCATCTATCACGGCTGGAAATTCGACGTCACGGGTGCCTGCGTGGACATGCCGTCCGAGCCGAAAGGCATGCGGATGATGGCGAACGTCAGGATTTCCGCCTATCCGACGGTCGAGCGTGGCGGCATAGTCTGGGCCTTTCTTGGTCCAAAACCCGACATGCCCGATCCGCCCGATTACGAATGGCTGCGCGCCCCGCCAACTCATCGCTTTGTCTCCAAGACGTTTGAAAACTGCAACTACCTGCAGGCTCTGGAGGGCGGTCTCGACACGGCACATTCCTCCTTCTTGCACAACAACAACATCCGCAACGCCAAGCTCCTGCGCACGCGCGATCAGGCACCACAGATCGACGTCAAGCCGACGGACTACGGATATTATTACGTGTCCACCCGCGCGGCCGGCGAAGGCCACAAATATGTGCGCGTCTATCAATACGTCATGCCGTTCCAGCAAATGCGCGCGAACTACACGGCACGGGAAGGTCAGGGCCGAGAACAGATTCCAAAGCTCGACGGGCATCTTTGGGTCCCGATCGATGATGAGCACACGTTCGTCTTTAATTGGACATGCAGCTATGACGACTCTGCACCGTTGACCGAGCAATTCGTGCAGGAATGGGAAAGTACTTACGGCCGTGGCACGGATGATCTTATCCCGGGCACGTTCAAGCTCAAGCTAGGACAACACAACGATTATCTGATCGATCGCGAGGTGCAGCGAACGCAGACGTTCTCCGGCATCCGCGGCATCAATACCCAGGATATGGCGTTGCAGGAAGGCATGGGCCCGATCGTCGATCGCTCGAAGGAAATTCTGGGCACGTCCGACAAGGCGATCGTCACGATGCGACGGCTCCTCCTGGAGGCAACACGCGCTGTAGAGCGTGGAGAGCGGCCGAAGGGCGCCGATCCGGCCACACACCGAAATATCCGTCCGCACGATCGTGTCATCACCTCCGACAGCAATTGGCGGGAGACGTTCGGGATGGAGCTGGTGGCAAAGTGGTAGGCGACGGAAGTTGCACAATATCAATCAACTAGAATTGCCGGTGAGAACAGATGCACGACGTACCGGGTGAACCGCATTGGCACGAACCGATGCGCGGACAGCGCGCAGGCTTTGACACGTTCAAGCGCCCGCAAATGCCATATGACCGTTTCATGGAGTTGGAAGATATTCCGGTGTTTCGCGGATTAGGCGTGCGCCGTGTGCAGGACTTGCCAATGGCGCCGTGGGCGAGACTTGGCGGCCGCGGCAGCTACATCCAGTTGCAGGGCACCGAGGGCCTGCTGGGGCAGTACATTGTCGAGATCCCGGCGTCGGGCGCGCTCAATGTCGAGCGGCACATCTACGAAAAAGTCGTGTTGGTCGTTGAAGGCCGCGGCACAACCGAGGTCTGGCAGGACGGACAAGCCGAGCCGTACGCATTCGAATGGCAGCGCAACTCGCTGTTCGCCATTCCGCTCAACGCCGTTCACCGCTTCGTCAACGCATCCAGCAGCCCGGCACTGCTCCTCTGTGGAACGACGGCGCCAAATGCCATGAACCTGTTCGACAACCTCGAATTCATTTTCGATTGTCAGCACAATTTCACCGAGCGATTTTCTGGATCGAGCGATTATTTCGTGCCAGGCGAAGGCATGGAGCCAGACCCGATACGGGGGTTGGCGATGTGGCGGACCAATTTCATTCCCGATGCCGCCAATTGCGAGCTGCCGCTCGACAACCGCCGCTCGCCCGGCTTTCGGCGCATCGAACCATCGATGGGGCGCAACCGCTTTTATCTGTCCATCGCCGAGCATGCTGCCGGCCGCTATTCGATGGCGCACCGCAGCTTTTCGGCGGCTGTTCTCGTCTGTCTCAAGGGTAAAGGCTACAGCTACGCATGGCCTTCATCGCTTGGCGCCACGCCTTGGAAGGACGGCCATGCGGACAAGGTTCTTCGTCAGGATTACGAACCCGTAGGCTTGGTATCCACGGTTCCGGGGAGTGGCGAATGGATTCATCAGGAGTTCGGCCTCGGCAGGAAAAATCTGCGGCTCAGCGCATGGCACGGAGCGAACAATCAGAGAGCGCGAAGACCGGGCAGACCTGGGGAAACTGTCGTGGAATATGGCGCGGCGGAAATCGGAGCGACTCCCGCCATCCCCTATGAGGTGGAAGATGGCCACGTTCGTTCGGCATTTGAGGAAGAGCTGACGCGCAATGGTGTGTTGAGCCGCATGAACCAAGGCTTCATTAGCTCTTATTGATGATCCTTGCGCATCGATCGGCGAGGCGAGGCACTCTGGCGCTATAGCGGAACGCCCGAGGTCAAGAAGAGGAAACAAGCACGATGGCCGACGACAACGACACAAAGCACCCGGAGCACGCGCGACATTCGCACGGCCACGGTCACGCCCATACACATGCGCGTGGCCACCATTACCACGATCACGACCATACCCACGCCCACGATCATTACCACCACGGTCACGACCACGCCCATCCTCACGACCACAGCCACGCACCGCATGACTGGCATTCCCAGGGTTATGTTGATGATTGGATTGCCAACGATGCGACGCGGGATGAGCAGCGCCGACCTCGCATCAGGTGGATGGTGGAAATGGCGGCTTTTCCGCGCGATGCCGCGATTGAGGTGCTGGATGTCGGCGCCGGCTATGGCTTCGTCACCGAGGAGCTATTGCGGGTCTTTCCAAGGGCGCGGGTGACGCTGCAGGATTATTCCGAGCTGATGTTTGCTCACGCACGCAGGCGGCTGGCGAAGGTAGCGGACCAGCTCACCTACGTATTGTGCGATCTCACCGACCCCGAATGGACACAACGCGTCGGCGGGCCGTTCGATCTCATCGTCTCGGCGATCGCCATCCACAATCTTCGCGATATGAAGGCCATTGCCGCCTGCTACCGCGGCATCGCGCGGCTTCTCAAACCCGGTGCGCAGTTCCTGAACTATGACATTTTCCGGCAGTTTGGGGGCATTGAGTCTCACATCGGCTTGATGCAAGAGACCGGCATGACACGCGTATCGCGCGCCTGGGATGAAGACCGGACCGCGATTATCGTGGGCCACGGTAGACGCAAGGGGTGATACAAGGACCAGCGGGATAGCTTTAACAGTAATAATCAAAAACCATCTTATTTGTGCACGCCCGCTCTTTAGCGACTTCCAGATAGTGCAGCACCAGTTCGCATTAGGCTCGGTGTCTCCCGGCTTCGAACCGGAAGACACCGCAACGTAACAGATCAAGCGCGGCTGCTGCTTTGCACCTCGACGGTATCCAGCTTTTTGGCTTTGTAGATGACGTAGGACAGCGCCCAGGCGGCGAGGAAGAGTCCGATGATCACGAAGCCGAGATTGTTGAAATTGTCGTTGAGGGCGCCGATCACGTTCCAGAAGCCGCCCTTGAGGTCGAGTTGATCGCTGGTGAGGCCGAGGGCCTCGATGCCGCCGATGAGGATGGCAACGACAACGGACACCAGCGTGATCGACATGTTGTAATAGAGCTTGCGCATCGGCTTTACGAAGGCCCAGTCATAAGCGCCGAGCATCATCACGCCGTCCGTTGTATCGATCAGTGACATGCCGGCGGCGAACAGCACCGGAAAGACCATGATGGCCTCGAATGGCACGCCTTTAGCGGCTTGCGCGGCCGCGACACCGAACATCGCAACCTCTGTCGCGGTGTCGAAGCCGAGGCCAAATAGGAAACCGAGCGGGAACATGTGCCAGCTCTTGGTCACGAGCTTGAACAGCGGCCGGAAGATGCGCGCGAGAAAGCCTCGATTGTTGAGCAGAAGATCGAGGTCCTCCTCGACATAGGCGCCGCCGGCGCGCACGCGCCGGTAGCTCTTATAGATCGAGAGGAAGATCGCGATGTTCATTGCCGCGATCGCAAGCAGGAAGAGCGATGAGACTGCGGTGCCGATGATGCCGGAGACGCTTTGGAAGGCGCCGAAGCTGCCCAGCAATGTCGCCGCTGTGGCGACGGCGGCGGCAGCGATGATCACCACGGTGGAGTGCCCCATGGCGAAGAAGAAGCCGACTGACACCGGTCGCTGCTTCATCTGCATAAGCTTGCGGGTAACGTTATCGATCGCCGCAATGTGATCGGCGTCGACCGCATGGCGCAGGCCGAGGCCGTAGATGACAAGCGCGACGCCAAGGAGTGTGGGCCTGTCCCAGAACGCCGCGAACGCCCACAGCCAACTCCCGAGATTGAGCACGGCGAGAACCGCATAAATAGTGGTAAGGCGCGCCTTAAGATCAGGCGTGCTTTCGTCGAAAAGTCGCTTGATAGCAGTCAGCATGAGAGCCTCTCTCCACCTCTTGACGCCCCATGTCATCGCAGAGAATTGCCCGACCGCTTCGCGGCTTCAGCACATCGGGACACCCCGCCCGATGATCCTGCTTTGACGTTCCGATGGCAGGTCTCCTGGCTCACAGCTCGTCGCCCTCTCCTCCTTCCCGGCCGGTCAGCCAGTGGCGCCTGGAGAAGGCTCGCTGCTTACAGTTGCGGGGGCAGCCGCGGCCTTGGACGTCGCCGTCCGCACCGCATTCCCTTTTAGTCCCCGAAGGGAACCATCGCTTTCGATAGTGGCCCGGACCGTTGGCTTGGTCAATCTTCAACCAGGTCGAGGTATCTTTGACCTGCTGGGGGCTGGACATAAGCTAGCAGCCGATCGCCCGATCGAGACCGCTCGCGTCAGGGCGATGCAAAAGCGGACAAACGCCGCCTGCGTTAACGATAGAGCTCCGGATACTTGGCGCGCACCTTTGCGGCGAGCTCGCGTGAGGTCTGCGCGACCGGCGGGAAGCTGTCGAGCAGCTCGTAGGGCCGGCAGGCGTCGATGACCATGCGGGAATTGTAGAGCTTCGAATAATCGTTGACTAAGGTGTCGAGCCGCGACGACTGGCAATGGTCGAGCAACGTGGTCCGTGTCTTGGGATCGCAGCGCGTGCCCATAGCCCAAATCACGTCGTGGATGTCGGTCGGATCGATGTCGTCGTCGACTACCACGATCCAGCGGCTGATATAGGCCACCGACGCGACCTGCGAGGCGACGAGCCCGACTTGCGTCGAATGGCCGAAATAGCGTTGCTTGATGGAAACCGCGAGGAAGGTTCGGCCCGAGCCGGCCTGATGCAGCCACGCGCCGGTCACATCTGGGATACCAGCGCGCTCCAGCGTGTCGAGCAGCCCGGCAGAGCGCATGAAGCAGCGCTCGAACAGGTGAGCATGGGGCGGCTTCTGGCTGGCCGCGCACGTCATGATCGGGTCGTTGCGATGATAGACGCGCTTGATGCGCATCACCGGCTCTTTTTGGACGCCGCCGGCGTAATAGCCGTGCCACTCGCCGAAGGGGCCTTCGTCCGCCGTCTCGTTCGGATCGATCTCGCCTTCCAGCACAATTTCGCTTCGCGCCGGGAACGGCAGCTTTGTCACCTCGCCCTCGATCAGGTCCACCGGCCGGTCCATGACGCCGCCTGCCCATTCATATTCGGGGATGGTGTCGGCCATGGTAAAGGCTGCGGCCAGATAGGTGACGGGATCGCAGCCGGCAATGACGAGGATCGGGCAGGGTTTGCCCGCCTTCCGGTACTTATCGAGATGGATGCGTCCCTGCTTGCCGTTGGAGATCATCACCGTGACGGTATTCGGGCCCTTCACCATGACCCGATAGGTGCCGACGTTGATGCGTCCGGTATCAGGATCGCGGGTCACGAC
>Ga0335075_10004541_pt1 | contig 21707 bp, 17 predicted proteins | sample Lox_Sample_24_FD_206723 | JGI IMG/M metagenome (GOLD analysis project Ga0335075, IMG submission 206723) | Soil microbial communities from Loxahatchee National Wildlife Refuge, Florida, United States - Lox_Sample_2.4 | ecosystem: Environmental > Terrestrial > Soil > Wetlands | place: USA...
ACGTGCGTCTCGATCCCGCACACGATCGCCTGCTCCGCGCCGCCCAGGTCGAAGCCGTCGGCGCGCGCGGCGGAGAACACGGTCTTCTCGATCCGCCGCTCGTCCTGCAGGTCGAGCTCGGGGGCGCTGGAGCCGAGGCCTTTGGGGTACTGCTCGCTGACGAGCGCGGGCACGCCGAGGATGCGCGCGGCGTGCACGAGCTTGCCGCACGCGCCGGCGACACCGGCGAACGAGTCGTAGGGACGAAAGCCCTCCTGGACGTCCACCACGACGAGCGCCGCGCGGTCGCGGCTGAGCAGGCTCACGAGGCCCCCGCCATCTCCCCCTCGGGGGACGCCGCGAGCGCGCGGTCTCGGTGCGCAACCGCGCCGGCGGCGAGCGTCAGCAGCACGCGGCCGTGCAGCGAGCGCCCGGCGAAGCAGCAGTTCTCCGAGCGGCTCTGCCAGCCGTGCTCGCCGGCGACCCACACGGCGTCCAGATCGACGAGCGTGAGGTTGGCCGGTTGACCCACGGAAACGGTTGCCGGCGGGAGCCCGTACAGCGCGGCGCCCGCTGTCATCCGCTCCACGAGCGTGGGTAGCGCGATCGCTTTGGTCATCACGAGGCCGGTGTACAGCGCTGCGAACGCAGTCTCTAGACCTGTAGTGCCCATCGGTGCCTGCTCGAAGGGGACTTCCTTCTCCTCGCGGGCGTGTGGGGCATGGTCGCTTGCCACGCAGTCGATCGCCCCCGCGCGCAGCGCCTGCACGAGCGCCCGACGGTCCTCCTCGCCGGCGAGTGGCGGGTACATCTTCATGCGCGTGTCCAGCGTGCGCACGTCCTCGTCGGTGAGCAGCAGGTGGTGCGGGCACACCTCGCCGCTGACGCGGTAGCCGCGCGCCTTGGCGTCGGCGAGCGCGTCCACGGAGGCCGCGCTCGACAGGTGTTGGAAGTGCACGCGCGCGTCCTCGTAGCCGGCCAGCGCGGCGTCGCGGGCGACCATCGTGGACTCGGCGACGCTGGGGATGCCGGCGATGCCGAGCGCGGTGCTGACCGCCCCCTCGCGCATCGCGCCGCCGCGCGAGAGCGTGGGGTCCTCCTCGTGCAGCGACAGCACGCCGCCGCACAGGCGCTGGTACTGGAGCGCCTTGCGCAGCATGCCCGCGCTCGCCACCGGGCGCCCGTCGTCGCTGAAGCCCAGCGCGCCCTCGCCGCGCAGCTCGGCCATCTCCGTCAGCTGCTCGCCCTGCAGGCCGCGGGTGATCGCCGGCAGGAAGCCCACCGGCACGCGCGCCTCGCGCGCGGCGGCGTCGCGCAGCGAGCGCAGCAGCGGCGCCGAGTCGAGCACGGGGTCGGTGTTGGGCATCGCGATCACCGCGCAGAACCCGCCGGCGGCGGCCGCGCGGGTGCCGCTGTCGATGTCCTCCTTGTGCTCCTGGCCGGGCGTGCGCAGGTGCACGTGCGGGTCGAAGAACGCGGGCAGCAGGCGCAGGCGCCCATCGCCCTCCACCAGCTCGCGCGTGGGCTCGCCGCCGGGCTCGAGCGTGCCGGGCGGCGCGAGCTCGGCGATCGTGCCGTCGCGCACGAGCACGTCGTGGCGGGCGTCGATGCGCGTGCGCGGGTCGAGCACGTGCACGTCGCGCAGCAGCAGCTGCGCGGGCTCGCGGCGCCCGCCGACCAGCGGCGTGCCGGCGCTCATGCCTCGATACTCCCGACCGACTGCCCGACGATGCTCATGCCTCGCGGCTCCCCACCAGCGCTTCTCCCGACGCGGGCGGCGCGGGCCGCGGCTCGCCTGTGCCCGCCGGGGTGCGTGCGCCGGCGAGCAGCTCGTACAGCACGGCCATGCGCACGACCACGCCTGCTTCCACCTGCGCGGTGATCACCGCCTGCGGCGAGTCGACCACCTCGCCGGACAGCTCCACGCCCCGGTTGACCGGCCCAGGGTGCATGAGGATCTGGTTGGGCGACAGGCGCGCGCCGTTGACCTGATACCAGGCGGCGTACTCGCGCAGCGAGGGCACCCACGTCTCGCTCATGCGCTCGCGCTGCATGCGCAGCGCGTACACGATGTCCGCAGAGGGCAGCTCGTCGAGCGTGTAGCGGACGTCGCACCCGAGCGCCTCGATGCCGCGCGGGATCAGCGTGGGCGGGCCGGCGACGGTCACGCGCGCGCCCATGCGCTGGAAGGCGAGCACGTTGGAGCGCGCGACGCGCGAGTGCGCGACGTCGCCGACGATCCAGATGCACGCGCCGTCGATCGCGCCGACGCGCCGGCGCAGCGTGTACACGTCGAGCAGCGCCTGCGTGGGGTGCTCGTGCTTGCCGTCGCCGGCGTTGACGATCGCCGCGCTGCACCAGCGGGAGACGAGCTCCGCGGCGCCCGCCCACGGCGTGCGCAGGACGATCGCGTCGGGCTTGTGCGCGCTGAGCGTGAGCACGGTGTCCTTCAGCGACTCGCCCTTCTCCACGCTGGAGCCGCTGGCGGCGAAGTTCACCACGTCCGCGGACAGCCGCTTGGCCGCCAGCTCGAAGGAGCTGCGCGTCCTCGTGGACGCCTCGTAGAACAGGTTCAGCACCATGCGCCCACGCAGCGTGGGCAGCTTCTTGATCTCGCGGTCTGACACCTCGGCGAAGCGTTCGGCCTGGGTGACGATCCGCTCGATGTCCGCGCGGTCGAGCTCGTCGATCGACAGCAGGTGGTTCACAGCGTCGCCTCCACCGGCTGCGCTATGGCTACCTCGTCGATGCCGTCTAGCTCTTGCAGGCGCACGCGCACGTGCTCGCTCCTGGAGGTGGGCAGGTTCTTGCCGACGTAGTCGGGGCGGATGGGCAGCTCGCGGTGGCCGCGATCGACGAGCACGGCGAGCTGCACGCGCTGCGGGCGCCCGTAGGCAAACAGCGCCTCGATCGCCGCGCGCACGGTGCGCCCCGTGTACAGCACGTCGTCGACGATCACCACGGTGAGCGCGCTGACGTCGAAGTCGATGTGCGAGGCGTGCAGCACCGGCGCGTCCGGGCGCGTGCCGACGTCGTCGCGGTAGAAGCCGATGTCGAGGTCGCCCAGCGGCACCCGCTCGCCGAGCAGTCCTTCGAGCAGCGCGTGCAACCGGTCGGCGAGGAACGCTCCGCGGCGGTGGATGCCCACGAGCGCCGGTGCCTGCTCGCCCTCCGGGGACGACGCGCCGGGGTTGCGCTCAAGGATCTCGTGGGCGATGCGCGTGAGCGCCCGGCCTACTTCCTCCTCGTGGAGGACCACCTTCTCGTCTGCTGCCATCGATTCCTTCCTGGCCTCTCGGGACCTGGTTAAAGGAGCGCCAGCAATGTATCAGGGAGATGCGACGGGCTCCGCCCGCGGGGAGGAAGCGCCCGCGGTGACTGGCTCGGCCTGCGCGTCCGCCTCGCGCGGCGCGCCCGGCTCGGCCTGTGCGCGCTCGCGCGCGAGGCGATCGGACCAGCGCTCGAGCGTGGCGCCGCCGCGCTCGGGGAACGGCACGTCGATCGTGTCGAAGTCGCGTACGGCCTCGGTGGCGGGGAAGATCGCGCGCGCCTCGTCGCGCAGCTCGCCGCCGGCGTAGCGGCTGGAGACGTGGGTGAGCGCGAGCAGCCGCACCTGCGCGTCGCGCGCCAGCTCGGCGGCCTGGCGCGCGGTGCTGTGCAGCGTCTGGCGCGCGCGCTGCGCTTCCTCGTGCAGGAAGGTGGCCTCGTGCACGAGCACGTCCGCCTGGTGCGCTGCGATCGCCAGCGCCTCGCACGGGGCGGTGTCGCCGGAGATGACCACCTTGCGCCCCTCCCGCGTGGGACCCATCACCTGCTCGGGCTTCACCCCGGCGACGGTCTCGCCGCGCTGCAGGCGGCCGAAGTCCGGTCCGGGCGTCACGCCGAGCTGCTCCGCGAGCTGCGGGTCGAGGTGGCCGGGGCGCGCGTCCTCGACGATCGCGTAGCCGAAGGCCTCGCCTTTGTGGCGCACGGGGATCGCGGCAATCACGTAGCCGTCGCGCCGGAGCGGCTCGGCGGGCGCGAGCTCGACGATGCTCAGCTGGTAGGGCAGGCGACCGTAGATCACGCGCATCACGCCCATCAGCTCGTTCAAGCCGGGCGGCCCGAACACGGTGAGCGGCTCGCTGCGCTCACGCAGCGCGAACGACTTCAGCATCCCCGGCAGCCCCAGCCAGTGGTCGGCGTGGAAGTGCGTGAGGAAGATGCTGTCCAGATCTGGCAACCCGACCGAGCGCAGCAGCTGACGTTGCGTGCCTTCGCCGCAGTCGAACAGCAGCCGGTCGCCGCCGCGGCGTAGGAGGATCGCGGGGAGGCCGCGGCGGGCGCTCGGGACGGAGCCGGTGGTGCCGGCGAAGAACAGGGACAGGTCCATGCGGTTACGGTAGCGGCGGCGGGGCGCGCGCGGTGGGCGCCGTGACCCGCGCGTGTCGGTGGACGATCCGGCCGCATTGCATCGGCGCGCTACACACGTTCGTCTGTTGACATTTCGCGATTCGTCGGTTTATGTTGCGCGCGGGACAAGCAAGGTCAGGGAGGATGCTCCAGCCGCCGCGGCGGCTGGAGAGACCTGCTCGGGGGCTCTGACAAAGAGGGACGCATCACCGGGGGGTTCGATGCCAATCACAGATCGGAGGAGAGGATGCGCCGTTCAATGCTGCTGCTATCGCTCATCGGGGCGCTCGCGGTGCTGGGGGTATCAGCTGGCGCCGCCCAGGCGCAGCCGCCCGAATTCGGCCAGTGCGTGAAGGTGTCGCCGAAGGGCTCGGGCGAATACAAGGACAAGAACTGTCAGGACAACCTCGGCAAAGGAGGGGCCTACGACTGGATACCCATCGTCAAACCGTTCATCTTCAACGACGAGGATCGCGGCGCGACCTTCCGTTACTACGTCGGCTTCCCGCCGTTCCGGTTCGTCGTCGTCGTCACGTGCAAAAAGAGCGAGAGCTACACCGACTACATAAGCCGGTACGACGTCATCACGCACATCGTGTATGTCGAATGCTCCTTGAGGATCGAACACATCCTGTATCCGTGCACCACGCCGGGGAGCGCTCAGGGCACGATCGAAACGCAGAGCCTCGCGGGCACGCTCGGCTACACCAACGAAGCGGACACCGAAGTCGGGATCGACTTCGCCAACGCGGAACTCGGCTCCGCCGGCGCGTTGACGACGATCGAATGCGACGGGCTGCGCACCGTGATCAGCGGCTCGGTCATCGCGAAGGTCACCGGCGACGTCAACAAGATGAGCGCCAAGAACGACCAGACCTACGCAGAAACGGAAGGCGTCCAGACGCCCGACCAGCTCGAAGGCGGGCCGCTCGACACGCCGTTGGCGGACTCGACCTTCGGCGAAGAACACGGCGAAGCGGCGGCGACCATCGCCGCCGTGGAGAAGGAATCAGGCAAAGAAAAGATCGAGATCAAACTGTAGGAGGCGCGTGCTGGCCTGAGTGACAAGGGCCGCCGTCGAGTGGGCGCGCCGGGGATCTTCCGGCGCGCCCACCTGCGCGCTCGCGCAAGCGCACCCAGACGGCGGCAGGCCCGTGGGCCAGTGCGCTGTGGACGGGTACACTCGCTGGTCAGGCGCCCGTAGCTCAGTGGATAGAGCGCTCGCCTCCGGAGCGAGAGGTCGCAAGTTCGAATCTTGCCGGGCGCGTGTCGATCTTTGGCTTGGTTGAGCGGTTTTCGAGGCTACGCAGCATCCGCCTCGACCACCGCCGCAGCCGCGTTTTCGTCTCGTTGGCCGCTACCACTTCTTACGGTCTTTTACGAACAAGCCGTAAGATCCTGTAAGGGGGTCGTACAACCGACTCGGGTTGTAGTACGCGTGGTCGAAGCGAGATCGGCCGCGTCGCCCGGATCGACCCCCGCGACACGCTAGCCTGGAGTGATGCTCACTCAGGCTGATCGTGTGGCGGAGCGCCGCCGCGTCAAACTTGAGGAGATCCAGCGCCAGGTCAAGGACGGCTCGCTGAGAATCCGCAAAATGACGCCCGAGGAGCGGCTGCGCTATCCGGCCCTGCCGGTCAAGGCGCGGCGCAAGTGACGAGCTTCTTCGTCGCTGGCGCTCAAGCGGAGGAAGTGGGCGCTGAGGAGGCGTACAGCCAACTGCGCGAGCGTTCGCTGCTCGCCGCCGGTTGTCCAGCGAGCTCGCGGCGGATCTTCAAGCTGAGCTGCCGCTTCGACGGCAAGGACCGGGAGATCGAGGTCGGCAGGCCGCTTTCGGAGGATGGCGAGATTGTGGTCGCGATCCTCGACCACGGGCGCTTCGAGCCATTCTGCGTGTACACGGACGATGACGGCGAGGACGCACCCGCGCGCGTCAGCCATCCTGTTTACTCGGTGACGGAGTTCTCGTGAGCGCACGATGTCGCCGGCAAACCGGCGCACCTACCCCCTGCCAGTAGAGCGCCTTGCACGCGCTCGCCCGTGTGGTGGACGGCTCGCTGCTAACGTTGCGACATCAGGTTGGGCATTGCGCCCAACATCGTTGTGCCAGCGCTCGTAGCCTTTGCTCAGCAATCTCCGCGTTCGCAGCACTACCACCGTGGGAGGAAAGCAGATGGCTACTGGAACCGTGAAGTGGTTCAGCGACGAGAAGGGCTTCGGCTTCATCACACCTGATGACCAGTCGAAGGACTTGTTCGTCCATCACAGCGCAATCGTGGGTGACGGCTATCGCTCACTCACGGAGGGCGCAAAGGTCTCCTATGAAGCCGAGGCCGGCGACAAGGGGCCCAAGGCAGCGAACGTGCAGCCGGCTTAGCGCTTGCCCGCCGGTTCGCGCGCGACCGGCATCCAGGCCACGTGGAAGAGCGGAAACGATCTGGCGTGGCGCTCGCCGCGGGCTGCTACTGATCTGTGGGTGCAACCGACACCGCAGGTAGACCAGGCAAGCAGACAACAGCGCGCGGGCGCCTTCGCGCTGGTCGCAGACGAGTACGAGCGCGGTCGTCCCGGCTATCCGCCGGAGGCGATCGCGTGGCTGCTTGGCGAACAGCCCCTGGACGTGCTCGACCTGGGCGCGGGCACGGGCAAGCTGACGGGCGCGCTGTTGGCGGCCGGCCACCGTGTGGTCGCGGTGGAGCCACTGGCGGAGATGCGCGCGATCCTCGCCCACCGGCTGCCCGCAGCGCGCACGCTCGCTGGCTCGGCGGAGGCGCTGCCGCTGCAGGACGCGAGCGTGGACGCCGTGACGGTGGGCTCGGCATTCCACTGGTTTGACCGTGCGGTGGCGCTCGCTGAGATCAAGCGCGTGCTGCGCGCGCCTGGAATCCTGGGACTCCTGGGCAACGCCTTCGACACCTCCCCGGCGTGGGTTGCACGCGTGCGCGCGATCCTCGGCCCACCGGCGCTCCAGCGCCCCGGCCATTGGCCGTCGATCGCGGAGCTCGCGCGAGACTTCGAGACGGTCGAGGAGCGCGGCTTTCCCCACACGCAGGCGATCGACCGCGCGCGCCTGCGCGACCTCGCTCGCTCGCGCAGTAGCGTTGCGCTGATGGCGGACGCACAGCAGGAGCTCGTGCTCGCTAGCCTCGATCGCGTGTGGGACGAAGAGCCGGAGCTGAAGGGCAAGACCGAAGCGCTGCTGCCGTGGCACGCCCGCGTGCGGCGCTGCAGCGGCGCACGGGCGGCGGAGGAGCGCTGATGCTGGCGCGAACCACGCTCGCGCGTGCGGAGTCGCAGGCTGGACGACACGCATGATCCACCTGCTCCCCGCGTTCATCCCCAGCCCGCCGAAAAACGGCTTCTACATCGGGCCGCTGTTCATCCACGCATACGGCCTCGCGTATGTCGTCGCGGTGACAGCCGCGGTGGCGATCACCGTGCGGCGCTGGGAGGCTCGCGGCGGCCAGCGCCAGCTGGTGTACGACGTCGCGCTGTGGGCCTTTCCCGCGGGTGTCGTCGGCGGGCGCCTGTACTTCCTGGCCACGAGCTGGAACGAAGTGCCGCCGCACTGGTGGGGGCCGTTTGCGATCTGGAAGGGCGGGCTGGGGATCTGGGGCGGGGTGGCGCTGGGAACGCTGGTGGGCATCTGGCTGCTGCGCCGTCGCGGCGGGAATGTCCTGCTGTTCATGGATGCCGCCGCGCCGGGGCTGCTCGTGGCGCAGGCGATCGGGCGGATCGGCAACTACTTCAACCAGGAGCTGTTCGGCCTGCCCAGCAAGCTGCCGTGGGCGCTTGAAATCTCGCTGGCACACCGCCCGGCGGCGTATGCCCAGTACGCGACCTTCCAGCCCACGTTCCTGTACGAGCTGATCTGGAACCTGCTGCTGGCGGGGGCGCTCGTGTGGCTGGGCAAGCGCCGCGCGATCAGGCCGCCGGGACTGTTTGCGCTGTATGTCGCCGGCTATTCGTTCGCGCGCATCGGCGAGGAGCTCGTGCGCATCGATCCCGCGCACCACATTTTCGGGCTGCGGCTGAACCTGTACGTGGCGAGCATCCTCTGCCTGGCCGGGCTGGCGTGGTTCGTGCGCTCGCAGCGCGCCAAAGGCCCGGTCAACTGGGTTGCCGAAGTGAACGGCGCACCCGCCGACGCCGAGCAGGCGCCCGACGGCCAGCGCCAGACGGCGCGCCGGGCGCCCGTCGCGCGCGCCCCGTGATCGGGGCGGCGGAGCTGGGAGCTCGCCGGCAGCCCTACAGCTCGAGGAAGCGCAGCACGACGCGGCCGAGGACGATCACGTCGCCGCTGCGCAGGTCGGCCTGCTGCACGCGCCGGCCGTTGACGAACGTGCCGTTGGCGCTGCGATCGTCGAGGATGCGGGCGCCTGCGGGGCGGGGGACGATGATCGCGTGGCGTCTGGAGACGGAGCTGTCGTCGAGGCGCAGGTCGGCTGCGAGCCCGCGTCCCACGTGCAGCACCTCGCCGGTGAGCGGGATCAGCAGCGTGCGCTCAGGGCCCTGGACCTCGATGTAGCGCCCCGGCGCGGCGGGCTCGGCGGGCAGCGCCTGATGGCGCACGCGCTCGGCCAGGCAGGCGGTTGGATCGAAGCGCTCGGTGATCCCGTCGGCGGTGCTCAGAGTGGGTGTGCTCACGCTCATGACAGAACTTTCTCGCATGCTATTCATGCTTACCTCAAGTCTCCCGAAGAAAACAAGAAATAAGGACGACGCCGACGGCGCACGGCAAACGGCGCTGAGTGGGCGGCGTCCCCGTCGCGCGGCGATCGGGCGCGTCAGCTGGCCTGTGGACTGGGAGCAGGGCGCCCGCTGGCGCCCACGAGGCTTTCGACGTCTTGCTCCGGCCCAGGCCGGCCGAGGAAGAAGCCTTGGGCCATCGCGCAGCCCAGCTCTTCGAGCGTGGTCTTTTGGCTCTGCTCCTCGACGCCCTCGGCCACGACGGCCAGCGAGAGCGATTGCGCCACGCCGAGGATCGCCTCGAGCAGCTCGCGACTGTGCCCCCCGTCGTTCAACGCCGCCACGAAGCTGCGGTCGATCTTGAGGATGTCGACGGACATGCGCTGCAGGCGCGAGAGCGACGCGTAGCCGGTGCCGAAGTCGTCGATCGCCACGCGCACGCCGAGCAGCTTGAGCTCGCGCAGGCGCTCCGCGCCCCCCGCCACGTCGCGCATCAGCGTCGTCTCGGTGATCTCGAGCGTGAGGAGCGCGCCCGCCAGCCCCGATCGTGCGAGCACGCCGCGCACGTCGTCGGTGAATCCCTTGCGGGCCAGCTGGTTCGCGGACACGTTCACGGAGATGCCGAGCTGCAGGCCGGCGGCGTTCCATGCCGCGGCCTGACGGCAGGCCTGCTCGAGCACCCAGCGGCCAATCGGGACGATCAGGCCGCTCTGCTCGGCGAGCGGGATGAAGCCGTCCGGGGCGATCACGCCGCGCTGCGGGTGGCGCCAGCGGATCAGCGCCTCGGCGCCGACCACGCGCTGGCGCGCCAGGTCGAAGATCGGCTGGTAGAGCAGGAAGAACTGCTCGTCCGCCAGGGCTTCGCCCATGTCGGCTTCGAGATCGGCGTGACCGTCGGCGCGCGTGTGCAGCGCGGCGTCGAACAGCGTGTAGCGATCCTTGCCGGCGGCCTTGGCGGCGTACAGTGCCAGGTCGGCGTCGCGCAGCAGGTCATCGGGCGCGGCGTAGCACCCGATCGTCACACCGACGCTCACGGTCACCGAGACGAAGGTGCGCGCATCGAGCTCGACCGGCTCGCGCAGGAGATCGATCAGGCGGTCGGCGAGCATGTCGAGCGTCTGCTCCTCGGCGGGCCCGTCGAAGAGCACGACGAACTCGTCGCCGCCGAGCCGTCCCACGGTGTCCTGCTCGCGCACGGCGCTCTGCAGGCGCGCGCCCACGGCAGCGAGCAGCCTGTCGCCTCCCGCATGACCGAGGTTGTCGTTGACGTGCTTGAAGTCGTCCACGTCGATGAACAGCGCCCCGCTCAGCGTCCCCGGCTGGCGGGCGGCGCGCGCCAGCAGCTGCTCGGCGCGGTCGAGCACCAGCGCGCGGTTGGGCAGCCCCGTGAGCGGGTCGTGCAGCGCCTGATGGGAGAGCTCGCGCGTCTTCTCGCGCACCAGCGAGAGGGCCCGCCCGCGTCCGGTTGCCAGGACCAGCACGAGCGCGCCGAGCAGCGTGCTCAGCAGCAGCCCTGCGAGCAGCAGCGCGAGCGCCTCGCGGTCGGTGAACACACCGGCCGCCACCGGCGGGGCGAAGCTCTGCATGGTCCAGCCTTCGTGGGCGCTGTACAGGCCGGCTTCGTGCCCGCCGGTGAGCTCGATCCTCGTGCTCTGCCCGCCGGGCTGCGGGCGCCCGCTGGCGAACGCGACGTGCGCGTAGCGTGAGTTGTAGCGGAGGATCACTGCGAGGCCGGGGTGGCCCTCGAGCGCTCGCGACAGCACGGCCTTGGGCACCAGTAGCTCACCCAGCCAGCCGATGAACGCGCGCCTGCGGGCGGCGAGCGTGGCGGGCACGATCCCGCCCCGGTACACGGGGGTCTCCAGGCCGAGCAGCGTGCCGCGCCCGCCCATCACGGGCGCGTAGCTGGCGAGCCCGGAGTCGCGTGCGGTGATCATCGTGGGGGCCAGCGCGCAGTAGTCGACGCCCGCGGGCAGGTAGCTCGCCGCGCTGCGCGCCAGCCCGGCGACGGCGAAGCAGTAGTAGGGCCGCTGACCGGGGGGCAGGATCTGGAAGGGTCCCTTGGGCGCCGGCGACTGTGGCCCGAGCGCGCGCACGGGACTGGCGGCGATGCGCGCTTCGAAGGCGGCCAGTTGGGAGGCCGGCACGAGCATCACCAGACCGATGTTCTGCAGCTCGGGGTAGCGCTGCATGGCGTGCACGGCTTCCGCCCACCTGTCGAAGTCGGCTGGGCTCGCGTGCGGGTTGCCGCTGATGAAGGCGCTCGCGCTCACGACCAGGTCTTCCTCGTGCTGGATCGCCAGCTTGAGCGTCGAGGCGATCTCGGCGGAGGCGAGCTGGAAGGCGAGTCGCGCTTTGTCGCCCTGCGAGCGGGCCGCGGCACGCGCGCCGATGACCGACGCGAGCGCTCCCGCGAGCACCAGCAGCGCGGTGGCCGCCCACACGCTCCTGCATCGCCGCAGCGACAGCCGCAGGCGCTTGGATGCGGACACGCGTCGCCCTCCCGCGGATGTCGGGCTGGCCGATGAGGGATCGCTCGGGGTTGGGGGTGCGCGTTCGCTCACGCGCTTTCGTATTCGGCGCGAGCCGGTCGGTGCTTGTGGGCTGCACGCACACGTCCAACCAATGGCTCACGCCCACCGCCACGTTCAGCCGGCCGCGGCCTGCGCCGCTGAGACGGGCTCGCGGCCGTGCGGGGCTCGCGGCCGTGCAGGACTCGACTCGCAGCCGTCTGGGGCTCGCAGCCGTGCGGGACTCGCGGCCGTGCGGGACTCGCGGCCGTGCGGGACTCACGGCCGTGCGGGGCTCGCGGCCGTGCGGGGCTCGCGGACGTGCGCGCCCGCGTGCGCGCCGGGGCGCACGCGCGTTAGTTGATCGGGACGGCAAACGAACCGTGCAGGCGATGGCCGGCGCCGTCGCTGCCGGAGATGCGGAACGCCCACACGCCACGCGTGAGGTTGACTTCGGCGATGTCATGTCCGGTGCCGGCGACGTAGAAGCGGACCTTGGCGCGCTTGCCGGCGGCTGAGGTCGCGCGCATGGACAGCGAGCGGTAGCTCAGGCGGGGACCGTTGGCGCGCTCGAGGTACAGGTGCAGGTTCACATCGCCCGGCCGCAGCGGCAGCACATACACTTCGAGCGTCTCCCCCGCGGGCTCGGTGAGCGTGAACGACGCGGCGCGGGGGACGGCAAACGAGTTGGGGTCGGCGAGCACAAGCGTGGCGAGCAGCGTGCTGGGGATCACCGCGGCGAGCGCGACGCTGGCGAGCCGCTGGCGACGGCTGCGCACCGGCGTAGGCCGTCCCGGCGCGCCGAAGCGGCGCAGGCGCAGGCTGTTGGCGACGACGGAGATGCTGGACACGCCCATCGCCACCGCGGCGAGCGCGGGGCTGAGCAGGCCGGTCATCGCCAGCGGCAGCGCTACCAGGTTGTAGCCGAACGCCCAGCCGAGGTTCTGCATGATGATCGTGTAGGTCTCGCGGGCCAGGCGCAGAGCGCGTGCGACCCCCCGCAGGTCGCCTGAGAGCACGCTGATGTCAGCCGCCTCGATGGCGGCGCCCACGCCCGTGCCCATGGCGATGCCGAGGTCTGCCTGGGCGAGCGCGGCGGCGTCGTTGACGCCGTCGCCGACCATTCCCACGCCGTGCCCTTCGCGTTGCAGGCGTGCGATCTCCTCCAGCTTGCCGCTCGGGCTCACCCCGGCGTGCACGCGCTCGATCCCGACCGCGCGCGCGACCGCGCGCGCGGCGCGCTCGTTGTCGCCGGTCAACAGCTGCACGTCGATCCCCATGTGCTGCAGACCTGCGATCGCGCTGGGCGCCTCCGGCTTGAGCGTGTCGGCGAGCGCGATCGCGCCCACCACACGCTCGTCGCATTCGACGACCACGGCCGTGCGTCCGCTCGCCTCCCACTCCTCCAGCGCCGCCTCGAGGGCCTGCGGGCGTGCGTGCGCGCGCGGGCGCCCCACCCACACGACCGCGCCCGCGATGCTCGCACGCACGCCCTGCCCTGGGGTCGAGCGGAACTCGCTCGCCTCGACGAGCGCGATGCCGCGCTCGCGCGCGGCGGCCACGATCGCCACCGCCACCGGATGCTCGGAGCCGGCCTCTGCCGCGCCGGCCAGCGACAGCAGCTGCTCCTGCGACCACCCCGGCGCGCACCAGACGTCCGCCACCGACAGCTCGCCGGTTGTCACGGTGCCCGTCTTGTCGAGCACGATCGTGTCGAGGCTCTTGCTGCGTTCGAGGGTCTCCGCGCTGCGGATCAGCAGCCCCAGGCGTGCTCCGCGGCCGGTGCCGACGAGGATCGCCACGGGGGTGGCAAGGCCGAGCGCGCACGGACACGCGACGATCAGCACCGCGACCGTCGCGTCGATGCCGCGCTCGAGATGCATGGAGGCGAACATGCCCTGCAGCCCCTGGCCGGTGAGCGCCCACGCGAGCGCGGTGAGCGCCGCGAGCACGAGCACACCAGGCACGAACACGCGCGCCACCTCGTCTGCCAGACGCTGGATGCGCGGCTTGGACGCCTGCGCCCGCTCGACCAGCGCGACCAGGTGCGAGAGCGCCGTGTCAGCCCCCACGGCGGTGGCGCGCGCGAGCAGCACGCCGTCGACGTTCACCGTCGCGCCCGTCAGCGGCTCCCCCACGTCCTTCTCGACCGGCAGCGCCTCCCCCGTCAGCATCGACTCGTCAACGGCGGAGCCGCCGCCAATCACGATCCCATCGACCGGGACGCGATCGCCGGGGCGCACCCGGAAGACGTCGCCGCGCCGGACACGCTCCACCGGAACCAGGCGCTCGGCCCCCTGCGGATCGGCGGGATCAACCAGCCGAGCCTGGGTGGCGCCGAGCTTCGCCAGCTCGCGGACGGCGCGCCCGGAGCTGCTGCGCGCCTTGGCCTCGGCCCAGCGGGCAATCAGCAGCGCGGCGATGATGATCGCGCCCATGTCGTAGTCGAGCGGCATGTTGAACTTGCCGACCGGCACCCCGCGCTCGTACACGGGGCTGGCGGTGAGCAACATGACGGTCGAGTAGGTGAAGCTCGCGAGCGTGCTGAGCGCGATCAGCGTGTCCATGTTGGTGGACCGGGCGCGCGCGCGATTCCACGCCGCGCGCAGGAACGGCAGCCCGCACCAGAACTGCGCGGGCACGGCCAGCGCAGCGCAGGTCCAGCGCGCGGTGGTGTCGTGGGGCGCCAGGTAGGTGAGGGCGGCGATCGTCGCCGCGAGCGGCACGGCGAGCGCGATGCGCCGCAACAGCGAGGCCTGCTCGCGCGCCTCGCTGTGTTCGAGCGCCGCGAACACCCGTGCCTGCTCGCCGGCGCTCGGCGCCGCGGGCGAGGCGTCGTAGCCGGCGCGATGCACCGTCTCGATCAGCTCATCGATGGCGAGCGTGTGCGGTTCGAGCTCGACGCTCGCGCGTGCGGTGGCGTAGTTCACGCGCGCGTCGCGTACGCCCGGCTGCTGGCTCAGCGCCCGCTGTATGCGCGCGGCGCACGAGCCGCACGACATCCCCGCGATGTCGAGTTCGACGAGCTCAGGCGGGCTGTCGAGCGCCGCCGTGTCAGCCAACGCAGGCTCTGCTATCTCGCGCGTGCTCATCGTTTCAGTCTGACGATAGCTCGGAGCTTCGCAGGCATTCTCCCACCGCGCCGGTGCGCGCCCAGCACGCCGCGCCAGCACTGCCCGCGCCGGTAGGGCCTGTGCCCCGACGGGTGCGCCGACCTACGACGCCCTACCCGCCGGCGACGGCGGGCAGGATTGTCAGCTCCGCGCCGTCCGCGACGGGCGTGGCGAGACCGTCGAGGAAGCGGATGTCTTCGCCGGCGAGGTACACGTTGACGAACCGTCGCAGCGAGCCGTCGTCGTCGGCGATGCGTGCGCGCAGCTCACCGTGGAGCGCGAACAGGCCGTCGAGCACCTCCTGCACGGTCGCTCCGTCAACCTTCGCCTCCGCCTCGCCGCCGGCGGCGGCGCGCAGCTGGGTGGGGATCTTGACGAGGACGCTCATCCCACACGGGCGGTATCGGCCACGCCGGCCTCGAACGACTCGACGCTCGCGTCGATCGTGCGGGTCTCGAACGTGCCGCGCACGGCGTCCAGCGTCTTCAGCCCCTCGCCGGTGATCACCAGCACGACGCGCTCGTCGGGGTCGATGTCGCCGCGCTCCGCCAGCTTGGCGAGCACGGCGGTGGTGACGCCGCCTGCCGTCTCGGTGAAGATCCCGGTCGTGCGCGCCAGCAGCCTGATGCCCGCGCGGATCTCCTCGTCGCTCACCGCGTCCACCGCGCCGCCGCTGGCGCGCGCCAGCTCGAGCGCGTACGGACCGTCGGCGGGGTTGCCGATCGCCAGCGACTTGGCGATCGTGTCGGGCTTGACCGGCCGGCACACGTCGTGGCCGTCGGCGAAGGCGGTGGCTACGGGCGAGCAGCCCTCGGCCTGCGCGCCGTTCATGCGCGGCTGCCACCTTCGATGCGGACCAGGGCGGGAGGCGTTCTCGATGAGCCCCAGCTCCGTCCACTCGCGGAAGCCGGCGGCGATTTTCGTGAACAGCGAGCCGGAGGCGATCGGGACGATGCAGCGGTCCGGGAGCTCCCAGCCGAGCTGCTCGGCGATCTCGAACGCGAGCGTCTTGGAGCCCTCGGCGTAGTAGGGGCGCAGGTTGATGTTCACGAACGCCCAGTCGCGTTCCGCGCACAGCTCGGTGCACAGGCGGTTGACGTCGTCGTAGCTGCCCTTCACGCCCACGAGGTTCGTCCCGTAGACGCCGGTGGCGAGCACCTTCTGCTCCTCGAGGTCGGCGGGGATGAACACGTAGGACTCCAGGCCCAGCGCCGCGCCGTGGGCGGCGACGGAGTTGGCGAGGTTGCCGGTGGACGCGCACGCGATCGTCTCGAAGCCCAGCTCCCGCGCGCGGGTGACGGCCACCGACACCACGCGGTCCTTGAATGAGTGCGTGGGGTTGGCGGCGTCGTTCTTGACCCACACCTCGCGCAGGCCGAGCTCCGCGGCGAGCCTGTCCGCGCGGATCAGCGGCGTGCAGCCGGCCGGCAGCCCCACGCGTGAGGCCAGGCGCCCGGAGGGGCCTGGGGGGCCGCCGGCGAGGGGCAGGAAGTCGGCGTAGCGCCAGATGTTCTGTGGCCCGCCCTGGATGCGCCGGCGCAGCTCGCCGATGTCGCGGCGCGTGGCGGCGTGGTCGTAGGCGACCTCCAGCGGCCCGAAGCAGCGCTCGCACACGTACAGCGCCTCCAGCGGGTACTCGGCCTTGCACTCCTTGCACTGCAGATGACTCACAGCCATTGGGCCTCCTTCGCTATGTCTTTGCCTTTGTCACGGTGTGACAAAGGCGCGAAGCCCGCCACACATCTGTCTGGAATTGGCACCTTCCCGCCGTGACGTTGCGGTGGTTGCCGGGGTTTCGTAGGGCCAGTCCCTTCACCCCTCTGGATGTGTCCAGCTATGTCTGAGCGACAGTCTAGCAACGTTATCGGCGAACGTGAGAACGCCGTGAGCGAGACGCGCGTCGCTCGACGGTAACGCTAGCGCCCGGCCGGTGTAGCCCTTGCGGTGAGCACCCCTACGCGCGAGAGCGACGAGCTTGCCGGCCAGGCCGACGCCCCCTTCCGCTTTGCCTCGCCGGAGACCCGGCGGCGCATGCTGATCATCGTCAACCCCTACGCCACCACTGTCTCCGACCGCCTGCGCCACCTGGTCGTCTACGCCCTGCAGGGCCGCTTCCAGGTGGACGCGGTGGACACGGAGGCGCGCGGCCACGCCACCGAGCTGTGCCGCGAGGCGGCACACGAGGGCTACGACGTGGTGGTGGCGTTCGGTGGCGACGGCACCGTCAACGAAGCCGCCAACGGATTGATTGGATCTACCACCCACCCCTCCCCCACTCCGCTGTGCTGCCTGCCGGGCGGCTCGGCGAATGTGTTCGGCAAGATGCTGGGTATCCCCGGCGACGTGGTCGACGCCACCGAGCACCTGCTGGCGATGGCCGATGACTGGCGCCCGCGCAAGGTTGACGTGGGCGTGGTCAACGGCCGCTGCTTCACGTTCGCCTCCGGCCTCGGGCTCGACGCGAGCGTCGTCGAGCGCGTCGACGCCAACCCTGGGCTGAAGGCGCGCTTTGGTCCGTACTTCTTCACGTGGGTCGCCGTCAGGACGTTCCTGCGTCGCTATCTCGTCTCGCCGCCGCGCCTGGAGGTGGAGGTGGACGGCGAGCCGTCGTACGCCGGCCCGCGTGTCACATCGGCGCAGCCCCGCAAGCTGCAGGGGGTCACCGCGATCGTCCAGAACGGCTCGCCGTTCACGTACTTCAAGGACCGCCCGATCGAGATCGCGGACGGCGCCGCGCTCGACTCGGGGACGCTCGCCGGCGGGGTACTGCGCCGCGCGACGCCGCTCGCGATGCCGTCGATCGCGCTGCGGGCCTTTTCCACGCACGCGCGCGTGAGCAAGCACCGCCAGGTCACGGGCCTCGACCCGACGTCCGAGCTGACCGTGCGTACGACCGACGGGCGCCCGTTGCCGCTGCAGGTCGACGGCGACTACCTCGGCGAGGTCACCGAGGCGCGCTACTCGATCATGCCGCAGGCGCTGAGCGTCATCGCGTAGGCCCTACGCGCTCGCGCCGGGGGTCACGCGGTAGGCGTCGAACACCGACTCGGTGTTGCGCAGGCGGGTGATCGCGCTCTTCAGCGCGTGCGTGTCGGCGACCTCGACGACGAAGCGGTTCTTGACCATCGGGCCCATCGACAGGCAGCGCGCTTCGAGAATGTTCGCGCCGGACTCGGAGAAGGCACGCGAGAGATCCGCCAGCAGGTGGTGGCGGTCCCAGGCGTCGATCTGGATTTCCACGACGAACGCCGTCGACTGGTCGCCTTCCCACGCTACGTTCGTGAAGCGCTCGGGGCTTTTGCCGAGCACGGCCGCGTTGGGGCAGTCCTGGCGGTGGATCGTGATGCCGCGTCCGAGCGAGATGTAGCCGACGATCTCGTCGCCGGGCACCGGGCGGCAGCACTTGGCCAGGCGCAGCATCACGTCGTCGACGCCTTCCACCCTGATCCCGTACTGGCCCGAGGACTTCGTCGGTCGCCGCCGCGGGCGCCCCACGCGCAGCAGGTCCGCGGCGGTGGCCTCGCCGTCGTCGGCGGCCTCGCCCTGCTTCAGGCGCTGCATGACCTTGCTGACGACCAGCTTCGGCGAGACCTTCGCGGCGCCGAGCGCGATGTAGAAGTCGTCGGCCTTGCGGAAGCCAACCTCCCTGATCACGTCGGCGAGCAGCGCCGAGCCGGTGATCTTCTGCGCCGGCAGGCCCTGTTTGCGCAGGTGCTCCTGCAAGAGCTCACGCCCGGTGTGCTCAGTGTCCTGGCGGCTCTCCGCCTTGAACCACGCCTTGATCTTGTTGCGCGCGCGTGTGGTCTTGACCATCGCCAGCCAGTCGCGCGAGGGACCGCGCTCGCGCTTGGCGGTCAGGATCTCCACACGGTCGCCCGAGCGCAGCTCATAGTGCAGCGGCACGATTTTTCCGTTCACGCGCGCGCCCACGCAGCGGTGGCCGATCTCCGTGTGCACCTCGTAGGCGAAGTCCAGTGGCGTGGCGCCGGCGGCCAGCGACTTGACTTCGCCCTTGGGGGTGAACACGTACACCTCCTCCTCGACCAGGTCGTTGCGGAAGGTGTCCATGAACTCGCGCGGATCGGACAGGTCCTTGTGCCAGTCGAGCATCGAGCGCAGCCACTCGAGCTTCGCGTGCTCGTCGCCGAGCACGCCCCCAGGGCGCTTGTACACCCAGTGCGCGGCCACGCCGAACTCCGCCATCTCGTGCATCTCGTGCGTGCGGATCTGAATCTCCAGCGGTCGTCCCTCGGGCCCGATGACCGTCGTGTGCAGCGACTGGTACATGTTGAACTTGGGCATCGCGATGAAGTCCTTGAAGCGCCCCGGCAGCGGCTTCCACAGCGAGTGGATCACGCCGACCGCGCCGTAGCAGTCCTTCACCGACTCGACGATCACGCGCATCGCCGTCAGGTCGTAGATCTCGTTGAACTCGCGGCCCTTGTTGGTCATCTTCGAGTAGATCGAGTAGAAGTGCTTGGCGCGCCCGGCGATCCGCGCCTGAATCGCCACCTCGGCGAGCTCGCGCTGCAGGTACTCGCCGGCGCCCGAGACGTAGCGCTCGCGCTCCTCGCGCTGCTGGGCGACGAGGCTCTTGATCTCCTGGTACTTGCGCGGGTGCAGCGTCGCGAACGCCAGGTCCTCGAGCTCCCACTTGATCGCGTGGATACCCAGGCGGTGCGCGAGCGGCGCGTAGATGTCGAGCGTCTCGCGCGCCTTCTCCATCTGCTTCTGTTTCGGCAGCGCCTCGATCGTGCGCATGTTGTGCAGACGGTCGGCGAGCTTGATCAGGATGACCCGCGGGTCGGTGGCCATCGCGACCATCATCTTGCGGTAGTTGTTCGCCTGCGCCTCATCGCGCGAGGAGAAGGTGATGCCCGTCAGCTTGGTCACGCCGTCCACCACGCCCGCGATGTCCTCGCCGAAGCGCTCGCGCACCTCCTCGATCGACGCCGAGGTGTCCTCGACGGTGTCGTGCAGCAAGGCCGCGCACAGTGTCTCCGTGTCCAAGCGCATGCTCGCGCAGATACGCGCCACGCCGACGGGGTGCACGATGAAGTCCTCGCCCGACTTGCGCCGCTGGTCGGCGTGGTGCTCACACGCGAACACGAACGCGTCCCGCACGCGCGCGCGGTCGATCTCCACCGCGGAGTCCGCGGCGTGCTCGGAGACGATCGCGAACAGGTCGTCCAGCAGTCGCCGCTCGGAGACGTCGAGCGCCGCAGGCGGCTGGGGCTCGTCGCGCTGCAGCTTGGGGTCTTCGGCGATGGCCATGGTCTAAGGGTAGGGGACGCCGGTTGCTGATTGAAGGCGTTGGCTACGGGATTGCGAACAGCACGAGCTCCGCGGGCGCGGGCGCCGGCGACTGGCGTGCGTCCGGCGCGTGCTCCGCGCGCGCCGGCGGCTGCGCGCGCGCCGGCGGCTGCGCGCACGGCGGCGACTCGTATGCGTCGGGCTCGCCTTCCGCGGGCTTCGCCTGCGCGCCACCTTCGATGAGGACGCGGCGCAGCACCAGCCGCGGCTCGCTGACGCCGTTCCACTCGTTGACCTCGAGCGTGAACGTCGCCTGCACCGCCCCCGGCGCGTCGCCCTCGGCGGCGCTGGGCAGCGGCAGCCGTCCGCCGGTGCCGAACGCCACCGCGCGTGCGCGTACGCCACCGGCATGGACGGTGAAGCGCGCGTGCCTGCCTTCGCCCATTGGCCTGACGTCGGCGAACGTCGCGTCGGCGAGCATCAGCGAGACGCCCGGATTGCCGCGGCCGAACGGCGCGAGCGACTGCAGCTCTTCGGCCAGCGTCATCCCCAGGTCCTCGCCCGCGACCACCGCGTCCACGCGCTCCACCGGCGTTAGCTCGCGCGGGTCGAGCGTGCGCTGCGCGTATGCGCAGAAGGCGTCCGCGAGCTCGCCCACCCGCGCGCGCTCAATCTCCAAGCCGGCGGCAGCGCGGTGGCCGCCGTAGCGCACCAGGTGCTCCTCGCAGGCGCTCAGCCCGGCGAGCAGGTCGAAAGCCTCGATGCTGCGCCCCGAGCCCTTGCCCGCCGCCCCGTCGAGCGCGATCAGCACCACCGGGCGTCCGCTCTGCTCGACCAGACGCGAAGCGACGATGCCGATCACCCCAGGGTGCCAGCCGTCCGCGCTCAGCACGTAGGCGGCGCGCTCGCCGAGCTCGCGCATCTGCGCTTCGGCCTCGTGGCGGATGCGCTGCTCGATCGCGCGGCGCTCGCCGTTGGCGCGGTCCAGCTCCTGTGCGATCTGCGCCGCCCTGGTGCGGTCGGTGGTGAGCAGCAGCTCGAGGCCGACGTCGGCACGGTACAGGCGCCCCGCGGCGTTCAGGCGCGGGGCCAGCGCGAACGCGACCGCACGCTCGCCCAGCTGCGCCGGGTCGATCCGTGCGACGGCCATCAGCGCGCGCAGGCCGGGCTTGCGCGTGCGCGCCAGCGCCCGCAGCCCACGGCGCGCGAGCGTGCGGTTCTCGCCGAGCAGCGGCACGAGGTCGGCGATCGTGGCCAGCGCCACCAGGTCCAGGTCCTCCTGCAGCTGCTCGCCGTCCAGCGCGCGGCCGGCGCGCTCCGCCGCCAGCGGGCCGGCCTGGCCCCGCGCGGCCGTTCCCAGCAGCGCCTGGCTCAGCTTGTAGGCAACGGCGGTTGCGCACAGCTCAGCACACGGGTAGCCGCACAGGCGCGGGTGCACGATCGGCGCCTGCGGCAGCGTGCCGTCCGCGCGCGGCGCGTGATGGTCGCTCACCACCACATCCATGCCCAGCGCGCGCGCCGCCGCCACCTCCTGCACGGCGGTGATCGCGCAGTCCACGGTGATCAACAGCTGCGTCCCGCGCGCCGCGAGCCGCTGCACGGTCGCGCTGCTCAGCCCGTAGCCGTCGCGCGCCCTGTCGGGCAGGTAGAAGTCCACGTCGGCGCCGAGCGAGCGCAGCGTTCGCAGGAGCACGGCCGTCGAGCAGATGCCGTCGACGTCATAGTCGCCGTGGATCGTGATTCGGCTGGCGCGCTGGGCGTGATCGAGAAT
>Ga0335075_10004542_pt1 | contig 21703 bp, 18 predicted proteins | sample Lox_Sample_24_FD_206723 | JGI IMG/M metagenome (GOLD analysis project Ga0335075, IMG submission 206723) | Soil microbial communities from Loxahatchee National Wildlife Refuge, Florida, United States - Lox_Sample_2.4 | ecosystem: Environmental > Terrestrial > Soil > Wetlands | place: USA...
GCTCGAAGCGCCGCAGCACCGCTTTGACGCGAGCGACGAGTTCGCGGGTCGCGAAGGGCTTGGTGATGTAGTCGTCGGCGCCCAACTCGAGTCCGAGCACGCGGTCGTTCTCACTGGCGCGGGCGGTGAGAAAGATGATGGGCACGGTGGAGAGGCCGGGATGGTTGCGAAGACGCCGGCAGACGTCGAGGCCATCGCCCCCGGGCACCATGATGTCGAGCAGGAACAGGGCCGGCGCCTGGCGCTCCGCGTCGGGGATGAGATTGGTGGGAGTTTGGAACGGGCGCACATCGAAGCCCGCAGCTTCAAGATGATGCTGGACCAATCTTGAGATGTCGGCGTCGTCTTCCAGGACAAAGATGGTTTGGCTCAACCGGTCAGCCCTCGCCCAGCGGTCGTTCAAACATCATCTCCAGGACCGCCGGAAACTATGAACAGGGTAATACACGGAGGCAAAGAGATTGCAAACTTTATGTGAATTCGGCCGGGCGCTCCGGAGTGCATTCGAAGGGGCCGGCGAGGCCCCGGAATCTTCTTGACTGGCTTCGGCGTCCTCTGCAAGACTGCGTGCGCGTACCCGGTGCATCAGCCTCTTTCTTCGGCCCATGGTTCTCCGGCGGGGCGCGTGCGCGGCGGTCATGCCCTGGGCCGTTTCCGGTCCTCAGCATGGCCGCCCGCGGCGTTCGCCAGCATCGAGGCTGCGGCTCCGGAGTCCGCGTTTCGCATCACGAGGAGGAGACATGAAGAAGTACTTTGCGGAGCTGGCGGGCACCTTCATCCTGGTGCTCTTCGGCTGCGGGACGGCGGTTGTGGCCGGCGACAAGGTGGGCATCCTGGGCATCGCGTTCGCGTTTGGCCTGGCGCAGGTCGCGGCCATCTACGGAATCGGACCGATCTCGGGGGGACACGTGAATCCGGCGGTGAGCTTCGGGGTGTGGAGCGCGGGGCGCATGTCGCTCAAGGACATGATCGGCTACTGGGTGGGGCAATTCCTGGGTGCGATCCTGGCCTCGTGGGTGCTGTGGGTGATCGCGCGCGGGGTGGCGGGCGGATACAGCATTGCCGCAAGCGGGCTGGGGCAGGACGGCTGGGGACCGGGCTACCAGGGCGGCTACGACATGACCTCGGCGATCGTGTTCGAGTTTGTGGCCACGCTGATCTTCGTGGTGGTGATCCTGGGGTCGACGCAGAAGAGCGCGCCGGCGGGATTCGCGGGGCTGGCGATCGGCATCGCCCTGCTGGTGATCCACATCTTCGGCATTGCCATCACGGGGGTGAGCGTGAACCCGGCGCGCAGCCTGGGACCGGCGATCTTCGTGGGCGGCAAGGCGCTGGCGCAGTTGTGGCTGTTCCTGCTGGTGCCGAGCCTGGGCGGAATTACCGCCGGGCTGCTGTTCCGCAGCAAGGCGCTGGCGGCAGAGTAGCCGGAGAGCGGCCTGGAGATGATTGGGAGAGCAGTCGCAGGACGGACTGCTCCCCCAAGGGTAGCGACGGCGCGGCGGCCTGACGATCAGGCTGCGGCCGTATCGTGTTCGCACGCGGCGATGTACGCGACGACTGCTTCGCTCCAGCCGTCGATGTGGGTCCAGGAGCCGTAGCCGACGCCGTTGCGGTTGGAAGCCACGTTGACCATGTAGCCCTTGCCGCGCGGAGCATAGACGCGGTCGTGGGACTGCTCGTCGGTGATGACGACGATGCGGTCGTAGCCCTCGCGCGTGGCTGCCTCGACCCGGGCCAGCGCGGCGCCCAGGAAGGTTCCGGCGCGCGGCTGGCTGCGGTCGAGGGCATCGCGCAGGGCCATCCCGCGGCGCGAGGGAACGTGCACGGCGTCGTCGGAGAAGGTATAGAGGGTGACCTTCTCCGCCATCTCGCGCAGCAGGATGGCCAGGCCGAAGGCTGCGTCTGTACGGCGCATCTCGGAGCGCTGCGAGAGCGGCGAATCCATGGAGCCGGAGACGTCGACCAGCAGCATGGTGTGGCCGCGGAGGCGCTCCGCACTGCTGTGCAGGGCACGGAACATCGCCTGCTCCAGGGCATCTTCCCATTGCGGAGCGCTGCGCGCCGCGGCCAGAAACCGGAAGGGGAGAACGCGGTCCGGCCTCATGGCGGTGATGGCCGCGACAACCAGTTCTTCGTTCACGCCGGCCTCGCGGAGGTTGCGCAAGTTGCGAAGGAGGGCCAGCGCACCGAGCTTGCGCTCGATGAGCAGACGCTCCCAGACCTGCCGCTTCTCCGCGCCCGCTGCGCGTCCGGCCGCGGAGACGGCGACCTCCCAGGTATCCGGGGTGGCGAGCCGGTCTTCGGCCAGGCGCTTCCAAAGGGCCGCCTGGGCCTCGTCCGCGGGCCGCGCGTGGGCAAGGAAGAGAACGTCGCGCAAGCGCACCGCACCGGCGCGGTCGTACTTGGCCAGGGCGTACTCGTCGAACTTGCCGAAGGCGGCCGCCAGGCCCTTCTTGACCTGCGCGGAGAGAGGCTGACGGCCGCCGGCCCAGTAGATGGCGACAAACTCGCACAGCTCGTCGGCGCGCTGGATGACACGGGCCAGGGTCTCGGCCACGAGGCTGCGATGGGATGCGTGGCGCGCCATCTCCCGCACCAGCAGAAGCGGGGCATGGCGAAGCTTCATGCGCTCGCGCGCCTCAATGGCCAGCGCGGCCACCTCCGCGGCGGCCACCTGGGGGACAAGCTCGGCGATGCGGCTGGCGATCTGCACGCCGTCCTCGTAGAACTCGCCCTCCCACAACATGCAGGAGAGAACCGAGCGGCGCAGGGCCTGTACGGAATCGAGAACAGGGGCCGGCGCGCCCTCGTGGGTGCGGGGAGCGGGAGTCCGGTTGAGGTTTAGAAGATTCAGGCGCATTCTGTACCTCCCTTTGTTGATCGTGCAGTTTCGTAATTTTCCAGCTCTCAAAAGCGAGAGATGGGGCGCCCAAGTTCATTGGTTCGGCTACGAAATCACGGGGACAAAGTGTCAGTGTGGTCCGCCCAAGATATAGGAAGTGATTCAGCGGGCAGGCGGAGCGGAAGACGGCAGGGGCTAATGCCCGAAGCTTCAAAACTGGTGTGGCTGGGCACGAGTGAAGCCGACCCAACAAACAAAATCGGATTGTTGGGGCCCCGGCGAAGCCGTGCCCTGATACAAAACCCGATCGACGAGATTTGCGGCGCAGCCGATCAACTTTCCATACTGAGATCGTGCGCCGGGGAACCAGCGAAGAGAGCCGGACATCGGAGCCTCTGTCTTGCGGGGCCTTGCACTTCGGGACTGCGCCCCCGCTCCGCAAAGTAAGTGCTCCGGCAGGATCTCCGTTCCTGCGCGTCCCTGGTTGGCGGAGGAAGTAACTCGCTTCTTTCGCCACCGGCGCCTGAGTTATGAGCCAAGTTAGAGACGGAGCTCTCCCGGGCGCGCAGCGATGAAGATTGCGGCGCGCGAAGATAGCGACGGTTCTAACTTGCAGTTAGTTGACCCGAGGGAACAAACGAAGACAGGACGGTTTTCGAGTTTCAGTCGAAGTACCTGTGTTCTACGCCACTCGGGATATTCCGTTGTTCATGCGCTTTGCGTAGGAGCAGACACCGGAAGGTTAATTAGGATCGACCGACCACGCCCGGCGGCCGGGAAAGGTCTTGGTAAGACCTTCCAGCCTACGCATCGAGATTTGCGCTGTGTATCGCATCGGGCGTTCTCCTACGCAATTCGTACTTTGCCATAAGTGGATTGTGAAAAGCAATAGGGTCCAGTAACTTTTATGAAAATCATGGGGAACTTACCGGGATAACTTGCAAAGCGCGCGATTTCAGGGACGAGCCGATGGGGCCAGGGCGATAAAACGCAGGCGGACGTAATCGGCGGTCCAGTTCCCTTCCCCGTCGCGGAGTGCGGGGGCGAGAAGCTCGACGGCTTCGGCGACGGCGCGGTCGCGAAGGGCCTCGGGCAGGGTCTCGAGGAGGCCGCGGCGGAAGGTGCGAATCCATCCGTCCATGCCACCTTCGCCGAGGGCGGTGGGGCGGGGGATCAACTCGATCCTGCGAACCTGGAAGCCACTGGACGCGAGGCGGCGCTTGTATTCGGCGGGGGTGGGGTAGTAGTTGATGTTGTCCTCGAGGCCGGTGTGGCCGTGGCGCGCGACCACGGCCGCGAGGGCCACGCGGATGGCGGCGATGTTGCCAAAGCCGCCCATCTCGGCGACGAAGCGGCCGCCGGGGGCGAGGACGCGGCGGACCTCGGCGAGCATGGCGTCCTGCTCGCGAATCCAGTGGAGGACGGCGTTGGAGAAGACGGCATCGAAGGCGGCGTCCGGGTAGGGCAGCCGTTCCGCGGAGCCCTCGTCGACCTCGATGCCGAGAGAGCGGGCCGCGGCGGCCATCTGCGGCGAGGCATCGAAGCCGCGCACCTGTGCTCCAGTTTGCATGAGCTTCAGGGTGAGCCGGCCGTCACCGCAGCCGAGGTCGAGGATGCGCTCGCCGGGCTGGAGAGCGAGCCACTCGACAACCCCGCCCGCCAAACCGTGAACGAACGCTCCATTCTGCTGGTATGCGCGAGAATCCCATGTTTGCGGCACCGGCGCCTCCTGAGCTTCAGTTTCGCCAATCACGGCCCATAAGGCAAAGTAATTGGATTTTGCTGTTCGATAAGATTTGGTTATAGGGCCGGAGCTGGGGATGGCGGCCGACCGGTTTGGAGCCGCCGGGAGTTTCTGCCAGGCTCCATTCTGGTGCGGTCGCGGCGCGACTGAAGCCGTGCCCTGATAGAAGACCCTTCCTGCATCCAGTGTTTGCGCAGCCTGTGAAGCCGCGGCCCGCTGCAAGACCGGCTTCGCCAGGAGTCTTTGTGCAGCCTGCGAAGGCCGCAGCCCTCCATCCAACCGGCGACGACCCGGATGCGCTCAGATGGATTGGACGGGCAGGAGGGTGAGGTCGTCGACGAGTCCGACTTCTTTGTGGACGAAGGGCTCGCCGTAGCGCACGCCGGCAAGCTGGCCATAGTGGCGCGCCTCGGCGAAGGTGCGCTCGCGGATCTCCTCTTCCGGGACGAAGAGGCCGCTGCCCGCCTGCTGATTGGCGTACTGGGAGCGGTAGGCCATGAGGGCGGCGTGGCGCTGCTCGATGAAGGGGGTGATGTCCACGACGAAACTTGGGCGCACGTCGGCGTAGAGGCTGGCGTAGACGATCTTGAAGGGGCGATGGGGCTCCGCGCCGGTCTCGACTTTGGCGAGACCGGAGAGGAAGCAGGCCTCGTAGCCGAGCGGCGCCACGATGGCGTGATCGGGATGGCGGGCCTGCCAGTAGGGGAGAATGACGACGCGCGGACGCAAGATGCGCAGGATGCGGACGATTTTGATGCGGTTTTCGAGGGTGTTGGCGATGGCGCCGTCGGGCAGGTCGAGGGCCTGGCGCCAGCTCACGCCGAGGATGGCGGCGGCTTCAGCGGCTTCGCGGGCGCGGTCTTCGGCGGTGCCGCGGGTCCCGGCTTCGCCCTGGGTCAGGTCGAGGATGGCGGTGCGGAGGCCGCGGGCGGCCATGCGCAGGAGGGCGCCGCCGCAGGTCTGTTCGACGTCGTCCCGGTGCGCGGCGATGGCGAGAATGTCGGCTTGGGGATCAGAGGATCGGGGTTCGGCGGTCATAGAGGCTGTCTCCCACCCCGGCGGCCAAAGACGCCGCCGGGATGGGGCACCCAATTCAGTAGACGGTGTTGTCGGCGTCGGTGGTGGCGTCCATGTAGGCGACGTCGTAGGCGGTGCCGGTGACGGTCACGTACTGGTTGTCGAGGGCCGAACCGTCCTTGGTGGAGTAGATGTAAACCTGCCCGCCCTCGACGGCGTAGACCTTGTGCAGGCCTTCGACGTTGGCGATGCCGGTGGCGTCGCCCGCGTAGGGCTCAAGCAGGACGACCTTGCCAGTGGAGGTGTTGTACATGGTGAGGCAGCCGTAGGGCTGGCCGTTGTTGTAGCGTTCGCCCTCGGTGCACTGGATCATGCCGATCCAGAGGGTGTTATCGTCGCCCTCCAACATGCGGCTGGCGGTGCCGGGGGTGCCGTCGCTGATGGAGACGGGCGAACCGGCGGTCTGGCTGGCGAGATTCAGGACGGTGAGATGGCCGCCCCAGAAGCCGTCGGGCATCATCTGCTGGCCGACCACGTACATGGTGCTGGAGTCGACGAGGGCGTTGCTGGCTCCGCCGGGGACGGGGATGGTGCAGGAGGTGGCCCCGCCGCCTGACGGACAGGCCGCGGAGAGCGCGGCGGTGGTGGGCAGGGCGCCCGACTCCTCACCGAGGGTGAAGATCATGGGAGCGGTGGGAAGCAGAGAGACGGACGCGGTCGAGCCGCCGCACTCGGGGCCGCAGTTGAGGATGTAGGCGGTGCCGCCATCGGCGGAGAAGACGGCTTTGACGGGGCGGTCGAAGGTGAGCGGCGCGCCGTAGCTGTTCCCGGTGGAGTCGACGTTATCCGGGCTCTGGGCCTGGAAGAGGCACCAGGTGGGCGCGGTCTGGGGCTCGCAGTCGACGGCCGCCCTGGGCCAGGTGGAGGACCCGCCGGAGTAGGCCTGGCTCTGGGCGGAGGAGAGCTGGCGCGGATAGTAGATGTAGTCGGAGTTCTGGACGAAGGCGAGGGCGACGGTGCCTCCGGGGTTGACGCTGACCCTGGATATGCCGGGAAGGCTGAGCGGCACGCTGGCGCCGGTATTGCGATTCACGATGGTGAGGACGCGGGCCTGCTGGTTGGAGGCAAAGACGTACTGGCCGTTCCGGGTGATGAAGATGCTGGTGGAGAGCCCGTTGAGGCCGGAGACGGTGCCGGTGGTTTTTTCGGTGCCGTAGTCGGCCAGGGTGAAGCTGCCGTCGCCGTAGCCGTAGACGGCGCCGAGCTGCTCTTCGGGCATGTTCTGGATGGAGATGGGCAGGGCGCCGCCGTAGCCGGAGAGCGAGAAGGAGGCGGGCTGGCCGGTGTATCCGTAGCGGATGTCGTAGTAGGCGTCCACGATCTCCAGGGTTCCCTTGCTGAGGACGCCGGGGTTCTGGATGGCGATGAGGATGCGGTTGAGCAATCGGCTGGGAGGCAGGTTGCGGCCAGCGAAGTAGGTCGTTCTGCCACAGCCAGCCAGTGCCGCCGCGGCCACAAGGGCGGCAGCAGCGCTTATCCAAAGACTTCTCTTCTTCAAAATCCGTTCCCTCGATCGAAGCACGGCCCGGGCCGCGCATGGAGCAAAGCCGGGGTTAACTGGTACGGCACCGCCGCTTGCTTGCGGCCGCGGCGACCTGTGGACGGCGTCGGCGCGGTCCAGCTACCCGGGTTTTGCCGTAGCGCCGCGGCGGGCGCAGCACGTACAGATTGATGGCGACATCCGGATCCATTTGGGCCGCGAACCCGCGGCCGCGGAACCGGTTGCATTCCTGCTTATGACTCCCGAAGTATAACAAAGCGAGCCCGCCCGTTGGCGGCGCGGAGCCGGGTGACTTAACATCGCAAGTGCATGACAGCTTTCGGCGAAATGTTTGACCAGAGGCCGGTGCTGGCCGATGGGGCGATGGGGACGGTGCTCTACGCGCGGGGCGTGGCGATCAGCCGGTGCTACGACGAGTTGAATCTGTCGGACCCGAAGCTGGTGCTCTCGGTGCACGACGAGTACCTGCAGGCGGGCGCGGAGATCCTGGAGACGAACACGTTCGGCGCCAATGCCTTCCGGCTGGCGCGGCACGACATGGCCGAGAAGCTGGCCGAGATCAACACGGCGGGCGTGCAACTGGCGCGCAGGGCCGTGGAGCGGTTCAAAGAGAAGCAGGGCGGCGCGGCGTGGGTAGCCGGGGCGGTGGGGCCGCTGGGGGTGCGGCTGGAGCCGCTGGGCAAGACGGGGCTGGAGGAAGCGCGGGCGGCCTTTGCCGGGCAGATCCGGGTGCTGGCCGCGAACGGCGTGGACCTGGTGATTGTGGAGACCATGCCGGCCCTGAACGAGGCGCACGAGGCGCTGATGGCGGCGCGGGATGTGGCGCCGGAGCTGGCGGTGCTGGTGATGGTGACGGTGGACGACGACTCCAACTGCCTGGACGGGTCGTCGCCGGAGATGGCGGCGGCGCTGCTGACGGAGTGGGGTGCGGACGCGGTGGGGGTGAACTGCTCGACGGGGCCGGCCAGCGTGCTGACGGCCGTGGAGAAGATGCGCGGGGCAACCACGCTGCCCCTGGCGGCGATGCCCAACGCGGGGATGCCGCGGGCGGTGGAGGGGCGCAACGTCTACCTGATTTCGCCGGAGTACATGGCCAGCTTTGCGCGCAAGGCGATCGGCGCGGGAGCGCAGGTGGTGGGCGGGTGCTGCGGGACGACGCCGAACCACATACGCGCCATGCGCGCGGCGATGCGGGCGCTGGACGAACAGCCGGCGGTGGAAGTGCCGGGCACGGCGCCGGCGATCCGCAGCGAGACGCCGCCCGCGCCGCTGGGCGAGCGCTCGCGGCTGGGGGCGATGATTGCGGCGGGCCGGTTTGCGACGCTGGTGGAGATCGAGCCGCCCAAGGGGATCGACTGCGCGCGGGAGATTGAAGGGGCGCGGATGCTGGCGGGGCTGGGGGTGGACGCGATCAACGTGCCGGACTCGCCGGGGGCGTCGGCGCGGATGAGCGCGCAGAGCCTGTGCATCCAGATTCAACAGCACACGGCGATGGAGACGGTTCTGCATTACACCTGCCGGGACCGCAATATTCTGTCGATTCAATCAGACTTGCTTGGGGCATCGTCGATCGGGCTGCGTAACCTTCTGTGCATGACCGGAGACCCGCCCAAGCTGGGCAATTATCCTGACGCGACTGCAGTGTTTGACGTTGACTCCATCGGTCTGGTCAACATGGTGCGGCGGTTGAATCACGGGCTGGACATCGGGGCGAATCCGATTGGCGGGAGCACGAATTTTACGATTGCGATTGCGGCCAATCCGGCGGCCCCGGACATGGAGGACGAGCTGCGGCGGTTCGCGTACAAGGTGGAGGCGGGCGCCGAGTACGCGATCACGCAGTCGGTCTTCGATCTGCGGCTGCTGGAGGATTTCCTGGAGCGGATCCGGGAGCACCGGATTCCGGTGATCGCGGGGATCTGGCCGCTGGCGAGCCTGCGCAACGCGGAGTTCATGAAGAACGACCTGCGGGTGGCGATGCCGGAGGAGATCATGCTGCGGATGGCGCAGGCGGATACGCCGGAGGCGGCGCGGCAGGAGGGGATCCGCATTGCGCAGGAGATGGTGGAGGCGCTGCGGCCTTACGTGCAGGGGGTGCAGGTGAGCGCGCCGTTTGGCAGCTACGCCGCCGCGGCCGAGGTGATTGCGAGCGTGCTGCCGCAGAGGGCGTAGTGGGAGAGAGCGTGCTGGAGCTTCTTTCGGCCAGGCAGGGCCATTTTCTGCTGGAATCGGGCCACCACGGCGAGCTCTGGCTCGATCTTGAATCTCTTTGCCTGCGGCCGCGACGGGTGCAGAGGCTGGCGGCGGAGCTGGCCGCTTCCCTCTCGGAGCTCCGTCTCGACGCGGTCTGCGGCCCTCTTGTGGAGGGTTCGTTTGTGGCGTTGCTGGTGGCGATGCAGATGAATGTTCAGTTCACGTATGCGGAACGGTATTCCCGCGCGACCTCCGACTCGCTTTACCCGATGGGCTATCGCATACCGGCGTCCTTGCGGAGCGGTCTCGAAGGGAAGCGAGTGGCTATCGTGAACGACGTGATCAATGCGGGATCGGCGATCCGGGGGACGTTTGCCGATCTTGAAGAGTGCGGGGCGGTGGTAACAGCCATCGCGACCCTGCTCACGCTGGGAACGGCTGCCGCCGCGTTCGCAGCGGGCAAAGGGGTTCCCCTGATCAGCCTGGGAACGATGCCGAATCGGCTGTGGGCGGCCCCGGAGTGTCCCCTGTGCAGCACCGGGATTGCCTTGGAGGATGTAGCGTCCTTCTCTGCGCAGCGTTCAATTTGACCTGGAGTAAGCCACTATGCCGACGTTTGAAGAATCGCTGAAGAAGCTCGAAGCCATCGTGGATCAACTGGAAAAGGGCGACCTGGCGCTCGAAGAGTCGCTGAAGCTCTTCGAGGAGGGGGTGGGCTTGTCGGCCACGTGCAAGCAGGAGCTGGATGCGGCCGAGGGCAAGGTGCAGATGCTGGTGAAGCAGCGGGACGGGTCGGTGAAGACGGAACCGTTTTTGGCGGAGAAGCCGTTTTGAAGGCAGGGGGCAGGGCTTAGTTGGTGTGGCCTGCGATTTGACCTTCGCGCAGTAACCGGCACTTGTGGAATTTGCCCCTACGGGATGACTGCCCGCCGCTGTTCCCCAGCAGCCTGTGGCGCAAGTCAAAACTTCGCTAAGACCTTCCCTCAGCGGCTAAAGCCGCGCTGATTCTTAAGCCTCTTACGGCACGATTGAAGTCGTGCCCTTTCAAAACGAGACTTTCACCACAGGCTGCCAGGACTCTGACCGCATGATTTTGTACATTCCCACCCATTCCGCGGTGAGGCTGCGGAATGGATGGGGCACCCAGCGAGGTACAAATACTAGTCCCTATTCCCTGCCCTCTGTTCCCTGCTCCTTTTTTCCGCGAACCCCGCTGCGCCTGGCGAGCCGCGCCAGAACAGCTTGTTCGCGAAGAACCTGCTTGAGCGGGCGCGCAGGCGTACCCCAGAGGACGGTGCCGGGCTTGAGGCCTGCGTTGGTGACGGTGGCGCCGGTGAAGACGCCGGCCTGGCCGCCGAGGATGACGCCAGCGCCGACTTTGACGTGGTCGCCGATGCCGACCTGACCGGCGAGGACGGCGCCCTTGCCGATGGAGGATGAGCCGGAGATGCCGGTGAGGGCGACGAGGATGACGTCTTCGCCGATGTCGCAGTTGTGGCCGATGTGGACGAGGTTGTCGATCTTGACGCCGCGGCGGATGCGGGTTTCGGCGAGGGCGCCGCGGTCGATGGTGGAGTTGGCGCCGATCTCGACGTCGTCTTCGACGGTGAGCGTGCCCTGCTGGGGGAACTGGGTGTAGGCGCCGGAGACGGCGTCGCGGACGTAGCCGAAGCCGTCGGCGCCGAGGACCGCACCGGCGTGGACGACGACGCGGTTGCCGAGGATGGTTCCGGAGTACAGGACGGCACGGGGATAGATGCGGCAGAGCTCGCCGACGCGGACGCCGCAGCCGAGGACCGCGCCGGCTTCGACGCGGGTGCCGGCGCCGACGTGGACGTAATCGTCGAGGACGACGTGGGGGCCGATGCTGACCGCTTCAGCGAGCTGGACGTGGGCGCCGAGGACGGCGGTGGGATGGACGCCGGCGGCGGGCTGCGGGGGCTTGAGGAGCCTGGCGGCACGAGCAAACCAGAGGCGGGGCTGGTCGGCTTCGACGATGCAGCGGTCGGGCGGACAGGCGAGCGCGCCGGGGCGGAGGACGACGACGCCGGCGTAGCCTGCGAGGGCTTTTTGCGCGGAGGGTGCGTCTTCGGCGAAGACGACGTCGGAGGGGCTGGCGAAGGCGGCGGAGCTGACGCCGTCGACCTGCCACTCGGGGGTGCCCTGGACGAGTTTGCCGCCGAGGGCCTGGATGAGTTCGCCTAGGGTCATGGGTTTCCTCCGGTGCGGGTGTGTGGCGTCAGTAGAGGGGTGGCTCGCCGGGCGGGCGGGTCTTCCAGCGGCGGTGAATCCAGAGCCACTGGTCAGGATAGCGTCTGATCCAGGACTCGAGGGCGGCCGTGCAGCGCTGGGTGCCTTCGAGGATGTCCTGGGCGATGTTTTCGGTGTGGGGGATTTCGATCTCGGGGGCGAAGTGGAGGACGTAGCGATGCTCGGCGGGCTCCCAGAGCATGAAGCCGGGGAGGACGGCGGCGCCGGTTTTTCGGGCTACGTGGGCGAGGCCGGTGGCGGTGCAGGCGGGGATGCCGAAGAATTGGACAAAGGCGCCCTGGGGCGGGGTCATGTTGGTGTCCATGAGGATGCCGACGGGTGCGCCGGCGCGCATGGAGGCGAGGAGGCCGCGGCCGAAGTCGTCCTTGTGGAAGACGTGGTTGCCGTGGAGGCAGCGGATGCGGTTGACCCAGGCGTCGAGGCGGCGGTTGTCGAGGCGGCGGATGACCATGCCCATGGGGTGGCCCATGAGGGAGTGGTAGAAGCTGGACAGCTCCCATGCGCCGAGGTGGCCGGTGACGATGAGGACGCCTTGGCCGCGGGCTTTGGCGGCGAGGTAGCGCTCGAGGCCGTCGGTGCGCAGCCAGCTGCGGGTGTTTTCCGGGGTGTAGCGGGTCATGCGGCAGAACTCGACGAGCTGCCAGCCGAGATGGCGGTAGACGCCGCGCAGGATTTTGGTTCTGGTTGGGGAGGGGATCTCGGGGAAGGCCAATTGAAGATTGCGCACGCCGACACGGCGGAGGCGGCCGAAGCAGCAGTAGACGGCGAAGACGACAAGGCCGGCGACAAGGCGGGCGGCTGCACGCGGCAAGCACCCGAGAAGGCGCGCCACGGCGACGACCAGCACATACTCGATCCATTCCAGCATCGCGCGGAGGCAAAGACTCAGTGTAGACGGTGGAATCGGGTGCAGAGAGGCTGCGCGCGAAGTGGCTTTGCCGGGGGCATAGGGTTCGGTGCGGTCTTTTGAGGACAAAGGCGGCAGGATGGCGCCGCTTCGCGGCATCGCGCGTCGGCAAGTTGGCGGGTCCATCGAGTTCTCGCGCACGCACTCGGGCCCGCCGTTGATTTTGGGCCATTTGCGGCACGGTTGAGTTCGCGGCGGCGCCTGAGGGCTGAAGATCCGGCGGAATCGTCGTGACCCTGCCTTTTCCGGATGCCTCTGAACGCTGAGCCGGGCGCATTCGTCTATCTTGCTGTTAAGGCTGATAACCTTGGACGTGAAAGCCCTGGAAGGAAGCGCCGGCGCTTAGCCGGCGGGCGGAGCGATGGCAGAGTTTGTAATCAGGCTGGCGGACGAGCGCGGCCGGGTGCAGGAACAGGTGCAGACGGGCGCGACGGCCGAGGAGTTGCGGGCGCGGTTCATCCACGCCGGGTACCACGTGTTCTCAGTGCGCTCGCGCAGCGGCGCGGGGCTGCTGGCGCGGCGCAAGGTCAAACTGGAGCCATTCCTGATCTTCAACCAGCAGTTTCTGACGCTGATCCGGGCCGGTCTGCCGATCCTGAGCTCGCTGCAGATGCTTAAGAGGATCCAGAAGAACGCCCAGTTCTCGGGCCAGCTGGACGATGTGTCGTCGCGGGTGAAGACGGGCGAGGCGCTGTCTTCGGCGTTCGAGGCGCAGGGCGGATTTCCGCTGATGTACACCACGACGCTGCTGGCGGGCGAGCGGGCCGGCAACCTGCAGGAGGTGCTGGACCGGTACGTGGGCTTCCAGAAGATGGCGCTGGCCTTCCGCAAGAAGCTGACCACCTCGCTGATCTATCCGGCGGTGCTGCTGGCGCTGGTGAGCGGCCTGATGATCTTTCTGTTGACGGTGGTGGTGCCGCAGTTTGCGGTTCTCTACGACGAGATGGGGTCGAAGCTGCCGGCGATGACGACCGATCTGCTCAGCTTCGGGAAGTGGATGCAGCATCATTTTCTATGGCTGCTGCTGATTGCCGGGGCGATTGCGGGGGGCTTTTACCGCTTCTCGATCACGGAGCGCGGCCGCGACGTTGTGGATGATTTTCGCGTGGGGCTGCCGGTGTTCGGGATGATCTGGCTGAAGTACCAGGTGGCGCTGTTCTCGCGCACGCTTTCAACGCTGCTGACGGGGGGATTGCCGCTGGTGCCCTCGCTGGAGACGGCGGCGCGGTCGATCTCGTCGCGCAAGGTCTCAAAGGCGGTGTTTTCGTCGGTGAGCACGGTGCGCGAGGGCAAGAGCCTGGCAGAGTCGCTGGCCGGGACGGGCGCCTTTCCGAACCTGGCCACGGAGATGATCACGGTGGGCGAACAGACGGGGGCGCTGCCGCAGATGCTGAACTCGGTGGCCGAGTTTTTCGAAGAGGACGTGAGCACGGCGCTGACGGCGGCGATGGCGCTGGTGGAGCCGGCGATCCTGATCATCATGGGGGTGGTGGTGCTGTTCATTCTGGTTTCGCTTTACCTGCCCATCTTTTCGCTGGGGCAGACGGGCGGGATGTAGGAGCGAGGAGTTATGGCCGATGCGGGTGTGATGACGCTTCCGACTGCGGTGGCGGGCGATGAGCGGGCGCAGGCCGAGGAGCTGGCGCGGCGGTACCGGGCGGAGTTTGTGGATCTGAAGAACTTCAAGATCCAGCACGATTTGCTGCGCACGGTGCCGGTGGAGCTGATGTTCCGCTACAACTTTGTGCCCATCGAGCAGCGGCCGGAGGCGCTGGCGATCGCGGTCAGCGACCCCTCGCGGCTGATGGTGCTGGACGAGATCTCCGGCCTGCTGGGACAGCGCATTCTGGCGCGCGTGGCCACGCTCTCGCAGATTACCGACCTGCTGAAGAAGACGGAGCAGTCGCAGCGGGTGCTGGACGAGGCCAGCGAGGGGCTGACCTTCGACGTGCTGACGGGCGATGAGAATCCCGACGAGAATATCTCGATCGAGAAGCTGACCAGCGAGGCCGAGGACATCAGCCCGATCATCCGGCTGGTGGACACCACCATCTTTACCGCGCTGGAGCGGCGGGCCTCCGATATTCACATCGAGACCAACGACGACTCGGTGGTGGTGAAGTACCGGATCGACGGGGTGCTGCAGCCGGCCATGGCGCCGATTGCGCGGGAGCATCACTCGACGATTTTGAGCCGCGTGAAGATCATGAGCGAGCTGGACATCGCGGAGCGCAGGGTGCCGCAGGACGGGCGCTTCCGGGTGCGCTACAAGGGCCGGCTGATCGACTTTCGCGTCTCGATCATGCCCACGGTTCATGGCGAGAACGCGGTGCTGCGCGTGCTCGACAAGGAGTCGATGAGCGAGAAGTTCAAGCGGCTGACCCTGGACGTGGTGGGCTTTGCCGAGGAGGACCTGCGGCGGTTCCGGCGGTACATCCGCGAGCCGTACGGGATGGTGCTGGTGACGGGGCCGACGGGATCGGGGAAGACGACGACGCTGTATGCGGCCCTCAACGAGATCAAGAGCGACGAGGACAAGATCATCACCATCGAGGATCCGGTGGAGTACCAGATCCGGGGGATCACGCAGATTCCGGTGAACGAGAAGAAGGGGCTGACGTTTGCGCGCGGGTTGCGGTCGATCCTGCGGCATGATCCGGACAAGATCCTGGTGGGCGAGATCCGCGACCAGGAGACGGCGCAGATTGCGATCAACTCGGCGCTGACGGGGCACCTGGTGTTCACCACGGTACACGCGAACAACGTGGTGGACGTGCTGGGACGTTTTTTGAACATGGGCGTGGAAGCGTACAACTTTGTCTCCGCGCTCAACTGCATTCTGGCGCAGCGGCTGGTGCGGACGGTGTGCGAGTACTGCACGCGAACGGTGAGCTACGACGACGAGACACTGCGGGCGGGCGGTCTGGACGCGGCGGAATGGCATGGGTTCGGATTTCGCGAGGGCGCGGGGTGCATCGAGTGCGGGGGGACCGGGTACCGCGGGCGCACGGCGATTCACGAGCTGCTCGACCTGACCGATCCGATTCGTGAGTTGATTCTGGAGAAGAAGCCCACCTCCGAGGTGCGGAAGCTGGCGCAGAAAGAGGGCATGACGTTCCTGCGCGAGTCGGCCCTGGACCGGGTGCGGCGGGGGCTGACGACGCTGAAGGAGATCAACAAGGTCACGTTTATCGAGGCTTCGCGGTGAAGACAGTGGTCAGTGGACAGTGGACAGTGGTCAGTAGTCAGTGGTCAGTGGACAGTGATCAGTGATCAGTGGACAGGGGTCAGGGGTCAGTGAGCAGCGGGCGGCGGGGGCGGAGATCGGGAAACGATAGAGGCTGAGCGAGAGAGAACAGGACAACGGGTGCAATCGTTATTGAGCAAGATGAAGACGGGGGCGCGGCCCGGGGGACGGCCGCCGGCGGCGGTGGAGATTTCGCCGGAGGGGGTTCTGGCGGCGGCCCTGCCGGCGGCGGGACAGGCGCCGGTTTATGCCTTCGAGCCACTGGCGGCGGGAGCGCTGGCGCCGGGGGTGGCCGAGCCCAATCTTCATGCGCCGGAGGCCGTCGCTGCGGCGATGCGGTCGACCCTCGGCCAGGCGGGGGCGCGCAGCCGGTCGGTGACGGTGGTGCTGCCGGACCTGGCGGTGCGGGTGTTTGTGCTGGACTTCGATTCCCTTCCCGCGAAGGCGTCGGAGGCGGTGCCGGTGCTCCGCTTCCGTTTGCGCAAGATGGTCTCCTTCGACGTGGAACACTCGGGTGTGGGCTACCAGGTGCTGTCGCAATCGAAGACCGAAACCAAGGTGCTGGTCGCGATTCTGCCGGGGCCGATATTGGCCGAGTATGAGAACGCGGTGCGCAGCGCGGGGTACGAGCCCGGCGCGGTGCTGCCGTCGAGTCTGGCCGGCCTGGAGGGGCTGGATTCGATGGAAGCGGTTCTGAGCGTGAATCTGAGCCGGGAGGCGCTGACCACAAGCATTGCCAACGGCAACGACCTGCTGCTCTACCGGACGCTGGAGCTTCCCGAGGACGCCGGTTTGCGGCTGGCCGAGATCCAGCGCGGCATCGCGGTTGCCGCGGCGTATTTTGAAGACAAGCTGGGCGCCCGTCCGCGTGCGCTTTACTATGCGGGGCGGGAGGATTCGCGGAGTTTTGCGGGCTGGATCGAGGATCATGGGCTGGAGGTGGTCGACGCGGGCCGCCCCGATACCGGCGCGGCGACCAGCCTGGGCGGGGCCAGCGTGGCGGGTGTGGCCGGCGCCCTGGCGGGGGTGCGGTAGATGCGGATTTCGCTCAATCTGGCCACCCGGCCCTTTGCCGATCAGGGACCGATTCTGAAGCGGCTGCGGATCGGAATGGGGGTCCTGGCGGTGGTGTCGGGCGCGCTGGTGTTTGGCCTGCACGCGCTGCACAACAAGGCGGAGGCGGCGCGGGCCCGGGCGCACTCGCTGGACGGCGCGATCGCGCAGGCCGCGGGCGAGAAGCAGGGGTATATCGACATGATGAAGGAGCCGTCGAACGCGCGGCTGCTGGGGCAGACGGCGATGCTCAACAAGCTCTTCGACGAGAAGGCGTTCTCGTGGACGCTCACCATGGAGAGCCTGGAGACGGTGCTTCCGGCGGGCGTGCAGGTTTCCACCATCGAGCCGGTGCGGGAGAAGGACGGCCACACGACGCTCCACCTGCGCGTGCTGGGACCGCGCGACAAGGGCGTGGAGTTCGTAAGCAACCTGGAGCGGTCGAAGCGGTTCCTGGTGCCGCGGATCGTGGGCGAGAGCGCGGAGAACAACGGAGGACCGGGGCAGAAACTGGAACCGGTGAGCGACACCAACCCGTTCAGCTTTGAGCTGGAGGCCGAGTATAACCCTCCCTCGGCCGAGGAGATGAAGCGGGCGGAATCGGAGAGCAAGCAGGCGGCGAGCGCGGCGGCCGCTGAGAGAAGACCGCGGCGGGCCGCGCAGGCGGAGAGAGTTCCAGGCCGGCCTCCCTATCGGGGAATGCCCAAGGCGGGCAAGCCGGATCCCGATGTTTACCAGAGACCGGGAGGGCCGCAATGAGCAAGGGTCCGGCACCGACTTTGCGGGAGCGGCTGACGTCGCCGGTCACCTGGCACTATGTGGGTTTCTGCGTGCTGGCGGCGATCGCGATTGTGCTGGGTGTGCGCTTTGCCCTGGACTGGGCGGCCATCGATACTCACTCGACCGACGCGCTGGCGGGCAAACAGGTGCAGCTGGCGGCGCTGCGGCTGCAGACGGCGCCTCTCGAAGGGCTGGACCAGCGCATTGCCAAGACCCGCGACGAGTTGAAGGCGTTCTACAGCAAGCGCATCCCGCCGGATTACTCGTCGATCGAGACGAGCATGAGCAACCTGGAGGTCAACTCCGGGGTCCGGCTGTCGCGGGCGGAGTATTCGCAGGGCGCCCCGGGGCAGAACCTGACCGAGATCACGATGGACGCGGCGATCAGCGGCGACTATCCGTCGATTATGCGCTTTGTGAACAGCATCGAGCGGGCGCAGACGTTCTATATCATCCGGCAGATGGCGCTGACGGGGGAGCAGAACGGGCTGGTCAATCTGCGCATCCGGGTTTCAACGTGGCTGCGTCCGGCCGATGCGGCGGCCAGCGGACTGCCGGCGACGCCGTCTTTGAGCAAGGGCGAGGCCGGGGCGGAGAGCGGCGGCGCGGGCGCGCCCGAGGAGCAGGAATAGCCATGGCGATGCGGCTGGGGACGGAGAACAAGCGCCAGGTCTATCTTGTGATCGGGCTGTTTGCGGCGATCGCGGCGATTGGCGGGTGGGAGCTCTACCAGAACTTCTCGGCGCCGTCCACGCCGGCGCGGCCGGCTCCGGCGCCGGCGAACGTGCGCTCCGGGGCGGCGGCCAGGAGCCACGGGGGTGAGGCGCAGAATCTGAGCCTGGCCGCGATCGATCCGGTGCTGCACTTCGACAAGCTGGCGCAGAGCGAGGACGTGGAGTACCACGGGACGGGGCGGAACATCTTCTCGGCGGACTCGGCGCCGGTGGTCATTCCGCAGCCGCTCAAGAGCGCGCGGGCGGGGCCGTCGGTGACGGTGCCGAGGCCGGTGGGACCGCCGCAGCCGCCGGCGATCGACCTGAAGTACTTCGGCTATACGGAGGGAAGAGATCAGACGATCGAGGCGTTTTTCCTGCGCGGCGAAGATATCTTCATGGCCAAAGACGGGCAGATTATCGATCACCGGTACCGGGTGGCCGAGATTCGCCCGGGGAGCGTGCAGATCACCGATCTGGGCTATAACAACACGCAGACGCTGCAACGGTCGGCGACGAATTAGCAGCCAGGCGTGTGACGGTTTGATTGGGTGCGTTCGATAGCCGATCCCAGGCCCCAAAATCGGGGCCTGGGGCACCCGATACCGGTACAGGTTCAAGCGGTCAAAGTTCTGGTTGGCTGGTTTGGTCCTGGTTAGCGGCCGGGGCGTGGGGTGCAGGATGGCGGAGACGATGGAAAACCGCGGGCAGGGGCCCTCCGAGGACGGCTACATTCTCATTGCGGTCATCTTTATGCTGGCCCTGCTGGCGCTCGCGATGGCGGTGGCGGCGCCGGAGATCGCCAAGCAGATCCAGCTCGACCGGGAGCACGAGACCATGGAGGTGGGCAGGCAGTATGTGCGGGCGATCCAGCTTTACTACCGGAAGTTCCATGCCTACCCCCCGTCGATGGATGCGCTGGTGAAGACGGACAATATCCGCTTTCTGCGCAAGAAGTACAAGGACCCGATGACGGGCAAGGACGACTGGCGGATCATCCACTTTGGCCAGGCGAAGACGCAGACGCTGGGATTCTTCGGGCAGGCGCTGGCGGGGGCGACGGGGGGTTCGGCGGGCGGGACGGTGCTGGCCGGCGTGGGGCCGGGTGGTGGGAACTCGAGCGACTCGCTGATGGGGAGCGGGTCAACGGTGGGAAATGGGCTGGGCGGCGGACTGGGGTCCGGTCTGGGGTCCGGTTTGGGGAGTGGAACGTCGATTCTGGGGTCGGACAGCTCGGGGACCGGCTCGACGGGGACGACGGGCAGCAGCGGAAGCACAGGGTCGACGGGAAGCACCTCGTCGGATTCGGGAACAGGATTGGGGCTGGGCGGCGGACAGACGTTTGGCGGCGCCGGGGTCATCGGGGTCGCGCCGGCGCTCGACAAAGCGTCGATCATGATCTTCAAGAAGAAGCAGCGCTACAACCAGTGGGAGTTTGTCTATGACCCGCTGACGGATATGCGGCAGATGAGCGGGAACACGGGGACGATCGGGCAGCCGGTGGGCAACGGCACGAATACGGGGACCGGGACGACGCCCGGCCCCGGAACGACGACGGGGACGGGCGGGGGTGTAGGCCCGGGGAGCGATATCTTCGGCGGAACGACGAGTTCGCCGGGGCCGGGGTCGTCGCCGCCGCAATAGCGGCGCTGCGATGCGAAAGGTGGAAGAGGCCGCGCGCCGTTCAAAGGCCTGTGAGGGCAGCCCGGCGATCAGGCGACGTGTCCGTTGCGGCGGTTGACGCGGAGGTTGTCGAGCGCGTACCGGACGAATCTCGGCTCCAGACGCGGCTCCTGCTGCCGGAAGCGGCAGCTTGCCACCACCTGGTCGACGATGAATCGGGGCTGGTAGGCGGCCAGCTCGAGTTGCTTCTCGGTCTGGAGCTTCTGGACGATGGCCTCGAAGACTTCGGTGGGCAGCTCCAGTCCGTGCCGGGCGCACTCTTTCTCGAAGATGGAGTGGTAGTGGGCGACGCTGGGCGCGCCGATTTCGATCTTGTAGGGGAGGCGCCGCAGGAAAGCGGGGTCCATGAGGTCTTCCGGTTCGAGGTTGGTGGAGAAGATGACCAGCTCTTCAAAGGGAATGCTGAAGCTCTTGCCGGTGTGGAGCTTGAGGTAGTCGACGCGGCTTTCGAGGGGCACGATCCAGCGGTTGAGCAGGTGGGTGGGCGAGACGAGCTGGCGGCCGAAGTCGTCGATGATGAAGCAGCCGCCGAGGGCCTTCATGTGGAGCGGGGCCTCGTAGTAACGGCCGACGGGCTCGTAGCGCAGATCGAGCATATCGAGGGTGAGCTCGCCGCCGGCGACGACGAAGGGGCGGCGGCAGGGGACCCAGCGCTGGTCGTAGATGTCGCGCCGCTCGATGGACAGCGGGTCGTCGTCTTCGGGGCTGGCCTTGTCCGCGGGGCGGTGGATGCTGGGATCGAAGACGCGGATGATCTGGCCCTCGACGAGGATGGCGTAGGGGATGTAGATGATGTCGCTGAAGACGCCGCTCAGCGCCAGGGCGAGCGAGGTCTTGCCGTTGCCGGGAGGCCCATAGAGGAGCATGGCGCGGCCGGAGTTCAGGGCGGGGCCGCACTGTTCGATGATCGATTCATCGAAGGTGTAGGCCGTGAGCGCCTGCTGGATGCGCTCGATGGGCACGGCTTCGTTGGTGAGCTTCTGCAGGCTGACCTGCTCGGTAAAGGCGGTGAGGGTCACGGGCGCGGGGCCGACGTAGCCCATCCGCTGGAGGGCGTCCACGGTCCAGCGGTGGCCTTCCTCGGTGAGGGTGTAGCTGATGGCGCTGAGGCTGCTGGAGCCGCGCGCTCCCAGCGAATGGAGGAGCTTGCGGTCGACGGCCATCTGGACGAGATCGCCGACGATGGGGTGGGGCAGCTTGATGGCGGCGGCGAACTGGGGCAGGGTCTCGAGCCTGCCGGTGTAGATGAGGCGCAGGAGCAGCCCCATCAGGTCGGGGCCGTCGATGCCGGTGGAGCGGATGTCGTCGGGCTGCGAAGGGAGGCGATGGAGAAAGGCCTCGAGGGCGGCGCGGGTGATGGCGCCGATGGCTACGAGGCTCGAACCCAGGCGTCCGCCGAAGCGGGCCTGATGCTCCATGGCGCCGGATAGTTCGTCGGCGGTGATGACCTTGCCGCGAACGAGAAGATCGCCCAGGCGAAGTGGGGTAGTGATGATAACCTCCTGTGCCGAACCGCTGCAAATCTATTTTTCTGCATGGAGTCCGGGACGCAATAGTCCTCCAGTTGTAGTTGTATTTGCCAGACGGCGGACGGATGATGCTGTCGATTACAATCAATCTCCCCACTCGTTACGACATTATGCTCCACCTGATACAAAGTTATGCTCCCGACAGGAACACTGAGGAGTGTGC
>Ga0335075_10004543_pt1 | contig 21702 bp, 21 predicted proteins | sample Lox_Sample_24_FD_206723 | JGI IMG/M metagenome (GOLD analysis project Ga0335075, IMG submission 206723) | Soil microbial communities from Loxahatchee National Wildlife Refuge, Florida, United States - Lox_Sample_2.4 | ecosystem: Environmental > Terrestrial > Soil > Wetlands | place: USA...
AGCCCAGGAACAAAAGCCGGCTGTTGTTTGCTGTTCGGTGTAATCAAGTAACACTCAACCAGGAAGTGGACCTGATGAGCGAAACCCTCTCCCTGCCGGTGCTGCCGCTCGACGACACTGTCGTGCTGCCGACCATGGTCGTCCCGGTGGAGATCTCGGGGGCCGAGGTCCGCGCGGCGATCGAGGCCGCGCGGCTGTCGGCGTCCGCGCCTGGCGCCGAGAAGAACTCCGACGCCAAGCCACAGCTGCTGCTGGTGCCACGGCTCGGCGGCAAGTACTCGGCGGTCGGCACGCTCGGCGTGGTCGAGCAGACCGGCCGTCTCCCCAGCGGCGAGCCCGCCGCTGTCATCCGCGGCCTTTCCCGGGTGCGCATCGGCACCGGAACCGTGGGACCCGGCTCCGCGCTGTGGGTGGAGGGCACGGTGGCCGACGAGCCTCCGGCCACCCAGCGAGCGCAGGAACTGGCCCGCGAGTACCGCGGCATCGCCACGACGATCCTCCAGAAGAGGGGCGCGTGGCAGGTCATCGACGTTTTGCAGAATCTCACCGACCCGTCCGCGCTGGCCGACAGCGCCGGCTACGCGTCGTACCTGACGACCGCGCAGAAGACCGAGCTGCTGGAGACCATCGATCCCGAGCAGCGCCTGGACCTGCTGACCGGCTGGGCCCGCGACGCCCTGGCCGAGCTAGACGTGGCCGAAACCATTCAGAACGACGTCCGCGAGGGCATGGAGAAGCAGCAGCGCGAGTTCCTGCTCCGCCAGCAGCTCGCGGCCATCCGCAAGGAGCTGGCGCAGCTTGACGGCCAGCCGGGCACCGAGGAAGAGGACTACCGGGCCCGGATCGAGGCCGCGGACCTGCCGGAGAAGGTGGCCGAGGCCGCCCTGAAGGAGGCCGCGAAGCTGGAGCGCAGCTCCGACCAGTCGCCCGAGGCGAGCTGGATCCGCACCTGGCTGGACACGATCCTCGAGATCCCGTGGAACACCAGGACCGACGACGCCTACGACATCGGCGCCGCGCGCGCGATCCTCGACGCCGACCACGCAGGGCTTGACGACGTCAAGGACCGGATCATCGAGTACCTGGCCGTCAGGAAGCGCCGTCAGGACAAGGGCCTGGCCCTCGTGGGCGGCCGCCGCAGCGGCGCGGTGCTGGCTCTGACGGGACCGCCCGGGGTCGGCAAGACCTCGCTGGGCGAGTCCGTGGCCAGGGCCATGGGCCGCAAGTTCGCCCGGGTTGCCCTGGGCGGCGTTCGCGACGAGGCCGAGATCCGTGGTCACCGGCGTACCTACGTCGGCGCACTGCCGGGCCGGATCGTCCGGGCAATCCGCGAGGCCGGGTCTATGAACCCGGTGGTCCTGCTCGACGAGGTGGACAAGCTCGGTACCGATTACCGCGGCGACCCGACCGCGGCGCTGCTCGAGGTGCTGGACCCGGCGCAGAACCACACGTTCCGCGACCACTACCTCGAGGTCGAGCTGGACCTGTCCGACGTGCTCTTCATCGCCACGGCCAACGTGGCCGAGGCGATTCCCGAGCCGCTGATGGACCGGATGGAGCCGATCCCGCTGGACGGCTACACCGAGGACGAGAAGGTCACGATCGCCCGCGGGCACCTGCTGCCGCGCCAGCTCGAGCGGGCCGGCCTGGACGCCACGGACGTGACCGTGACCGACGAGGCGCTGCACCGGCTGGCTGCCGAGTACACCCGTGAGGCGGGGGTGCGCGCGCTGGAGCGGAGCATCGGCCGGATCCTGCGGAAGATCGCCGCACGGATCGCGAGCGGAGAGGCGCAGCTCCCGGTCACCGTCGGCGCAGGCGACCTGCACGGCTACCTCGGCAACCCGCGGCACACCCCGGAGTCGGCCGAGCGGACCGCCGTGCCGGGCGTGGCCACCGGGCTCGCGGTCACCGGGGCCGGCGGCGACGTGCTGTTCATCGAGGCGTCGCTGGCCGACCGGGAGACCGGCAGCACCGGCGTCACGCTCACCGGCCAGCTCGGCGACGTGATGAAGGAATCCGCCCAGATCGCGCTGTCCTACCTGCGCTCGCACGGCGCGGAGCTGGAGATCGCGGTCGGCACCCTGAAGGACCGGGGCGTGCACGTGCACGTGCCCGCCGGGGCCGTCCCGAAGGACGGGCCGAGCGCCGGGGTCACCATGACCACCGCGCTGGCGTCGCTGCTGTCCGGCCGGCTCGTCCGCAGCGACGTGGCGATGACCGGTGAGGTCTCGCTCACCGGGCGGGTGCTGCCGATCGGCGGGGTGAAGCAGAAGCTGCTCGCCGCGCACCGGGCAGGCATCACCACGGTGCTGATCCCGAAGCGCAACGAGCCCGACCTCGAGGACGTCCCCGAGGGCGTGCGCGACCAGCTGGACATCCACACGGTCAGCGACGTCCGCGAGGTGCTCGAGCTGGCTCTCGAGCCCGCGACGTCCCCATCGGTGGTCGCGGCCTGATCCGGCCCGGCCAGCACGGCTGGGCCTGTGAGCCCGCCGGCGGAACGGCTACGGCCGTCCGCCGGCGGGCTTTTCGCTGCCCGCCGGGTGGCCGGCGTTGCGGAGCTACTCGCTGCGCCGCGACGGGCGGGCCAGGCACTCGGCGATGTCCGCCGCCAGCCGCGCCGCCTCGCCGCTGGTCAGCGTGCCGGTTCCGATCCTGATCCCGGGCGGCGACGCGACGCGGAAGCGCTCCCCCGGCGCCACGGCCCAGCCGCGTTCCAGCAGGCCGGAGACGACGGCGGGCTCGTCTGCCACCGGCACCCAGACGGCGAGGCCGGAACGCCCGGACGCCGCCACCCCGTGGCCGGCCAGCGCGCCGATGAGGCCGCGCCGGCGTTCGGCGTACGCGCTGGCCGCGCGCGCCAGCAGCCGGCCGACCGAACGGTCCGACCACAACTCGGCCACGATCTCCTGCAGCACCCCGCTGACCCATCCGGTGCCGAGCGCCTGGCGCCCCTCCACCCGGGACACGGTGACCGCGTCCCCCGCGAGGACCGCAAGCCGCATATCCGGTCCCAATGACTTCGATACCGAACGCATGACCGCCCACCGGTCGGCCACGCCGGTCACGCTGTGGGCAGCGGCTCCGGACACCGGCCCGGCGTGGTCGTCCTCGATGACACCCACGCCGGGCCTGCCCGCGAGCACCGCGGCCAGCTCGGCGGCCCGCTCCGCGGCCCAGGCCGCGCCGGTCGGAGCCTGCGCCCGCGGCGTGAACAGCACGGCGCGGCAGCCCCGGTCGAGCGCGGACCGCAGCGCGGCGGGCCGGACGCCAAGGTCGTCGAGTCCCATCGGCACCGCGCTCAGGTCCGTCGCGGTCAGCAGGTCGAGCACGGGCGGATAGCAAGGATCTTCCACGGCAACCCGGTCCCCGGGCCGCAGCCACGCGCCCAGGACCCGCTCTACCCCGTCGAGGGCCCCGCCGACCACGGCCAGATGATCGGGGCTGATTCCGTCGGCGGCCAGCCGCTCGGCGGCCAGCCGGCCCAGGCGCCGGCTGACCGGAGGGTCGCCGTACGTCCGGTGCGGCGGGGTCACCGCGGGCAGCTCCGGCAGGAAGGCCGGGTCCGGGCTGCCGGACAGCAGGTTGCGCACCCCGGGCGGCACCGCGAGCGCGGGCCGCGGCCCGATCGGCGGCGCACCGGTGATCTTCGTCCCGGCGCGCCCGTTGCCCCGGGCGATGCCCTTCTCGCGCAGCTCGCGGTAGGCAGAGGCGACCGTGACCGGGCTCAGGCCCAGCTCGGCGGCCAGCGCCCGCACCGGGGGCAGCACCGTGCCCGGCTGCGCCCGCCCCTCGCGCACCGCCGCCTCGACGTCGCGGGATATCTCGCTGGCGTTCCGGCCACATGGCGAGTATTGTATCAGCATAAATTAATTATGTGCTGTAACATAATTAAAGGCAAGAGCACCATTGAAGGCAAGGGCACCGCGATGATCTATGTCCCTGAACTCGAAGGCCGCCACGTCAGGCTCGAGCCGCTGCAGCCGGGGCACGCCGCCGGCCTCGCCGCGGCGTCCGCCGAGGACCCCTCGCTCTACGCGCTGAGCCCGGTGCCGGAGGGCGAGGCCGCGGCCTTGGAGTACATCGAGTCCGCGATCGCTCAGCACGCGGCGGGCACGGCGGTGCCGTTTGCGGTGCGCCGACTCGCAGACAGCGCGGTCATCGGCTCCACCAGGTTCTGGGATCTGGTTCGGTGGCCATGGCCGCACGGCCACCCCCGGCACGGCATCGACGCCCCGGACGTCTGCGAGATCGGGTATACGTGGCTCGCCCGCTCGGCGATCCGCACCGCGGCGAACACCGAGATGAAGCGGCTCATGCTGGAGCACGCGTTCGACGTCTGGCAGTCCGAGTTGGTCTGCCTGCACACCGACGCGCGGAACGAGCGCTCGCGCCGGGCGATGGAGCGGATCGGGGCGCGGTTCGAGGGAGTCCTGCGGGCACACCGGCTGGCCACCAACTGTCTCCCGCGCGACTCCGCCCGCTACTCGATCACGGCAGCTGAGTGGCCCGCGGTCCGGCGTCACATCGACGAGATGCTCGCGCGGCATGACGGCCAGGCCCGGGTGCCGGCGACGTGACCGGCGACCTGACCGGCGACGTGACCGGCGACGTGACCGGCGGCACGCCAGCGGGCCCTCCGTCTGAGCTTGCCCGGGTGCGCCGCAGGCCGGACCGGGCCAGCTACGACGCGGCGGCCGTGTACGCGGTGCTGGACGCCACGCCGTTCTGCCACGTGGCGACGGTGCGCGCGGGCCGCCCGGTAGTGCTGCCGATGGTGCACGCCCGGGTCGACGACACGCTGGTGCTGCACGGCTCGCTGGCCGCAGGGCTGTTCCGCGACATGCGCCGCGCCAGCCCGGTCTGCGTCACGGCCACGCTGCTGGACGGCCTGGTGCTCGCCCGGTCGGCGCGCAACCATTCGGCGAACTACCGCTCGGTAACCGTGCACGGCGAGGCGTGCGATGTCACCGACCCCGACGAGAAGATGATCGGGATGTGGGCCCTGGTCGAGCACTTGGCGCCGGGCCGGTGGGACCAGCTGCGCAAGCCGGAGCCCGCGGAGCTCCGGGACACCGCGCTCTGGCGGGTGCGGATCGCGGAAGCGTCGGTCAAGGCCCGCAGCGGGCCGCCGGTCGAGCCGGCCGAGGACGTGTCCTGGCCCGTGTGGGCCGGCCAGATACCGGCCTGCCTGGTCTTCGGCCCGCCCGTCGCCGCCGCGGACCTGCCCGCCGGCGTCGGCGGCGCCGGGCGCAGCGTGGTGCTCAATCCCGCCTTCGGTGAGGTCAGCTCTCCGGCTGGGGACGCAGGCCGTCCAGGATGAGGCCGAGCAGCCGGTCGGCCTGACCGGGGTCGCTCGGCGCATGCTGCGTCACGATGTTGACGGCGTGCACCAGCCGGATCAGGTCCCTGGCGTTGGCGTCGGCGCGAACCACGCCGGCCTCCTTGGCCGGGTCGAGCAGGGTGTCGGCGGCACCGCAGATGGCCATGCTGCACGATGACAGCAGCTCGGAGTCCTTGCCGATCGTGTCCAGCAGCGCCGTGGTCAGGTTGGCCTTTGTGCTGCTGAACGCCATCAGCGCGCGCAGCCATGCCTCGAGCGCCTCGCCCGGCGCGGCGGAATCGCGCAGCTCGGCCGCTGTGGCACGGAGCGCCTCGACCTGGTCCCGGTAGACCGCCTCGAGCAGCGCCTGGCGCGTGGGGAAGTGGCGGTAGAGCGTGCCGATCCCGACGCCGGCCCGGCGCGCGATCTCCTCCAGCGAGGCGTCGTCGGCCGCGTGCTCGGTGAACACCGAGAAGGCCGCGTCCAGCAGCCGCTGGTAGTTGCGCTGCGCGTCGGCACGCATCGGGCGCGGGGGGCCCGCCAGCACCGGGGCCGGGACGCCTGACGTGCTCATCAGCTATCACCTTAAATCGATTTGCAAAAGCGGAGGGTGCCTCCGTATAGTTATCGGAGGTTGCCTCCACTTACATGGTAGCCAACGCGGGCCGCACTGGCGGACATTCCCGCCGGCACCCGCCCACCAGCTTCTCTCAGAAAGGCTCTCATGTCGCCTTCGCCGACAGCCCAGGTCATGACCGGCGTGCGGCAGCGCACGGCGCGCGGGCCCGACCGCAGGGGCATCGCTCTCGCCCTCGTACTCGGCGCACAGCTCATGATCATCCTCGACATGACCGTGGTGAACATCGCCCTGCCCAGCATCGCCCGCGGTCTGCACTTCTCCGAGCCCAGCCTGTCCTGGGTGCTCAACGCGTACACACTGACGTTCGGCGGCCTGCTGCTGCTCGGCGGGCGCGCCGGGGACATCCTCGGCAGGCGGCGGGTGTTCATCGCGGGCATCGCGCTGTTCACCGCGGCGTCGCTGGCCGGCGGCCTCGCCACGTCGGCCGCCTGGCTGCTCGCCGCCCGCGCCGTGCAGGGCGTCGGCGGGGCGATCGCCTCCCCGGCGGTGCTCGCGCTGATCGCGGCCAGCTTCCCCGAGGGCAGGGAGCGGACCCGCGCGCTCAGCATCTACACCGGCGTCGCCATGGGCGGCGGGTCGCTGGGCCTGGTGCTCGGCGGAGTGATCACCGAATGGGTGTCCTGGCGCTGGGTGTTCTTCATCAACGTGCCGATCGGGATCGCCGTGGCGCTCGCCTCGCCGCTGCTGCTCCCGGAGTCGCCGCGCCAGCCTGGCCGGTTCGACGTCGCGGGCGCGCTTACCTCGACCGCTGGCATGGCCTTGCTGGTGTACGGCTTCATCCAGGCCGCGTCGTACGGATGGGGCGACCGCCTGGCGATCGGCGCGTTCGCCGTGGCCGCCGTGCTGCTCGCGGCGTTCGTGGTGAACGAGACCCGCGTCCGGCAGCCGATCACCCCGCTGGGCCTGTTCGCCGACCGCGGCCGGTCCGGTTCGTACGTGACACGGCTGCTGCTCGTGGCGGGCATGTTCGGGATGTTCTACTTCCTCACCCAGTTCGTGCAGGACGACCTGGGCTTCAGCCCGCTGCGCGCCGGGTTCTCGTTCGTGCCGATGACCGCCGCGCTGTTCACCGTGTCGCGGCTGTCGCCGCAGCTGATGGGCCGCATCCGGGGCAAGCCGCTGATGGTGGCGGGCCTGATCCCCGCGGCCGCCGGCATGGCGTGGCTGTCCAGGATCTCGCCGGGCTCCGACTACGTGTCCGGGGTGCTCGGCCCGATGCTGCTGCTGGGCGCCGGGATGGGCGTGGCGTTCGTGCCGCTCACGATGGCCTCGCTGGCCGGCGTGCACCCGCACCATTCCGGCGCCGCCTCCAGCATGGTCAACGTGACGCAGCAGGTCGGCGGCTCGCTCGGGCTGGCGATCCTGGTCACCGCCTACACCACGGCGATCCGGGGTTCCGGTCACCTGGCAGGGCAGCACCAGGCGGTGGTGCACGCGATGTCCAGCGCCTTCACCCTGGCGGCGGTCTTCGACGTGCTCGCGCTGCTGATCGTCCTGCTCGTCATCCGCGACCGCGCCCCGCAGCCGCAGCCCGCGGCCGAGGCCAGCGTGGAATAAGCGAGAACGTCACGCCAGCAGGCGCGTCACCAGCGGAAGCCGGCCACCATCACGTGGCCGTGGGGACCCGCGGCCGGATCGAAGTAGGACAGCACGATCTGGCCGCGGGTGCTCAGTTCGGGGTGGCCGATGATCGCGCGGCAGAAGTTCGCGTAGCCGGCCGCGCGCCGGCAGGGGACCCGGCCGGACATGATCCGCTTCCAGGTGCCGTCCGGTGCCGCCGAGCCGTACACGGTGAACGCGCCGTCGATGCTGGTCTGCTCGATGAGCACGAACCGGCGCCCGGCGGCCGGGTAGCTGCCCACGCTCACCCCGGCGGGGCTCGGCCCGGCGATGACCGGGCCGGCCAGCGCGGCATCGGCGGTCCACGACGCTGACCCGCCGCCCGTCCGCCACCGGTAGCTGAGCGGGTCGGTCCAGGCCGCCGCGGTGGCCGGGACCCGGGCCTCGAACACCGTGCCGGCGCACCGCCCGGCGCGGCGCGCGGCGCAGGCCGGCCCGTACAGGTACAGGTAGCGCCCGGAGAAGACCGGCGAGCCGAGCAGCATCGGCGCGCCGTCGTCCGGCCCGGCGAACACGGTCACGTCGCCGGTCAGCGTCCCCGTGGCCGGGTCGTATTCGGCCACGCCGAAGCCCTCGTACAGGAATCCCCCGGACCCGCCGAGCGGCCGCGCGGCGGCTTGCCCGACGCGCGCGCTCCGGGAAACACCGAGCGGCCGCGCGGCGGCTTGCCCGACGCGCGCGCTCCGGGAGGCAGCGAGCACGCAGTAGTTGTTGAACGTCACGAGCAGTTCGGGAGTGGACGGCACCCGGGCGACGCCGCTGGCCCACGAGGCGGCGTAACTCCCGTCCGAGCCGCAGGGCAGGCCGGCCGGCGTGACCAGGCCCGCTGGCGCGGCAAGGAACGGCGCTGGCGAGCCGGGGGCGCCTGCCCGGCCCTGCGCTCCCCGCGCTCCCCGCGCTCCCCGCGCTCCCGGCGCGCCGGGCGTGCCCACCTCGGTGAGCGCGCCCGGCACGCCGCCCGGGCCGACCGGGCCGGCCGCCGCCGTGGACCCCGCGATGAACCGCCGCAGGGCCCAGCCGCCCGCGGTCCTGGCGTAGACCGGGGTGTCGCAGAACAGCCACAGGCTCCGGCCCGGGCTGCCAGGCAGCGGCGCGCTGTACCCGCAGTCGCGGGCCAGGCTGACCGCGCCCGCCCGCTCGATGCCGGACAGCACCGGGGCCGGGGCCAGCGGGCGGGCCGGCTTCGGCACTGCCAGCATCAGCGCGACGAAGATCAGCAGGGCGAGCCCGGGGCTCAGCCGGCGGAGCGCGCCTGCCGCGTGCGGCGCCGTCACAAACCGTCATTTTAGGCCGGGTCGCTAGGCCCGCGCGGTGGCGGCGGCCCAGTGCCGCTCCAGGTGGGGCACGAACTCGGCGGCGCGCTCATCGGGGAAGAACAGCCGGCCGCCGTCGATCGTGACCACGCCGGTCACGCCGGGGATCGTGTCCCGCAGCCAGTACGCCCACGACACGTCGAACGTCTTGTCGTCCGTCCCCCACGCCACGAGCGTGGGCACGGCCAGCTCGCGCAGCAGCGGCGTGACCGCGGACAGGTCGGCCGGGTCGAGCGACACCAGCAGCCGCTCGAGCTCGCGGGCGCGCTGTATCGTCCCGATGCAGGGCTCCAGGTAGGACCGGATCAGCCACGGGTCTACCCGTTCAAGATCTTCGAACATTTCGCCGAAGGTAACCTGTGCGGCCGTGCCGAGGTCCTGGAACAGCGCGACGACGGACGGGGCGAGCTCGCCCGCCGCGGCCTGCTCGATCAGCGGTTTGAACGACTCGGGCGGCATGTTCCCGTCGGTGTCGCAGTTGGTGAGGGTCAGCGTGGCGAGCCGCTCCGGGTGACGGGCGGCGAAGATCTGGGCGATCGCGCCGCCGGTGTCGTTGGCGACCAGGTCCACGCGGTCGAGCCGGAGCGCGTCGCAGAAGCCGGCCAGCGCCGACGCCAGCCCGGCGAGCGACAGGTCGGCGGTGACCGGGCTCTGGCCGTGCAGCGGGAGGTCGATGGCGACGCAGCGGCGCTGGGTGGCGAGCGCGCCGACGACGTTGCGCCACAGGAACGCGTTGCTGCCGATGCCGTGCACGAACAGCGCCGCCGGCCCGGTCCCGACGTCCAGGTAGCTGAGATCGCCGGCGTCCGTCGATACGGTGTGCCGGTGAGCTTCGAGATCCGATGGTTGCATGGTGTCCTCCTGGTATCCTATGCATAGACCGACTGTCGGTCTATGACAACAAACCGACAGTCGGTCTGTCAAGTGGAGAGTTGAGATGCCGAACAAGAACGTCACGCGCGGGGAGGCGACGCGGAGCCAGCTGATCGCGGTCGCCACCCGGCTGTTCGCCGCGCAGGGCTATGAGGACACCTCGGTCGACGCGGTGCTGCGAGAGGCGGGGGTCAGCCGCGGCTCGCTGTATCACCACTTCGCGAGCAAAGAGGCCCTGTTCGAGGCCGTGCTCGAGGACGTCGAGGCCAAGGTCGGCGAGCGGACCATGACCGCGGCGGCCGGCGCGGACGGGCCGGTGGCCGCGCTGCGCGCCGGCTGCCTGGAGTGGGTCCGCGTCGCCGGCGACCCGGTGGTGCAGCGGATCCTGCTGATCGACGCGCCGTCGGTGCTCGGCTGGGAGCGGTGGCGGGCGATGGGGGAGCGCCCGCTGGACTTCATCAAGGCGGTGCTGCAGGCCGTGGCCGGCGAGAGAGGGCTGCGGCCGGACCTCATCGAGCCGCTCGCGCACGTGATCCTCGCCTCGATCGACGAGGTCGCGCTGCTGGTCGCGCAGTCGGACGACCCAGAGGACGCGATGCGGTCGGGATCCGATGCGATCGACGAACTGCTGCGGCGGCTGCTCGGCTGAGCTGCCGCTATCGCGGGATGAAGAGCGGGACGCTGAGATCCTGGTGGTCTTCCCAGGTGACCGCCACCCGCTGGTTCACGTGGACAGATTCGGGGTCGGCGGCGATCTCGGCGATCATGCGGAAGCCTTCGTCGAGGTCGATGATGCCGACCACGTATGGAACGCGGGCGCGGAAGAACGGGTGCCCGTTCTGCCGGATCACCGTGAACGTGTAGACGGTGCCCTGGCCGGCCGAGTCCCGCCACTCCAGGTCGCCTGCCAGGCAGCCGGTGCAGTGCCCGCGCGGGTGGAAGACGATCTGGCCGCAGGCCAGGCAGACCTGGTAGGTGAGCCGGTGCTGCGCGGTCGCGGTCCAGAACGGCTCGGTGTCCGGCTCGGGGAACAGCGGCAGCGGCCGCTCGGGCTGGTCCGGTATCACGCTCACGCCCACTCCGCTCACTCGCCTATTCCGTTCCGAGCACGATCGTTGCGGCGGCATGACGGGTTCCGAGCAGCCCGCCGTTGCCGTGCGCGACGGCGAGCCTCGCCCCGGGCACCTGGGACGTCGACTCGCCGCGCAGCTGCCGGGCGGCCTCGATGAGCAGGAAGATGCCGCGCATCCCGGGGTGGTTGGACGACAGGCCGCCGCCGTCGGTGTTCAGCGCGGGCCGCCCGGGATGGTCGAACGCCAGCCTGCCGCCCGCCGCGAACGGGCCGCCCTCGCCCTTTTTCGCGAAGCCGAGGTCCTCCAGGATGGCCAGGACGGTGATCGTGAACGAGTCGTAGATCATCGCGATGTCGATCTCGTCGGGGCGGACGCCGGCGTCGCCGAACGCCTCCCTGCCCGACCGGGCCGCAGCCGTGGTGGTGATGTCGGCGCCGCTGGCCGGGTACCCGACGGCCTCACCGGTGCCCAGGATCCACACCGGGCGGGTCCGCACGCCCGCGGCGACGTCCCGCGACACGATCACCACCGCCCCGCCGCCGTCCGAGACGATGCAGCACTCCAGCAGGTGCAGCGGGTCGGCGATCAGCCGCGAGCCGAGCACGTCGCCCACGGTGATCTCGCGCACGTTCCTGATCCCGATGTCGGAAAGCCCGGCGACCGCCTCCGGGTTGCGCATCGCGTGCCTGCGGGTGGTGACCGCTATCTCGGCAAGCTGCTCCGGGGTGGTGCCGTACTGCGCCATGTGGCGCCTGGCCACCATCGCGTAGTTGCCGATCAGGGTCAGCCCGTAGGGGCGCTCCATGTTGGCCGCTGGCTGGGCCTCGGATGGGCGCGCGCCGGTGCCGATCGCACGGGACTCGCTGTGCGCCGTGGACCCGTAGGTGAGCAGGGCGACGCTCGCCTTGCCCGCCGCGATGTCCCTGGCGGCGTGCGCGGCGTGGAACTCGTAGGAGCTCCCGCCGACCGCGGTGGTGTCCACCACCCGGGGGGTGATCCCGAAGTACTCGGCGATCGTGAGGCCCTGCATCCGGCCCGCCTCGCTGGCGTCGTACACGGCGTCGACGTCGGCCCAGGTGAGGCCGGCGTCCTCGAGGGCGCGGGCCGCGCACTCCGCCTTGATCTGCAGCGGGCTGCGGCCGCCAGCGACCCGCCTGGGGAATTCGTGGATGCCGGCGATCGCCGCGGCCGGTGTGGCCATCACGCCTCGTCCCAAGACGCCAGCGCGCCGGGCAGGAACGCCATCCGGCCCCGGTCGATGACCACGGTGCCGTCCTCGGTCGCGGTCTGGAACGCCGCGACGCCGCTGCCGTCCTCCGGCAGCCAGATCGATACGGCCAGCGTGTCGCCGGGCAGCACCGGGCGGGTGAACCGGCCGGACATCGAGGCGAACCTGGACGGGTCCGAGCCGCAGAGCGTGTGCAGCAGGGCCCGGCCGGTTATCCCGTAGCTGCACAGGCCGTGCAGGATCGGCCGGCTGAACCCGCCCCTGGCCGCGAACGACGGGTCGGAGTGCAGCGGGTTCCTGTCGCCGGACAGCCGGTACAGCAGCGCCTGCTCCGGCCTGGTCGGCTGGACCACGGTGTGGTCCGGCGGCCGGTCGGGCCGTCGCCAGCGGTCGCTCGGCCCGCGGTCCCCGCCGAAGCCGCCTTCGCCGCGGATGAACACGCCGCTCCTGGACGTCACCAGCTTGGCGCCGGTCGCCGCGTCCACGGCCACGTTCTCGACGGTCACGAGCGCGCCCGAGATCTTGTCGTAGATGCCGGTCACCGTGGAGACGACGCTCGCGGTGCCCGCCACCGGCAGCGGCTGGTGCAGTTCGAACGCCTGCTCGGCGTGGACGAGCATCGCCCGGTCGAAGTCGCCCAGGCGGCGGCCGGAGCGCGGCTGCGCCACCAGGACCCCGAAGGTGGGCAGCACCTGCTGCGGCAGGCCGTCGGTGTTCTCGGTGGTGAACTGCAGTTCCTGCAGCGGATCCCCGAGCCCGGCCCCGACCCCGACCGCGTACAGCAGCGCGTCCTTCGAGGTCCACGAGCGTTCCTGCGGCTCGCCGGGCACGCCGACGAGGCTGTGGTCCAGGGGCATCCCGACCTCCGTGCCGCGCAGCCGGGCGCGGCGGCTCGACGGTACTAGAATTTCGTTCCAAAAATAGTGTTGAGAGCCGGCCGCGCCGTGTCAACCTAGCCGTGTCAGCCTAAGAGCGCGCTGCACCATGCCAGCCCCGGCCCGAGGAGGATCGACGTGGGCGTCCTGAACGGGAAGATCGCCATCGTGACCGGCGCCAGCCGGGGCATCGGCGCGGCCATCGCCGGGCGGTTCGGCGCGGAAGGCGCCGCCGTTGCGGTCGCCGCCAGGACCGCCGAGGCCGGCCAGTCGCGGTTCCCCGGCACGATCGAGGACACGGCCGCGGCGATCCGGGCCGCCGGGGGGACGGCGGTGGCTGTACCCGCCAACCTGGCCAGGCCGGAGGACCGGGAGCGGCTGGTCGCGGAGGTCGCCCGGCAGCTCGGCCCGGCCGACATCCTGGTCAGCAACGCGGCGGTGAGCTTTTTCGAGCCGGTCGCCGATTTCAGCCCGCGCCGCTACGCGCTGATGTTCGCGGTGCAGGTCGAGGCGCCGTTCCAGCTCGCCCGGCTCGTGCTGCCGGGGATGCGGGAGCGCGGCCGCGGCTGGATCCTGAACATCTCGTCGATCGCCGCCCGGCACCCGTCGCTGCCGCCCGGCCGGTTCGCCGTCGGCTCCACCGTCTACGGCATGTGCAAGGCGGCGCTCGAGCGGTTCTCCACCGGCCTGGCCGCGGAACTGTACGAGGACAACATCGCGGTCAATGCGCTCTCGCCGACGCTGGTCGTGCCCACGCCGGGAACGATCTTCCACCACCTGACCACGCCCGATGACCCGAACGCCGAGCCGCCCGCGGTCATGGCCGAGGCCGCGCTGGCGCTCTGCCATGCCGAGCCGAGAACCCTGACCGGCCGGATCGCCTACTCTCAGGACCTGCTGGCCGAGCTTGGCGTCACCGTGCCGACGGCGGGCTGACCGGGTGCTCGCCCAGGCGGCTTTCCAGTTCCGTGATGGCCTGCTCGGTGCTCGTGAAGAGCACGGCCTGCATGCCGACGGCCCGGGCGCCGGCCACGCAAACCTCGGTGTCGTCGAGGAAGACCGTTTCGCCCGGCGGCACGCCGAGCCGCTGCGCGGTGATGAGGTACGAGCGAGGGTCCGGCTTCTCCATGCCCTCCTCGTGGGAGTAGACCACGACGTCGCAGAGGCCGGCGAACCCGTAGGCGGCCTGCTCGCGCTCGCGCGCCCCGGCGAAGCTGTTGCTGAGGATCCCGGTCAGGTAGCGCGGTCGGAGCGCGGCGAAGTAGCCTCCGGGTCAATGACCAGCTGCCGTAAACCGCCACCTCAAGCCTGCCCGCGGGGACTGCCGGCGCGCTGTGCGGTGAGTGCATCGAGAGCGTGCCGCAGCTGCCGCCGTTGCGAAGGGCTGAGCCGGTCGATCAGGTGGTGTCGGACGGCTGCCGCATGGACCGGGCGGGCGGCCTTGGCGTAGTCACGGCCGATGTCGGTGAGCTGGACCTCGACGCCGCCGTCGACCCCGCGGCGGGTGACCAGGCCGCGTTGTTCCATGCGGGTCAACTGGTGCGAGAGCCGGCTGCGATGCCAGCCCATCGATTCCGCCAGGGCGTTCTGACGCATGCGGCCGCCGCCGAGCTCAGCTACCCGGGTGAGCACGCCGAAGTCCGCATCGGACAGGCCCACGGCGGCGGCGATGTCCGCGGCGATCCGGGCGCGGACGGTGTCCGCCGCGAGTTTCCAGGCATGCCAGAGCGACATTTCCTCTGCGTCGAGCGGCTCGTGCACGCGACCACCCTAGACGACCCGGTGTTGACGCAACAACGCCAAGCCTGCATGCTGTTGCCATGGCAACAGCATGCTCCTGCAGAACCACCCGGGCGCGGTTTGCTCTCGTTACCGGGGCGAACAAGGGCATAGGAAAGGCGATCGCGGCCGGGCTTGCCGAGCAGGGCTTCACCGTCTACCTGGGCTCGCGCGACGCGGGTCGCGGCAAGGCCGCCGCCGCGGAACTCGCTACGTCAGGCGACGTCCGCGCAATCACGCTCGACGTCACCTCGGACGGCGATGTCGCGGACGCCGTCAGACGCGTCGAGGCCGAGGCCGGCTGTCTCGACGTGCTGGTCAACAACGCAGGCACGCACCCGCTCAACGGCCGCCGGCTCGACCACCTGCCCACACCGACCGAGGAAACCGCCGGCGACCTGCGCTACGTGTACGAGACGAATGTCTTCGCCGTCGTACGCGTCACCAACGCCTTCCTCCCGTTGCTGCGGCGAGCGCCGGCCGCACGCATCGTCAACGTCACGAGCAAACGCGGCTCCATCGGTGAAGAGGGCGCATGGGTCGGCCAGCCGGTCATGTCCTACTCCAGTTCCAAGACTGCTCTCAACGCGATCACCGCGCACTTCGCTCGCGCGCTGGCGGATACCCCGATCAAGGTGAACGGGGCTGCTCCCGGGCACGTCGCCACCGACTTCAACAACTTCCGCGGCAGCCGCAGCCCGGAACAGGGGGCCGCGGTCGCGATACGCCTGTCCACCCTCTCCCCCGACGGCCCTACCGGTGCGGTCTTCGAGGATCACACCCAACTCGCCTGGTAAGGACACGCGCCCGATTCAGCGCCCATCACAAGCCTGTCGTGCCCCGGTAGGTGGCGGACGGTGATGGAGTTGGCGACGGGTAGGTCGGCGACGGAGTAGGCGTCACGCTCGGCGTCGGCGTCGGCGTCGGCGTCGGGCTGGGGCTGGGGCTCTGGCTCGGGCAGGGCGAGGAGGTCGGCGTCGGCGAGGTCGTCGCGCTGGGCGACCGTGACGGGCTCGGCCTGGGCGTCCCTGACCGGGCCGGCCGCGTCCGCGAGAGGGTGCGCGGCGGCGCGTTCAGCAAGGACGGCGGCAGCAGCGACGGCGACAAGGACGGGACCGCGACGACGTGCGGCGCATGGTGCGCGCGCTGTGCCGGCGGCGCCGCCCGCAACAGCGGCGCGGGCTTGGCCCCGGCCGCCGTGGCGATGGCGGCAGGCTCGCCCCGCACGGTCAGCCCGGACACGATCTGCCAGCCCGCGACGCCGATCACCCCGAGCGCGACTACTGCCCCGGTCGCTGCCGCGGCGGCGCCGATCCGCTGCCGACCGGCACCGCGCCGGTGAGAATCCGGAGCGATCTGGCCTTGACTCCGATCCACGCAGACCTCCCGGTTGGCCCCGGCATTTGGTGCGCGCTCCGGAAGCGGGCCGCCAGCGGCTCAGGCTGCCGGGGACTGCGGCACCATCATGTGCCATCAGCCTGGACGGTCTTCTTGCACTCCGCTTAATGCCTGCCTTGCATCCGCATGGCGCGGTGCAGGCCGCGCGTGGTCAGCCGCGGCGGGCGAACCAGTTGGCGTGCAGGCCGTTGGGGACGGCGGCCGGGATGGCGACCCGGGCCATGGGCGGGCAAGGGAAGTCGGCGGCGTCCCAGATGTACAGCCACGACCGGTCGTCGGGCAGTGACCGGGCCAGGGTCATGTAGTAGCCGTCGAGTTCCTCGGCCGAGCCCTCGCGGGGCACGAAGACCACCTCGCCGATCGAGGCGTCGGTGTCCCAGGCGTGGCTCTGCCCGGTGGCCATGTCCCACCGGATCAGGCGGTCGTGTTCGCCCCGCGCGAGGTCGTGCTCACCGGACGCGCTTCCCACGGTCAGGTAGCGGTGGCGCCGGCCGGTGCGGCGGTCGTCGATGCGCGGGAACTCGCTGGGGATGTCGCCGACGTGTGTCACCCCGGCGGTTCCGCGGGCCGGATCGATCGAGACCCGGGAGAACCGGCCGCTGACCCGGGCACGCTGGCCGCCGGCGGCGCGCCGGTCCCCGGCGGCCAGCGACAGCATGTTCCACCACGGGAAGTCGGCGACTACCCTGCCGCCGTCCTCGTAGGCGTTGGCGAAATGCCAGACCCAGAACGGCTCCAGCTCGGCGAACGCAACCGGGCCGTCGCCGGAACGCGGCACGAGCGCGATCCTTGTGCCCAGATCGGGCTGCCAGCTCAGCACGCTGCCGCCGGTCAGCATCGCCGCCGCGTCCAGGATGGCGGGCCCGATCACGAACAGCGCGTAATGCTCGGTGATCGTGAAGTCGTGGATCATGAACGCCTTGTCAACGCCGGGCACCGCGGCGGGCGGCCGCGTGACCGAGCCGTCCGGGCCGACCACCGCCCAGGTCAGGTACGGCTCGGAGACGTCGTACCGGAACACCACCATCTCCCCGGTGCGCGGGTCGATCCGCGGGTGGGCGCACATCCCCAGGGGCAGGCCGCCGCCGAAGTCGAACCGGCCGATCGTCTCCAATTCGGGGCTGATCTCGTAGGGCGGGGTGCCTTCCTCCAGCGCGAGATAGCGATCGGCGTGGCGGATGACGTTGATGAAGGCGTCCAGCTTGATCGGCCAGCCGGGATCCGGGTCGGGCCCGAGCAGGCCCCCGTCGACGAAGGCCGGGGTCATGATGCCGCCGTACAGCGCGCGGCCCGCCCGCTGCTCGGCGCGCAGCCCGTTGGTCCACACCCAGCGGTTGCGGTATCGGGCCTTGCCCCCGCCGATCCACACCGCGTGGATCATGCCGTCCCCTTCGAGCGGGTAGGTGTAGCTGCCCAGCGGCGGGAACTTGGGGTTCGGGCCGTTGCGCATGAACACACCGTCGATGTCTGCCGGGAGAGTGCCGTCGACCTGCAGTTCGTCCGCATCGGTCTCCCGGTCAACGGGTGCATACCGCCCCGACAGGTAGGGATGGCCGCCGGGGTCCACGACCCTCAGGACCTCAGGATCGGCCTGGTCGGTCATAGCCGCCTCCCTGCGTGTTCCGGACCGGACGGGCGAACACTATATCGAGACGCCACCAGGAGGTTGCCTGGCAGGCGGCAGGTTTGCCACGCGTTGACGGCGGGTAAATCGGTTGACTCTGCGGGATGGTTCGCCGGGGTGGGCCACGGGCTCGGTGGGGGGCGGTTGTGGCGAGGAATACCCATGACGATCGGCCGGGCGTGGTCCCGGAAGTCGCGGTGACCATGCGGATCAACGGCCGGTCCGAGCGGCTGCAGGCCGACGCGCGGGTGACGCTGCTGGACGCGCTGCGTGACCGGCTGGGCCTGACCGGCACGAAGAAGGGCTGTGACCAGGGCGCGTGCGGCGCCTGCACCGTCCTGGTTGACGGCAGGCGGGTGCTGTCCTGCCTGACCCTGGCCGCGAAGTGCGACGGCCGGGAAGTGCTGACCATCGAGGGCCTGGCCAGCAACGGGGTTCGCCACCCGGTGCAGGAGGCGTTCATCCACCACGATGCGTTCCAGTGTGGCTACTGCACGCCCGGGCAGATCATGTCGGCGGTCGGGCTGCTGGGTGAGGGGCGCGCGGGCAGCGACGAGGACATCCGCGAGTTCATGAGCGGCAACATCTGCCGTTGCGGTGCCTACTCCAACATCGTCGCCGCGATCCGCGAGGTCGCCGGGCGGGCGGGAGCGTAGCCATGCGCCCGTTCGAGTACATCCAGGCCACCGACCCGGCGCAGGCGGTCGCGATGGTCACCGCCGACCCGGCGGCGGACTACCTCGCCGGCGGCACCACCCAGGTGGACCTGATGCTGAAGGACGGGATCCTCTCGCCGGAGCGGCTGGTCGACATCACCCGGCTGCCGCTGACGTGGATTACCGCCGATGCCGCCACGATGTGGGTCGGCGCCACCACCACGATGGAAGAGCTTGCCGCCCACCCCACCGTGTCCGCGCGCCTGCCGTTCGTGCGTGAGGCGCTGCTGCTCAGCGCTTCGGTTCAGCTACGCAACATGGCCACGATCGGCGGGAACCTGCTGCAGCGCACCCGCTGCCGGTATTTCCGCGACCCGGCCGTCGGGGCCTGCAACAAGCGGCAGCCGGGGAGCGGCTGCGCCGCGGTGACCGGGCCGGCCCGGATGCACGCGATCTTGGGCGCGTCGCGGAACTGCATCGCGCTGCACGCCTCCGACCTGGCGGTCTCGCTGGTGGCTCTGGACACGATCGTGCACATCCTCGGTCCAGGCGGGGCACGCAAAGTGCCGCTCACCGAGTTCTACGTCGAGCCAGGCAACGCCCCCGACACCGAAAACGTCCTGGCCCACGGCGAGCTGATCACCGAGATCGAGATCCCGCTGCTGCCGCCGGACGCGCGGTCGGCCTACATCAAGGTCCGCGACCGTACCTCGTACGAGTTCGCGCTCGCCTCGGCGGCGGCTGCCGTGGTGGTCGAGGGCACCATGATCCGCGACGCGCGGATCGGCCTCGGCGGCGTCGGCACGGTCCCGTGGCGCGCGCGGGACGCCGAGCGCGTGCTGCGCGGCGGACCGGCCAGCGACGAGGCTTTCCGCGCCGCGGCCGAGGCCACGGTGCGTGACGCGTTCACCGTGCCCGGCACCGCGTTCAAGGTCGAACTGGCCAAACGGACGCTGGTGCGGGCCCTGCAGACCGTGACCGGAGCCACGCCATGACGATCGAGGCTGTCCGGCTGATCGAGCCGGGCGTTGACCGGGTCGACGGCCCGCTGAAGGTGACCGGCTCCGCGCCGTACTCCATCGACTTCGGCTGTCCCGACATGGCGCACGCCGCGCTGGTGCGCGCCACGGTGGCGGCCGGGCGGATCCGCGGGATCGAGGCCGCTGCCGCCGAGGCCGCGCCGGGCGTGCTGGCCGTGATCACCCACCGCAACGCCCCGCGGCTGCAGCGCGGCCCCGATACCCCGTTCTGGCGGCAGCCGGTACCGCCGCTGCAGGACGACCGGATCCTGCACCACGGCCAGTACGTCGCGGTGGTGGTGGCCGAGACGGCCGAGCAGGCCGCCGCCGCGGCTCGCCTCGTCGAGGTCGGGTACGAGCCAGCCGAGGCGCTGCTGGACCTCGACGACCCCAGGGCCGAGGTGCTGGCCAATCCGTGGGGGCTGGATGCGCATCGCGGCGATGTGGCAGCCGGGCTGGCGTCCGCGGCTGCCACGGTCGAGGTCACCTACACCACGCCGGACGAGACCAACAACCCGATGGGGCTGTTCGCCACGGTCGCGCTCTGGGACGGTGACACGCTCACGGTCCACGACTCGACCCAGTGGCCCTACGGCGTCCGGGCGGCGCTCGCAGGGACCTTCGGGGTGCCCGAGAGCGGGATCCGGGTGATCGCGCCGTTCCTCGGCGGCGGGTTCGGTGCCGCGCTGCGGGCCTGGCCGCACATTACCTTGACGGTGCTGGCGGCGCGGGTGACCGGGCGGCCGGTGAAGCTGGTGCTGACCCGACCGCAGATGTTCACCGGCGTCGGGCACCGGACCAGGACCGTCCAGCACATCAGGCTCGGCGCGGACCGCAGCGGGCAGCTGACCGCGCTCGAACACGAAGCCAAGAGCTCGATCGCGGTCGAAGACGACAACTACGAGCCGGTCGCGGCCGACTCGGCCACCGCCTACGCCTGCCCCAATGTGGACACCCGGGACCTGCAGGCGCGGCTGAACATCCCGGCACCGACGTCGATGCGCGCGCCGGGCGAGGCGCAGGGCAACTTCGCGCTGGAATCCGCCCTGGACGAGCTCGCCTATGCGATCGGGATGGACCCGCTCGAGCTGCGGCTGCGCAACTACGCCGAATACCAGCAGCAGCTCGGCCTGCCATGGTCGAGCAAGGCGCAGCGCGCCTGCTTCGAGCAGGGCGCCGAGCGGTTCGGCTGGCCGGCCCGCGACCCCCGGCCACGCTCGATGCGCGACGGGAACTGGCTGGTGGGTTACGGCATGGCCGGGGTCAGCTTCTTCTGGTTCCAGCAGCCCTGCCAGGCCAGGGCGTCGGTCAGGCGGGACGGGACCGCGTTCGTGCGCAGCGCCGCGACCGACATCGGCACCGGCACATACACGGTGATGACGCAGCTGTCCGCCGAGCTGCTGGGCCTCGGGCTCGACCAGGTCGAGGTCCGCCTCGGTGACACCGACCTGCCGATGTCACCGATGGAGGGCGGCTCGGGTCTGACGGCGGCCCTGGGCAGCGCCGTGCGGGCGGCCTGCCGGGGGGTCATCCAGGCATTCCTCGACACGGTCGCCGACGACCCCGGCTCACCCCTGCGCGGCTGCCGGCTGGACGACGTGACGGTCGCCGACGGCCGCATCCAGCACGGCTACAAACCTGGCGGCGGCGAGACCTACGCCGAGATCCTCGCCCGCCACGGCCTGGACGAGCTGACCGCCGACGGGGACAGTGCCCCGCCCAAGCCCGAGGACGTGGGCATGGCACCCTCCGGCGCCTTCGCCGCCCGGTTCGCCGAGGTCCGCGTCGACCCGGATCTGGGCCTGGTGCGTGTCGCACGGATCGTGTCGGCCGTCGACGGCGGGCGCATCCTCAACGAAAAGACCGCCACCAGCCAGATCATCGGCGGCACCGTCGGCGGCATCGGGATGGCGCTGCTCGAGGAGACCGTTACCGACCCGACCAGCGGCCGCATCGCCAACGCCAACCTCGGCGACTACCTCGTCCCGGTCAACGCTGACGTCCCCGATCTGGAGGTGTTCTTCGTCGGCGAACCCGACCGGTTCAACCCGATCGGGGTCAAGGGGGTCGGCGAGGTTGGCCTGGTGGGCATAGCCGCGGCCATCGCCAACGCGGTCTTCCACGCCACCGGGCGGCGCATCCGCTCGCTGCCGATCACCGTCGACCAGCTCCTATGACAACCCACACCTGGGTCCGTTAGTGCGGCGTTAGTGCGGCCCAGGCCCGAGCTGCGTTAGTTCTGGTCAGGGTTCGTCGCGGTGCCCGTCGCGCCGGCCTG
>Ga0335075_10004544_pt1 | contig 21700 bp, 18 predicted proteins | sample Lox_Sample_24_FD_206723 | JGI IMG/M metagenome (GOLD analysis project Ga0335075, IMG submission 206723) | Soil microbial communities from Loxahatchee National Wildlife Refuge, Florida, United States - Lox_Sample_2.4 | ecosystem: Environmental > Terrestrial > Soil > Wetlands | place: USA...
GACGGTGCTCGTCACCGTCGACACGACCGGGGTCACCGCGCTCGTCACGGTCGAGACCACCGAGGCCACCGTACTCGGCGTCTCACTTGCGGTAGACGCGTCCGTCGCCACGGCGTTGGTCGCCGGGGCGGCACCGGCCGTGCTCGTGGCTCCTGCCGTCGCGGGGTCAGACACCGTCGCCGGGGCGGTCCCAGCCGCCGCGGTCGCGGTCTTGGTCACTGAGTTGACCACTCCCGCGGCGGCGTTCGTGATCGTCGGGTCAGACGGGGTAGCGGGGCTATCGGCCGGAGCCGACGACGCGGGAACCGACGCAGCCGGCGTGGACGCCGCAGGAACCGACGCAGCAGGGACCGGCGGTGCCGACGGCACTGGAGCAGAAGCCGGGGCCGACGTCGCGGGAGTCGAAGCCGCGGGAGCTGACGGCACCGACGGCACTGACGGCACTGACGGCGCGGTGGCCGGTGCGTTTGTCGTGGAGTTGTCAGCTCCCGCGGAAGTGCCGGTTGTCGTGTCTCCCGCGCCTGAGGCCAAGCTGGTAGCACCGGCGGAAGCCGTGGCGCCGCCCGACGGAGTGCCGGCGGGCACGGAGCCGGACAGCGAACTGGTGGCTTGCGAGACCACCGATGTCACCGGGTGCGCGGCCGTGGTGATCGCTGAGACCACGGATCCCGCCGTCGGCGGCGCAGCCGGCTGGTCGTCCGTCGCGGCGTGCGCCTGCTTCGAGAAAAGCAGCATGAGGAAGAAAATTCCGGCAGCCACAATCGCGAGTTGTGCCACCCTAAGGGCGACGCGTCGCGGAATCGGCTGCGGCATCTGCAGCTCCCATGGAGCGGGAAACCGGACAACCATGCATGCTTACCTGCGGGGCGCGCTTCAAACCATCCCCGGACCAGGAATGCGTGATCGTTGAGGACGAGGCGTACTGTTCGGTCATCACCGTACACTCACGCCGCGCAGCCCGGCAAGCCGATCCGGTCAAGTCCTGGGCCCTTTCCCGGCGGCTTCGTGCTCGGGGTCATCGGCGGTGGATGCCTCAGGAAATCGGTGGTCCACGCCGTGTCTGGCCCCCCAGCGCCTAGTCAGGGTGCACGTCATGCCGACGATGCTGGGTAGATTTGTCCGCTAAGCCTGGAGTTCAGGTTCAGACTTTCCTGATTGAAGGCACACTGAGTGTCCTTTCTGTCATACAGCGCCCCAAATGACACACGATGCCGGAATGACACGCGATCCAGGCTGGGGCAGCCGTCCCGGCCGCCAAGGATCCATGATCACAGTCGGCCTCTACGGGACGACCGTGACCGGCCACTTTCCGGCCCGGACGAGGCGGACGGCGATTGAGCCGAGAAGCCGGTGACCGGCCTTGAGCGACGCGCCTACCACGATCGCGTCGGCGCGGGTCTCCTCGGCGACGCGGACGATCTCATGGAACGGGTCGCCATGCGCGGTGATGAACGTGACCGAGATGCCAAGTTCGCGCCCGACCGCGTCCGCACGCGCGCCCAGTTCCTTGGCGATGGCGTCGTGCGCCTCGTTCTCTGCGGCGAGCGCGGTCGCCCCCATCGGGGAGGCCAGGGGGAGCGATCCCAAGGGCGCGACATAGACCGAGATAATCCGCGCGCCCTGCCTGCGAGCCAGGCCGGCCGCGTACCAAGCGGCACGCGCGGCCGTAACCGAGTCATCGACACCGACCAGGATCGCCGAAGGCCCGTCCGTTCCCAGCTCGAAACCGCCGTTCTCCACGGCAGCAGCTTACGTTTCACCGGGTCCGCCGTCCCCGTCAAAGGCGGTCAAAGGCAACGGCAGCAACGACTCACGGATGAACAGATAATTCGCGCATATCACCCGGGGTGGCGAAGGCGAGGAGCTTCGCCTCGCCGGGGCCGAGCGCCGACCAGTCACCAGGCAGGCCGAGGACCGCGATCGCGGCGGTCGGGAACCCCGCGGGCGGGTCGGGCGGCGGGTCCGCCAGGCCGACCGTGAGCTCTGCCATGCCGGGATTGTGGCCGACGATCAGCGCGGTCCGCCATGATGGCGGGAACTCGCGCACCAGCATCAGCAGCCCGAGCACCGTAGCGTCGTACACCCGCGGTTCGTAGGTCACCAGCGGCGCGGCGTCCGGCACGGCCGCCGCCAGTGCCGCCGACGCCAGTTCCCAGGTCTGCCGGGCCCGCCGCGCCGTCGAGCAGACCACCGCGTCCGGCGCATACCCGGATGCGCCCAGCCAGCGGCCGGCCACCGGCGCGTCCCGCAGGCCGCGCTTGGCGAGTGGACGGTCGTGGTCAGCGACGCCTTCCGGCCAGTCCGATTTCGCGTGCCGCAGCAGCAGCAGTCGCCTGGCGACCTGTCCGCGCGTCCCGGCTTCGCTCACGGCACCACGGTAACCCGACCAGGCCGCAAGACACCTAACCGGCCAAAGCCGTGACGCGTGATGCTCACTCCGGTGACTTTCAGCGGCTAGGCTCGATGGGATGCAACGGGTGGCGCTTCGGGACGTTGATCTCGCATCCTTCCGGGCGGCGCTCGGGACTGCGGGATGCGCCGACGGCACCTCCGCGGTGCGCCGCGGCGCGGTCGTGCAGATGGCCTGGGAGGCGTCGCAGCAACTTCTCACCGGCACCGTCCGCGACGGCGGCGGCGAAATCAGGACCGTGTCCGCCTCGTTCCGCGCATCGTCCGGGTTCCCGCTGCGCTTCCGGCAGGGCAACTGCAGCTGCGCGCAGGGGAGCAACTGCGTGCACGTCGCCGCCCTGGTACTCGCGGCGACCGACGAGACACTGCTGCCAGCCAAGACGTCGGCCAGCGGCACCGCCCGCCGCTCCTCGCTGCCCTGGGAACAGTCGCTCGGCTCGCTGCTCGCGACCCCGGATGCCACCATCGCACCGGCGGCCGGCGGAACGCCGGCTACCGCGCCGCTCGCCGTCGAGCTCTCGCTGGTCCCGAACACCCCAGAGCCCGCCCGCTCCCCCGGCTACGGTTCCTACACCAGCAGTTCGTACACCAGCAGTTCCTACTCCAACGGTTCCTATTCCAATCGGCGCGAGCCCGCCGACGACCCCACCAGGAAGCTCAAGCTCCAGGCCAGGCTCGTGCAACCGGGACGGCAAGGCGGCTGGGTAGCGGGCAACCTGTCCTGGTCTCGGATGGAGTACCTGCTGCTGCGCGATGAGTTTCCGGCCGCGCAGGTCCGCCTGCTGCACGAGCTCTTCGCTCTCTACCGGGCAAGCTCTCCCCAGCACTCCTTCTACGGCGGTTACTCGCACGGCGGGTACGGCGGCGAGCAGCGGTACCTCGACCTGTCGGCCTGCGAGTCCCGCCAGCTCTGGCCGGTGCTTGAGCAGGCGCAAGCCGTCGGGCTGCCCCTCGTCTACCGGGGCAAGCAGGGCACCGTGCCGCCGCCGACTACGGCGGAGCTCTGCCTCGACGTGACCAGCGACGGTTCAACGCTGCTCATCGAGGCGGTGATCAAGACCGCCGACGGCGCGGACGCGGTCCCGCTGCGGTTCATCGGCAGTGACGGGCACGGCGTCGTCTACACCAGCCGCGCCCAAGCCGCGGGCGTAAAGGGGAACAACGCCGAGCACACGCGGTTCCGGCTCGCCCGGCTCACGCACCCGGTGCCCGCCCAGATCCAGTACCTCGCGCTGGCCGACGAGCGGCTCGTGGTGCCGGAGTCCGGCCAGGCGGCGTTCCTTTCCAGGTTCTACCCGCGGCTGCGCCGGATGGCGACCGTGACGTCCTCGGACGGCTCGTTCACCGCGCCGGAGATCTCCCCGCCGTCACTCGTGGTTCGCGCCGCCTACACGCGCGGCCACCACGTGGAGGTCCGCTGGGAGTGGGCCTACCTGGTGGGCGGCACCGAGTTGCGGGTGCCGCTCGGCTCGGCACCCGACCCGTTCCGTGACCTGGAGGCGGAGACGCGGGTGCTCGGCGGTCTTGACCTGCCCGCGGACGCGCCGGGCGTGCCCAAGAACATCACTCATCCCGAACGGTCCCGTGGCTTCGCGTATACCCTGCACGGCTTGGACGTGATGGCGTTCACGACGCAGGTGCTGCCGCTGCTTTCTGGCCGCGGCGATGTGCGAGTCGAGCTGACCGGGCGGGTGCCCGAGTACCGGGAGGCCGGGGACTCGCTGGAGATCGGGCTGTCCACCGGAGCGCGCGACGGCGACCCCGACTGGTTCGACCTCGGCATCACGGTCACCGTCGAGGGCCGCTCGGTGCCGTTCGCCGAGCTCTTCGTGGCCCTGGCGAACCGCCAGTCGCACCTGCTGCTGCCCGACGGCGCCTACTTCTCGCTCGATAAGCCCGAACTGGCCGCGCTCGCCCGGCTCATCGAGGAGGCCAGGGCGCTACAGGACCAGCCAGACGGAGAACTGCGGATCAGCCGGTTCCAGGCTGGCCTGTGGGAGGAACTATCCGGCCTCGGCGTGGTCAGCCATCAGGCCACCGCCTGGCAGCAGCAGGTGCGCGGGCTGTTGTCGCTCGCCGATATCGAGCGGCCGCCACCGCCCGCGTCGCTGAGCGCCCGGCTGCGGCCCTACCAGCTGGCCGGGTTCCAGTGGCTCGCGTTCCTGTGGGAGCACGGGCTGGGCGGAATCCTGGCCGATGACATGGGGCTCGGCAAGACGCTCCAGGCACTGGCGCTGCTCCAGCACACCAAAGATGCCCCGGAACCGCCCGCCCACCCGTTTCTCATCGTGGCGCCGACCTCGGTCCTGTCGAACTGGGCGACCGAGGCCCACCGGTTCGCGCCCGGCCTGAAGGTCGTGACGGTCTCCGACACGCTCGCCCGGCGCCGCGCCAGGCTGGCGGACGTGATCGACGGGGCGGACGCGGTGGTGATCTCGTACACGCTGCTGCGGCTCGACTTTGAGGCTTACGGCGCCGTGCCGTGGGCGGGGCTGATCCTGGACGAGGCGCAGTACGTCAAGAACCACCAGTCCAAGGCGTACCAGTGCGCCCGCCGGATCACCGCCCCGTTCAAGGTGGCGATCACCGGCACGCCGATGGAGAACAACCTGATGGAGCTGTGGTCGTTGCTGTCGATCACCGCGCCTGGGCTGTTCCCGCACCCGGAACGGTTCAAGGACTACTACGCGAAGCCGATCGAGAAGTCCGGAAACGCCGAACTGCTCGGGCAGCTCCGCCGCCGGATCAGGCCGCTGATCATGCGCCGGACCAAGGAACAGGTCGCCGCCGACCTGCCGGCCAAGCAGGAGCAGGTGCTTGAGGTCGAGCTGAACCCCCGGCATCGCAAGGTCTACCAGATGCACCTGCAACGGGAGCGGCAGAAGGTGCTCGGCCTGCTCGACGACGTGAACCACAACAGGTTCACCATCTTGCGCTCGCTGACGCTGCTGCGGCAGCTCTCGCTGCACTGCGCGCTGGTCGACGACGAGCACGCGGACGTCCCGTCGGCGAAGATCGAAGCGCTGATCGAGCAGATCGAGGACGTGGTCGGCGGCGGGCACCGGGCGCTGGTGTTCAGCCAGTTCACCCGGTTCCTGCGAATGGCGCGATCCCGGCTGGAGGCGGCGGGCGTCGAGTGCTGCTACCTGGACGGCTCGACCACCAACCGGCCGACCGTGATCTCCTCGTTCAAGGAGGGGACCGCCCCGGTGTTCCTGATCAGCCTCAAGGCCGGCGGGTTCGGGCTCAACCTGACCGAGGCCGACTACTGCTTCCTGCTCGACCCGTGGTGGAACCCGGCCACCGAGGCGCAGGCGGTGGACCGGACCCACCGGATCGGGCAGACCCGGAACGTGATGGTCTACCGGCTGATCGCGTCCGGCACGATCGAGGAGAAGGTCATGGCGCTGAAGGCGCGCAAGGCCCAGCTGTTCTCGTCGGTGATCGACAGCGACGGCGCCTTCAGCTCGGCGCTGTCCGCGGACGACATTCGCGCCCTCTTCGCGTGAGTCACTTATTCACATTTCGTTTACTTATATTCCACTTTGACACTTCTGCCACTTGGCTGAATCGTGTAATCATTCGTCCCGGAACTCGGCGGTAGGCACGGGTTCGCCCATGCAGCCTCAAGGGAGAACAATGATTCACAAGGCACGAGCGCGCCGCCTGGCAGTGGCGGCCGTCGCGGCCGGGACGGCGATGTCTGGCCTCGCTCTGGCGCCGGCGATGTCCGCGTCCGCCGCACCGCGGCCGTCCGCGGCGCACACCGAGGTCTTCAGCGACAGCCGGTCGCCGCTGCCCGCGGGCGCGATCAAGCACATCATCGTGATCGAGCTTGAGAACGAGAGCGAGGACGCCACCTTCGGCCCCACGTCCCCCGCCACCTACCTGAACGACACACTGCTGCCAAAGGGCGAACTCGTCCAGAACTACTACGCGGTCGGCCACGTCAGCCTGGACAACTACATCGCCCAGATCTCCGGCCAGGCGCCGAACCAGCTGACCAGCAGCGACTGCGTCACCAGCATCACCTCGCTGACCGGCGTCTACCAGGACGTCACGCCCGGCACCCTCGACCCCGACCAGGCCAAGTACCCAGGCCAGGTGGACGGCCAGGGCTGCGTGTTCCCGAAGTCGGTGCAGACGATCGGCAACCAGCTTGACGAGGCCTACCCGCGGACGCTGGGCAGCGACTGGCGCGAGTACGCCGAGGACATGGGCAACGACCCGGCCCGCGACGTCGGCACCCCCGACCCGCTCGGGGGTGCCGACTGCGCTCACCCGGTGCAGGTGAACGGCACAGCCGCCGACGACACCGAGTCCGCCGAGGGACCGAACGCGACCGGCACCCAGGTCAAGTCGTCGATCACCGACCAGTACACCGACCGGCACAACCCGTTCATCTACTTCCACTCGGTGACCGATGACGCGGCGCTCTGTGACCACGACGTGGTCCCGCTCGGCACCGCGACGACCAGCGCCAACGGCACCGTGACCTACTCCGGCCACCTGGCCGACGACCTGAAGCACCAGTCGACCACGCCCCGGTTCGCCTTCATCACCCCGAACTTGTGCGACGACGGCCACGACGCCACCTGCGCGGGCACCAACGACGCGGGCACCACGACCGGCGGGCTCGTCGGCGCCGACGACTGGCTGCAGACCTGGATGCCGCTGATCTTCGACTCCCCGGCGTACCGCAGCGGCGACACCCTGGTGGAAATCACCTTCGATGAGGGCGACGAGACCGACACAACGGCGGGCGACAACGAGCAGCCCGGCCCGAACAGCGCCAACCCCGGCTACTCGCCGCTGCTCAACACCCCGATCGCCGCCTACGGCGGCCTCACCTACTACGACCTGCTCGGCGTCACCGGCCTCACCCCCAACGAGGAGCCCCCGGCCGGCACCATGCCGGGCGGGGGCCAGGTCGGCGCGGTGCTGTTCAACCCGCGCTACATCAAGGCCGGCTCGGTCGACACTTCCGGGTCCTACAACCACTACTCGGCGCTGCGCACGTTCGAGGACCTGCTCGGCATCCGCTCCGGCGGTGCCGACGGCCGCGGCCACCTGGGCTTCGCGGCCACCGCGAACGACTTCGGGCTCGACGTCTTCAACGCCCTGCCGAAGCGCTAAGGCCCAGCCGGAGCGCTCCGGCAAAACGACCGTCAACTTTAGGTTGACGATCTGCGGATCGTCAACCTAAAGTTGACCCATGACCGAATTTCCTGTCCCCCTGGACAATCTCATCGCTTACGTCAAGGCCCTCCACCCCGACGGCGACCCGCTGGAGAACGTGTCCGACGCGTTCGCCGTCTCCACCCAGATGGACGAGCAGGCCGACGCGCTGATCGGCTACTTCGTCGACCAGGCCCGCAAGTCGGGCGCGTCTTGGAGCCAGATCGGCTCGGCCATGGGCGTCTCCAAGCAGGCCGCGCAGAAGCGCTTCGTGCCGACCAAGGCCGCCGACCTCATGAGGGGGAGGGACAAGCCGTTCTCGCGGTTCACCGCTCGCGCTGCCCGTACCCTCGCCGCCGCCGGACGGCTGGCGACGGCCGAGGGAGCGCCGGCCATCGGCGTCGCGCACCTGGCGGCGGCCCTGCCATCCGAGCTGCAAGGCGTCGCCGCCAACACCATCGCGGCGGCCGGCATCACCCCGGACCAGGTGTACGCGGCCCTCGGCACCGGCCCCGCCGAGAGCGGACCCGACGTCGATCCGGAAACCCTGCTCGAGCTGTTCTTCGACGAGGACACTAAGCAAGCGCTCAAGGGCACCCTGCGCTGGGCGCTGCGTTACGGCCACAACTACATCGGGACCGAGCACCTGCTGCTCGGCCTCCTGTTCATGGGCGGCCCGGTGACCGACGCGTTCACCGCTCTCGGCCTGTCACCGCAACGCGGCGAGCAGCTCATCAACGCCGAACTCGAGGCATACCGGGCGCGCCGGGACGCCAATTGATCGCGCTCACGGCCGGCGCAGGCGGGCCGCCCTGGTCAGCAGGTAGCGCCGTTCGGGAAGACTCGTCGTGAGGTCGGCGGCTTGCCGGTATTCGGCAGCCGCGGACCCCGCGTCGCCGGTCATATCCAGCAGATGGCCCCGGACGGCATGCAGCCGGTGGCGGCCCGCCAGCCGCTCTTCGCCGTCGAGAGTGGCAAGCAGGCCCAGGCCGGCCGCCGGGCCTTCGACCATGGCCAGTGCCACGGCCTTGTTGAGCGTGACGACCGGATTAGCGGTCAGCCGTTCCAGCAGGCCGTACAGCGCCAGGATCTGCGGCCAGTCGGTGTCCTCGGCCCGCGGCGCACGGTCGTGCAGGGCCGCGATCGCGGCCTGCAGCCGGTACTCGCCGGGTTTTCCGTCGCTCATGGTGCGGTCCAGCAGCGCGGTGCCCGCGGCGATCAGGCGCCGGTCCCACCGCGTCCGGTCCTGCTCGGCGAGCGGGACCAGTTCACCGTCGGGGCCGGTACGCGCGGGCCGGCGAGCGTCTGTCAGGAGCATCAGGGCCAGCAACGCGCTCGCCTCGCCTGCACCGGGCAGCATCTGGTGCAGCTCCGTGGTCAGCCGAATGGCCTCGGCCGACAGCCCGGCCCGGTGCAGGCGGGCACCGCCGGTGGCCGTGTAGCCCTCGTTGAACACGAGGTAGAGGACCTGGAGCACCGAGCCCAACCGCGACCGCCACTCGTCGCTATCCCGCGCGGGCATCGCAAAGCGGGCGCCCGAGGCCTTGATCCGCTGCTTGGCGCGGCTGATGCGCTGGCTCATGGTGGCTTCCGGCACCAGGTAGGCGCTGGCGATCTCGGCGGTACTCAGACCGCCCACGGCCCGCAGGGTGAGCGCGACCCGGGAGGCGGACGTGAGCTCCGGATGGCAGCACAGGAACAGCAGGATCAGCGTGTCGTCGTGAGCGGGCGCATCACCGGGCGACGGTTCCCGGGCTGACTGCTCCTCGCGCCGCCGGCGAGCCTGCTCGCTGCGGGCGAGATCGGTGAACCGGCGGGATGCGGCCTGGAGTAGCCAGCCGCGCGGATTGTCCGGGATGCCGTCTTGTGACCAGTGCACGCTGGCGGCCAGCAGCGCCTCCTGGAGGGCGTCCTCGCAGGAGTCGAAATCGCCGAAGCGGCGGACAAGAATGCCGAGGACCGGCGGCGCCAGCGAGCGCAGCAGGCCCTCGGCATCCGGCAGGCCCTCCGGTTCGGTCACACGTCATCCCCGGCATCGCTCATGAGCTGGCGGACCTCGACCGGCTGCTGGATGGGAACGCCACCGGGACCGGGCACGGCCGAGACGCGGGCGGCGATCTCGATGGCGCGAGCCTCGGACTCGACATCGACGACCTGGAACCCGGCGAGCACCTCCTTAGACTCCGGGTACGGCCCATCGGTCACGGCGGGCGCCGAGACGCCGTCCGAACGCACAATCCTGGCCAGCCGGGGATCGGCGAGCGCCATGAACTGGATCTGCTCGCCGCTGTCGGTCAGTTCCTTGGCCAAGATCTCGTAGTAGTTCAGGTGCGCCTGGACCTCCTCCGACTCCCAGTCGCTCATGTTCGTGTCGACCACGCCGTTGTCGTAGTTGACCATCAGCAGAAACTTGGGCATCGCGGATCTCCTCTGCTTCAGATGCCGCACCGTCAGACGATGCATGTCACTCTACGGACGGAGCCGCCGGGCCGATCTCTACACGTCACCCGCACCGCGAGGCTGTGACCTGTCGGGAAAATTGCCTACAATATAGATAGGAAATTCAGCGCGGCGGGAAAACGTACTCCATGGTCGAGATCCAATCGCTGTCGTTCCTTTCGCCCGGCAACTTCTCCGACGAGAACCCGTACGCACGGCTTGAGGACACCGCACCTCAGCTGGCGGGCTGAGATTTCTCGCTAGCACGGAAGCCGCTGGTAGTCACAGAGTGACTACGGCCGATTGTGGCGGGACACAAAAACGGAGCAGGCCTCCGGTCGGGATAGCCTGTGCTTGACGCTCCGGTTTGACCTGGGTGGCGGTGGGCGAGTTGGATCATGCTTGACGCTTCACCCTAACCAGGTCGCGATGCCTGCAAGAGGAGTTAAGACGGCGTGAGCATTCTCGGCACCCGGGTCCTGCGGACCGAAGATCCAGGCTTCCTGTCCACAGGAGCTGTCTACACCGAAGACGTCCAGGATGAGCGGCTGGCTGGCGCCTGCTACGTGCACTTCGTCCGCTCCACCGTGGCACACGCGAAGATCGAGGGCATCGACACAAGCGCGGCGAAGGACGCCGACGGGGTCGTCGCCGTCTACACGGCCGCGGACCTCGCGGCGGACGGGCTCAGCCCGGTCAAGCCGATGGCGCCGTTCATGAACCAGGCCATGCTCCAGACGCTGCTCGCCAGCGACACGGTCCGGTTCGTCGGCGAGCCGGTCGCCGCCGTGGTCACCGAGGAGATGTACCAGGGCGAAGACGCCATCGAGCTCGTCGACGTCGACTACGAGATCCTGCCCGCGGTCGTCGACATGAATGACGCGCTGGCAGGCTCGACCGGGCTGCTCTTCCCGGCCGCAGGCACGAACGTGATCTGCACGTTCGGCGACGCGTCGGCGTCCGACCCGAACCTGTTCGACGGCTGTGCAGTCGTGACCAGCGAAACGATCCAGAACACGCGGGTCGCGCCCGCCCCGATGGAAACCCGGGCGGCCGCCGCCGTCTGGGGCGAGGACGGACGGCTGACCGCGTGGATCCCGAACCAGGGCGCGCAGGGCACCAAGGCCGCGCTGGTGGGCGCGCTCGGCGTCACGGCCGACGTGGTGCGGATCATCACGCCCGACGTCGGCGGCGCCTTCGGCGCGAAGTTCGGCGTCGACCCCGAGCAGGTCGTCACCTGCTGGATCGCCAAGCACCTCGGCAGGCCCGCCCGCTGGTCGGAGACGCGGATGGAGAACTTGCTCGGCATGACGCACGGCCGGGCGCAGCAGCACAAGATCACGATCGGCGGCCTGCGGGACGGGACCATCCTCGCTTACCGGATCGAGGTGCTCCAGGACTGTGGCGCCTACCCGAGGGCCGGCGCCTTCCTGCCGTCGCTGACGCTGTTGATGACGACCGGCCCCTACAACGTCCCGCGCGCGGAGTCGTGGGCCACCGCGGTGGCGACCAACACGACGCCCGTCGGCGCCTACCGTGGCGCCGGCCGTCCGGAGGCCGCCGCCGCGATCGACCGGGCCGTGGACCTGTTCGCGGACGCCGCCGGGGTCGACCCGGCCGAAGTGCGCCGGCGGAACTTGCTGCCGAAGTTCACCGAGCCGCACAAGACCGCGTTCGGTGCGGTCTACGACTCGGGCGACTACGTGACGGCGCTCGAAAAGGCGCTGGCGGCGGCCGACTATCAGGGGCTGCTAGCCGAGCAGGCCCGGCGCCGGGCGGCCGGCGGCACACTGCAGCTCGGCATCGGGCTGTCCTCCTATGTAGAGATCACCGGGCCCGGCGGCGAGGCGGGCGGACCGAACGAGAACGGCACTGTCGAGGTGCACCCCGACGGCACCGCCACCGTTCTCACCGGAACCTCCCCGCACGGCCAGGGTCACCAGACCGTGTGGGCGATGATCGTTAACACCGAACTCGGCATCCCGATCGACAAGATCACCGTCAAGTGGGGCGACACCGACCTGGTTCCGAAGGGCGGCGGCACCGGGGGTTCAAGATCCCTCCAGCTCGGCGGCGCGGCCGTACAGCAGGCTTCCCGGGAACTGCTCGACGTCGCCCGCGAGCGGGCCGCCGAAACGCTTGAGGCAGCGCCGGGGGACCTCGTGTTCGACACCGAGACGAGCGCTTTCAGCGTCAAGGGCGACCCGGACATGTCGGTGCCGCTGTCGTCGCTGGCTGAGACCGAGCGGCTGTTCGTGCGCAGCGTCTTCACCTCACCGGGGCCGACGTTCCCGTTCGGCACGCACGTCGCGGTCGTCGAGGTGGACACCGAGACCGGCAAGGTCTACTTGCGCCGGGTCGTCACCGTGGACGACGCCGGCACGCTGATCAACCCGCTGCTCGCCGAGGGCCAGCGGCACGGCGGCATCGCCCAGGGCGCGGCGCAGGCGTTCCTCGAGGAAGTCGTCTACGACGAGGACGGCAACCCGCTGACCGCCACGTTCGCCGACTACCCGTTCCTGTCCGCCACCGAGGTGCCCAGCTTCGAACTGGTGGACATGGAGACCCCAACCTCGTACAACCCGCTCGGGGCCAAGGGTATCGGCGAGGCCGGCTCGATCGGCGCGACGCCTGCCGTGCAGAACGCGGTCATCGACGCCGTGTCCCACCTGGGCGTCCGGCACATCGATATGCCCACGTCCCCGCAGCGCGTCTGGCGGGCGATCAATGCCGCTAACGGCTCCAAGGAGGCCTGACCGGTGACGGAAATCAAGCTCACGGTCAACGGGACCGCGCACAGCGACGAGGTGGAGCCGCGGCTGCTGCTCGTCCACTATCTGCGCGAGACCCTCGGCCTGCGGGCCGCGAACGTCGGCTGCGACACCACCTCCTGCGGCGCCTGCACGGTGCTGCTCGACGGTGACTCGGTCAAGTCCTGCACGGTGCTCGCGGTCCAGGCGAACGGCCGCTCGGTGACCACCGCCGAGGGCGTGGTCAACCCGGACGGCACGCTCGGCGCGGTGCAGCAGGCGTTCCGCGAGAACCACGGCTTGCAGTGCGGCTTCTGCACGCCTGGCATGGTGATGGCCGCGACCAGCCTGCTCGCGGAGAACCCGCACCCCACCGAGCAGGAGGTGCGGGAGGGCCTTGAGGGCAACTTCTGCCGCTGTACCGGCTATCACAACATCGTCCTCGCGGTGCTCGACGCCGCGGAGAAGCTCTCCGACGCCGCCGGGTCCGCCGAGGTGAGCGCATGATCCCCGCGTCGTTCGACTACGAGGTCGCGGAGAGCACCGCGCACGCGCTCGCGCTGCTCGCCGAGCATGGCGAGGAAGCCAAGCTGCTGGCCGGCGGGCACTCGCTGCTGCCGATGATGAAGGTCCGGCTGGCTCAGCCGGCCGTGCTGATCGACATCGCCCGGGTGGCCGAGCTCGCCGGGATCCGGGTGGAGGGATCCGAGCTCGTCATCGGGGCGACCACCCGGCACGCCGAGCTCGCCGGGTCCGGCCTGGTCAAAGCGGAGGCGCCGATCCTGGCCTACGCCGCCGCGCAGGTCGGCGACCCGCAGATCCGGCACCGCGGCACGATCGGCGGTTCGCTCGCGCACGCCGACCCGGCGGCGGACCTGCCGATGACGCTGCTCGCCCTCGGTGGCTCGATGGAGATCACCGGCCCGTCCGGGGTGCGCGTGGTCGGCGCGGACGACTTTTTTGTCGGTCCGTTCGAGTCGGTGCTCACGCCCGACGAACTGCTGTCGGCCGTTCGCGTGCCGCGCGGCGGGTCGGTCCCGTGGGGCTACCAGAAGTTCGTCCGGCGGGCCAACGACTGGGCGATCGTCGGCGTCGCCGCCTACGACGGCCGGGTGGCGCTCGCCTCGATGGGCGGCACGCCGTTGCGCGCGGTGGCGACCGAGCAGGCACTCGCCTCCGGAGCCTCGGTCGAGGAGGCGGCGTCCCTCGCCGCCGAGGGCACCTCCCCCGGTTACGACTTCCACGCCGACGTGGATTACCGCCAGCACCTGGCGCGCGTCCTCACCAAGCGCGCCCTGGAGGGCAAGGCCGGCTGACCCAAGGCACGGCGATGCGGACGGAGATGCGGCGGAACCGGGAAAAGCTGGAACCGCCAATGCGCCGGCTGCTCGCGCAGGTGTGCGCCGTGGTCTGCGTCGATACCGTCTTCTTCACAGCCCTGACGCCGCTGCTGCCGCATTACGCGGCGGCGGCCGGGCTGTCGAAGGCGGGGGCGGGGCTGCTGGTCGCGTCCTACCCGGCGGGGACGCTGGTCGGCTCGCTGCCGAGCGGTGCGCTCGTCGCCCGGTTCGGCGAGCGACTGGTGGTGGTGCTCGGGCTCGCGCTGATGGCCGCGGCGACGCTGACCTTCGGCTGGGCCTCGGCCGCGGCCGTACTCGACTCCGCCCGGTTCGTGCAGGGGCTCGGCGGCGCCTGCACCTGGACGGCGGCGCTTTCCTGGCTCTCGACAGCGGCGCCGGAACAGCGGCGCGGAGAACTGCTGGGCACCGCGATGGGGGCGGCGGTCGTCGGCGCACTGTTCGGACCGGTGGTCGGGGCGGTGGCGAACGCGGTCGGCACCGGACCGGCGTTCTCCGCCGCGGCGGTGGCGGCGGCCTTCCTGATGGCGGCCGCCTTCACGATCCCGTCGCCGCGCCCGCAGGCACCGCAACCGCTGCGGGCGGCATTGCCAGCCCTGCGCGACCCCCGCGTGGTGACCGGCATGTGGCTGATGGCGCTGGCCGGGATGGCCTTCGGCATCGTGGACGTGCTCGCCCCGCTCCGGCTGTCCCGGCTCGGCGCTACCGGCACGGTGATCGCCTTGGCGTTCCTGTCGGCGGCCGTCGTCGAATCAGGCATGTCCCCGGTTGTCGGCCGGCTGTCGGACCGGTTCGGCCCGGGTCGGCCGCTCGCGGTCGCACTGACCGTCGGAGTCATCTGCGCCGTGCTGATTCCGCAGGCCGGCACGGCCGGGCTGCTGATCGGCATCCTCATCGTGGGGCTGCCGTTCTACGGGATGCTGTACACCCCGGCGGCCGCACTGGTCGCGTCCGGTGCCGAGGGACTGGGACTCAACCAGGGCATCGCCTTCGCCCTGTCCAACCTGACCTGGGCCGCCGGCCAGTCCATTGCCTCGTCGGCGAGCGGCGCAATAGCCCAGGCCACCTCGGACGCCGTGCCGTACGCCCTGCTCGCGATCGGCTGCCTGGCCAGCCTGCTGACGCTCCGCCGGTTCCGGCGGCGTCCGGACCTGTCCGGACATTTCTAAAACCCTGAGTTACTGTCGCCTGGCTGCGGATACTGCGATCTGGAAATGGGTCCAGGCGGCAGCCAGGGGGAAGGGCATGCCTTCGATCAGGCGAGAGCTTGAGAACACGCGCACCGCACAGTGGCATGCGCACGCCGCGCACCGAAGCGCCGCGTGGGCGGACCGGATGCGGGACTACGAGGCCCTGCGGAGTGTGCTGGCTGACCACGCGGCGAAGCCTGAGGCCGCAGGCCCGTGCTGCGAGCCCGCCGTGACGCTGCCGGGCCTGCTGAAACTGGTGGCGGAGCGCGCGCATTACGCCGGTGCCGAGCCCGTGTACCGGCGTTATCGCGACAAGCAGTGCGGTCAGCAGATCATCCGCTGGGCTAGCGCCGACCCCGCCGCCAAGCCGACGCCGGCGTTTGTCGCCGAGGCCAAGGTCGTCGGGTTCTGGCCGTACCGCGAAGACGTCATCAAGGTCGCCGACGAGTTCGACATGCCGCCCGCCGAGTGGGCCGGGACCTACCTGCGCGCGCTGGCCGCCTGGGCCGCCGATGACCGACTGCTCGCTGCCTACCATCCGGCCGCCGCGCCGGCCTGTGTCCGCGAAGACATGGCGGTGCTCGCCACGACCTACGCGCAGCAGGGCTTCGAGCCGTCGGCTGACAGCCCCGCGGAGCGACTGGCCGCGCTCGCGGACGACGTGGTACGAGCCGTTCTCGACCCGGCGGCGACCCCGGCCGGCGCCTGCGATGCCGTGCGGGCGGAGGTCGCGCGACTGCTCGCCCCGCCACCGGCGGTGCTTACCGCCCGCGTCCTTACGGCCGTCGCGGAACTCTCAGACCGGATCGCCGGTGCGGCCGGCGGGGACGCCGTCGTGCCGCCCGATCAGGCGAGCCTGCTCCGCGGGGTGCTCACCACCCTGACCGCGCTGCTCGCCGATTCAACGGCAGGCGCGCGGGTGTCCTAGCGATCCTAATGGTCGCTAGGCCGAGGAAGCCTAGCTGCTCTGAACGCCTGTCCGTTCACTGGAACCTGGTCGCCTCGTCAACGCGACGGCGGCGTCAGCGGCCGAGGCGAACAACTGCCGGCGCGCCGACTGGGCCGTCATCCACCCACGGTGCTGCCACTCCCGGCCGGCCAGCGAGTCTCCGGCCATCACCACCTCGCCGAACGGGATGGAGCGGTAGCGGGCGATCGCCATCAGCGCGGACGCCTCCATCTCGACGACCAGACACCCTTCCTCCACCCGGCGCGAGACTCGGCCCCGGGTCTCGCGGTAGATGGCGTCCGTCGACCAGCTCAGGCCGTGCGTCGACTGCACGCCGGCGGCGTTAAGCGCGTCGGCCAGGCTCTCAGCCGGACCTGGGTCAGCCGAGACGACCCGGCCGGCCGGCAGGTAGTGGAAGGAGGTACCCTCGTCGCGCACAGCGCCGGTCAAGATCACCGCGTGCCCCATCACCAGTTCCGGCACCAGCGCCCCTGCCCCACCGCAGGCGATAACTCCGCGAACCCCGCGGGCAATGACCTGCTCGAGCATGGCACCGGCCAGCGGGGCCCCGACCCCAGGATGGAACACGCCCAGCCGTACACCCCGGTGCTCGATCTCCCACAACGACGCCGGACCCATCTCGCTGTGCAGGCGACACACCGACCTCGCGTCTTGACGGCCGGAGAGTTCCTCGACGACGTCACGGAAGAAGCACGCCACAGCGACCGCAGGCGCGTCGACCGGACGGATCAGCCGACCCGGCTCGATGACCGCCTCACCGGTCAGATCCTCATCCTCCAGCAGCGGCACTCGCCGGCGATCAGCCGGGCCAGACAACCTCCGCACCTCCCTGCAACAAGGCCGTATCAGCCGCCCCGAGTCACTTCGCCCAGCTCACCGCACCAAGTGCGGCTTACTAGTAAGACCGGGAACCGCCAGCGGCCTTGCGGCTGTCAAGGTAATTGCGGACCGCGGGGACGATGACCGGAGCGACCGCCACGATCGAGAAGATGAGGCCGAGGAAGGCGCCAACCGACAGCGAGATGGTGACCGCGATCCCGTCGACGACCGTGTTGGGCGGCGAGTCGAAGAAGCCGATCAGGATCAGCAGGAACTGGAGGCCAGTTCCGGCGATCAGCAGTCGGTCGTGGGTGATGGGCAGGCTGACCGGAAGCGTCTCCCAGAGCGCGCGGGCCGCCAGGTAGGCGAGCAGTGCCAGTGCGACGAAGAACTCGAGCCACAGCCAGCCGTGGTAGCCGGTACCGCTGACGGAGGCGGTGTCGGTGACCCCGAGTATTGACACCGACCCGGTGAACCAGGGCAGCCAGATCGAGATCATCGTGATCAGGGTCGCGCCCGCGACTACCTTGTCCACGGTGCTGAGCCGCTTGAGGTCGAGGCTGACCGGTGGCGCGCCGCCCGCCGGCTGTGAGTAGGCAACGCCGCCGTTCGGCGGGTACTGGTCTTGCGGGAACCCGGCGCCGGGCTGTGGCGACGTGCCCGTTGCGGACCCGAGCCGCATTCCGCAGTGGCGGCAGTAGCTCGCTTCCGGCGCGTTTTCGGCTTGGCACGCAGGACAATTCATCGCGTAAACCTCCGCAGCCTTATACCTGCCAGAGAAATTGTCGTGGGGCTGATCGTAGAGCACAGCGGGCGCTTGGGAATGCCGCAGCGCTCAGATAGCACTAAAGCGTTAGGGATCCTTTCCGACCCCCAGCGTCACATCCGAATCGGAAGCATCATTCACCACAATCTCAGCCGAGATCCGGCGTGCCGGCCGGAGAGGGAGATGGTGACCCCGCCGGCAGCTGCACGAAAGACGGCGACAGCATCGGGAAAGCCGCCTCATCGGCCAGCGCGATCGCCAGTTCGCCGGCCGCGTTCGGGTGCAGCGGCGCCGGGTCGGACGCCCCCTGCACCCACGGGTCGGCCGTGCAGAGCTCGTGCCCGGTGAACCGCGGCTGCGCCACACCGAAGCCGAACAGTCCAGCGCCCTGCGCCAGCACCGCGTTCAGCTGATTCAGGCGGGCGAGCAGCACATTTACCTTCGCCCGGGTCATGCCGTATTGCCGCAGGCAGCCGAGGTCCGAGCCGAACGGCGAGTAGTACTCGTTCACCAGCACCGCCGGATGGTTGGGCAGCTGATCCAGGTCGCTCAGCAGGGTGTAGTAGTTCCTGGTGAACGTGTTGAGGAGCTGGGCGAAGTAAGCCGAGGAGACCTTGTCGTCGCAGACCGTCGACGCCACGCACAGCTGGGTCATCACCGACCAGGCGAGGTCGTCGGCCCCCACGCTGACGATGATCACCTTGGCGTGGGTCGCGGTCTCGGCCTGCGGTAGCTGCGGCGGCGCGACCTCGCCGTTGTACAGGACTTCGGGCCCGAGCAGGCCGTTCGCGATCGTCGCGCTGCCGCACGCCAGGTTGAGCACGTTCCACTGGTTGGCGGACGCTAGGTCCGCTGCGTAGGACTCCGAAGACCGGCCGCAGGCCTCGTCCTCCACGGTCGGATTCGGCTCCCAGGGCAAGCCCCAGCCGGCCGCCGTCGAGTCGCCGATCACCACCGCCTGCACCCCCGGCAGCGCCGCGCCGAGCGGGGCCGGCTCGTCCACCTGGTCCACCCCCACCAGGTCATCGAGCGTCTTGACGCTGCGCAGCACGCCAGGCGTGCCCGACGCGGTCAGCGCGATGCCGCCCACGTTCACCGCGCAGACGACGGCGAGTCCCCCGGCGAGCATCTTCCAGATGGCGGGCCGCTTGCGCACCGCCGCGACCGCGACCAGCGGGATCACCGCGAACCCGAGCGCGATCAAGGTTTCCCACAGGAAGTAGTGCTCCCAGCCTGCCGCGAGCTGTTGGCTGAGCGTCAGCTCGACCTTCGCCGATCCCTCGGCGCGCAGCTCCTGCACCACGTGAGAGTCGATCGTGATGTGCTCGAGCGCGAGCTTGGGCCTGATGGGGCCGGAGAACTCCGGCTTCGTCGCCATCACCTGACCGAACAGGTCGAGTTCCCCCGGTCCGCGCAGGCTGGCATTCGGCAACGTCGCCCCGACCTGCGCCGTCTGCCCGGCGGCCGACACGGTCTGCAGCGGAGCGACGCGAAGCGCGAGCCAGATCGCCCCCGCGGCCACGATCGCGAATGTGGCCGCGTAGAACGCGACCGTCCGAACTCGAAGCAGAACTCTCGAAATCGTCCGATCTCCCCCCGGGCGGTCAGGGTGGGTTACCTGCCCGGTGTCTGGCGGGATAATCGATTGAATTTCCCTAACGAACCGATGCTCCGCAGCCGCCTCAGCCGCTTTCCTTCCCGTCGGAGTCGCCGTGGCCATTCCAGAACCGGACCCGCGGCTCGCCGCCGTAGCCGTGGACATCCGCCCGTGGGTTGCCGCGGCGCTCACCGAAGGCAGCGGCTGGCTCGGCATCGAGGCCGCGACCGAGGCGGCCCGGCAGGCGGTGGCCGTCTGGGCCCGCGCGGTGAACGGTGACGAGCCCGCGCTGGCCGCGATCGCCGAGCCCGCGGTCGTGCACCGCCTGCTGTACCGACTCAGCCTCTATCCGCCGGAGGAGAGGATCGCGCCGGGCCCCAGGGTGAGCAGGATCGAAATCAGGGATCTCGAGTTCACCGCCGGCGCCGCCCCGCGGCTCCGGCTGGCATGGCAGTTCACTGGACGGCTACAGCCCGAGCCGACCCGCTGGGCCGGCCACAGCTGGGAGTTCTTCGGCACGCTCGAACTGGCCGTCGCCCCGGCGGGCGAACGGCCACCGCTGGTGACCAGCGGTGACGTGAGCTACCTGTCCTCGGTTCCGGAGTACTGGTACATCAGCCGGGACGAGACCGCTGTCGAGTACGGTGCGCGCACCGGGTCGGCGGCCACCGCCGAGGCACTGCTGCCGTCCGGAAGCTACCTGCTGCGGGCCGACTTCGCCGAGCACGATTTCCGGGTCGGCGGCACCGCCGCCGTCGAGGTGCGGAGCGAGAGCACGCCGACCCGCTATGCGGCCGAGCAGATCGCCGAGTCAGCGGTCCTGGCGGAGGCGGAGCGGCTGATCGGCCCCGGCCAAGGCGAGTTGCGCCCGTCGATGAGTCGTCTGGAGCTGATCCGGCTGCTCGCGCAGGCCCCGACGGTCCGCTAGTAGGTACGGGGTCCGGCGGAGTTCCGGCTGGCCCGGTAGGACTGAACCGCCGGGTAGATGACCGGGCCGGCGGCCACCAAGGCGGCGATCAGGCCAATGAACGCACCCCATCCCCAGCCCATGCCCAGGTCCCGGTAGGGGACGATGGCGAAGTCGAGCAGGACGAGCAGGAGTTGCACGCCGGTTCCGACGATGAGCAGCGGCGCGTGCGCGATGGGGAGGTTGAACGGCAGCGTGTCCCAGCCCGTGCGAGCCACGAAGTAAATCAGCAGGGCTATCGCCACCAGGAACTCCAGCCACATCCAGCCGTGCCCCCACGACGTCGCGTCGAAGCTGGCCGATGAGGAACCGTCAAGTCCCCCGACAGAAACGGAGTACCACGGCAGCCAGAGGCTGATGAACGTAACGAAGGTGGCGACCGCGACGATCTTGTCCACCCTGGTCAGCCGGTTCAGGTCGAAGTTGAAGGCCGGGAGCGCTGGCCGCGGTGTGTACGGGCTAGCCGCGGGCGGCTGGTACTGCCCTTGGGGAAACCCGGTGGGCGGCTGGTACTGGCCTTGCGGGTAACCGGCGGGTGGCTGGTACTGGCCCGCGCTGGCGGACGCACCGTAACCGAGGGGGGTACCGGCTGCGGGCGCCTCGTAACCGGCTGGCGTGGCGGGCGCTGGGGCGGGTGCGAGCCGCGTTCCGCAGTTAGCGCAGAACGCCGCGTCTGGTGCGTTCGCGCTCTGGCATCGAGGACAGTTCATTGCGCTTACCTCCGTGGGTGACCCGTCTGTAAGTAACTACGTCGCTGAGGAATTAGGAGATGTGTAGTAGAGGACGTTGTCGTGCTGGTCCGTTGCGACGCAGGCGTTAGGCCTGCCGCAGCTGATCGCGCCGAAGGAGTTGTTGCCGTCGATCTTCGTCTCCGGCGACCACGAACCTTGCTGGTAGACGAACGCACTACCGCTCTGATCGACCGCGACGCAGTAGCCGTCCGACGGGCAGGAGACGCTGGCCCCGTTGGCCGACAGGGTGGAAGGGGACGAGGTTTGCGCCGCGGTCGTGGGTGCTTGCGCGAATGGGTCTTGGGCTGCGCCAAGCGGGGTACCGCAGGTTTGACAGAAACGCGATCCAGGCTCATTCAGATGGCCCTGGGCGCACATCTGGCGCGTGCTCACGCCGCAGACGCTGCAGAATGCCGCGCCAGTTCGCAGCCCGTGCCCGTTAACACAATTCGGCACGATGTGACCTCCCCCAACACCCCCGCCACCGCACATCCCCTGGGCAGGCTGTGGCTTCATGAGCGTAGAG
>Ga0335075_10004545_pt1 | contig 21699 bp, 19 predicted proteins | sample Lox_Sample_24_FD_206723 | JGI IMG/M metagenome (GOLD analysis project Ga0335075, IMG submission 206723) | Soil microbial communities from Loxahatchee National Wildlife Refuge, Florida, United States - Lox_Sample_2.4 | ecosystem: Environmental > Terrestrial > Soil > Wetlands | place: USA...
TGCGGGGTCAGAATGCCGATCCGGGTCCAGCCGAATTCGGCCGCCGGACAGCACTGCGCAAACCGTGCGAGGCTCGCCTGCGGCACGCTGAAGCACAGTTCGTAGTCTTCGCCGCCCGTCAGTGCCAGCTCCCGCGCCCGGGTCTCTCCGACCGCGGCCCGCAGCGCCGCGGACACCGGCAGCGATTCGAACTCGAGGCACACGCCGCAGCCGCTCGCCTGGGCGAGCCGCCCGCAATCCCCCAGCAACCCGTCCGAAACGTCGATGCAGGCGCTCGCCACGCCGCGCAGGGCGAGCCCCAGCGCGGTGCGCGGTGTCGGATAGCGGAAGCGTTCGAGCAGCCAGCGTGCCTGTCCCTGATCGGCGACGGTCAGCTGGGACTGTTCCAGCAACAGTCCTGCCGCGGAGTCCCCGGGCGTGCCGCTGACGAAGACCGCATCCCCGGCGCGGCCGCCGCTGCGCAGCAGCGCGGCGCCGGGCGGTACGAAGCCCATGACCTGCACGGTGACGCAGAGCTTGCCGCCCGTGGTATCGCCGCCGACGAGCGCCACGCCGTGCTGCCGCGCCAGTGCGTCCAGCCCGGCGCTGAAATCGCCGATCCAGGTCTCGTCGGCGGCCGGCATCGTCAGCGCCAGCATGGCCCAGGCCGGCTGCGCACCCATCGCCGCCAGGTCCGACAGGTTCACGGCGAGGGCGCGGTGGCCGATGGAGCGGGCCGGGCTGCCGCGGGGAAAATGCACCTCCTCCACCAGCGAATCGATGGCGGCGACCAGCTGCAGGCCCGCGGGGCAATCGAGGACCGCGCCGTCATCGCCCACGCCCACGACCACATCGGTGCGCGTTTCGCCGCCTCGGCTGAAGAAGCGATTGATCAGCTCGAATTCGGACAGGGCCATTCTAGACTTCGTGGATCCGCAGCGCGTGCGCGGCGCGGTCCAGCACGGCATTCACGAACTTGTGGCCGTCGGTGGCGCCGAACCGGCGGGTGAGATTCACGGCCTCGTTCAGCACCACGCGGAACGGCACCTCGGGACGCGCCGTAAGCTCGAACACCGACACCAGCAGCACGGCATGTTCCACCGGGTCCAGCTGCGTCGCCGGCCGGTCGGTCCACTGCGCAAGCTCGGCGTCGAGTTGCGTACGTGCGCCGCAGACGCCCTCGAGCAGTGCCCGGAAGTACTCCGGATCCGCCTTCGGCATGTCCTCGGCATCCGCGAATTCGCGCAGCACGTCCTGCCAGGGCCCCTCGTTGAGCTGCCAGCGGTAGATGGCCTGCACGGCCAGCCTTCGGGCAACCGCGCGGGCATTCGTGGCCCGCCGGTCTGTGGAAGTCTCCATGGCCCTATACCCGCTGCTGCAGACGCTGGAAGAGGCTCGCCATCTCGAGCGCGGTTTCGAGTGCTTCGCCGCCCTTGTTCATGCCGTTGATGGCCGCGCGCTCCAGCGCCTGTTCGGTGGTATTGACGGTCAGCACGCCGAACACCACCGGCACGCCGGTTTCCATGCTCGCCAGGGTCAGTCCGCGGGCGCACTCGCCGGCCACGTAGTCGAAATGCGGCGTGTCGCCGCGGATCACGCAGCCGAGTGCGATGACGGCCTCGAAGCGGCCGCTGGCGGCGAGCCTGCGTACGACCACGGGCAGTTCGAACGCGCCGGGCACGCGTGCGATCAGCAGGTCATCGGCCGAGCCACCATGGGAGCGCCAGGCGCCGGTCGCCCCTTCGAGCAGACTCGCGACGATGAAGTCGTTGAAGCGCGCGGCGGCGATCGCCACGCGCCGGCCACGCGCCGTGATCTCGCCCTCGAGAACCTGCGCCGGCGCGGGCGTGGACGGCGTTGCCCCGGTCATCGCTACGAGTCCGTGCCGACGTAGGCTTCCACGGTCAGCCCGAAGGCCGACAGGCCATGCATCTGCTTGGGTTGCGACATCACCCGCATCCGGCACACGCCCAGGTCCTTGAGGATCTGCGCGCCCACGCCGAAGGTGCGCAGCACCATCGCCTGCGCGTTCAGCTGCGGCTGGGTGCCGGTATCCACCGACGGCGTGGCCGTGGCACCGGCCGCGGGACGCTGCAGCGCCTGCAGTGCGGCCGCCAGGTCGTAGCTCGCCTGCGCTTCGCGCAGGATGACCACGACACCGTTGGGCGCGGCGGCGACCCGCTGCAGTGCCCGGCGCAGGGTCCAGCTGCGGCCATCTCCGGACAGGCCCAGGGCGTCCCGCAGGGTGTCGGCGACGTGCACCCGCACCAGCGGCGAGTCGGGCCCATCCATGCGGCCACGAATCAGCGCCAGATGCACGGCGCGGCTGACCCGGTCCTCGTACGCACAGAGACGGAATTCACCGAATTCGGTCTGCACGGTCTGATCGGCGATCCGGTCCACGGAGCGCTCGTTGCGCAGCCGGTAGCGGATCAGGTCCGCGATCGTGCCCACGGCGAGGTTGTTGCGCCGGGCAAATGCTTCGCAGTCGGCGCGGCGCGCCATGGAGCCGTCATCGTTCATCAGTTCACACAGCACGCCCGCGGGCTGCAGGCCCGCAAGCACGCACAGGTCGACGGCGGCCTCGGTATGACCGGCACGGACCAGGACGCCGCCCCGGCGCGGCCGCAGCGGGAAGATATGCCCGGGACGCGCGAAGTCCGCGGCGGCGGTGTGCGGATCGGCCAGTGCCGTGATGGTCGCGGCGCGATCCGCCGCCGAGACGCCGGTGCTCGTGCCATGGCGGTAGTCCACCGACACCGTGAAGGCCGTGCGGTAGCTGTCACTGTTGGTGCCGACCATCTGCGGCAGCTCCAGCCGCGCCAGTCGCTCTTCCGCCATGGGCACGCAGATGATGCCGCTGGAATGCCGGATCATGAAGGCCATGGATTCGGCCGTGGCATGCTCGGCGGCCATGATCAGGTCGCCCTCGTTCTCACGGTCCTCGTCATCCAGGATCAGCACCATCCGGCCGGCGCGCAGTTCGGCGAGGATGGTGGGGATGCCGCTGAACTCGCCATGGCCGGCGAGCGCGGAATCCGGGGGCTCGGCCGCACGGGGCGGCAGGGTCACAATATTGCTCATAGGCGGCTATCGTACCCGGGAGCGAGCAAACGCTCCACGTACCGGGCCACCGGGTCGATTTCCAGATTGACCCGGCCGCCGGGAGCCAGCGTTCCCAGTGTCGTGTGTTCCCGGGTATGCGGAATCAGGTTTACGCCGAAACGCCTGCCCGCCACCTCGTTGACCGTCAGGCTGACCCCATCCACGGCCACCGAGCCCTTGCGGGCGACGTAGCGGGCAAGGTCCTGCGGCACCTCGATCACCACCCGCGTCGAGCGCGCGTCGGTGTTCTGCGAGACGATGGTGGCGACCCCGTCGACGTGCCCGGACACCAGGTGCCCGCCCAGGGCGTCGCCGGCGCGCAGCGCCGGCTCCAGGTTGACGGCCGCGCCCACCGCAAGACTCCCCAGGGTGGTCAGCGACAGGGTCTCGCGCGACAGGTCCGCTTCGAACACCTGGCCATCAAGCACCACCGCCGTCACGCAGCAGCCCTGCACGCAGATGCTGTCGCCGATGGCCGTCCGCGCCAGCTCGAGCCGCGAGGCGCGAATGGCCATCCGCACATCGCCGCCGCGTGCCGTCAGGGACTCGACCCGGCCCACGTCCTGCACTATTCCGGTGAACATGATTGCTTACTCCACCCGCAGCCGCAGGCGCTGATCCACACCCACCGCGACGGCCTCGATCATCTCGAATCGCTGTGCCTGCGCCAGGGACGGCGGTTCGGGCAGCTGCAGCAGCCCGCGCGCGCGATCCCCGAGCACCATCGGCGCCACATACAGCAGCAGCTCATCCACGCAGCGCTGCTGCAGGAAGGCCCCGGCGAGCGTCGCACCGGCCTCGACCAGAACTTCGTTCACGCCGTCATTGCCGAGCCGCGTCAGGACCTGCGCCAGGGAGGCGGCGCCGCGCTCGATGCGCGCGCCCCGCGCCTGCAGTGCCGCCATCCGTTTCCCGTCGCCGCTGTCGGTGAAGATCCACACGCCACCTTGCGCCGCGCCCTCGAATACCCGGGCCGCAGGCGGCGTGCGCAGCTGCCGGTCGAGGATCACGCGCAGCGGCTGCTGCACCCCTGCCGCGACCGGACGGACCGAGAGCCGGGGGTCATCCGCCAGCACCGTGCCGATACCGGTGAGCACGGCCGAACTGCGCGCCCGCCATGCCTGCACATCGGCCCGTGCGACTTCGCTCGTGAGCCACTGACTGCGGCCGTCGCTCAGGGCGGTGCGGCCATCCAGGCTCATCGCCATCTTCAGCCGCACCAGCGGCACTCCGCGCTGCATGCGTTTGATGAAGCCGGCATTGAGCTCGGTCGCCTCCGCGGCGAGCAACCCGGACTGGACCTGCACGCCGGCCTCGCGCAGCCGCTGCGCCCCGCGGCCATTGACCAGGGGGTTCGGATCACCGATGGCATACACCACCCGGGAGACCCCGGCATCAATCAGTGCCTCGCTGCAGGGCGGGGTGCGGCCATGGTGGTTGCAGGGCTCGAGCGTGACATACACCGTCGCGCCGGCGACACTGCCGGCAGCGTTCGCCAGCGCCATCGCTTCGGCGTGCGGCCCCCCTGCCCGCTCATGCCAGCCCTCCGCCACAGTGCGGCCGTCGCGCACGAACACACAGCCCACCCGCGGATTGGGATGGGCGCTGTTGAGAGCCTTGGACGCCAGCTGCAGGGCCCGCGCCATGTGGCGACGGTCGGGCTCGTCGAAGGGGGTCACTTGCGCGCCTTGGGTGGGATCTCGGTGGTCAGCAGCGGCAGCTGGTCGTCATCGGCCGCGCCACGGCCGGCATCGCGGCGCCGCCGGTGGTGCCGCAGGCGGTCGATCTCGTCGCGAAAGGCATCCAGGTCCTGGAAGCTGCGGTAGACGGAGGCGAAACGCACATACGCCACCTCATCCAGGTGCCGCAGCTCATCCATCACCAGCTCGCCGATGGCGCGCGACTGCACCTCCCGCTCCCCCAGGCTGCGCAGCCTGTGGGCGATGCGGCTCACGGCCTCCTCCACCGCTTCCAGGGCCACCGGGCGCTTCTCCAGCGCCTTGGTCATGCCGGTCCGCAGCTTCGCCTCGTCGAAGGGCTCGCGGGTGCGGTCGCTCTTGACCACCATGGGCATGATGAGCTCGGCCGCCTCGAAGGTCGTGAAGCGCTCGCCACAGGAGAGGCATTCGCGCCGTCGCCGGATCTGGCGTCCCTCGCCCGCGAGCCGCGAATCGATGACCTTGGTCTCGAGGTGATTGCAGAAGGGACAGTACATGCTGCGTCCCTAAGGCGTTCCGTCACGCCGCATACACCGGGAAGGCGCGGCACAGCTCGACCACCTTGGCGCGGGTCTTCTCCACCACCGCGGCGCTGCCGTTGGCATCGAGCACGTCGGCGATGAAGTCCGCCACCATCGTGATCTCCGGCTCGCGGAAACCCCGGGTGGTGGAGGCCGGCGTGCCGATGCGCAGGCCGCTGGTGATGGTCGGCGGCCGCGGATCGTTGGGCACCGCGTTCTTGTTGACCGTGATGAACGCATGGCCGAGCGCCGCGTCGGCATCCTTGCCGGTGATCTCGCGGTTGATCAGGCTCATCAGGAACAGGTGGTTGTCGGTACCCCCGGAGACGATGGTGAAGCCGCGCTGCGCGAGCCGCGCACACATGGCCCGCGCATTGGCCAGGACCTGCGCCTGGTACGCCTTGAATTCAGGCTGCAACGCCTCGAGGAACGCGACCGCCTTGGCGGCGATCACGTGCATCAGCGGGCCGCCCTGCGTCCCCGGGAACACCATGGAGCTCAGTTTCTTGGCGATCTCCGGGTTCTCCCGCGCCAGGATCAGGCCACCGCGCGGCCCACGCAGGGTCTTGTGCGTGGTCGTCGTCACCACATCCGCGTGCGGCAGCGGGTTGGGATAATGACCCGTTGCGACCAAGCCGGCCACGTGCGCCATGTCCACGAAGAACAGCGCGCCCGCGCTCCGCGCGATGGCCGCGAAGCGCGCCCAGTCGATGATCCGCGAATAGGCCGAGAAGCCCGCGACGATGATCGCGGGCCGTTCGGTCTCGGCCAGCCGCTGCACCTCGTCGTAGTCGATTTCACCGGTCTCACCACGCACGCCGTACTGCACGGAACGGTACAGCTTGCCGGAGAAGTTGACCTTGGCGCCGTGGGTGAGGTGGCCGCCATGGTCGAGGCTCATGCCCAGGATGGTGCTGCCCGGCGGCACCAGCGCCAGATAGACCGCGGCATTGGCCTGGGAGCCCGAATGCGGCTGCACGTTGACGTAGGCGGCGCCGAACAGCTGCCTGGCGCGCTCGATCGCCAGCTGCTCGGCGATGTCGACGTACTCGCAGCCGCCGTAGTAACGCTTCGCCGGATACCCTTCCGCGTACTTGTTGGTCAGCACCGAGCCCTGCGCCTCCAGCACCCGCGGGCTGGTGTAGTTCTCCGAAGCGATCAGCTCGATGTGGTCTTCCTGGCGCTGCTGCTCCCCGGCGATGGCGTCGGCGAGCTGCGGATCGAAACCGGCGATGGTCATCGATTTCTTGAACATTCACGGTACCTTGCGGAAAAAATTGGCGGGCCCTGATAAGCCCGCTATTGTACCGGACCTCAGGACCCGCTTGGCGGATCAGGCGAGGCCGGCTACCACTTCGGACCAGGCATTGCCGAGATTGGTGCGGTTGTAGCCGCCCCCACCGAGCGCCAGTACCCGCCCATGACCGAGCCGGGCGGCCAGCTGGGTGAGGTCCTGTGCCGCGCGGCCGTGCATCGCGGGGCTGAATCGCAGATGGGTGATGGGATCGCCCTCGACGCTGTCCGCTCCGCACTGGAGCAGGAGGAACTCGGGCGCGAAGCGTTCGATGTGTTCCAGCGCGCGGCTCCAGGCGACGCCGAAGGCGCGATCGCCGGATCCGGCCATCAGCGGCAGATTGAGCTTGGTGCCGGCCGCCGCGCCGCGTCCGGTGTCGGCCGCCCGCCCCGTGCCCGGGTACAGGCTCTCCCCGTCCTCGTGGATGTCGGCGAACACCACGCCGGGATCGTCCTCGAAACCGAAATACACCCCGTCGCCGTGATGGGCGTCGATGTCGACGTAGCCGATGCGCGTGAGTCCGTGGCGCCGCCGCAGCAGCTCGATGACGACGCCGCAGTCGTTGAAGACGCAGAACCCCGCGGCGTGATCCCGCCCCGCGTGGTGCAGTCCGGCGATCGGCACGAAGGCGGCCCGCGCGGCGCCACTCATGATGCTGTCGGCAGCCGTGATGCTGGCCCCCACGACCGTCGCCGCCGCTTCATAGACGCCGCGGAACGCCGGCGTGTCGCCGGCGTCGAGGAATCCCTGGCCGGCGTGGGAGCGTTCGCGCACGAAATCCACGTACCGGGGCGTATGGAAGGCGAGCAGTTCCTCGTAGGTCGCCTCGCGCGGCTCGAGCAGCTGTACGCTGCGCTGCAGGCCACGCGTTTCAAACTCCCGCAGGAAGGCCGCGTGGCGGTCCGGGCCAAAAGGATGCCCGTCGGGAAAGCCGTAGCGGGCCAGCCGCTCACCGACGACAACTGCAACCGGCTTTTGCTTCGAGACGATCGCGCGATCCCTCGCCCGCCTAAAGGTTGCTGAAGCCTAGCACGTCCCCGGGATAATCAATGACCTGAAGGCTCCCCGGCCACACGGGCACCATGCGTTCGCGATAAACTCGAGCCTTTCAGCCAGCCGACACATTATGGCCCAGTACATCTACACCATGAACCGGGTATCCAAAGTGGTACCCCCGAAGCGCACCATCCTGCGCGACATCAGCCTGTCCTTCTTTCCGGGCGCCAAGATCGGCGTGCTGGGACTGAATGGCTCGGGAAAATCCTCCCTCCTGAAGATCATGGCCGGCATCGACCAGAACATCGATGGCGAGGCCCGACCCCAAAGCGGCATCCGCGTGGGCTATCTGTCCCAGGAACCGGAGCTGGACCCCGCCAAGACCGTCCGCAGCGTCGTCATGGAGGGCGTCGGTGATGCCTTCAGGCAGGTCGCGCGGTTCAACGAAATCAGCGACCGGTTCGCCGAACCGATGTCCGATGACGAAATGAACGCCCTGCTGGAGGAGCAGGCGAAACTGCAGGATGCCATCGACGCCGCCGGCGGGTGGGAGCTGGAGCGCAAGCTGGATATTGCCGCCGATGCCCTGCGGCTGCCACCCTGGGAGGCACTGGTCGGCAAGCTCTCCGGCGGCGAGAAGCGCCGCATCGCGCTGTGCCGGCTGCTGCTGTCGGCCCCCGACATGCTGCTGCTGGACGAGCCGACCAACCATCTCGATGCCGAGTCCATCGGCTGGCTGGAACGCTATCTGGAGGAATACCCGAGCACCGTCATCGCGGTCACCCACGACCGCTACTTCCTCGACAACGTCGCCGAGTGGATCCTGGAACTGGACCGCGGTCACGGCATCCCCTGGCACGGCAACTACTCCTCATGGCTGGAGCAGAAGGAAAAGCGCCTGGCCATCGAGGAGCGCGAGCGCGACGCACTGCGCAAGACGCTGGAACGCGAACTTACGTGGGTGCGCCAGAACCCCAAGGCCCGCCAGGCGAAGAGCAAGGCGCGCATGCAGCGCTACGAGGAACTGGCGTCGCGCGAATTCCAGGAACGCAACGAGACCAACGAGATCTACATCCCGCCCGGCGAACGGCTCGGCGAACTGGTGATCGAGGTCAAGGGACTACGCAAGGGCTACGGCGAACGGCTGCTGATCGACAACCTCTCCTTCAACCTGCCCGCCGGCGGCATCGTGGGCATCATCGGTCCGAACGGCGCCGGCAAGACCACGCTGTTCCGCATGCTCACCGGCGGCGAGCAGCCGGATGCCGGCGAAATCCGCACCGGGCCCTCGGTGAAGCTCGCCTACGTGGACCAGTCCCGCCAGGCGCTGGACGACAAGAAGACGGTGTGGCAGGAAATCTCGGGAGGCCTGGACCTCATCAAGGTCGGCAACTACGAGACGCCCTCGCGCGGCTACGTCGGCCGGTTCAATTTCCGTGGCACGCAGCAGCAGCAGCTGATCGGAGAACTCTCCGGCGGCGAGCGCAATCGCGTGCACCTGGCGAAGGTCCTCAAGAGCGGCGGCAACGTGCTGCTGCTGGATGAGCCCACCAACGACCTGGACGTGGAAACGCTGCGGGCCCTGGAAGAGGCGCTGCTGAGCTTCCCGGGCTGCGCAGTGGTGATCTCCCACGATCGCTGGTTCCTGGACCGCATCGCCACCCACATCCTGGCATTCGAGGGCAACTCCGAGGTGGTGTTCTTCGAGGGCAACTACCAGGAGTACACGGAGGACTACCGGCGCCGCCGCGGCGAAGAGGCCGCGCAGCCGCACCGCATCCGCTACAAACCCCTGGCACGCTGACGGCGCGGCACGTGCAAGCCAAGCATTCGGCCGCTCGACTTGCCTCGCCCCGCGACGGCTCCCGGCTGTGGGTGGGCCCGGTGCTGGCGCTGCTGGTGTTCTCCATCATGGCGTGGCTGCTGCACCGGGAGCTGGAGCAGATCCACGTGCGGGACATCATCGCGCACCTGCAGGCCATTCCCGCCGATACCCTCGGCCTGGGCGTGCTGCTCACCGGCGGCAGCTACTTTGCCCTGTGCCTGTATGACTACCTGGCGCTGCGGTACCTGCACAAGAAGGTGCCGCTGAGGCGCGTGGTGGTGGCGAGCTTCATCGCCAATGCCTTCGGCCACAATCTCGGCTTCGCGGCCTTCACCGGCGGCGCATTCCGCCTGCGCCTGTACGCCTCCTCGCGCCTGACGGCCATCGATGTCGCGACCGTGACGGGTTTCACCAGCATCACCACCAGCTTGGGACTCGCGGTCCTGGCCGGCGTCTCCTTCCTGCTGTATCCGCAGCAGGCCTCGACGGCGCTGCGCAGCCATGCCGAGTGGCCGATGGTCATCGGCATCGTGCTGCTGGGCCTGGTGGCGGCATACTTCGTCTGGGCCTGCTCGCGGCGTGCCCGGGTGGAGTTCCGCGGCTGGCTGCTGCGGCCACCGGGCGCGATCGTGGGCGCCACCCAGGTCATTGCCGGCACCATCGACCTGGGTCTGTCCTGCGGGGTGCTGTGGCTGATGCTGCCGCCCTCGGCGCACGTGGATTTCATCGCCCTCACGGGCGCCTATGCGATCGGCGTGACCGCGGGCCTGATCAGCCACGTGCCGGGCGGACTGGGGGTGTTCGAAACCATCGTCGTGCTGGCGATCCCGCAGATTCCCGCCGATGCGCTGCTCGGCTCGCTGCTGGCCTATCGGGCCGTGTTCTACCTGGCGCCGCTCGGCGTCGCCACCGTGATGTTCGCGGCCGAGGAGTTCGGCGCGCAACGGGCGAGACTGGCCCAGGCGCGTGCGCGCGCCGCGGCATTCATCGGACCCGTGGTGCCCTCGGTGGTCGGCGCGCTCACGTTCATCGCCGGCGCCGAGCTGCTGCTGTCGGGTGCGACGCGGCAGGTGAGCGGCGGCATCGCCTCCTTCGCTACCCTGCTGCCGCTGCCGGTGCTGGAGTTGTCGCACCTGGCCGGCAGCGCGATCGGCCTTGCGCTGCTGATCCTGGCCCGGGCGCTGTTCCGCCGCATCCGTCTGGCCTATCACATCAGCTTCTGGCTGCTGCTGGCCGCCGGCGTGGTCACCCTGCTCAAGGGCGGCAACCTGCAGGAGACCCTGTTCCTGTGGATCGTGCTCGCGATTCTCGCGCTCGGGCGCAGCTCCTTCTACCGTCCCGCATCGCTGCTGCAGCAGCGCTTCACGCCCACCTGGGCCGCGAGCATCGTCGGTGTCATCGTCGCCAGCGTCTGGGTCGGTCTGCTGGTCAACCGGCATGTCGAGTATTCGAACGATCTGTGGTGGACGTTCACGTTCGATGCCAACGCGCCGCGCATGCTGCGGGCATCGCTGCTGGTGTGCGTGCTCACCGCGGGGGTGCTGCTGTTCGCGCTGCTGCGTCCCGCACCCCCCGTCCCCGAACTCACGCGCAAGCCCGAACTCGAGGACATCAAGCGGGTGCTGGCCGAATCACCCTCGACGCTTTCCAACGCCGTGCTGACGGGTGACAAGCACGTGCTGTTCAGCGCCAGCGGCCGCTCGTTCATCATGTACCAGGTGCAGGGACGCAGCTGGATCGCGCTGGGGGACCCGGTAGGTCCGCGCAGCGAGGCCGAGGAACTGGTGTGGCGCTTCCGGGAGCTGTCCGACGAGCACGGCGGGCGCGTGGTGTTCTACCAGTCGAGCGTCGAATGCCTGCCGCTGTACGTCGATCTGGGGCTCGCGGCGATGAAGATCGGCGAGGAGGCGCGGGTGCCGCTCGCGAACTTCTCGCTCGAGGGCAGCATCCGTGCGGAGCTGCGCACGGCGCGGCGGCGCGGTGAGCGCGACCGGGCCACCTTCGAGGTGGTGCCGCCGGCGGATGTGCCGCAGATCCTGCCGGCACTGCGCGGCATTTCCGACTCCTGGCTGAAGGAGAAGGCGACGGCCGAGAAGGGCTTTTCGGTGGGCTCCTACTCCGAACGCTATCTGCGCAATTTTCCGATAGCGCTGGTGCGGCGCGATGGCGAACCGGTCGCCTTCGCCAACCTGTGGCAGTCGGCCGCGCGCGAGGAACTCGCCGTCGACCTGATGCGCTTCGGTCCAGACGCGCCCCCGGGCGCCATGGACTTCCTGTTCGTCGAACTGATGCTGTGGGCACGGCAGCAGGGTTTCAGCTGGTTCAGTCTCGGGGTGGCGCCCCTGGCCGGCCTCGAACGCCACCCCCTGGCGCCGGCCTGGCACCGCATCGGCAACTTCGTCTTCCGCCACGGCGAGCATTTCTACAATTTCGAGGGCCTGCGCCGGTACAAGGCCAAGTTCCATCCCACCTGGGAACCGAAGTACCTGGTGGCCCCCGGGGGCGTCGGGCTGCCGCTCATCCTGGTGGACGTGTCGGTGCTGATCGCGGGCGGACTGAAGGAGCTGTTCGTCAAATAGGCGAAGTGACATAACGCTCTAAGGCCTTGATTCGTCGGGCTGTGCGGTTCGCGCATTTGAGTTAGTATGGGCAGGTCAAGGATGCGCCAAGCTTCCAGAATCAACCCAAGGCGCACGGGACCTATGTCCGCCTATATCGATGCAACCGGTGAACTGGTTCTCGAACAGGAGCGCAGTCTTTCGCTCCAGTGCCCGCATTGCGACGTCATGGCGCACGTCGCCATCAGCGCCGTCCCCGCCTTCGCCGAGCTGCAGCAGTACAAGCCCCGCGCCGTCGGCGTGATCGGGCGCTGCGATGCCTGTCAGGCGCCGGTGTTCCTGCGATTCCCGGTGCGCATGTATCGCAGCAATCGCATCGAACTGTCCTCGCAGTTCACCGAAGTCGAGCGGCCGCGCGAGAAGTTCACCTTCACGCATCTGCCGGAGGCGATCGAGCAGCTGTTCCGGGAGTCGCTGGTGTGCTTCTCCAGCGGCGCCTTCAATGCGTTCGCCTCCATGTGCCGCCGGACCGCCCGCGCGGCATTCGCCGACCTCGGCGAGGCCGGCAAGCTGCGGCTGTTCGACCAGCTGAACGACGTACGTACCCTGGTCGGCATCGATCCGGAGACGTTCCAGCTGCTCAAGGCCGTGATCTTCGGCTCACCCGCGGACCCGCGGCCCGAACCACCGCCGCTCGATGCGAACTCCGCTGCGGTGGTGCTGGAGGTCATGAAGGACCTGCTGTACGAAGCGTACGTGCGCCGCGGTCGCTTGCAGCAGGCCCTGCTCATGCGCAAGTTCCTCGCGGATGAAACGGCCGAGAACCTGATGCCGCTGCGGGACGCCACCCAGCAGCCCGCCTGAGGACCTGCCGCGGGGAAGGGGCGTCCTTTCCCATCTCAAGTTGGCCCATCCGGCGCCGTTAACGGAGTTACCTCCCGCACGGAATGTCGCCACTCATGTCACTCGCATTTCCCAACGCCTCGACCCCACGCCAGCTGCGCCAGGCCGCGGCCGACGCCGCCAGAGCCGGCGCCGATGTCATGGTCGCGGTCCTGGACGGGGCCATCGCCGCCCTGGAGATGGGCCGCGAGTCCCTCGACGAGGGCCAGTGGCAGCAGGCCGCGCGGCAAATCCTTGCCACCTGCCAGCTGCTGCAGGCGCTGCGCGACAACGTGGACGTGCTCGGAGGCGATCCGCTCGCGACCAATCTCGCGGAGCTGTACGATTATGCGGGCCACAGAGTGAGCCTGGCGGCAAGCGACGGCAATCGGACAGCGCTCGATGAGGTCTGGCACCTGCTGAAGGAAGTGCGGGCCGCCTGGTTTGCCCTGCCTGCGGCCGCCCGCATGCGGCCCGGCAAATCGTCCGCTACCGCCGTGCAGACCTGGAGCTCCGGCCCATGTTCGATGGTTCCGATACAGTAGTTCTCTACGACGAACTGGCCTACGAGGAAGTGCTGCCGGTCGGCTGGAATCCTCTGGCCGGCACGGTCGATGCCGCGGTCGCCGCCAGCTTCACCGAACGCAACGTGCGGCTGCTGCAGGCCCTGGCCGCCATCGAAGACCATGGGGTATCGGACAAGCCCGATGAGTCCGCGCCGGACCTGACGCGCCTGGACTTCAAGATCAACCTGCTGCTGGACCTGGTCGGCCAGCTGGTGGTCGCCAACCGGCCCCGCCCGGCCGCCACCCATATCCGGTTCAATGCCCACGGTGCGGTCTGGCACGCCCCCTCCCCGCTGCCGCCGGTCGGCGTGCCGGGCGTCGCCGAGATCCACCTGCGCGACTTCCTGGCTGAGCCTTTGCGACTCATGGGAACGCTCACCAACGTCAGCCCCGACGGCGAAGTCACGGCGCGCTTCTCCCCGGTCGGCGAGCCCCTGTCCGATCTGCTCGAGCGGCTGATCTTCCGCCATCACCGGCGCCAGGTTGCCGGGATCCGCCAGCCGCGACGCGACTGACGGGATGCGGTACCCTGCGCCTGCAACCCAAGGGCAGTCGCGCCACGTCTCATTCGTGCCCGATCAAGTGTGATTGGGGTCACGGCTTGGGCGAGCCGCGTTCTCACCACGACGGCGGCTTCTCTATATTGACGCACATCGGCTGAAGGTTGGCCGCCGGCGCACCCGGTGGCCGGGAAGTTTGGGAGATTTGATGGCGGCGCCCGAAATGGCCGTCGTCCCGGGACTGCCACGGGACGAGGGTCGTGAAGCACAAATGCCACCACGCACGGAAGAGCGCGTGCGGGTGCGGCTGCCGACCGGAACTTCCTTCGCGATCCGCGACGTGATCTCCCTGATCCGCCAGGTCGCCGAGCACGACTCCACCGTCCTGATCCTCGGGGAGTCCGGCACCGGCAAGGAAGTGGCCGCGCGCGCCATCCATGACCTGAGTCCGCGCCGCCAGCGCCCCTTCGTCGCCGTCAATTGCGGCGCCATCCCCGCGGAGCTCCTCGAATCCGAACTGTTCGGCCATGAGAAGGGCGCCTTCACCGGCGCGGTCGCCACCCGCAAGGGCCGGTTCGAGATCGCCGAGGGCGGCACGCTGTTCCTCGACGAAATCGGCGACATGAGCCCCACCATGCAGGTGAAGCTGCTGCGGGTGCTGCAGGAGCGGATATTCGAGCGCGTGGGCAACCACGTGCAGGTGCGCTGCAATGTGCGCATCATTGCTGCGACCCACCGCAACCTCGAGGACTCGATCGCGGCCGGCACGTTCCGCGAGGATCTCTTTCACCGCCTGAACGTGTTTCCGATCGAGATGCCGGCCCTGCGCAGCCGCATCGAGGACCTGCCGCTGCTGGTGCGCGACTTCATCGCCCACAACATGGCCGAAGGCCGCGGCCAGGTGCAGCTCTCGCCGCTGTCGCTGGCGGCGCTGTCGCTGCACCGCTGGACAGGGAACGTCCGCGAACTGGCCAACCTCATCGAACGGCTGTCGATCGTCTGCTCCGGACGCATCGCGCATGTCGGGGACCTGCCGGCCAAGTATCGGCCCTCGGACTGGACCGCGGTCACCGAGCCGCCGCAGATCTCGCTTTCGGAACAGCACTCGCATATGCCGACGTCCCCCGAATTCCTGTTCGGCGACGAGGCGACGCCGGAACTGCTCAGCGCCGGGGTGCTGCTGGAAGCCGCCGAAGCACGCCCTGCGCCGCATCCGGGCGTGCCGCACGATCCGTCGGATGCCGCGCTGCTGCCCGCCGAGGGCATCGACCTGCGCGCGCATCTCACCCAGATCGAACGGCGGCTGATCGAACAGGCACTGGAGCGTGCCAACGGCACGGTGGCCCATGCCGCCCGGCTGCTCGGCCTGCGCCGCACGACGCTGGTCGAAAAACTGCGCAAGCTCGGCCTGGCGAGCGCCGATCTCGAGGCCGCGACGGAAGATTGACGGGGAGCGGCAGATTCATGCCGCTTCCTGTGACCGCCTTCACGCTTTGACGGCCATTTGCCGCCGGGCACGCCTCTTGCACCGCTCTCCCCGCAACAGCATTCCTGTTCGGGGTTTGAATGGTCCACGATTCCACAACGACGGTCGCAGCGAACACGCGGCGCGCGATCGAGCCGCAGCCGGTCGCCTGCGCAGCCGCCTCCCAGCGACTGCTGGAACTGGCACGCCGCGTCGCCGCCAGCGACTGCACCGTGCTCATCGTCGGCGAGTCCGGAACCGGCAAGGAAGTGCTCGCGCGCTTCATCCATCGGGTTTCGACCCGCAGCGCCGGCCCGTTCGTCGGTGTGAACTGCGCGGCCATCCCGGAAAACATGCTCGAGGCCATTCTCTTCGGCTACGAGCGCGGCGCCTTCACCGGCGCGCATGCGACCCATCCGGGCAAGTTTGAACAGGCACAGGGCGGCACCCTGCTGCTCGATGAAATCACCGAAATGCCCCTGGGCCTGCAGGCCAAGCTGCTGCGGGTCCTGCAGGAACGCGAAGTCGAGCGGCTCGGCGGCCGCATGGCCATCCCGCTCGAGCTGCGGGTGCTGGCAACCACCAATCGCCGGCTGCGCGAGGAAGTTGCGGCCGGCCGCTTCCGCGAGGATCTGTACTACCGGTTGAACGTGTTTCCGCTGGGACTCGCACCGCTGCGCCAGCGGCGCGATGACATCCTGCCGCTCGCGATGCAGCTGCTGGGCATGCGGTCGCGACCCGGCGAGCCCATTCCGGCGCTCAGTGCCGATGCGGCGCAGCTGCTGCTCACCTATCCGTGGCCGGGGAACGTGCGCGAACTGGACAACCTGCTGCAGCGGGCGCTGATCCTGGTCAACGGACCGGTGATTGCGCCCGAGCACATCCAGTTCGAGCCGGCGCACGATGTGCCGGTGCGCGCCACCGTGGTGAGGGATCGGACCGAGGCGCCCGCGATCGACGAAGTCCGTGACCTCGCCGCGCCCGCCCCGGTGCTGGCGCAGGATTCAGGCGCCGCCGAGGAGGTCCGAAGTTCGCTGGCCGATTCCCTCGGACAGGTCGAACGCAACGTGCTTCTCGAAGCGCTGCGCGATGGCACCAGCACCCGCCGCGAGATCGCCGAGCGCCTCGGGATTTCACCGCGGACCCTGCGCTACAAGCTCGCGCGCCTGCGCGCCGCGGGCGTCGATGTCCCGGCCGTTTGAGACCAGCGGAGTTCCCATGAGCCAGCTTCAGATCGACCAGGTCCTCTCCCAGATCCGCAGCCTCGCGGCGCAGACGCAGTCCGCCGGCATCCGGCCCGCAAGTCTCGCCGCCGGCGCCCAGGCGGCCTCCGGGACGGCGGCGGTTTCCGGGGCCGGCAGCACCTTCGCCACCCTGATGCGCAGCGGCATCGAGCAGGCGAACCAGACCGAACTGCGCGCCAACGACCTCGCCGACAAATTCGAGCGCGGCGCACCGGGCGTGGACCTGCCGACGGTCATGCTGGAAGCCAACAAGGCGAACCTCACCTTTCGCGCGGTGACCGAGGTGCGCAACCGGCTGATCACGGCCTACACCGACATCATGAACATGCAGCTGTAAGACTCGATGACACCCAAGCCATGACTACCGACATCATGATTTCCCGGAGCGCATTGTGACGACGGCGACGACTGCCGAAGTGGTTTACCCGCGCTGGACCGCGGGCCTGCGGCCGCTGCTGCTGCTGGTGGGCATCGCCGCGGCCGTAGCCGCCGGTGTCACGGTGGTGCTGTGGTCGCGCGGCCCGAATTTCAGCATGCTCTATGCGAACCTCGCCGCCGAGGACCAGGCGCAGATCACCCAGGCGCTGGACGCGGCCGCCATCCCCTACCGGCTCGAGGCCGGCTCCAACGGCATCATGGTGCCCTCGGAGCGGCTGAGCGAGGCGCGCCTGAAGCTCGCCGGGCAGGGACTGCCGAGCGATGACAACGGCTTCGCGCTGATGACCAAGGACCCGGGTCTGGGCGTCAGCCAGTTCGTGGAGAACGCCCGCTACCAGCACGCCATGGAAACCGAACTCGCGCACACCATCGCGAGCCTGCGACCGGTGGACGGCGCGCGGGTGCATCTGGCGGTACCGCGCCAGTCCGCCTTCATCCGTGACCAGCGCGATGGCAGCGCCTCGGTATTCGTGCAGCTGAAGGCCGGGCGCCGCCTCGAACAGGAGCAGGTGCAGGCGATCGTGAACCTGGTCGCCTCCAGCGTGCCGGATCTGCATGCGAACCAGGTCACCGTCATCGATCAGCAGGGACATCTGCTGACCGCGCCGCAGGGCAACGACGACTCCTCGCTGCGCGAGGAGCATTTCCAGGTCGTGCAGCGCATGGAGGACGACTACGAGCAGCGCATCGAGGCCATCGTGACCCCGATCGTCGGCACCGGCCGGGTGCGCGCCCAGGTCGTGGCGCAGGTGGACAATGCCACCACCGAGCAGGCGACCGAGGACTACAAGCCCGGCAGCCAGATCGTCCGCAGCGAACAGGATTCGCAGTCCAGCAGCCGCGACGGCTCGCAGAACGGCGGTGTGCCGGGCGCGCTGACCAACCAGCCCCCCGCCGCCGGCGTCGCCCAGCCGCCGCCACCGAACAAGCCGGCGGCGACGCCGACGGCGCCCGTGGCCGGTCAGGCACAGACGCAGGCCACCGCCGATGCCTCGGCGGCCGCCAGCGCGGCGCCGGACAACGTCACCTCGGCGAGCACGAAGAACTACGAGATCGACCGGACCGTGGCCTACACCCGCCAGCCGGCCGGACAGCTCAAGCGCCTCACGGTCGCGGTGGTCGTCGATGACATGCCGGTCATCGGCAAGGATGGCAAGCCTGCGAAGGGCCGGCCGCTGACCGATGCCGAGCTGGCCCACATCACCGCGCTGGTGAAGGATGCCGTCGGCTTCGACGAGGCCCGCGGCGACAGCGTCAACGTCGTGAATGCCTCGTTCCGCAACGATGCGCCGGCGCCGGACACCGAACTGGAGAAGGTCCCGATGTGGGAGACCCCGATCTTCCGCGACATGGCCAAGCTCGGCGCGGGCGTCATCGTGCTGCTGGTCCTCTCGCTCGCCGTGCTGCGGCCGATGATCAAGGCGCTGCTGCCGTCGGCGCGCGCGTCGGGTCTGCTGGCGGCTCCCGGCAATACCGTCACCATCGGCGGCGCCGGCGGGCAGGCCTCGGTGGCGTCCCTCGCCGGTGCGCACCATGGCGCCGGCGCCGAAGCCGGCAACGGTGCCCTCGCGGCGCCGTCCGCCCCGCCGATTCCCTACGAACAGCAGATCACCAACGCCCGCGCACTGGTAAACCAGGATCCGAAGCGCGTGGCGCAGGTGGTGAAGAACTGGGTCTCCGTCGATGAGTGACGCCGCACCCCCGGCCGAGGACGACCGCAGCGGCACCGAGCGTGCCGCGATCCTGCTGTTGACGCTCGGCGAACATGAGGCCGCCCAGGTGCTCAAGCACATGGGCGCCCGCGAAGTCCAGAAAATCGGAGCTGCCATGGCACAACTGCAGAATGTTTCGCGCGAGGAGGTCAGCAGCGTGCTGCTGGATTTCTCCGACGGCGTGGCACGCCAGACCTCGGTCGGCGTCGGCGTGGATGAATTCCTGCGCAACGTCATGACCAACGCGCTGGGCGAGGAAAAGGCCGCCAACGTCATCGAGCGCATCAACGTCGGCATGCCCAACAAGGGCCTGGAGACGCTGAAGTGGATGGACGCCCGCAGCGTCGCCGAGATCATCCGGACCGAACATCCGCAGATCATCGCCATCGTGCTCGCCTATCTCGAACCGGACATGGCCGCCGGAGTCATGGCCCAGCTGCCGCAGAATCTGCATGCCGACGTGATGCTGCGGGTGGCGACGCTCGACGGCGTGCAGCCGGCCGCGCTGTCCGAACTGGACGAAGTCATCGAGAAGAGCTTCGCCGGAACCGGCAGCCGCACCTCCGAGCTTGGCGGCGAGCAGGCGGCGGCCAACATCATCAACGCCCTGGAGCCGTCCATCGAGTCGAGCGTCATGGAGCACATCACCAGCATCGACTCGGCGCTCGGCGCCCGCATCCAGGACCTGGTGTTCGTATTCGACAACCTCATCGATGTCGACGACCGCGGCCTGCAGGAGATCCTGCGCCAGGTGCAGGGTGATCAGCTGCTGCTGGCGCTCAAGGGCTGCGACGAGCCGCTGAAGCAGAAGATCTTCAAGAACATGTCGCAGCGCGCGGCCGAGATGCTGCGTGACGACCTGGAAGCCAAGGGCCCGGTGCGGCTCGCCTACGTCGAGGCGGCACAGAAGGAAATCCTGGCGGTGGCGCGCAAGCTCGCCGAGGAAGGCACGATCGCGCTGGGTGGCAAGGGAGAGGCATTTGTCTGACAGCAACCGGACCCGCAGCCCCGTTGCCGAGCGCTGGTCACTGCCCCTGGTCGACGGGCCGATCGTCGGCATGCGCCGCGACTCGCCGCTGCGCGAGCGGGCCCGCGAAGCCGAGGCGCGCGCGAGCGATGCGGCACGCCAGGCGGAGCAGGACCGCGGCTACGAGGCCGGACTCAAGGCCGCCCAGGCCCAAATGAAATCCCAGACCGACGCGCTCAACGCGCGCGTCGCGCGCCTGGATGCCATTCTCAATGCGGTGTCCCGTCCTCTGCCGGAGCTCGAAACGGAGGTCGAACAGCAGCTGGTGCTGCTGGCACTGGCCGTGGGCAAGCAGATCGCGCGCCGCGAGCTGAAGGCCGATTCGGGCCAGATTGCCGCGCTCATCCGCGAAGCGGTCGGCAGGCTGCCGGCCGCCGCACGCGACGTGCGGGTGCACCTGCATCCGGAGGACGCCGCGGCGATCGCCGAACGTCTGGCGACTCCCGGGCAGGAGCGCGCCTGGAGCATCGTGGAAGACCCGACCCTGACGCGCGGCGGCTGCCTCGTGCGCTCGGAGAATTCGCAGATCGACGCCCGGCTCGAGAGCCGCGTCAACGCCATCGTCAGCAGCATGCTGGGTGAGGAACGCGCCAGTGCGCGCCTGGCCGATCCGTCGGCGGACACCGGGGTCGCGGACTCATGAGTACCGCTGAGGCCTCGACCAGCAACAGCCGGCTGCGGGACGCCCTGGCGCGCTGCGTGCGGCAGGTCGAGCGGCTGCCGCCGCCGCCGGTACAGGGCAGTCTCACGCGGATGGTGGGACTGGCCTTGGAGGCGGTCGGCTGCCAGGCCAGCATCGGCGACAGCTGCGACGTGATGACCGCGGATGGCAGCAGCATCGAGGCCGAGGTCGTCGGCTTCTCCGGTGAACGGCTGTATCTGATGCCCACCGGCGATCCCCACGGCCTGGGTCCCAACGCCCGGGTGGTGCCGCGCCAGCGTGCCGGCAGCGTGCCGGTGGGTCCGCAGCTGCTCGGGCGGATCATCGACGGCGCCGGCCAGCCCCTGGACGGGCTCGGCCCGCTCAACTGCGAGCAGACGGTGCGCCTCACCGGCGTGCCGATGAATCCCCTGGGCCGCCAGCCGATCTGCCAATCGCTGGACGTGGGCGTACGCACCATCAACAGCCTGCTCACCGTCGGCCGCGGCCAGCGCATCGGCCTGTTCGCCGGCAGCGGCGTCGGCAAGAGCGTGCTGCTGGGCATGATGGCGCGGTACACCAGCGCCGACGTGATCGTCGTCGGACTGATCGGCGAGCGCGGCCGTGAAGTCAAGGAATTCGTGGACCGCATCCTGGGCCCCCGGGACCGCGAGCGCGCCGTGGTGGTGGCCGCACCGGCCGACACGCCGCCGCTGATGCGGCTGCACGGTGCGTGGCTTGCGACCGCGGTCGCCGAATACTTCCGGGATTGCGGCAAGAGCGTGCTGCTGATCATGGACTCGCTGACGCGCTTCGCCCAGGCGCAGCGTGAGATCGGGCTCGCCATCGGCGAAGCGCCGGCCACGAAGGGCTATCCGCCTTCGGTGTTCGCGCGGCTGCCGCAGCTGGTGGAGCGCGCCGGCAACGGCCTGCAGGGCGGCGGTTCGATCACGGCCTTCTACACGGTCCTCGCCGAGGGCGACGACCAGAACGACCCGATCGTGGACGCCGCCCGGGCCATCCTCGATGGCCACGTCGTGTTGTCGCGCCGGATTGCCGAAAGCGGCCGCTACCCGGCGATCGACGTCGAAGCCTCGGTGTCCCGCGCCATGCACGAGATCGTGCCGCCCGAACACCAGGAGCTGGCGCGACGCTTCCGCCAGCAGCTCGCGACCTATGAGCAGAACCGGGACCTGAACCCCATCGGCGCCTACCAGCGCGGCAGCGAT
>Ga0335075_10004546_pt1 | contig 21697 bp, 18 predicted proteins | sample Lox_Sample_24_FD_206723 | JGI IMG/M metagenome (GOLD analysis project Ga0335075, IMG submission 206723) | Soil microbial communities from Loxahatchee National Wildlife Refuge, Florida, United States - Lox_Sample_2.4 | ecosystem: Environmental > Terrestrial > Soil > Wetlands | place: USA...
ATACGGACTCTCTACTCGCTCGGTCGACTGTGTCTGAGATCGCCGGCGACCTACCGCAGTTGAAGGTCGCTTTTCTCTACCAGCTGCGGTCCTACCTGCGCACCTGGCGGTTCCTGGGGCTCCTCATCTTCGTGTTTTTGATCTCGATCGCGATCCTCACGGTCCAGCTCCATCGCGGGGTCGCGGCGGTCACGACCACCAACGCGACCGCTTCGGACTACCTCGTGACGTACCTCTCCTTCCTCGGGGACGCGGTGATCATCGTGGGGGCGTTCCTCGGAGGGGATGCGCTGGCGGTCGACCTCGCCGGCGGTCCGGGCTATCTGATGCTCACCCAACCGGTCCGCCGGAGCACCCTGCTGGCGGGTCGCTACCTTGCCGCGGCCGTGACCGGCACGGCGATCGGGCTCGTCTACTATGTGTTCGCCGTGGTCGCCGTGCAGTACTTCTACGGTACGGTGCCCTCGGCGATCTTGCTCTCGCTGGGCCTGGCGCTTTTGTTCCTTCTCTCGGTGCTCGCCGTGGCCTTCTTCTTCAGCTCGTTCTTCCGGAACCCAACCGTCAGCATCGTGGCCGCGTTGCTGATCCTGATCATCGGGTTCCCCATTGTGACGGCGCTCGGGACCTTGACCGGCGTCGAGCCGTGGTTCTCGCTCGACTACGGGTCGCAGGCGATCACCTCGGTGCTCGCGAGCAATTTCGCCCACGAAACGACGATGCACGTCGGGACCGGTCGCAACCTGCTGATCACGGTCTACTCGTTCTCGCCGTACCCGTGGGAAGGGGCGGTGATCATGGCGGTCTACCTCGTGGTATTCCTCGCCCTGTCCTACGGGATCTACCTTCGGAAGGAGGTGCGCGGGTAGGATGCCGTCGCTCGAGGCCCGGCACCTGACGAAGCGCTTCGGAAGCTTCCCGGCGCTCGAGGACGCCTCGTTCCGGTTCGAGGGAGGCGGCGCGATCGGCTACCTTGGGCCCAACGGCGCGGGGAAGACGACCACTTTGAAGTTGTTCTCGTCCCTGCTCCGCCCGACCGGCGGAGACGCGTTCCTGAATGGCGTCAACGTGACCGCCGAGCCGAAGACCGCGCTCTGGGGAGTCGGCGCCATCGTGGAGACCCCGGAGCCGTATCCGGCGCTCACCGGTAGAGAGACGCTCGCGATGATCGGGGAGTTCCACGGGCTCGCGCGGGAGGAGATCCGCGACCGGACCGAGCGGTACGCGGCCGCGCTCGAACTTCCGCCGCTCGACCGACGGACCGGGCAGCTATCGAAAGGACAGAAGCAGCGGATCGTGCTCGCCGCGACGCTCCTCCCCGAGCCGAGCGTGCTTCTCCTGGACGAGCCGACGAGCGGCCTCGACCCGGCCGAACGGGTGATCGTCCGCAACTTGCTCATCGGGCTCAAGCAAGAGCGCCGCCTGATCCTGATGAGCTCGCACCTCCTCCCGGAGGTCACCGAGATCTGCGACCGCGTGATCTTCATCAACCGGGGGAAGATCCTGCTCGAGGATTCCGTCGACCACGTCGCGACCCGATTCCGGGTGACGAGCGTCGAGGTCGAGTTCGCCGTCCCGGTCGACGCCGCCGCGCTTTCTTCGCTCCCCGGGGTTGCGGGGGTGCGCGCGATGTCTCCGCAGCGGTTCCAACTCAGCTTCGACGGGTCGGACGACGCCCGCGCCCGTATCCTCGAGGGCTGCCAGAAGGTGGGGCGCGTGACCTCGTTCAGCAGTGCGTCGCTACAACTCGAGGATGCGTACCTGAGCCTCATTCAGGGGGCGCCCCGAACGGCGGAGCCGGCCCCCCCGGGGACGGGGCGACGGTAGCAGGCCCGAGTGCGAATGCGCACCGGCCGGCCGAACGCGCGCGAACGCCGCCGGCTCCGTAGGCGGATACGATCGGTTTACCGGCATCTCTCGTTTCGCCCAGCCCCGTGGACGGATCCCGGCGCAGTGGTCAAAATGTTCCTACCGGCTCGGGATCCGCCGTGATCGCCGCCTTGTTGGAGACTTACCGAGGAGGATCCCGTACCTCCGGTGAGAGCGAACGCGGTCCCATCCGCCTCTCGGTGTAACGGTCCCGCGCTCTCGAAGGGATGATTAAGGAGGGGTCACCATCCGGGTCCGTGGCGACCCCGGCGTCCGCGCCGCCCCGCACGGGGCGTTGGGTCGCGGTCGTGGTGGTGGTCGCGGTCGTCGCGTTCCTGCTCGGGGTGTTCGGGAGCGGACTGATCCTCCCCGGCCACTCGTCTTCCAACGGTAACCACTCGACACCGCCTCCGACGGTCATCACGGACCTCACGTACCGAGAGGCGGCGCCGCTCGCCTCCGCCAAAGCCAACGCCTCGGGCACCGGGTGGGCGGAAGTCGCCGGGCTGGGGGTCGACCTCGGCAGCCCGCTCTCGATCGCCTCGATCGGTGGACTCGCAGGGTGCGACGCACCCCCGCTCTACGTGCCCGCCTTCGCCGGGCCGCTCACCTCCGGGCTGGCCCCTTTCTGGTTGTTCTACTTCGCGCAGAACGCGGGCTCCTTCGACCCCTCGCTTCTCTTGATCACGGTGACGAACGGGACGGCCGCCACGCTGGTCGACTTCCCCAGCGGCAGCGTTTGCTCGACCAACGAAGCGTCGCTCGCGGTGGTTCCTTCCGGAGTCCTCGACTCCCCGGGGATCGTTGCCAGCGCGGGGGCGGCCGGAGGCACGTCCTTCCTGGCCGGAGACCCCGAGGCCGGGGTCCTGTTCGAGGTCGCCGGGAGCACGACGGGCGCCCAGTGGATCGTCGAGTACGACCCCTGCGGATTCCTCGACTATCCGGGCCTGGTGAACGGAGTGCTACCCCAGTTCACCGCGACGTACGACGCCGATAGTGGCAGTCTCGTCTCGGCCGCCACTTCCTCCACCACGTGCGTTCGCGACACCCCCTATACCGTCGCTCTCTCGCCGGGGGCGGAGGGCAACTACCCGAGCGGCGTCTTCTACGAGAACTTCACCGTCGACATCAGCGCCAGCCTGCCCGTCTCCTACCTTGCGCCGGAGGTCGAGGTGCCCGAGGGCTACGAGCTCGGAACCGCGTCCGACGGTTGTTACACGACCGAACCCTCTCAATGCCCGATGCCGGCGTACGGCTGGTACGCCACCCTCAGCCTGGGGGGCGTCATCCAGGAGACGTACCCCGGGGCCGGGACCAACCCGCTCGGTTGGATCGGCATCGGGGCGAGCGCCCAGGTCACGATGACCTCCGGGGAGACGTTGACGATCCTCTCCGAGAGTGCCTTCACCGGAGTGGGCAATCAACTGTATCTGGTGGGCCAGAACGGCGTCCTGGTCACCAGCGTCACGTCTCTTTGACGACGGGTCCGGGGGAACTCCTCCGGGATCGAGCCCACGGCGAGGGCGTGGGGGCGGGTCACCCGCTCCCTGCGCCCTCGGGGCGCGGGGGAGGGGCCGGGCGCGAAAGGATTATCGTCGGTGGTCCGGTGGTCGCTCCGGGATCGAACGCAATGACCGCGCACGCCGGACCGCGCCGATGGCCCCGGCTCTCGATCCTCGCCGCGGTGGCGGCCTTGGTCGCCATCGGGGTGGCGGGGGCGGCGTACGTGGTCGGCTACGGTCTGCCGCCCGTCCAGCCGTGGTACGAGCTCGGTTCCCCCGGGACCGCGAGCAACGGGGGCACGGTCCTCCGCGTCGGTTGCAACGAGACGCCCACGGTCACGGGCGCGGACTGGCCGTCGGACGTCCGGGAGGTTACGTTGACGTGGTACGGCGGCACCGGCCTCAAGCCCACCCAGACCGAGGTGGCCGTGAACACGTCCGGCGAGTTCTCGGGGGCGGCCCCCCCGCTCATCCCTTCGAGCGGGACCGGAACGTACTGGCTCCTGGTCTACGACAAGTTCCTCGACCAGACGGGAGTTCCGTTCACCGCGGCCGCCCTGCCCGCCAACGGCGCGTGCCCGGGCTGATCGATCGAGCGAGCCGGGTCGCGCCCCGTGCGTAGGGGGTTTGGCCCGCGCATCGGGCGCGGGGAAGAGGTTCTGCCGAGGTCGGCGGCGGCCCGGGTTTCAGCTTCCCGAGGAGGGAGGGGGCGGCTCCTGCCAGACGGGCGGCGGTGGCGCCGGGGGGCTCGCGACGGCCGGAGGGGGAGCGAACGGGGCCACCGGGGGAGGCTGTCGGCCCCGGCGGGCAAAGAGGAGCGTCGTCACGAGCAGGACGGCGACCACGACGCCGAGCACCGCGACCAGGATCCATCCGAGCGTCCCCACGCCCGACGTGTTCGCCGGGCTCGAGGTCGGCGTGAGCGCGATCGTGAGCTGGGTCGTCTGCCCTGCCGCCACGGTCACGTTGTTGAAGTACGGCGCGTATCCGCTCGCCGTCACCTCGACCGAGTGGATGCCCATCGACAGCACGATCGAGAACGCGCCGCCCGAGCCGACCGTCTGCATCACGCCGTCGACCCAGAGTGTGCCGCCCGACGGGCTGAGTGTCCCGCTGAGCGTCCCGGTCGCGTTGGCCGCGACGAACGTCACCGAGAGGCTCGTGTCCCCCGAGACGGTCACCTGGCCGCCTGTCGGGGTCGCCACGTAGCCGACCGCGCTCGCGCTCCAGTTGAACGTGAGTCCCGGCACGTTCGTGATCGGGTTCGAGGCCGCGTTCGTGGAGGCGAACCCGAAGTAGTCGGTCGTCTGGTACACGAACGACCACGTCGTCCCCGACGGCAGCCCGGACTCGGTCACGGTGAGCGTGTACTCGCCCACGAACGGCACGGTGAGGGTGGTGTTCCGTGCGATCGACACCGAGCCGATCCCGGGGATCGAGAGGTAGCCCGGCGCGGAGGTCTCGACGTACCAGAGGTAGGACCCGGGCAGGAGCGAGTAGACGACGAGCGAGCTCGTGTTCCCTTCCGTCGAATTGGAGGTCTCGGCGTTCGTGACCTCGACGCTCCACTCGGCGCCCGACGGCAGGCCGGTCGCCGTGACGGTCAGCGTGTACGCGGCCTCGAAGTCGATCGTCACGACCGGGGTGCCGTTCACGACCGTGAACGTGCCGTCGGCCGCGGCGAAGTTGGTGTTCGCCGAGTAGGGGATGTAGTCGTACGTGCCGACGGGGCCGGCGAGCGTGACCGTGCCCGGCGCCGCCGTCTCGTTGTACACCATTCCGGACTCGAGGTCGCCGAGCGGGCTCGCGCTCCCGTCGACCGGGGTCCCGACACCCCACACGGTACCGAGCGGGAGTCCGACCTCTTCGAACGTCACCGAGTAGATCGGGGTGGGAGTGAGCGGATAGAAGTCCCCGCCGCCGTAGTCGCAGAGGTAGACGATGCTCTCGCAGATGTAGGCGGGCGGGTCGCCGAACTCGAGCAACGGCAGCGGGTTGTACCCGACGTACGGCACGTCGTTGTAGGGGTTGTAGTAGAGACCGTAGTCCCACCAGTAGTTGCCTCCGATGTAGTCCCCGCCGAGGATGTTGGTGACTCCCGGGGTGTAGGGACCGTTGTACGCCTGGCTGAAACCGTAGGGGTACTGGTTCGGGGCGAGCCCAGTGTAGGGGTCGGTGTAGAGCGAGGTCGCGGTGATCTCGGTGTCGAAGATGTTGTTGAAGACGACATCGCAGACGTCGCACGTGTCGTAGGCGTCCGCCCCGTAGAGCGACGCGTCGCCCCAGTCCGTGTCGACCACCCCGACCGCACCGTAGTAGGCCGCGGTGGTCGCGTACGGGTTGGGCGAGCTCGGGACGAAGGTGGTGAAGGTGTTCCCGAAGAGGGTGTTGTAAGAGCCCCCGTAGAGGAAGACCCCCATCCCACCGACGTCGAACGACACGCCCGAGATCAGGCTGTCGCTGACGTTCCAGAACTGGAGGCTCGCCATCGACTGGGACGGGCCGAAGAACGAGGCGGCCGGCCACCAGCCTCCGATCGTGCCGCCGAGCACTTGGAGATATTCACTGTCGTAGGCGACGATCTGAAGGTCGTTGGAGGTCGGGAGCCCGAAGTAGCTCACCGCGGCCTGGTAGCTCGGGCCGGGCGGGAAGTTGGTCGCGAAGCTCGGCGGGTTCACTATGTCGACGTAATCCACGTCGTAGAGGTAGATCCCGGGGAATACGGGGAACATCCAGTCGTTGAACGCGCCGAACCACGGGAAGTAGTAGCAGCCGAAGCCGCTGTAGCACGGGGTCTGGCCGATCGGTCCGTACTGATTGTTGTACAGTTCGTAGTTCCCGTACGAGTCGATCCCCGAAGAAATGTACGCGACGGCGGTCTCGTTCAGCGCCCAGAGCGGAGTGTAGACCCCCGTGGTCCCGTCATACGTGAGCGCTTCATTGTAGGTGCACGGGTGGCAGGTCGAGACGAGGTCGAACGAGAACTCCTGCGGGTCGTACTCGGCCGCGAGCAGGATGACAGTATAGTTGCCGAGCGGCAGTTCGTAGCCGTCCTCCGAGTAGAGCAGGTTGTCCGGCGCCCATTGGAACTCGGAGAGGTTCGTGACGTCGTTCCCGGGCGCGATGAAGACGAACGCCGTCATCGGGTCCGTGTTGATCAGGAACCAGGGGTCCGTGAAGTACTCGCCCTTCGGCGGCCCGCCCGACACGTTCCACAGCCCATACTGGAACGACGGGCCGTCGCTCAGCGACGCGCAGTTGGAACAGCCGGCGAACTGCGCCCAATCGCTCGTCACCCCGACCGACGTCTCTCCGGTCTCCCCCCCGACGTTGTAGGCCGAGTCGACGTTCTGGTACTCGCCGCTCGTGGAGTTGAGGTAGGTCAGCGTCATGTACGTCGAGACCGCGTCGAAGACGTCGAAGTTGCTGCCGCCGCCCGGACCTCCGAGAGTCAACTCGAAGTCGTCCGGAAGACCGAGCGGCCCGTCCTGGAAGCCGTTCGCGACGAACACCGGCGCCGGCGTGAGCGACGGATCCCCTCCCGCCGCGAGGGAGTTGAAGATCGCGTAGTCGTAGCCGCCGGCGAAATCGCCGAGCCCGGACGACACCGTGTAGTTGAACGTGACCTCGTCGCGCCCCTGGTTGAGCGAGGAGTTGAGCCAGAGACTCACGTTGTACGGGTAGGACGCGGGGATCGGAGAGGAGATCCCGTAGTAGAATTCGGGGCACTCGTTGTTGCCGCCGGCGGCGTAGAAGACGTTGCAGGTGAGCTCGGCGGTCGGGCTCGAAAAGTTCCAGATGTTGCTGACGAACTGGATCGACTCGTTGCTCGGCGTGTAGTCGAATACGTTCTGGGTCCAGAATTGGTAGCCGGTCTGGCCGAAGAGGGTCACGTTGTTGAGCACCGCGTTCAGCTGCACGCCGTACTCGTCGGGTCCGCTGATGTCGGGAGCGTACCCGAGCAGTCGCTCAGAGGAGAAGGTCGCGTTGAGGCTCGTCGTCTGCGTAACGTAGGGAGTGACGGTCCCCGACACGTTGCGGAGTCCGAAGTCGCCGATGCCGTACGGAGCGGGCGACGTAGTGTAGGTCAGGTTCACGTGTCCGTTGGTCGTGCCGGCCCTCGAGATTCCGGAATAGTCGGGCAGGTAGACATCGCGCGGCGAGACACCGTCCGCCGACAGGGCCGACACGACGGCCGCTCCGCGGGCCTCGGCGGTGGTCGCCGAGGCGCTCGCGTCGAGCGGTTCGGGTGGGGGGGCGATCGAACTCGGAGAGGCGGCGCCCGTCGCGGTCAGGGTGGCCGGTGCGGCCGCCGTAGCGTCGGGGGCCACGGGGTTCGTCCCCGGGCTGCTCGACGCGGCGGCCGAGCTCGTCACTCCGACGGCGGTGAGCGCGGAGAGCGCCATCAGTACGGTCAGCGCGACGGCCAGCCACTGGGATGCTCGACGGTGGGTCATGGGTGGCCGCGTGTTATACGCCCCTCGGATAAACTTTGGGGGCCCCGGCCGGCGGCCGAAAGCGGCGGAACCGCTCGAGTATCCTCCGCGCGGCCGGTCCCCAACCTTCACGGAGCGGGAGCCGAACAGCCGGTTTCGGGGAGCCGAACGAGCTTTACGCGAGGTATGGCCCCGGCGCTCTCCCGTAGCGAGGGCCCCCCAGCCGGCCCGCGACGCGTGCCACGAGACCGCTCCGCCGGCCCCGCGCAAACTCTTTAGGCGCTCGCGCAGGAGCGGGTCGCCGTGCCGGACGACGAGCTCGACCCGATCCTGATCCAGGTGACGGTGCCGCTCCCGATCCCGATGATCTACGCGGCGTTCCTGGAGCCGGCGCAGCTCGCTGGATGGCTCTGCGACGCGGCGCGGGTCGACCCTCGGGTCGGCGGGGAGTACGCCCTGGCCTGGACCGGCCCCGAAGCGTTCGAGAGCCGAGGAAAGATCCTCGCGATGAATCGCGATCTCGACATCGACTTCTCCTGGACCGCTCCGGCGCCCTACGCGTCGCTGCTCAACGAGCCCGAGCCCCGCACTCACGTCTATGTTCGTCTCACCGAGTCCCCCGAGGGGATCGACGTGACCCTCGAGCATTCGGGCTGGGGCTCCGGGGACGCCTGGGAGGACGCCCGTTCTTGGCACTTCCACCTGTGGGACGAGCGCCTCCACCGCCTCAAGGACTACCTCATCAAGGCCGCGTACGGGTAAGGGGAGGCTAGGCGCCGCCGGGCGTGAACTTCCGGCACACGGCTTCGCCGCACAGGGCGCACGGCCCGGACGGGTCGAGGCGGAAGTTGCCGCTCGACCCGACCCCGACGACCACCATGTGGTGCGTGGGAAGGTGACCGCAGCGGCACCGAACCCGGCTCGGCGGGGCCCCGTCGGCGGAAGGCGCCGTCATCGCGGCGACCACGAGCGGGCGGGGAGGAAAAGCCTGCCGACGCAGCCTAATGGCGGCCTCCGGCCTCGGGGAACCGTGGAGCTGGACGGCTGCGCGCTGCCCGAGGACCGGCTGTACGATCTCGAGAACGATGTATGGTACCTCGCCGAGGCGTCGGGCGGCCTTGCGCGCGTGGGGATCCTCGGTCCCCTCGTCTGGTTCGCGGGCCCGTTCCGCTCGGTCTCGTTCCGACCGGTCACCGGCACGATCGGTCGGGGGCGCAGCGTGGCCACCGTCGAGAGCACGCGCTACACGGGGGCGGTGCGACTTCCGCTGGAGGCGACCGTGGTCGACCGGAACCCCGCGATCGTGGAGCGGCCCCGGCTGCTCAACGACTCGCCGTACGACGAAGGCTGGGTAGTCCGGGTGCGCCCCGCCCAGGAGCGGCTGCCGCCGGGTCTCGAGTCGGCCGCGCAGGTCGCCGACCGGTTGGCGGAGCGGATCCGCGCGCAGCGGATCCGCTGCTGGCCGCAGACTCCCGACCTCGAACTCTACGAAATCGGGATCGAGTGCTCCGCGGTGCTCACGATGCTGAACGAGGAGCTACGGGAACGCGCACCGGGGGAAGCGATCCTGCTCGTGACGGACGACCCGACCAGCCCGATCGAGATGGAACGCTGGTCCGACCAGACCGGTCATCGCCTGCTCGCCCGCCGACGGGAGGGAGCGCTCCACCAGTTCCTGGTTCGGAAGGAGGCCCACCCCGTGCCCCGCCGCCGGCCGGGGGCGTGAGTCCCGCCGGGTCCCCTACGGCTTCTCGATGGGGGTCCGCACGAGGTTCCCCCACTCCGTCCACGAGCCGTCGTAGTTGCGGACGTCGGGGTACCCCAGCAGGTACTTCAGCACGAACCAGGAGTGGCTCGACCGCTCCCCGATCCGGCAGTACGTGATCACCGGGTGCGTCGGCGAAAGCCCCTTCGACCGGTAGAGCTCCTCGAGCTCCTCGCGGGTCTTGAACGTCCCGTCGTCCCGGACGGCTTGCGCCCATGGGATGTTCTTCGCGCCGGGGATGTGGCCGCCGCGCTGGGCGTGTTCGGTCGGATACTCCGGCGGCGCGGTGATCTCGCCGGAGAACTCCTTCGGGCCCCGCACGTCGACCAAGCCGAACTTCCCCGCCTTCACCTCGGGCAGGATGCCCCGAACGTCGTCGAGGTAGGCGCGGAGCTTCGCGTCCGGCGCGCCGGCGCGGAGCGTCCCCGCGGTCGGGGTCGGAACGTCCTTCGTGAGCGGCCGGTCCTCGGCGATCCACTTCTTGCGGCCGCCGTTCAATAGCTTGAGGTGCTTCGCCCCGTAGTAGGTGAGGACCCAGAACGCGAACGCGGCGAACCAGTTGTTGAAGTCGCCGTAGAGCACCACGGTCGTGTCGGGGTCGATCCCGGCCCGTCCGTAGAGCGCCGTCAGGGCGTCGGCCGAAAGGAGGTCCCGCCGGACCGGGTCGTTGATGTCCTTCCGCCAGTCGAACAGCACCGCGCCGGGAAGATGGCCGAGGTCGTAGTTCGCGGCCGGGTCGTAGTCGACCTCGACGACTCGGACCTTGGGGTCGTTCAGGTGGGTCGCGAGCCAGTCGTTCTCCACGAGCGTGTCGGGATGCGCGTACGCGGTCATCGATCTCCCGACCCGTCGGAGTCCCCCGAGAATATACCCTCGCCGGCCCACACAATCGGCGCCCGGCGAGGCAGAAAGCGCGCGGAATATCCCGTCGGGAGAGCGCGCGCGGCGGCGGGGACGGGCGAGCCCGGCTACCCGCGCCGCCCGCGCTTCGGCAGCGGAGCGTCCGATACTTCGACCGTCTCCGGGTCGAAGCCCAGGCGGGCCAGCTCGTCGCGGATGCGGGCCCGGTGGTCCCCTTGCAGATAGACCTCGCCGTCCACGACCGACCCGCCCGTGGCGAGCCGGTTCTTCAACGACCGGGTCGTCTCGGCCAGGTCGACCCCCGGGGGAAAGCCGCTGATCACGGTCGCGGGCTTGTTGTAGCGCCGGGGTTCGGCGCGCACCCGGATCCGGGCGGTCTCGCGGTCGAGCGCGGACAGGATCTCGTCAAACTCTTCGTTGCCCATCGGTCGAACTACCTACCGTCGTCCGCTGCGGGACGAACGGATCGGAAAACGGGCCCACCGGACGGGGCCCCCGCACGGGGGTCGGGGCGAGGGTCGTTCGATTCCGGTTGCGGTGAGCGCACCGAAGGGAGGTAGGGAGCCACCCCGCTTGAACGTTTCCTGCCGGCCGGTCACGCGTCGCCCCAGCGGTAGAGCCGAAGCGTGATCGTCAGACCGACCAGCGCGCACGCCCCGAGGAGCCCGGCGTAGACGAGCATCTCGAGCGGGGTCGCCGGGGTGATCCCGAGCGCTCCCTGGACGAGGAGGGCCGCGTAGGTCGTCGGGAGGAAGCGGGCCGCGTCCTGCCAGATCGGCGGGAGCGAGGAGAGGGGGTAGTAGAGGGGCGAAAGCATCCCGAGGATCGTGAAGGTCAAGTTGCCGACCGGCCAGATCTCGCGCTGCGTCTGGATCCGGCTCGAGATCGCGATCCCGATGGACGAGAAGAGCACCCACAGGGTGACGAGCGCGGCGAAGAGCGCGACCCCGACCAGCGGGGTCAAGGGATACCCCCGCTCGCCCCCGACCCACGCGAGCAGGACGGTCAGGATCGCGAGCGCCGGGAGCATCGCGATCAGGTTCGAGAACGCGATCCCGAAGAGGTAGCGGATCCGGGAGAGCGGGCTCGCGACGAACATGTCCTGGAGCGAGCACTCGATCCGCCAGAACGCGCTATCGCCGAGGGTCCAGCTGCCGATGTTCTGCATCGTGAACAGCATCGCGCCGACGATCTCGAGCGGCAGGAGGCTCGGGGGCGAGATCAGCGAGAGGAAGTAGAGGAAGATGAACGGGAGAAGGACCGGGGTGATCGCGACCGCCGGATTGCGGGAGATCCAGCGCCATCCGACGATCCCGAACGCCGGGAGGGAGCGGCCCTCCGTGGGCACTCCGGGGAACGAGTCGAGAGCGGTCGCCACTTACGCCTCCCGCACGGTCCGGCGTGCCCAGTAGATCGCGAAGAGGAACAGGGCGACCGTCTCGACCACGAGCCCGACGACCGCGAGGGTCGATTGCCACGGGGCCAGGGACGCGGCGCCGATCGCGGTCTGGGCCAGGGCGGCCGCCGCGCTCGGCGGCATGAGGAGCACGATCGGCCGCAGCGGCTCCGGGAAGAGGCCGAGCGGATAGAAGACCGGAGCGAGCACGCCGAAGATGTTGAAGAACAGGCTCGAGTACGCCCAGATCGCCCGATTGTCCCGGAAGAACGTCGAGAACACGTAGCCGATCGAGGCCGCGAAGAGCCAGACGACCGCCGCGAGGACGAAGAGGAGCAGCCCGGTGGCGAGGGTCAGCGGCACGACGAAGACCGCGAGGACGCTCAGGAAGACGGTGGGGGCGAGGTAGACGATCATGATCCCGACCGACATTCCGACGAAGTACGCCTCGGGGGTCATCGGGCCGGCGAGGTAGAGGTCGTTCGCCTTGTGGTCGATCCGAAGGTACGCCGCCTCGTTCAGCACCCGCTGGCCCATCGTGAACGTCGAGAAGAGGATCGCGCCGACCAGCGCCACCCCGATGAGGGTCGGGTCGAGGATCTCCACGAACACGAGGATGACCCCGGGGACGACCATCGAGGTCAGCATCGCCATCCGCTCGTTCCCCTGCACGAGGACTTCGGTCCACAGGAACGCCGCGGTGCCGGCGAACGCCCGCGACGGGGCGAGGGCCGTGCTAGTCCTCATTGATCGACCGTCCCACCGCGCGCAGGAACGCCTCTTCGAGGGTGACGGGGCCGACGGTCGCCGTCATCCCGGACTTTCCCACGAGGTCCATCACTTCGCTCAGGGTCTGGGGGGTCACGACGACCGTGAGCGATAGGCCGTCGGTGACGCAGGTGCCGAACGAGCGGAACCGGTCGACCTGGGCCGCGCCGTCGGCGATCAGGACCTTCAGCGTCCCCCCGACGGAGCGCTTCAGCTCGTCCGCGGTCCCGCTCGACAGCACGACCCCGCGTTCCACGATGTAGAGCCGGTTGCTCAGGACCTCGGCCTCGTCGAGGTAGTGGGTCGTGAGCAGGATCGTGGAGCCCTTCTGCGTGAGCGACCGCAGGGACGCCCAGACCTCGCGCCGCGCGAACGGGTCCATACCGATCGTGGGCTCGTCGAGGAAGAGGAGCGGCGCTTCGGTGGCGATCACCGTGGCGACCATCGTGCGCTGGCGCTGGCCGCCGGAGAGCGTGACCGAGAGCCGGTCGGCGAACCCCGTGAGTCCCATGCGGTCGAGGGCTTCCTCCGTGCGGGACTTCGCCGTCTCGCGATTGAAGCCCCGGGCTCGCAGGTAGGTGTAGATCTGCTCACGGGGCGTCAGGTGGAAGAACGGCTTACCCTCCTGGGGGACGACCGCGATGTAGGGCCGCGCGCGCGCGGGCGAGGCCGCGATGTCGATCCCGAACACCTCCACGCGACCGGAGCTCGGGCGAAGAAGGGTGGAGGCGATCTTGAGGAACGTCGTCTTCCCGGCGCCGTTGCGGCCGAGCAGGGCGACGCGTTCGCCCCGGTGGACCTCCATCGAGACCCCGGTGAGCGCCTCGACGGGAGGGGCTCCCCGGGAGAGGTACGTCTTGCGCAGATCGACGCTGCGCAACGCTTCGCTGTTCATGGGACGCGGCGGACCCCGGTGCGGTACTTAACCGACGGGCTCGTGCGGCGGGAGGACCCGAGGTCGTCGGGGTCGCGAGGAGCGACCCTCGACCGCCGGGAACCGGAGCGGCAGGCCTTCGTCGGACCCGTCCGTCTAGTGGCTCCCGCAGCCGCAACCGCCGCCGTTCTCGGCGTTGCTCCCGCAGGAACCACACCCGCCGGAGCGACCCGCCGCGTCGGGCTCCGGGAGCGTGGGGTTCGTGATCTTGAAGCCGGACTGGTTGAGGTCCTCGACGTAGTCGATGACCGCCCCGTCCACGAACTTCGTGCTCGTGGGGTCGACCAGAAAGGCGAATCCCTGGACGCGGAGCACCTCGTCATCGGCCCGAGGCTTCGCGAACGCGAGGCCGAACTGGACCGTACTGCCCCCTCCGCAGCAGCCTCCGCCGCCGGGCTGCGCGTAGACGCGCACCCCGACCTCCGGCTTCTGACCTTGAATGAGAGTCTTGACTTGCTCCACCGCGGCGGGGCGAACTTCCAGGTGCACCATGGACCGTACCTCGACGTGACGACCGTGTGCGGAGCTTTAAGCTCTGTGACGCGCGGGAAGCTACAAATCTGCGCCGGAACGGTGCGGCCCTATCGGTGTGCGAAAGTAGCGCACAGGCTGACAAGCGGTGCGAATTCGCACGGGAACGCGGCTCGCTTACGCAGACGGAGGGTCCTTCGGGCGGTCGGGCTCGCGCGACTCCGGCTCCTCTTCTGGAAGCGGGCTGCCGATGTCCGGCATCTCCCGGGTGCCGGTGAACGTCTCGGGCAGCTCGATCTGGCGCAGCGGCTGGAGGCCGGGCGCCGTGGAGAGGTCGATCTCGGGCAAGCCGGGCGACGTCTTTCGCCAGCAGAGCCGGGCGAGGCCTTCGCGCCATCGGACCGGGAGTCCGAGGGAACCCCCGATCCGCCGCACGTCCTGCTTGGAGAGCTCCCCCACGAGCGCGAGGACGACGAAGTAGACCGCGAAGCAGAGCAGGACGACGCCGAGCAACTGGTACCACGTGTTGACCGGGAGGTAGCGGTTGAGCCGGGAGATCGCGCCGAACGCGATCAGCGCGCTCACGGTGATGCCGAGGATCGACCACGGCTGGATGCGCACGCGGATCAGCGTCTCGAGGAAGTACGTGTTCAGGGCGAGCGCGGCGATGGAGGAGAGGAGCACCGCCACCGACGCCGCGACCAGCCCGTCGCTGGCGGGGAAGATCCCCCACGGAGGGAGGAACAGGAACACCGCGACGAAAAGGACCGCGACCTGGGTGCTCGTGAGGTACAGTTCGAGGCGTTGTCGCCCGATCGAGTTGAGCGTCGACTGCATGATCTGGCTCAGTGCGAGCGGGATCGCCCCGACGACCAGGATCGCGAGCGGGAGGGCTCCGGGGCCGGCGTAGAGCGCGTTCGCGAAGATGTTGAGGAAGTTGTTGCGGTAGACGACCAGGGCGAGGACGCCGGGCACGAGCAAGATCGACGTATACCGCAGCGCCTGCCACGCCCCCTCCCGGACCGCCTGGTAGCGCTCCTGTCGATGCAATCCGGCGATGTACGGGAAGAGCGGGGTGGTCACCGCGGCCGGCAACGAGAGGACGAGGATGCGGAAGCCGTTCGCGGCGAGGAAGATCGAGAGCGCCCGGGCCTGGAGGCCGACGTCGACCAGGAGCGGTACCATGTTCGTGACGAGGTAGTTGAGCATGAGGGCGCCCATGAGCGGCCAGGCGAACCGGAAAAGGCGAAGCCCTTCGCCCCACCGGTACGCTCGCATCCGGGCGATCACGGCCGGCAGGGAGTAGGCCGTGGAAGCGGCCGCTCCCACGACGTAGGCAACCGTCAGACCCAGGATCGTGTGGTCGTAGTACGCGACCCAGATCAGTACTGGCAGGCGCGCGACCGCCTCGATGAGGCCCGGGTACTGGGCGCGCACGGAGTTGCCGAGCCCGATGTAGAGCTGGTTGTAGACGGTGGAGAACGACCAGAGGATCGGCAGCGCGACGAAGATGCCGAGCGAGGTCAGCTCGAGCTCGCCCGTCGTGATCCCGACGCTGGGGGCGAGGGCGAACAGCACCACCCCGGCGATCGCCACCATCATCATCCGGGTGAGAAGGTAGACGCTCGTGTTGTCGGTGGGCGCCTTGCCGCGGGCGATGAAGAACGTGTAGGCGGTGCCGAGCCGGAGGTCCCCGATGCCGTTGATCGACGAGCCGATCAGCAGGAACAGCTGGACGGTGCCGAGCAGCGTCTGTCCGGTCGCCGAGATCCCGATGTGTTTGTAGAGGAACAGACTGCCGATGAAACCGACCAACTGGGTGATGACCGCGGCCGCGAAGACCGCCCCGGAGCTCAGAGTGAGCGAGACGGCCTGCTGAGGAACGGCCGCCGGTGCGGGCGCGGGCGGCGTCGACCCCGCGGCCGAGCTAGATTCTCCCAAGGTCGACCGGGCCTCCGAGGCGGGGCACCGTCCTTAATCCTGCGCTTCCACGCTCTCGGGGAACACGCTATCCACCCTCGCGGGAGGTCGGCGGGAGGTCGGCCTCGCGGGGCGTCCACAGTTCGATCCAGATCCCGTCGGGGTCGGTCAGGAACGCAAGCTGAACGTCGCCCTCCGAGAACGGTGGGATCCGCACCCGGGCCCCCAGCGATTCCAGCCGCGAGATCGTGGCGCCTAGCTCTTCGACCCGGAACCCCAGGTGGTCGAGCTCGTCGCCCTCGCGGTACGGCGGGTCGCCCGGGTAGTAGTTCAGCTCGAGGACCGCGCCGGACTCCGGATCGTTGAGCTCCTGCCACAGCCCCCCGGCGGCCATCCGCCCGCGGGGACCCCGGCGGAGGCCCAGTCCCTCCGTGTAGAACCGGATTGAGCGGTCGAGGTCGCGCACCCGAACCCCGGTGTACTCGAGCACGACCCGGGGTTCGTCGCTCGGCTATTTGAGACCGCACCCCGAACCGGCTCCCGCCCGCCCACGGGCGGCGGAGCGGCTCTCGACGCGGCCGTCCCGGTGCGGCGGCCCGCGAGGGTAGGAGGTCTTAGCCCGCCGTCTCTTCGCCGGGGAATCCGGAGCGGGAGATCGTGGGGACGGAGCGCTCGAGCGCCGGGTTTCGTTCCGTGCTCGCGAACCGGCAATTCCTGATCTTCCTCGCCTCGTCCAACGCCTCGATGGTGGGGTACGCGGTCTACTCGATCTCGATCGTGTGGCTCGCCTACTCGGTCTCGCACAATTTCCTCGACGTGGGAGCGGTGCTGTTCATCGAGTATGCGTGCTACACGCTGACCTTCTTGACCGGGCCCGTGGTCGACCGGGTGAAGAACCAGCGGATGATCTTCGTCGCGTCGTATCCCATCCAGGCCGCGGCGGCCGCGGCGATCGGACTCGGGGTATTCTACGGATTCCTGTCGATCGGTCTCCTGTTCGCGTTGGTCGCGGTCATCTCGATCCTGTGGGACATGACCTGGGCGGCGATGAACGCCGCCCCCGGGGTCCTGCTTTCCCCGGAGGAGCAGTTCGCCGCGGGCGGGGTGAGCGGGACGGTCGGCGGGGCGCTTTCCATCGCCGGCTACGCCACGGGGGGAGCGCTGATCCTCACGGTCGGCGCGGAAGGCGGCATGCTCCTCTACGCCGCGCTGCTGCTCGCGGGCACGGTGCTCGCGCTGCCGCTCGTGATCTCCCCGCCGGCGCGTCCGCCGACATCCTTCGGGGCCAGCTTTCGCGAGGGGTGGCGCCGCGTCGTCGGCGGCGCCGGTCGACCCCTGCTCCAGCTCGCGGCGGTCGACTCGATCCAGGGGTTCTTCGTCGGGGCGTCGGCGATCCTCATCACGCTCCTGGCCACCGCGACCTACCACGAGTCGGCCGCGGGGTACGGCGTGCTGTTCACGGCGTTCGTGGTCGGGGGGGTCGTCGCGGGACTCGCGCTCGGGCGCTGGAATCCTCGCGGACGCGTCGGGGCGATCCTCGCGGGCTCGCTCGCCATCGCGGGGGCGATGTATCTGGTCGCCGTCGCTCTTCCGCCCCTCCTCCTCCTCGGGGCGGCCGCGTGGTTCTTCGTCGGGTTCGCGACCTCGGCCTACGCCGACGCGAAGTATGCGTACTTCCGGGGCGCCCTTCCGCCGGAGCAGCTCGGGCGCGTTATCTCGAACATGTATCTCTTTCCGGGGATCGCCGGCTCGGCCGGCGCGCTCGTGCTGAGCGAGGTCGCGGCGCACGGCCACCCCGTGCTGCTGGGGGTCGGGATCGGCGGCGCGCTCCTCGCGGCCGGCGTCCTCGCGGTCGCGCTGCCCGCGGTGCGGCGGATGCGGTACTAACCAGGAGGAGAGGTGGGAGCAGGGGGATTTGAACCCCCATATGCGGGTCTCTCCGCGCGCTCCAGTCAATCGTCACGGGGGCGCCGTGGGCGCCCCTCCGCAGACCCTATTCCCAGGACCCGGTCGCCCGAGTCCTGACTGGAGCCCGCTGGTCTGCCAAGTTAGCCTATGCTCCCTCCGCCCGAGGGTCACGCTCCCAACGGATATTCTTTGTCGTCCCGCGGGCCCGCCGCGTTCGACCCCCTCCCGGCCGCTCGCAACCCTTATGTGAAAGCATGTTTGTCCAAAATCCAATGTCCTTGACTAACGAACCCTCGCCGCTCGCCCCCACGCCCCGCGGAGTCTCCACCGCCGTGTTCGCGGTGGCCCTCCTCGTGGTCGCGGGGATCGCGGTGGCCGGAACGGCGGTGTACTATGCCGCGCGGACCTCGAGCCCGCCGGGCTCGATCGCGGTGACCGACGACCTCGGGCGCACCGTCTCGGTTCCGTTCGACCCGGCACGGGTCGTCGTGCTCTCCCCCAGCATCATGGACTCGATGTATCGACTCGGACTGCGTTCGCACGTCGTCGGGGTCGACTGCTATGCGGCCGCGTTCGGGGGCCTCAGCGCCGACTACTCGCCGGATCAGATCTCGCTCTGGAACCTCTCGGCATCGATGTGCGTCCAGATCGCGCCGTCGCTCGACAGCGAGGCCCTCCTCAACGACTCGCCGCAGCTCGTGCTGGCTTCGACGATCGTCTCGGTCGCCGAGGTCGAGGAGATCACCACGGCGTACGGCATCCCCGTGGTCATGCTCCAACCGCCGACGCTGAGCGGGATCGAGATCGACGTCTCCCTCCTCGGGACGATCTTCGGCGTCAGCTCGGCGGCCGCCCAGCTGAACGCCCAGCTCGCGATGGGGCTCGCCTCCGCCGAGGCCCTTGCGACCAACCTCACCGACAACGGGACCGCGTTCCCCACGGTCCTCGTGACGTATTCGACGGACGAGAACGGCTACTGGACGTTCGGCCCCGGCACGTTCGGGGAGTCGCTGGTCGAGCTCGCCAGCGCCACGAGCATCTCGGCAAACTCGACCCTCCCGTACCCGGAACTCTCGGGAGAGACGGTCCTGCTCGCCGAGCCGGAGTACGTCGTGTACGGCACGGGGTTCGGCCTCAATCTCACTTCCTACGATGCCGCGCCGTTCTGGTCCGACCTGAATGCCACCCAGCACGGCCGCGCGATCGGCCTCGACTCGAACTATCTCACCGAGCCCGACCCGACGATGATCCTGGTGGGGCTGCCCTCGCTGATCGCGGTCCTGCACCCCGACCCCGCCCCGTAGCGCCGTGAGTGCCCTCGCGCCCTCCGGCGCCTCGACCGGGCGGGGGCGCCGCCGACGCCTCTGGCTGGCCCTCCTGCTCTTCGGGATGGCACTCGTTCTGCTCTTCTCTCCGCTCGTGGGGTCGGTCGACATCGACCCGCTGCGGGTCCTCGCGATCGTGCTCTCGGGGGGTGGGGTGCTGTTCAACCCGTGCGCGGGCGCCGGCCCGACCTGCTCGCTCGACGTGATCGCGGTGTGGCAGGGGCGGGTCCCCGAGGTGCTCCTCGCCGTGCTGGCCGGCGCCGCGCTCGGGATATCGGGCGGCGCGCTCCAGGGAATCTTCCGCAACCCGCTGGCGGACCCGTACCTGCTCGGCATCTCGACGGGCGGCACGCTCGGCGCGTCGCTCGTCTTCGTCCTGAACGTCGGCGAGGCGCAGGCCGACCTCGTGCTCCCGCTCCTCGCGTTCCTGGGATCGATCCTCACGGGAGCGGCGATCCTCGCGGTGGCGCGGGGCCGGTACGGGTCGGTCGAGACGCTGCTCTTGACCGGGGTCGCCCTCAACGCCTTCCTGTCCTCGATCCTCACCGTCGTGCTGCTCTACAACCCGGTGGGCAGCATCCAGGTGACGTTCTGGCTGCTGGGAGGGCTGGGCGGGGCGACCTGGCCGCGGGACGGCATCGCGTTCGGCGGCATCCTGGTCGCGGGAACGCTCATCGCGATCTACGGCCGAGAGATCAACCTGCTCCAGCTCGGGAACGACGTCGCACAGAGCGCGGGGGTCGACGCCCGCCGAGTGCGGAACCGGGTCCTCCTCCTCGCCTCGTTGGCGACCGCCGTCGCCGTCGCGTTCACGGGCGTGATCGGGTTCGTCGGGCTCGCCGCGCCCCACGCGGTCCGCCGGGTCGCCGGTCCGGATTACCGAGTCGTACTTCCCGGGGCGGCGGTCGTCGGCGCGGCGTTCCTCGTCGCGGCGCGCGACCTCTCCTACCTCGCCTTCCCGGGGACCGTCCTCCCGATCGGGATCTTCACCTCCCTCGCGGGCGCCCCGTTCTTCTTCTACCTCCTCTACCGGCGCCGTCAGTCGACGACCATGGGGGGTCCGTGAGCCGTTCGCCCCCAGCACCGGCCGTCCGCCTCGACGCGGTCAGCGTCCGGTACGGGAGTCGCGTGGCGCTGCGCGACGTCTCACTCCAGGTCGGCCGGGGCGAGTTCGTGGCCCTCGCGGGGCCGAACGGTTCGGGGAAGACGACCCTTCTCCGCGTCCTGCTCGGCTTCCTCGTCCCCGAGAGCGGACGCGCGGAGCTCCTCGGGGACGACCTGGCCGGCCTTCCGATCCGAGAGCGGGCCCGCCGCGTGGCGTGGGTCCCGCAGGACGAGAGCCCGCGCGACGACGTGCCGATCCTCGACTACGTGCTCTACGGCCGCTACGCCCACCTGGGTCGGCTCGAGACGGAGGGCGCGCGCGACCGGGAGCTGGCGCGCGATGCCCTCGAGAGCGTCGGGCTCGCCGACCGGGCCGGTGACGGCCTCCTTTCGATCAGCGGCGGCGAGCGGCAGCGCGCCGTGCTCGCCCGCGCGCTCGCCCAGGAGGCGCCAATCCTTCTCCTGGACGAGCCGACGACCCATCTCGACATCGGACACCAGCTCGACCTCCTGGAGCGCGTGGGCGCGCTCAGTCGGGACCGCGGGGTCACGGTGATCGCGGCCCTCCACGACCTCAACCTCGCCGCGCGGTTCGCCCAGCGGATCGTCGTCCTCTCCCGCGGGCGCCTGCACGCGGACGGGCCGAGCGGCGCCGTCCTCTCCGAGGAGCTCCTCGCCCGTGTCTGGGGCGTCGCCGCCGACCTCCGCCGCGACCCTCGCACCGGCGCGCCCTACCTCCTCCCGCACCGCAACCTGCCCGGGCCGGACGCGCCGACCGCGCCGTCCGGGGCGGGGCCGGTCCACGTCGTCGGGGGCGGGGGGGCCGCCAGCCCCGCACTGCGCCTGCTGGCGGACCGGGGCTTTGACCTCACCGCGGGCGCCCTCCACCTCCTCGACACCGACTCGGAGACGGCCGAGGCCCTCGGAGTTCCGGTCGCGATCGAGGTCCCGTTCGCACCGCTCGGCTCGGAGGTCCGCGAGCGGAACCGCCGGCTGCTCGCGACGGCCCGCGCGATCGTTGTCGCGCCGTTCGCGGTCGGCCCGTCCAACGTCGCCAACCTCGAGGACCTGCTCCCCTTCGCCGGGCGGGTTCCGATCGTGGTGCTCGTGCGGGCGACGGACGGACGGTGGGACTTCACCGGGGGGACCGCGACGGCAGTTCTCGACGAGCTGCGTCGGCGGCCCGGCGTGGTCGAGTGCGCGCTGCCCGAGCTCGCGGACCGTCTCCGCGCGCTCCTCGCGCCGTCCCCCCTGGGCGCGTCAGCGACCGCCGTGTCGAGGTAGGGGCGTCACGTCGAGCGGCGGCGCCTCGGGGCCGCCGAACTCGGAGAGGAAGCGGGGGAGCTAGCCTTCGAGCACGAACACCGTGCTCGGGACCCCGAGCTGCGACGCCTCGCGCGCCGCGGCGGCCACCGCGAAGCGGTCCACGGCGCGGTCGGTC